>Ga0164241_10005431_pt1 | contig 11949 bp, 10 predicted proteins | sample OricomyardsoilBY_FD_108780 | JGI IMG/M metagenome (GOLD analysis project Ga0164241, IMG submission 108780) | Backyard soil microbial communities from Emeryville, California, USA - Original compost - Back yard soil (BY) | ecosystem: Environmental > Terrestrial > Soil > Unclassified | place: USA... | reverse complement strand
CGCGCCTTTGCTCTCGGTGGCTCCGTTCGAGCGCTGGCCCAGATGGCGCTCGCGGAGCAAGCGCTGGGCCTCTGGCGGGAAGCTCACGAACATCTCCGGCAGGCCCTGCTCGAGCCCGAGGATGAGTGGATTTCGGAGCATCGGACCACGCTCGAGACGGCGTCGCTCGAGATCGCGTCGCAGCTCGGCTCGCTGGAGATCAGCTGCAACGTCGACGGCGCGGAGGTGCGGCTGAACGGGGTTCTGCTCGGTCAGACTCCGCTGGCGCGGCCGATGCCGTTGGTGGCCGGCGCGAACGTCATCGCTCTTTCCAAGCCGGGCTATTTCGAGATGGTACGTCAGGTGAGCATCGACGTAGGGCGGCTCTCGCGCCTGAATGTCGTGCTCACCGAAAATCCAAGCGCGAGCGCCTCGCACGTGGGAGACCGGGCGCAGCAGGGGCTACGCTCTGCGCCACCTGCCGGCGCGGAGCTCCCCGCATCGAAGACGGGCGCGGAGGGAGATCATTGGGCGCGCGAAGGGCTTTTTTACACCGCTCTCGGCCTGACCGCGCTCGGCGTCAGCGCCGGAGTGACGGGATACGTCATGCGAGAAGTGAACGTGTCAGAGTACAATGAAGATGCGCGCTGCAGCCGTGTCGAGGGCGTCCGCCGCTCGAACGAGTGTCCTGAGCAAGCGGCTGCCTTGCAACGGGGCGAAGCGCTGGCCATCGCCGGCTTTACCAGTGCAGCGGTATTCGGGACGGCGGCGCTCTATCTCTGGTTGACTCGGCCCGCGCCCGAACACGAAGCGAGTTTGGTCTGCGTTCCCGGGCTCGCCGTGCTGGCGTGCAGCGGCCATTTTTGAGCCTCACTCCCGAGGGGGCGAGCCCTGCCGTCATTCGATGATGGGCGAGCGATTGGCTCCCAGAGGCGGCGTGGGCGCGGGATGTTGCTCTGCTAGCTTTGGAGCCGCGGTCCCGAGGCGCGATGCGGGGCCTGCCGCGGCGGGGGCGGACGGCTCGCGCGTGGGGCGATGTCCAGCGCGCTCGCGTTCGGCGCGAACTGGCGTCGCCGGCAGCGGGCTCGTCAGCGCAGCTGCGGGGGCAACCGCGGTCGCGGTCGACGTGGCTGTCTCGGCGGGCGGCAGCGCTGTCGAGACGGCAGGACCAGGCGCGTCCACCTCGAGCGAGCCTGCCTGGTGAGGCTCAGGCGCGGTCCCCGGCGTGTGCAGCCGAGCGGCGGGCCCCCCTCGGGCCAGCATCAGCACGCCCACGGAGAGGAGCAGCGCGAACGCCCGCTGCCAACGAGGGCGCCTGAGCCAGACCGATTGCCAGGCGTGCGACAGCGTCCGCGTCAGCACATCTCGCGGGCGCCCGAGCGCGGCTCGGCTCGTGCCCTCCCCGCCAGCTGCCGTCGCAGCGCCCTTCAGGGCGCTCCCGAGCTCCGATTCGTGCTGTGCGAATCCGATGCTCGAGGCGTCGGGCCAGCTCTGCCCCGGACCGACCTCTCGTAGAGCCGCGAGCAGCTGCGTACGAAACAGATCTGCGCTGCCCGGCCTCTCCGCGGCCTCGAAGCGCAGGGCCAGGGCGAGCACGCGGGCGATCGGTTCGGGAACTCCATCGAGCTCGGTCGCGCGTATGCCGCTGCCGAACGCGAGCAGGCCTCGTTGCGCGAGATCGACGAAGGGCAGGCGCCCCGTCAGGCAGCGCACGTACACCACCGCGAGCGACCAGACGTCACTGGCCGGACTGGCAACGGAGCAGAGCAGCTGCTCGGGAGCCATGTACGCGGGGGTGCCCAGGGTCACCCCGGTCAACGTCGAACCGCTGGTCTCCAGAACTTTGGCGATGCCAAAGTCCAGCAGCTTCGGCGTGACTCGCCCCCCTTCCTCGCAGCTCAAGAAGATATTCGACGGCTTCAGGTCGCGGTGCACGATCCCGGCCTGATGCAGAGCTGCAAGGGCGTTGCCGACGGGCACCAGCGCCTCCAGCGTACAGCGCAACGATAGTGGCCGATCCAGCACCGCCTCCAGCGCATGCCCATACAGCCGCTCCAGCACGAGATACGGCATCCCCGCTGCGTCGGCTCCGGCATCCAAGACCTCGACGACATTGGGGTGCGCGGCATGGACGGCAAGCCGCGCTTCGCGCGACACTCGCTCGACGAGATCCGGCCGTGTCACCAGCTCGGGACGCAGCAACTTGATCGCGACCGCTCGGCCGGTCACTTCATGCCGCGCGGCATAGACGAAGCCCATTCCACCCGCCGCGAGCAGGCGCTCCATTCGGTATTTTCCACCGAGGATGCGGCCAATTCTGGCGTCGGCGCGCCTCATATTTCTAGAGGGTAGCTAGCCCGCCCTGCACTGTCACCCTGCATCTTCGCGACCGGCGCCGAGCCTTCCGGGTTAAGGTTCCGTAGGGATGCCGACTTTGGGAAGCCACGACCCCAACGAGCGCGGCCGCCAGCACTCGACGGCCGCTTCGGGACGCGCGGCGCAGCTGCGACCGCTGCCCATTCTCATCGGCAGCGTAGCGTGCCGCGGCAAGCCGCTGCCCTTTCGGCTGGAGTCGGGCAGTTGCATCCTGGGCGCGGGCGACAACGCCGACGTCATCATCGAGTCGGATACCGTGTCTCGGCAACACGCCGAGCTGCGCCTGGTCCCCGAAGGCGTCTGCATCACCGACCTCGGCAGCAAGAATGGCTGCTTCTATCTGGGCCAGCGTTTTCAGAGCATGTGCCTGCAACCTGGCAGCCGCTTTCGGCTCGGGTCGGCGGAGATCCAGATCGACGTCGATCATGAGGCGCTGGCCAGCAGTCCGCCCGGGGATGCTGAGCGTTACGGAGAGCTCTCGGGCATGTCGCCAGTGATGAGGCGGCTGTTCGCTCAGCTCGTGCGTCTCCAGGGCTCGAAGGTCAACCTGCTGATTCACGGCGAGTCCGGCACGGGCAAGGAGCTGATCGCGCGCGCGGTGCACGAGCACTCCGCCTTGCGCGATGGGCCATTCGTAGTGGTCAACTGCGGCGCTCTCGATCGTCAGCTGGTGCGGAGCGAGCTGTTCGGCCATCAGCGCGGCGCTTTCACCGGTGCAGTGCGCCGCCACGTGGGTGCCTTCGAAGCGGCCGAGGGTGGCACTCTATTCCTGGATGAGGTCGGGGAGCTCTCGCCCGAGGTTCAGCCCGTCCTGTTGCGCGTTCTCGAGCAACGCAGCATCACGCCGCTCGGCTCGCACGACGAGCTACCCGTCCAGGTCCGCGTGATCGCCGCGACGCATCGCGATCTGGCCGCTCGGGTGCGCGTTGGTGAATTTCGGGAGGACCTGTTTTACCGCATTCAGGTGGTGCGGCTCGAGGTGCCTGCGCTGCGTGACCGGCTGGAGGACGTGCCCGTGTTGGCCAACGCCTTCGCACGCCGTCAGGGAGGGCCTCAGTTGCCCGAAGACGTCATCGAAGAACTGCAGCGCCATCACTGGCCCGGCAACGTGCGCGAGCTGCGCAATGCAGTCGAAGCCTACCTGGCACTGGGTGTGATGCCTGCGACCCAGGACTCGGGGGCCTGCCCCGGGTTCGAGGCTGCGCTGGCTCATTTCGTCAATCCCGAGCAGACGTACGCAGCACAGAAGGAAGAGCTGTTGCAGCACTTCACGCGCGCTTACTTGGAACGCCTGTTGCGGGTGACCGGGGGTAATCAGTCGCAGGCCGCGCGCCAGTCCGGCCTGGAACGCAGCTACCTGGGCAAACTGATCGGAAAGCTTGGCTTACGCCGCGAGTGAGAGTCCAGCGTCCATCTCCTATCTGCGGCATCGCCGCCCTGTGCTGGGTCGGAGTTACGGGCCTTGGTTGTATCAGTCCGAAGCCGGACGAGGATCCTGCGCCGCCGATTCCCAGTCGCCCGCCGGCTGGGCCTTCTTGCGCTACAGCGCCGAGCTGCGGCACGGCAGACGATCCGGCAAGCTGTTGTGAAAGCCTCTGGGTGCCTCGAGGCACCTTCCCGATGGGCTTCAGCCGCGACGAAGTCCTACGTCCGGACGAGCTGAGCGAGGAAGCTCGCGAGCATCCCGTCACGTTGAGTGGCTACTTCCTCGATCGCTTCGAGATCACCTGGAGCCGACTCGAGGCGTATGCCGAACAGTATGCAGGGCCCCCCGCTCCCGGCAGCGGAGCACATCCGGCCCTGCTGGCGAGCGGCTGGCAGCCCGCCTGGGATCCCGAGCTCCCCGCCTCGGGGGAGGAAATTCTGGCCAGGGCACGCTCGGCGAGCGGCAGCGTCCTGCCCAGCGCCGCAACGGATGCCGGAGGCGAGTCGACGCTTGCCGCACGTGACGAGGACGTCGCGGCGGACGGCCTGAGCTGGTTCGTCGCCTTCGCCTTTTGCATCTGGGACGGCGGCAGACTGCCCAGTGAAGCCGAGTGGGAAAATGCAGCGGCGGGTGGCGCGAAGAACTCCCCCTATCCCTGGGGACGGGAAATGGAGCCCGTCGCGGCGCTGCGGATGGCCCCGACTGCGCCGGTGGGGTCACACCCCGAGCTGCGTGGGTTCTTCGGGCAAGACGACCTGGCCGGGGGGGCGCTCGAATGGGCGTTCGACTGGTTTTCCGGGAGCTACTACCTGGAAGAGGGCAAGGCTTGTGTCGACTGCGCCAACACCCGCGAGAGCATTGGGCGGGTGGTGCGGGGCGCGGCCGATGCCAGCTGCTGCAGTGACGGTCTCGACACGGCATATCGAGCCGCGGCACGCACCCATCGAGCGCCCGGCGTCGCGCAGCCCGACGTCGGCGCGCGCTGCGCACGCGACCTGCCTCGCTCAACCCCCTGAGCTGTCGCAGTCGGCAAACCCGTACCAGTCCGCTCCCAGTGTGCTGGCGCCGCGCACGCCTCCGATCAGTAGCTCCGGGGCACGATCGCCATCCAGCCACAGGCGCCAGAGATCCGCCCTCAGTACCACGGGAGGGTCGCCGGCTTCGCGCGTACTGCTGACGAGCAGGCTAGTGCCATCGGGAGACCACGCGGGATCGAAGTTTTCGCCGGCATTCTCGGTGATCTGGCGCCGTTCCCCGGTGCTGAGATCGAGCACGTAAATGTCGTGGTTGGCTTGCTCGGCGGGTCTATCTCGGGGCAAGGCGGAGAATGCCAGGCGCGTGCCATCCGGAGACCAGCGAGGCGATTCCAGGGCCGCCATTTCGCCCGAGGTCAGTCGTTCGCGTCCGCCCGACACGAGATCGGCCAGCCACAGATCCACCAGCCCAGCGCTCTCGGCGACGTATGCGACGCGCTCGGCATCGCGCGGAGACCAGCGCGGATAGAGCTGAACGACCTGCTCCAGCTCCGGCAGCAGGAGCTGTGCCTGACCACCGGAACGCGCCATTACCCAGACGCGATAGTGATCCGAGTCGCGCAGCGAAGCAAAGGCCAGCCGGCGACCGTCCGGCGACCAGCTCGCACCGTCGGGATGCCGCCTGGTAACGCCGTCCACCTGCGGCACCGAATCAACCAAGAGCACGACCTCTTCGTCCGAGTCGTCCGGAGAGAACAGGACCAGCTCGGTGGCCAGCGAGTCGAGGCCGAGGGCCGCTACTCGTCGGCGCAGCGCGATGGTCCGCCCATCCGGCGACCACGTCGAGCCGTACACGAAATCTCCGCGATTGAGCGCCATGGAGAGCGAGCCCATTGCGTCCATGGCGACGAGCTGCGGTCGACCGAACGCCCCCACATGAGCCAGAATGGGTCGAGTCCGTGCAAGGCAGGGCCGCGCGGTGGTTGGCTCCGGCGCAGGAGCGGATGCCTCCGGCGGTGAGCTGGCGACTCGTTCGCAGCGCGCGAGCGCAAGCGCAAGCAATGCGGGTGTGAAGAGCCCGCACGCGGCCCTCGAGCTACGCGCCACCACTACTGCGTCGATAGCCCCCAAAAGCAATCCGGCATGACGTCCGAGTTCGGCGCGTCGGCGTCATCGATCAGATCGAGCGCTTGCTCCGGCGCTGCGATCGGCATTTTCCAGATGTCCTCGTCCCCATCCCGCGCACTCGTGAACAACAACCACTGCCCATCCGGGGTCCAAGCAGGTGCCTGGTCATCCTGAGCATTGTCCGTGAGGCGCGTCAGCTCGTGAGTGCTCACGTCGATCAGGAACAGTTCGGAGTCCGGCGGATTGGCTCCGTCCGCGTGACTCCCCAGGTCCTCCAGGCTCCCGTCGGCTGCACGCGCGAATCCCCAGAAAGCGATGCGGGTACCATCCGGAGACCAGCGCGGGGCCGACGGCAAGTAGACACGGCCCTCGGTCAAGTTCTCGGGGACATCATCGTCCCCGCCAGTGGCCACCCATAGGTCGAGCCCTGCCACGAACCCCGAGCTTCGTGTGGCTTCCGGGCTCCAGCTGAACGCTATGCGAGAATCCGTTCTCGAGACATCTGCCTCCAAGCGCCGGCCGCTCCTGGCAGCAAACAGCACGTGGCGCTGCCCGCCCGAGCGTACGATGGCCCAGAGATCCGTGTCTGGCCCGCCCTCATGAGAACCGTAAATCAGCTCGTCCCCGGACCAGGCCGGAAGCAAATTGATGAGTTCTGGATCCTCGCCAGCGACCAAGATCACCGGGGCGCCGCCGGAGGACGCAACCAACCCGATCCCGGCAGCCAGGCCCGTCTCCTGCCGGAACGCGATGCTCGCGCCGTCGGGCGACCACAGGGGCGTCCAATATCCACCCCCGTCAGTCAGGCGCTGCACGGCGCTGCCATCCGACGCCATGAGATAAAGATCTCCACCGTCGGAGTCGCGATCAGAGCGGAAGACGATCGTGCCCGGTTCCGGCGCGCTGCTCGAGGACCCGGCGCTGGGGATCAGGTTCTCCCGTGCGGGCAGGGCTGACTCAGCCACGCTTTCCGTCCGCGTGATGTCGTTCTCACCGCCGCTGCAGGCGGAAACGCTGACGCTCAGGATCGCACTGAGGCAACAGGCGTTGGCAATGACCCATCCGCTCCTGACCGCCCTCATGGCAAGACCATAGCCAGGCAGCAGAGGCTTGACAAGCGGCCACATCGCCCGCGCATCTGCGAGCTATGACAGCTCGCCTCGCTGCTCAGCCGCCGGTCGAGTCGCTGCTCGACTGACCCAGATGCCCTCTGGTGGACAGAGCTGCGCACTACGCAACTCACCTGCGTCCTCCAGTGCGCAGCCGCTCGCCCAGTCCGGTGGCGCGATCCCGAGGAAAGGGCTCCTGAGCGGCTCCCTGCAACATCGGTACGAGAGTTGCTCTGGTATTGCTCGAGATGAACGAGAACCTCGCGCACTCCACCGCCACGGCAGGTTGGCGCACCCTGACCACAGACCGGGGCCGCGCCAGCGCCGCTCTCACGGCCATCGCGGACCAACGACCCTGCCGCAGCCGACCTGCAGCGCGCATCGACGCGCAACGGCTGCGGCAAGCCGTAGCTGCTTGCGGCTACGATGCTCAACGCATCTCGGGACACCTGGGCGTCACGCGCCGGTCCCTGCAGCGCTGGTTCAGCACCCACATGGCTTCCACGCCAGGCGTCTGGCTCGCCGAGCAGCGCCTGCAAGACGCGCGGCGGCTGCTGGCCGCGTCGAACAGCGTGAAGGAGGTGGCGTACAGCTTGGGGTTCAAGCACCACTCGCAGTTTTCTCGCGACTTCAGGCGCCGATTTGGACATCAGCCGTCCGCCGAGCGGGCGTGGGTGCCGGCGGGAGACTACTCGCGCGCGGGGCAGCCCACTTGCGACGAGCTGATCACGACGTCATCGATCCAGATCGAGCGCTCGTCGTCCTCCTTGTAGGACTCCCAACCGACGTCGAGGCGAGAGAAGGTCGGGGCTGTCCAGGTGTAGCCCACCGGCTGCCCCACGCAGCCCTCGCCAGTGCCATTGACTGCGAGATCCGTGAGCTCGGTGCCATCGAGCCAGAAGCGCATCTGGTTGTTCTGGCCGTCAAAGTACCACTCGGCGCAAGACCACTTGCCGACCGGCGCCACCTTGCCCTGAGCGTGCTGATAGCAGTCCGTGTTCGGACCATTGGATGGCGTGGCGAAGAAGTCCGTGGTGTCGTAGTTGGCCATCCACTGGCTGCCCCCCTGCACCGGCTTCTGACCACCGTAACGATACGTGGCCGAATAGGTCTGCCCCGGAATCGGCCCCTTGCCGTCGATGATGGTCCAATGCACATCCGCGCTCGGCACGGACTCCAAGTAGAACATCATGCGTCCGTAGACCTTGTTGTCCATCAGCGGGATCACCGGCGTGCTGGCGAGACCGATCAGCGCCTGCTTGTACGTCTGCCCGGTGACCGCCGTGGCCAACGTCGTGGCCTTGACGGCGTGCGCACCGCGGAAGGGGCGGCTCGCGTCGACGCGCACGGTGCCGTTGGTCTGGGTCGGGGTCCAAGCGCCTGCCGGCGCAACATCGACGGCAGCGTCCTCGAAGCCGTCGCAGAAGATGGCGCTCGCGCAGACTGCCGAGTCGTCACCGGTCATGGCAAAGTCGCCGCTGCCCGACGGCGGCATCGTGGGGCTCTCGGCGCCGTTCGAGGAACCGCCCTGTGCCGTGTCGCCGCCTCCGGCAGGATCGCCAGGTTCGACCGGCGTCGTCGGACCGGAAGAGTCGGAGCAAGCGAGCGCCAGGCTCACGAGCGCGCCGAGAAGTAGGGAGCTATCGCGATAGGTCGACTTCATGAGAATCTCCAGCCGCTGGACTTGGGGGTGGCAACCGCCAGCTGCTCGCGCTTTTCGCACGCTGGCGTTTGCCGCAGCAATGCCATCGCTCGCCGATCGAGGCGATGCCGGCGCTTTCCGGAGGCCGTCGGCACGGCGCAGCGCAGCAAGCGGCAACGCCGCTGCAAAATAGTGCTAGAGCCGGCGCCAATGGCCTCCCGTGACCGAGCCCGTTCCGGCCTCGTCCCTGCGCGCCGCCCGACCCCGGAGCAGCTGCTGGCAGCTCGCTCTCTCGGCTTGCGGGACCTGATCCAGCCCGAGCTGCGCGTGCTGTTCTGCGGGATCAATCCGGGCCTGTACTCGGCCGCCGTCGGTCAACACTTTGCGCGGCCGGGCAATCGCTTCTGGCTGACCTTGCAGCGTGCGGGCTTCACCGAACGCTTGCTGCATCCGAGCGAGCAACGCGCGCTGCTGGAGCTCGGCATCGGTCTGACCAATCTGGTGCCGCGAGCCAGTGCCAGCGCCGATGAGCTCGAACGCTCGGAGTATCAGCAGGGCGTGCTCTCGTTACGGCGCAAGCTGCGCCGCTACCGGCCGCGCGCACTGGCGTTTCTGGGGCTCGGCGCCTATCGCCTGGCCGCGGGCCAGCCAGGCGCAAGCGTGGGCCGCCAAGTCGAGCCGTTCGAGGGTGTAGAAACGTGGGCGCTGCCCAATCCGAGCGGCCTGAACGCGCACTACCCGATCGCTCGGCTCGTGGCCTGCTACGCGGAGCTGGCGCGTACCGTGCGCTGAGCCCAGCAAAAGCCTGGCCTCCCGGGTCGCCGCATGGCAACCCTGTCGAGAGAGGTAGTCGACCAATGTGCCGGAACATCCGCCCGCTCTTCAACTTCGAGCCTCCCGCCACCGAGGAGGAAATCCAGGCTGCCGCGCTGCAGTTCGTGCGCAAGGTGAGCGGCAGCAGCAAACCGAGCGCCAAAAACGAGGCGCGTTTTGACGAGGCCGTGCAGAAGATCACGCGCATCACACGCCAGCTGATCGACTCGCTCGAGACCACGGCGCCGCCCCGCGATCGGGAAGTCGAGGCCACCAAGGCCCGCGCCCGCGCTGCCCGCCGCTACGGCTGACCCGCGCGCACAGCCGACATGTCGAACCTCCAGACTCGCGAAGCCCTGTTTATCAGCGTGCGTGAACTGCGCAGCGACGTCCTCGCGCGAGCGGAGGAGCTGCTGCAGGTCTTTCGCCCCAACATCGAGCGCCCGCGCTTCGAGGAGTCGGCGCGCAATCTCGCTTGCTACCTGGCGCTGCGCCGTCACGACCTGCGGCAGCTGCAGGTCGCCTTGACGCGCTGGGGCCTCTCCTCGCTCGGCCGCAGCGAGTCGCGCGTACAGCCTACGTTGGACGCGGTCCTTCACACTCTGGGTCTGTCGTGTAGCAGGGACCCCCAGACTCTCCCGCCGTATCCGGACGAGGCGGCGATCTTCAACGGCCGCCGCGTCGTCGCAGAGCAGGCGCAGGCCCTGTTCGGGGCGGCCAGGCCCGAGCGGGCGACGCGCATCATGGTCACGCTGCCGAGCCAGGCGGCAGAAGACGCCGCGCTCTTGCAGGGGCTCCTGCAAGCGGGAGTGGATTGCGTGCGCATCGACTGCGCCCGGGACGATGAGGACACCTGGCGGGCCATGTTGAGCCAGCTGAAAGCGGCGGAGCGGGCGCTCGGATGGACCGAGCCGGTGCGCGTGCTGATGGATCTGGCCGGACCGCAGCTCCGTACCGTGCGGCCCAAGAAGCAAGAGAAGGACCGCTACTGCGTCGGCGACCAGCTGCTTCTCACCGGGCTAGACGTCGAAGAGGTGCGCGCCCAGAAGCCCGGCAAAGGCGAGCAGCGAGACAAGTCACTGCCGGTGGTGGGCATCACCTCGACGGAGGCACTCGATCGCGTGGACTTGGGGCACCATGTGTACATCGATGACGGACAGATCGGCACGCGCGTGCTGGAACGTGTGGCGCTGGGCGTGGTGCTGGAGATCGTGCAAGCCCCGAACAAGGGGCGGAAGATTCGCTCGGACAGGAGCGTCCATTTCCCAGATACGGACTTCCAGATCGCCTCGCTCACCGACAAGGACAAGCGCGATCTCCGCTTCGTCGCCGAACACGCCGACCTGATCGGCTACTCGTGCGTGCAGACCGAAACCGACGTCACCGCTCTGCTCGAGCAACTACAGCTGCATCTGGCCAGCCATCGGGCACCGCCCGCATTGGTGCTGAAGATCGAGACCGAAAAAGCGGTGCGCAACCTGCCCGCTTTGATCGTGCGCGCCGCGGGCAAGCTGCCGACCGCCGTGATGATCGCCCGGGGCGCTCTCGCGATCGAGCTCGGCTATGCGCGCATCGCGGAGATTCAAGAGGAGATCCTGTGGCTGTGCGAGGCTGCCCAGGTACCGGTCGTCTGGGCAACGCAGCTGCTGGAGGACCTGACCCAGCAAGGCTTTCCTACGCGCGCAGAGCTGACGGATGCGGCGATGGCCGGACGCGCCGAGTGTGTGATGCTGAGCAGTGTCGTTCTAAAAGGTGGCCCAGACAGCATCTCCACGGTGCAGATGCTCGCCACCGTCCTCGAACGCATGCAGGGGCATCAGCACGACAAGGCGCCGCAGCTGCGCGTGCTGCGCGCCTGGGAGAGCGTGTTCCCAGAGCACCACCAACCCGTCCAGGTCGAGTCGCAAGACAGCGGCGGTGCTCGCAAGCCGAGTGAAGAGCAGAGTGAAACCCAGGCTGCGCCACGTCTGGAGCAAGCGCGCCCGGAATCCACGACGGCGCAGGTGCGAGCCCTGGCAGCGCGCGCAGCGCAGGCGTGGGTCGACGCAGGCTACCACCGGCTCCAATCCTCAGCACACCAGCCCGAGGCCCCACGCCTCACACGCCTGGTGTTCGGACTCCTGCAACGCTCCCGCGCGGTCGCTCGCACACAACAAGATTAGTTGCCCACCCCCGGTCGGTGCTCGGCGCTCTGCGCCTGCGCGCCGCCCGCCCCTCCCCGGCGCTCGAAGACTCGCACGGGAGGGGACGGCCGCCGAACGGTCTCCAGGTGAGCCAGTGACTCCAGAAATCGATGGTGTGCGCCCCGTATGGCCAGGCCGTGCACGCCCACCGAGCACGACGTCGGCATTGCCGCGACGACGTGGCAGGGGCTGCAACGCGACAGCTTTTATCTCTAAGCAAGCCGCTCTTTGCATTGGCCTCGAGCGCGGTCTCGCACCAGGCCAGCGCCCCTGGGATGTCGGATTAGGCTACTATGAGAATCTCGAGCGCGTCGGCTGG
>Ga0164241_10005430_pt1 | contig 11953 bp, 4 predicted proteins | sample OricomyardsoilBY_FD_108780 | JGI IMG/M metagenome (GOLD analysis project Ga0164241, IMG submission 108780) | Backyard soil microbial communities from Emeryville, California, USA - Original compost - Back yard soil (BY) | ecosystem: Environmental > Terrestrial > Soil > Unclassified | place: USA... | reverse complement strand
GACCGCGTGGCCGTACGCATCGTTGGTGGTGATGAGGGCGCCCGCGGTGTCATAGCCGCGCGGGTCGATCTCGGACGCGACCTCACCGAACGCATTGTAGGTCTTGCCCGAGACGATCAGCTGGGTGGTGGTGGTGGAGAGCTGGCGGCCGGGCTGGCGCACCTGGATCGCCTGGTTGCGCTGATCATAGACGGTGAGCGTGGCGACGGTGTTGGCGATCGTGCTCGATCCGTCGGCCTGGAGCGAGGCGGCGAGCGTGGATTCCGCGGTGGCTGAGAGATCGGCGCCGATCGAGGCGAGCGCGAGCGTCTGGTTGCCGTTCTTGTCGTAGAGATACGCCCGCCACACCCCGTCGCCGCTGTTCGAGCTGAGCAGACGGCCGGCGCCGTCATAGACGAACTGCTCCTGATAGGCAGGCGGCGCGTCGGGCCCCGCGGTGACGCCGCGGCCGGTGACCTCGCCATAGACGTCATACTGGATGCGTGTCGCGTCATAGGCATGGCCGGCGGCGTCGATGAACAGCCAGGCCGAGGTCGAATCGTCGAAGCGCGCATTGGTCTGGGTGATCAAGCGGCCGGCCGCGTCATAGCGATAGGCGACCCCTTCCTGGATCGTCCCGCCGCCCGATTGCTGGCGACGATACGAGTCGAGCACCACGCGGCCGGCGGCGTCGTAGCCATAGGTGTGCACGAACTGGGCAGCGTCCAGAGAGGCTTGGGTCGCGCTCGCGAGCCGCCCGGCCTTGTCGTAGGTGTAGGTGGTGATCCGGTCGTTTGTGTCGTTGGCCGTGGCGCCGGCCTGGACGCGCGTCTGGACGAGGTCGCCCAGCGCGTCGTAGCTGTAGGCGGTGCGCGGGGTGGCGTCGTCGGCCCCCGAGGTCCAGGCGCTGCTGCGGAACGAAGGATCGGTCTCCAGCGTCAGCCGCCCGGCATCGTCATAGGTGTAACCGGTGACGGCCGCTTCGTCGGTCAGGGTGTCGGCGTAATAGCTGTCCTGCGCCTCGCGCTTGGTGAGCACTTCGCCGAGCGCGTTGTAGGTGTAGGTAATCGTCGCGTCGTGCGCCGTGACGGTGGCGCCGAACGCCACCGCATCGACCAGCGCGCCGTTGGTGCTGTCGACGCCGTAAGCCACTACATTGTGGCGTGTTTCGGTACGGCGGTTGCCGACCGTGTCGTAGGTGAAGCTGGTGGTGCGGTCGTCGGTGCTGGGTGTGACGTCACCGAGCAGGGCGTCGACCGTGGCGACCGTGCCGAGATCGACGCCGGAGCCGATCGCCGTGGCGTAGCGCGTTTCGGAAGCGACGTTGCCTTCGGCATCGCGTTCCCAGACGGTGGCGTAGCGAGCGGCATCGACCTGCGCGACCGCATGACCGAGCGCGTCGTACCAGGTCCAGCTGCTGTTGCCGTCGGCATCGGTCTGCTGGATCGCATTGCCCGCCTTGTCGTAGGCGATCGTGCTCGTGACGGTGACATAGGCGCCGTCATTCAGCGAACTCGTAGCAGTGACGTAGTCAGTGCCATCGAACCGCCCGGTGATTGTGGCGCTAGGGGTGACGAGCGTGGTCGTGATCAAGCGATTGGCGCTGTCATAGGCGTAGCCGGTGCCGCGATACTTGTTGGCATCGATCGGAGCGGGCCGCGTGCCGCCGACCGGCGCCTGGCTGTAGCCGGTGATCGGATCGATCCGCGTGCTCAAGGTATCGCCATAGACCCGGGTCGCCACGACATTGCCGTTCGCGTCGTAATCGGTCTGCGTATAGGTGCCGACGGGCGAGAGGCTGCCGGTGCGGCGATCGAGCGCATCGTACCAGAACAGTGTCCGCGCGCCGCTCGCGTCGTCGGATTCAATGACGTTGCCGCGGTGATCGTAGACCAGCGTCTCGGTCGGCGTGATCGTCGCGCTGCCGAGGCTGCTGTTATAGGCCGCAACCTGATCGTGCGTGGTCGTGGTCAGCCGGTCGAGCGTGTCGTAGGCGTAATTGGTGGTGCGCGCCTCGGACAGGCCCGACGCCTCGACCATCTGCTTGCGGTTGCCGCGGCTGTCATAGGCGTAGGTCGTGGTGATCGTCGCCAGCACCGCATGCGTGGTCTGGTCCTTGATCATCTGCGTCTGGCTCGTGACCAGCCCGCGCTTGTCGTAGAGGTAGGTGGTGACCCCGCCGAGCTTGCTGGTGACCGTGGTGCGCTCGCCGAACGCATCGAGGCCATAGCTTTCGGTATGGCTCAGCGCATCGTGGGTCGCGATCAGCCGATCGGCTTTGTCGTAGCCAAACGTCGTCGTCGCATCGAGTCCGTCCGCCATAGGATCGGCCGGATAGGTTGCCGCGTCGATCGTGCCGGTCAGCGCCTCCGCCCAGCGCTTGACCGAGGCGATCCGGCCGCCGCGCGTATAGCTGGTATCGGTGACGTACTGCAGCGCGTCGACCTGGCGGAGGACACGGCCCAGCGCATCGTACCAGGCGAAGCTCTGATTGCCGCGCGGATCGGTGACTGTCGCGACGTCCCCGAACGCGTCATAGCTATAGCGCGTAACGATATCGTCCGCGCTGCCCGATTCCATCTGCTGCGTCTGCGTCAGCAACTCGTCGAGCGCGTCATAGCTGTCGGCGGTGACCGAGCCGCGCGCATCGGTCTGGTTGAGCACGCGGCCGAGCGCGTCATACGCGGTGTGCGTGGTCGCCGCTTCCGTCGCGCTATAGCCGCGCGTCTCGCTCGTCACGCGATCGAGCGCATCATAGATCCAGTGCGTGGTCGCCGCGTCCGACGTGCCGGCGGCGACCGTCTGATCGGTCATCCGCCCGAGGCTATCGTAGCCGAACGTGGTGGTGACCGCCTCGGGCTTGCCATCGCCGCGCGTCTGGCTGGTCACCCGGCCCAGCGCATCATAGTCGAACGTCGTGACGCTGGCATCGGCCGTGCCGTACGCCGCGGTCGACGACTGGATCCGCCCCATCGCGTCGAGCACCAGCTCGGTCTTGAACCCGTCGGGATCGATCGTCTCGTAGAGCCGGCCCGCGCTGTCGTAGGTGAACGTGGTGACCCGCGCGTCGGACGGCAGCGTCGCATAATAAGCGTCGAGGTCGGCAAGCCCCGTGGTGTCGTCAATCGCCGGCGCCGAGGCATAGGCGGTCTGGCGCACGACATGGCCGAGCTTGTCATACTCGACGCGGGCGACATCACCCATCGCGTCGACGCTGTAAGCGAGCCGCCCATCCTGATCGTAAAAGGCACGCGTGATGCGGTCGTCCGCGCTGCTGCTGTGCTCGGCCGCCCAACTCGTCATGGTGGCCAGCGTCTGGTCGGTCGTGCCGGCCAGCTTCGTGGCAATTTCGACCTGCTTGATGACGCGGCCGTTGGCGTCATAGGCGATCGCGGTGACCTGACCCTGCGCGTCGATCGTGTAGGCGAGCTGGTTGGCCTGGTCGTAGGTCGCGCGCGTGACGCGGTCGCCGGCGGCCGTGACGATCGCGCCGCCGATCGTCGCCGCGCCGAAGTCGGCGGGCGCGATCGCCGTCGCATAGGCCGTGGTGCGGATGACGTTGCCGAACGCGTCATAGCCATAAGCGGTGACGTGACCGAGCGCGTCGACCTGATATTGCAGCCGCCCGTCATCGTCATAAGCGAAGTGGGTGAGATGGTCCGCCGCGCCCGGCGCGGGAAGCAGCGCCGCGAGCGCCGTCGTTGTCACCTCGAGCGGCAGGCCGGCGAGGCTGATCGCGGTCGCACAGTCGCGCGTGGCGATCACATTGCCTGCGGCATCGTAGCTGACGGTCGAGACATCGCCCAGCGCGTCGATGGTCGCGGTCTTGCGATCGTCGAGATCGTAGACCGAGCGGGTGACGTTGCCCTGCGGATCGGTGACCGCGACGAGGTTGCCGCGATCGTCGTAGCTGTAGGTGGTCGTGTGATCGAGCGCGTCGGTAGACGAGATGAGCCGCCCGGCATGATCGTAGGTCGAACTCGTGACGTCGTTGTCGGCATCGGTCAGCGTGATCGCGCGGCCGAACGCGTCATAGCCGTAGCTGGTGGTGATCGCCTTGCCGCCCGAGGCGGAGTCGACCACCTGGGTGTTGAGCAGGCCACGGCGATCGTACGTGTCGGTCGTCTGGACGTTGTGCGTCGCGTCGCGCGGCGCGATCCGAGTGATCACGTCGCCGAACGCGTCATAGGCATAGGTCGTGGTCACGCCGAGCGCGTCGGTGCTCGCAGTCAGCCGGCCGAGACGATCATAGGTGCGTCCGATCGCCTCCCCGGCCGGATCGGTGATCGTCGTCGCGTCGCCGAACGTGTCATAGGCGGTCGTGGTCGTGCGACCGAGCGCGTCGGTCACCGACGTGACGCGCCCGAGCAGGTCGTACCCGAACTGCGTCACCTCATCGCGCGCGGCATCGGCGGTGTAATGCGGCGGCGTCGTGATCAACGGGGTGCCGGTCGCCTTGTTCGCCCGCCTGGTGACCGCGACCGCGTCGCCGAACGCGTCATAGGCGCTTTCGATGACATAGCTGTCGGGATCGCGGATCGCGGTGACGCGCCCGCCCTGGTCGTAATAATAAAACGTGGCCTTGCCGTCGGCATCGGTGGTGGTGACGACATTGCCGAGACCATCATAACCGGTCTGGGTGACCGCGCCGGCCGGATCCGTTACGGAGACGACGCGGCCGGCGGCGTCATAGCCATAGCTGGTGGTGGCCGCGTCGGCGGTGCCGTAAGCGACCGTGACGGACTGCAGTAAGCCATCGGCCTGATAGACGTAGTGCGTGCGGATGCCGAACGCGTCGTAGCTGTCGGTCAGCCGGCCCAGCCCGTCATAGGCCGCGCGCGCATCGCTGAACGTGCCGGCTTCGAGCTTGGTCGTGATCGTCGCCAGCGTGTCGCTGTCGTCGATCGCGATCGCCGCGTCGTAGCGATAGGTGCGCGTCACGCGGCCGTCGGCATCGTATTCGTAATGGGTGACGTAGCCCTCGCCGTCGACTCCATAGACCGGCCGGCCGTCGCCATCGTCATAGCTGCGCGTCACCCGGTTGGCGGCGTTGCCCGCCTGGCCGCTCGCCCAGCTGTCCATCGTCGCCACGCTTGGCAGCGCCGTGGTGGTGCGCTTGGTGGCGAACGCGATCGTCTTCGCAACGTCGCCCAGCGCATCGTAGGTGTAGCCGATGACCCCGCCTTCGGCGTCGATCACATACGCAGCCTGGCCGGCGGCGTTGTAGACCGTCCAACTCTTGCGGGTCGCAGCGTCGGACAACATGCCGTTGGTCGCGACCACATTGTTGTCGATATTGTCGTAGGTGTAATCGGTGACCGACGGATCGAGCGTGCCGTTGCACGCGATCGTGCTGACATGATTGCCGTTGGTATCGTAATTATACTGCGTAACGTGGCGCAGCGCATCGAGCGTGTAACGCAGCAGCCCCTGGCCATCATAGACGTAGTGCACATGGCGGTCGCCGGCATCGGGCGCGATCCCCGCCAGGATGTCGTCGAACGTCGCGCTCGCCGGGCTCGCCGCGACGGTGGCCTGGGCATAGGCAATGGTCTCGACCGCCTGGCCGGCATCGTCATAGACCGTCCGCGTGACGTGGTTCAGCCCGTCGAGCGTCCCGACCAGGCGTCCGTCCTGGTCATAGAAGCGCCGTGTCACCACGTCGCGCGTGGCGCTCGCCGTCGGCAGCTTCAGCACCGTCGGCGGCGTGGCCTGGATGCTGCTGAGCGTGGTTGACGACAGGACATTGGCATAGCTCGTGGTCTGGACCAGCTGGCCCGACGCGTCATAGGCGAACACCGTCGCCGAGCCATCGCCGCCGATCGTCTCGATCACCCGGCTGTCGGCATCATAGATGGCGAAGGACCAGATATCGTCGGCCGTCGCCGCCGGGCGCAACGCCGCGATGTCGAGCGTCGTGTTCGGATCGGCGAGGCTCGCGAGCCGGGTCGACGTGACCTTGGTCCCCCAGTGGATCGTCGCGACCAGCCGGTTGTCGGCATCGTAGCGATATTCCACGAGGCTGCCGTCGTCGCCGATGTCCGCCGTCTTGCGCCCGGCAAGATCGTACACCGTATAGGTCTTCGCCCCCGCCGCATCGGTCGCGACGCGCAGCCGGCCCAGCATGTCGTATTGGTAGGTTGCCGTCGTCGTGGTGTTGCCGAATCCGCCGGCGCTCGTCCTTACCAGCGACGGGTCGGACAGGAAGACAGCATCGCCCGTGGTGGCGCCCGCAATCTTGTGCACGTAAAGGTTGATGCGGGCGCTTTCCGCCGTGGTGAACGTCCGCGTGATCCGGATGCGCGTCTCGTCGGTGGTGGACAGGCCGTTGACGGTCCACAACGCGCCGGTCGACTGCACGAGGGTTCCCGGGCCGGAGAGGATTTGGGCGGTGGCCCCGTCGGTGCCCCAGCCGGTAAGGCTGCCATTGATCCCGATCACGTCGCTCAGCGTGGCGCCACTGCCCTTGAGCGTGATCTCGAACGATACCGTATCTCCATTGGCAACGCTCAGCGGAGGCGTCAGCAGGCGCGCCGCCGTGCCGGTAGCCGTGACAGCATATTGATAGGCCGGCGCACCGTCGCTCGCCGTCGCGCTCGTCACGGTCGATCCCAGCACTTGCCATTGCGCCGTATTGCCCAGATCGCCGCCGAGATTGACTGCGGCGTCGGGTGCGGCCTCGCTATAGGCGATCAGCTCGCCGGCCTTGTTGTAGGTCGAGGTCTGCACCTGGCCGCTGGCGAGCGTGACCACCGTGGTGCCGCTCGCATCGTTGAACGCGATCTGCGTCTGGTTGCCCGCGGCATCGGTCCTTGCCGTCAGGCGGCCCAGACCGTCATAGACATAATATTGCGGTGTCTGCGTGTTGGCATGACTCGACAGCAGCTCGCCGGCCTGATCGTAGCTGTAATATTGGAACTGGTAGCCCTCGCCGGTCCCCGCCGCGCCGGTAGCGGTGGCGATGCCGTAACCGCGCGTGCCCGTCAGGTTGCCGCGCGCGTCGTAATAATAATATTCCTTGTCGATCGAGACGAGATCGCCCGCCGTGACATGATCGGCCTTCCAGCCGTCGAGATCGGCGAGCACCGGATCGGGCATCGTCGCCAGGTCGAACGGCTGCTCGGGATATTCAGTAACCGCCTGGAGCAAACCCGCCGTTGTGTAGCTGTATTCAGTGACGTCGCCCAGCGCGCTGATCGTATAGCGCAGCCGGTCGTGATCGTCGTAGAGATAGCGCGTCGTGTGCGCGGCTGCCGCGGAAGTGTCGTCCGACGCCGTGCGCGTCTCGGTCAGCAGCGCGTTCTTCGCATCATAGGTGCGCGTGACGACAACGGCATTGGTCAGCGGATCGGTGACGGTGAGAACGTTGCCCCAGGCGTCGTAAGTGTAGCTCGTATTGTTGCCGAGCGGATCGGTCACGCTCTCGACGTCGCCGCTCGCGGTATAGGTGAAGTGCGTGACCTGCGCGGCCGCGCCGCTCGCCGCGGGCGGCAGCGTGATGTAGGTCAGCTGGTCGTTCGCGTCGTAATCGAGCCGGGTCACCTGCCCGGTGGGATCGGTGATGGTGGTGTAGCCGGTCTGATAGGCGATCGTGGTGCTGCGCGTGACGGCGCCTCCGCCGCTACCGCTAACGGTTTGCTCGAGCTTCGATACCTTGCCCGCATTGGGATCCCCGTTCGCATAATAGGTGATCGCGAGATGCGCGCCGTCGCCTTCGGTGATCGCATTGACCCGGCCCGCGCTGTCATAGCCATAGGTCGTGACATAGACATCGCCGTCGCTGGTGCTGCCGTCCTCCGGCGATAGGTCGACCGTCACGCTGGTCAGCCGGTTCGACGCGTCATAGCCGTAATAGGTCCGCGTCAGCGTCTGCGCGGTGCCAGCGACGAGATCGGTATAGCCGGTGGTGATCTGGGTGATAGTGTCGCCCGACCAGCTATAGGTCAGCGTCTCGCCGTTCCTGGTCGTGATGCTCGAAAGATGGTCACCGTCATAGGCGAAGGTCAGCGCGTCGCCCGATGCGTCGGTCTGCTTGGTGATGCGCCAGGAATTGGTGCCATAGGCCGAGTAGGTCTCGGTGCCCTGCGTCGTGCCGTCGGTCCACGTCCAGGTCGTGCCCGTCGTGTTGACGGTGAGCTTGTCATACGCTCCGGCACCATCGGTGGCGATGAAGGCCCCGCTCGCGGAATCGTAGGTGTAGGCCACCACCGATCCGTCGGCGCCGGTACGGTACACGGTCCCCGAAGGACTAGCCGGGTTGAAACCCGCAAAGGCGACGATCGTGCGCTGGGTGTTCTGCCGCCAATTGTCGCCATTGTCGTCGCTGAGATCGCCCAGGCTGTTATAGGTCCGTGCCACCGTCGCGTCCGAACCCACGCCGGCAAGGAACTCGTCCTGCTTCTGGATCGTCAGATTGCCGGTCGCGGCATTCAGGAACACGTTGTCGCCGAAGCGGCCGAGCATCGCGCTGCTCAGCTGCCCCTGCGACCCCAACACGAAGGCCGAGCTGCGCTCCAGACCCACGCCCTCGCCCGTGACGATCGCCACCATCCGCCATGCCTCCCAAAGGCGCCACCAACGCGCCCGCTCAAAAGGCCTGATCGGGAATTCTCAGTGGGTGTTTAGGAAAAAATCTCTGGCCGCCGAGTCGCATCCAGCACCCCGATGATCCTCAAAAAGTACGCATCACAACCCCGAACCGGAGCCTAACTGCCGAATTTACGATCGTTGCAGGGTGGTAACGTAAAAAATTTGCGTGGCAGAAATGGCGGTTTTCCTAAGGGTCAAGCGCTTTTTGGTCCGCTTTGGGTCCTATCCCGCGATTGACGCGCAACCGTGCGATGTGTCTCATTTTGGGACAGAATTGGGGGGCGCATGTCGGGGCTTATCGAGTCCGCGGCGGCCATTCTCGGTGCGTCCGAACGACGCCTGGAGGCCGTGGCGAGCAATGTGGCGAACGTGTCCACGCCGGGATACAAACGGCAGGTCAGCTTCGCGGCGATGGTGCGCGACGCGACCGATCCGGCTGGTCGGATGGCGATTCGGACGCGCGCCGATTTCTCGGTCGGCAAGCTCGCCGATACCGGCAATCCGCTCGACCTCGCGATCGGCGGCGGCGGCTTCTTCCAGCTGCGCGCCGGCGACGACTTGGTCTATTCGCGGCAGGGCAATTTCACGCTCGCCGCCGACGGGACGGTGATCACACCGCAAGGCTATGTCCTGCAGCAGGCCGGCGGCGGCGACCTGACGCTCGACAGCGCCGACGTGCAGATCCAGCCCGACGGCACGGTGGTCGCCAACGGCCAGCCGGTCGCGAAGGTCGGTGTCTTCGTCGCCGACGATGCGCGCAAGGCGCAGCCGATCGACGGATCGCTGTTCCGCTTCGACGCGGGCGCCATGCACGACGCAGCCGATCCGCAGCTCCATCAAGGCACGACCGAGGCGTCGAACGTCACGGTGGGCGACGAGATGGTGACGATGATGGATGCGCTGCGCCAGGCGGAGAGCGGCGCGCACATCGTGCAGGCCTATGACGATCTGGTCGGCAAGGCGATCAGCACTTTCGGAGGGGGACAATGAACGGCGCGTTCTACGTGGCGGCGATCGGCCTGCAATCGCAACAGCGCGCGCTCGACGTGATCGCGAGCAACATCGCCAATGTGAACACGCCCGGGTTCAAACGCTCCGAGGTGCGCTTCTCCGACGTGCTGGCGCTGCGCGACGATCCCGACGTGCCGCGCGCCGATCTGGGCGATGCGCCGCTGGCCGGCGACGGCGTGCTGGTCGACGCCGCGCCGATGATCAACGAGGCCGGCGCGCTCGACCAGACCGGCCATCCCATGGACCTCGCGATCGACGGCCAGGGCTTCATCGAACTGATGGGGCCGGACGGGCAGACGACCTTGTGGCGCGGCGGCACGCTGAAGGTCGGCGACGACGGGCTGCTCGCTGCGGCGAACGGGATGGCGCTCAAGGCGGCGATCACTATTCCCGACGACGCGACCGCGGTGACGATCGGATCCGACGGCACGGTCAGCGTGCAGACCGCCGACGCGACGACGCCCACCGAGGTCGGGCAGATAGGCCTCGTGCGGGTGGACGACCCGTCCGGGCTCGAGCGGCTCGACGGCGGCCTCTACCGCGTCAATGACGGCGTGCGCGTGACCGACGCCAAGCCGGGCGAGGATGGCGTGGGCACTTTGGTCCAGGGCTCGCTCGAACGCTCGAACGTCGAGATGACCAGCGAAATGGTGCAGCTGATGCTGGTGCAGCGCGCGTTCGGCGCCAATGCCGAAGTTGTGCAGGCGGCCGATCAGCTGATGTCGATCGCCAACGGCCTGCGTCGATAGCGCCATGATCCTGACAGGGGCATTGCTGGCGGCCGCATCGGCCGCGCCGGGGGCGGCGTCGGTCGCGCCTGCCGCCCAGGTCGCGCTGCACGAACGCGTGATCCGCGTGCGTGACGTCGTGCGGGATTCCGGCCTGACGACGAAGGAGCGCGGGCGCGTGATCGCACGCCTTCCGGCAGGCGCCGCCTCGGTGATGTTGCCGCGGCGGGCCGTCGCCGCGCTCGTGCATCGCGCGGTGCCGCGCCTGACGTTTGCGACAACATCGGGCGTGACGGTTTTCCGCCTTGCGCCGACGAAGGCACCGGCACGCGCCTGCCTCGCTCTGGCGCGGCCCTTGGCGCGCGGAGCCGCGATCGGCGCGGCCGACGTGGCCCCTGCCGCGTGCAAAAATGCCACCGCGATACCGGCACGTTTCGCAGCCGGCGCATGGCGTGCCACCGCCGACCTCGCGCTTGGCACCTATCTCGGGCCGGTGCGGCTCGCCGCCTCGCCCGGGGTGCGCAAGGGAACGGCGCTGCAGCTGATTTCGACCGCGGGGCCGGTGCGGATCGTCCGTCCGGTCACCGCGATGCAGGATGGCCATGATGGCGGTCGCGTGTTCGTGCGCGACGCGGACGGCGACGTATTCGCGGCAGCCGTGCAAGCCGGGGGAGACAGCGAATGAAGCGCAGCGCACTGATCCTTGCCGTGCCGTTCCTCGGCCTCGCGACGATCGCGGGTGCCGACAATCTCTACAAGCCATCGAGCTGGTCGGCGCTGAGCGCGGACCGCCGCGCGTCGCAGGTCGGCGACCTGCTGACCATCGTGGTCTACCAGAGCGCGGAATCGACCAATGTCGCGAAGACCGATTCGAGTCGCAGCAGCACGCTGGGCGGCGGGCTGAGCATCGGCGCGATCAACGAGAATGGCAGCTTCAAGCTCGGCGGCGGCTATAGCGGCGGCGGCGAGGTGCAGCGCTCGGAGCGGTTCGTCACCCAGATCACCGTGACGGTCGAGCAGGTGCTGCCCGGCGGCGACCTGATCGTTTCCGGCCGCCAGAAAATGCGCGTCAACGGCGAGGACAGCGACATCGGCGTACGCGGCCGCGTGCGCCCCGCCGACATCGCCGCCGACAACTCGATCGCCTCGAACCGGCTGGCCGACGCGCAGATCGATTATGACGGTCGCGGCTTCGTCAGCCGCAGCGCCAAGCCCGGCCTGATCAACCGCATCTTCCGCTTCCTGGGAATCGGCTGATGGCGCTGGGGGGGACACGCAAGGCTCTGATGGTATTGGCGCTGGCGGCCTTGGCGACACCGCTCGCCGCGGCGGCGCAGACCGTGCCGTTGCGCGGACTCGGCCGATTCGACGGCTGGCGCGAGAACGCGCTGATCGGCTATGGGCTCGTGACCGGGCTGGCCGGTTCGGGCGACACCCGGCGCAGCGGCGTCACCCGCCAGGCGCTGCGCAACGTGCTGAGCCGGCTCGGCACGGTGGTGACCGACGACGAGATTTCGAGCCGCAACGTCGCGGTGGTGATGGTGGTCGCGACGCTCCCGGCTTCCGCCAATATCGGCGACCGCATCGACGCCACCGTCTCGTCGATCGGCGACGCGCGCAGCCTGGCGGGCGGGACGCTGCTGATG
>Ga0164241_10005429_pt1 | contig 11953 bp, 13 predicted proteins | sample OricomyardsoilBY_FD_108780 | JGI IMG/M metagenome (GOLD analysis project Ga0164241, IMG submission 108780) | Backyard soil microbial communities from Emeryville, California, USA - Original compost - Back yard soil (BY) | ecosystem: Environmental > Terrestrial > Soil > Unclassified | place: USA... | reverse complement strand
GGCCGGAGCCGATCTCGACAAAATGATCCGCCGTCCGAAACAGGACGTGATGCTCGAGGCCGGTTCCGACAAGGACTGGGAAATGCCCGCTCCCGCCGCAGTGCCGGACAAGGCGAAGGTCGTGACCAACGGTCACGCCAAAGCCGCGAAAAAAGCGGCCCGTGTCGTCATGCCCAAGCCAGCCAAGTCCACCCGCCGCTAACCCTCCCTTCCTCCCATGGCCAAACATACGCTCATCGCTTACGTGGAAGACGTCCCCGGCGTGCTCAATCGCGTCGCCTCGCTCTTCCGCCGGCGCAACTTCAATATCGAGTCGCTGACCGTCGGTCGCACGGAACAGGCGGGGGTTTCCCGGCTCACAGTCGTGGTTGAGGCCACGGACGCCGGCGCCCGCATCGTCGAGGCGAACCTCTACAAACTCGTCAACGTCCTCCGGGTCGACGATCTCACCGACAAGGCCGCTCTCATGCGGGAGCTCGCCCTGGTCAAGGTGAAGGTTACTCCGCAGACGCGCAGCGAGGTGTTGCAACTTGTCGATGTATTTCGCGCCCGGGTGGTCGATGTGGACGAGCACACCCTGGTCATCGAGGTGACGGGAACACCCGAAAAAATCGGCAAGTTCCAGATGATCCTCGGCCCCTATGGCATCGCCGAGATCGTCCGGACCGGCTCCGTCGCCATGGCTCGTGGCAACGAGCTGATTTCCTCCTCGCCCCCGTTGGTGCGTACCGAATCGGTCCAAGGCGGTCACGACGACTCCGGCGTTTCCATGTCCGTATGATTAATACCGACAACTGCGAATCCACCTCCCTTACTTTTTTATACCATGGCTAAAATCTATTACGACAAGGATGCGAACCTCGCGCTAATCCGCGACAAAAACGTCGCCATTATCGGCTACGGCTCACAGGGCCACGCCCATGCGCTCAACCTCAAGGAAAGCGGCGTCGCGGTGCGCGTCGGTCTCGCGCCCAAGAGCAAATCGGCCGCCAAGGCCAGGAAGGCCGGTCTTACGGTCGGTTCGGTGGACGAAGTGTCCGCCTGGGCCGATGTCATCATGATTCTTGTGCCCGATCACATTCAGGCTCGCCTCTACCGCGAGTCGATCGCGCCGCATCTGACCGCCGGGAAGATGCTGATGTTTGCCCATGGCTTCAACATCCGCTTCGAGGGCATCAAGCCGCCGAAGAATGTCGATGTCGCCATGATCGCCCCCAAGTCCCCCGGCCATCGTGTCCGCGAGGTATTTCAGGAGGGTGGCGGCGTCCCCGCTCTCATTGCCGTTTACCAGAACGCCACCGGCAACGCCAAGAAGCTCGCGCTGTCCTACGGACGCGCCATCGGCTGCACCCGGGCGGGGGTGCTTGAAACCACCTTCAAGGAGGAGACCGAGACCGATTTGTTTGGCGAGCAGGCCGTGCTCTGTGGCGGTTGTGCCGAATTGGTCAAGGCCGGCTTCAAAACGCTGGTCGACGCCGGTTATCAACCCGAGATCGCCTATTTCGAGTGCATGCACGAATTGAAGCTGATCGTCGATCTGATGTACCGCGGCGGCCTGAATTATATGCGCTATTCCGTCTCGGACACGGCCGAGTGGGGCGATTATGTTTCCGGTCCCCGCGTAATCACCAAGAAGACGCAGAAGGAAATGAAGAGCATCCTCAAGGACATCCAGAACGGGAAGTTCGCCAAGCGTTTCATTGACGAGAACAACAAATACGGTCGCAAGACCATGAACAAGTTCCGCAACGCCGAGCGCGGCCAGAAGATCGAGGTCGTCGGTGCCAAGCTGCGCGCGATGATGCCGTTCCTGAATCCGGTCACCATATCCAAGTGAATTCGCGGGCGCGGGCGACAGCCACGATGCGCGATCGCCCGCGTCACGCCGTTTAAATTCAACCGATTAACCCACGCCGCCCCGGTTTCCCGATGTCGTCAGCCGCCAGCCGTCCCTTGATCGAAGTATTTGACACCACGTTGCGCGACGGCGCGCAGACGGAGGGCATTTCATATTCCGCGGATGACAAATTGCGCATCGCGCGCAAACTCGACGAACTTGGCGTGGCCTACATCGAGGGCGGCTGGCCGGGATCGAACCCGAAGGACGCGGCGTTTTTTGAACTCGCGCGCAGGGAAAAGTGGAAAACCGCGAAGATCGTCGCCTTCGGGGCCACGCGCCGGGCGAAGTTAAGCCCCGAGGAGGATCCCAGTGTTCAGGCGCTGGTTGCAGCCGGTACGGAAGTCTGCTGCATTTTTGGCAAATCGTCCGTCCGGCAGGTGGAGGAAGTGCTGCGGACGACACTGGAGGAAAACCTGAGGATGATCGGCGAGACAGTCGCCTATCTGCGCGCACAAGGGAAGCGTGTGATCTACGATGCCGAGCATTTCTTCGATGGCTTTGACCAAAACCCCGATTATGCGCTCAAGGCGATCGGCGCGGCGAGCCAGGGCGGTGCGGAAACGCTGGTGTTATGCGACACCAACGGCGGCCACCTGCCGTGGGAAATCGCGGCCACGGTCGGGGCGGTGCGCAATCATTTCGGGCCGTCCGTTCGCGTCGGCATTCATTTGCATGACGACACGGGGTGCGCGGTCGCAAACAGCCTTGAGGCGATCCGCGCCGGCGCGGTTCACGTGCAGGGCACGATCAACGGTTACGGCGAGCGTTGCGGCAACGCCAACCTCTGCGTGGTCATTCCCAATATCGAATTGAAATTGAAGATGCGGGCATTGCCGGACGGCGCGCTCCCGCGGCTGCACGAGGTGGCGAGATTTGTCACCGAGGTCGCGAATTTCACCCCGAACGAGCAGATGGCCTATGTAGGCAACAGCGCGTTCGCCCACAAGGCCGGTGTGCACGTGTCCGCGATGCAGCGGCATCCGGACGCCTACCAGCACATCGACCCGAAACTCGTCGGCAACCAGATGCGTGTCGTCGTGAGCGAGCAGTCGGGCCGCGCCAATCTTCTTTCCAAGGCGGAGGAACTCGGGCTGCAAAACCTCGATGCGGCGGCCGGTGCGAAGGTGATCGAGCTCATCAAGGAAAAGGAACACGAAGGCTTCTCCTTTGAGGCCGCCGAGGCGAGCATTGCGCTGCTGATCCGCCGGGTTTCGCCGGATTACCAGCCGTTGTTCACCTTGCTCGACTACCGCGGCATGATCATCCGCCATGGCGACCGCCAGATTTCGGATGCGACGGTCAAACTGAACATCGGCGGCCGGGAGGTGCACACCGCCGCCGACGGCAACGGTCCGGTCAATGCCTTCGAAAATGCGCTGCGCAAGGCGCTGCAGCCGGTTTTCCCCCAGGTTGCCGGCATCCAGCTGGCGGACTACAAGGTGCGCATATTGAACAGCAATTCCGGGACGGGTGCGGTGACGCGCGTGTTGATCGACTGGCACGATGGTCAGCGCCGGTGGAGCACGGTGGGAGCGGGCACGAGCATTCTGGATGCGACCTGGCTGGCGCTGGCGGACGGCTACGAGTTCATTCTCTCGCCCCGGGCCGCATCCTCGCCTCCGGGTGCCTGACCGCCGCATTTGTCCTTGTTTTTTCAACACGCATGAACGCAAATATCGTATTGCTCCCCGGCGATGGCATCGGCCCCGAAGTGGTCAATGAATCGCGGCTCGTACTTGAGGCCGTGGCCAGGCGCCACGGCCACCGGTTTGAATTTACCGAGCATCTGCTCGGCGGCTGCGCGATCGACGCGAAAGGCACCGCCATGCCGGACGGGACCCTCGCCGCCTGCCTTGCGGCCGATGCGGTTTTGCTCGGCGCGGTCGGCGGCCCGAAGTGGGACGACCCGACGGCCAAGGTTCGTCCGGAGCAGGGGCTGCTCGGCCTGCGCCGAGGCATGCAGCTTTACGCCAATCTTCGCCCGGTGCGGCCCTTGCCCGCGCTGGAGCATATTTCTCCGCTCAAGCCGGAACGCATCCGCGGCGTCGATTTTCTGGTGGTCCGCGAATTGACGGGCGGGCTTTATTTCGGCGAGCGCGGACGCAAAGGCAGCGGGGAAGGGGAGCAGGCGTTCGATACGATGATCTACAGCAAGGCGGAGATTCGCCGGGTCGTGAAACTGGCCTTCAAACTCGCGAAGGGACGCCGGGGTCTGGTGACTTCGATCGACAAGGCCAACGTGCTGGAATCCTCGCGCCTCTGGCGGCAGGTCGCCGCGGAAGAGGGGAAGGATCAGCCCGGAATCAGACTGGAACATCAATTGGTCGATTCGGCGGCGATGCGCCTTGTCACGCATGCGGCCCAGTTCGATGTGCTCGTGACGGAAAACATGTTCGGCGATATCCTCACCGATGAAGCGGCCGTGTTGGCCGGTTCGCTTGGCCTGCTGCCCAGTGCGTCGCTGGGGGACGGCACCAAGGGCGTTTATGAGCCGATCCACGGCTCGGCCCCCGACATCGCGGGCAAGGGGATTGCGAATCCGGTCGGTACGATTCTATCCGCGGCGATGCTGCTGCGCCATTCGTTGGGTTTGGAAACGGAAGCGGCGGAGATTGAGCAGGCTGTCGAGCGGGCCTTGAAGGAAGGAAATCATACCGCCGATCTTGGCGGCAAACAGCCGCTCTCCACCTCGCGGATGGGACAGGCGATCCAACAGCGCCTGGGCTGACCCGGCTCCATTTTTTCATTTCATGAGTACTTCCTTACATCAACCACTCGATACGACGCGGTTTATTGCGCGACATGTGGCAGGACTGCGTCGTTCGGGTATTCGCGATTTCTTCGAACTGGTGGCCAAGACCGACGGGGTCATTTCCCTCGGGATCGGCGAACCTGACTTCGATACGCCGCAGCCCATTCGCGATGCGGTCACGACCGCGATGAACGAGGGCAAGACCCATTATACCTCCAACCTCGGTTTGCCGGCGCTGCGCACGGAGATTTCCCGTTATGTCGAACGCATGTTCAAGGTCAGCTATCGACCCGAGGATGAAACCCTCGTGACGGTGGGTGTATCCGAGGCGCTGGATCTCACGGTGCGCGCCCTTTTGAATCCCGGCGAGAAGGTCCTCTATCATCAGCCCTGCTATGTTTCCTATGCGCCGACGGTGGAATTGGTGCATGGCGTTGGCGTGCCGGTCGCGACCAGCGCGGCCGAACAGTTCTCGCTCGACGCCCCGGCCCTCGCGGCGGCCTGGCAGCCCGGCTGCAAGCTGCTGCTGCTGAATCTTCCGTGCAATCCCACCGGGGGCGTCTGCTCCCGCGAACAGCTTGAACGCATCGCCAAATTTGCCATCGAGAAGGATCTCATCGTGGTGAGTGACGAGATTTACTCGGAGCTGATCTTTGAAGGCACCCATACCAGCATCGCGAGTCTTCCCGACATGCAGGAGCGCACGATTTTGCTGCATGGTTTTTCGAAGGCATTCGCGATGACCGGTTTTCGACTTGGTTACGCCTGCGGTCCGGCTCCGTTGATCGAGGCAATGATGAAGGTGCACCAGTACTCGATGCTTTGCGCGCCCAGCCTGAGTCAGGAGGCGGCCTTGGTCGCATTGAAGATGGGGGATGACGCGACGAAATATATGCGGGACCGCTATCGCGAGCGGCGCGACTTGTTTGTCCGTCGTATCAACGCGGCCGGCCTTTCATGCCATGCGCCGCGCGGTTCATTTTATGCGTTTCCGTCCGTGGCGTCCACGGGGCTTTCCGAGGGGGAATTTGCCCGCCGGTTGCTGACCGAGCACCGGGTGGCGGTCATCCCCGGCACGGCCTTTGGCGATGCGGGTGCGGGGCATGTCCGCGCTTGTTTTACCGCCAACGAGCAGAAGCTGACCGCCGCATGCGACCGGATTGAAAGGTTGCTCCAAACCCTCCGCGGTTGAGCGCCATGACGGTTCAAAATGCATTATATCCGATCAAAAGGATATCGCGTAGCTGACGGTCATGATTCCTCGTCCGGCGGCCCCAGGATTGGCGTATTTTGGTGCGGTCCCTTGTTTCAGGAAATTATGGGCGCCCTTGGCGTATGACCACGCCAAGGTGATATTGGAACGGCTGTTGATCTGAAATGGAGCGGCAATTCCAAATAGAAAGTAATCGCCCCAGTTCTTGACCGCAGGTTCCGCGCGGGCGGCGTGGTCGGTCCACTTGTAGGTGCCTGCTGTTCCGGTAATGTCCAGTTCACTACCCAAATGCTTCAGTGGAATTGCGAAACCTGCCGTGATCTCGAAAGTCGGTCCTTTTCGGACCAGATCGTAGTGAAACTTTGGCGTGACCTGAACCGGGCCGATGGCGTAGGTGAAGGCCACATTGGGTTCAACGGTGGCGCGATAAAAACCGTTGGTCGGGCGCGCCTCTGGATAGGTATAAATCGTCAAGCCGGGAACTACGGTTAATCCTCCGGCGATCTTCATGGCATAATAGCCATATAGATCGAATTCCGGATCCGATTGCCCGGGTCCCTTGTCCCTCAAGGGAATACTCGCCCAGATTCCCAAGCCCAGACTCCCTTCGTTATATTCGATCGCGGGCTGAAAAGCGGCGCCGCCCAATTCCAGCCCTCGAAACATATGATGCGAAACGACCGACTGGGTGAGGCTCCAGGCATCGGAAGCGGACTCTCCCGGGGGTTGACCGGCCGATAGTGTCGGGACGAGAAAGATGTTGACGGAGAGGAGCGCGAGGATGGAAAGCGCTTTTTTCATCGGATTGGATGCAATACAACTTTGAGCAACGGGCCGTGGCAAGGAGTGATGCCGAAGGCCATAATACCCAGGCGGTGCCGGATGGATCCCAGCAGGCATAAAAAAGCCGCGCCCGGCGGGGGCGCGGCTTAAATAAAGTGCCGGTCACTTCTTCGTAACTTCAACCAAGGGAGGGGGGGGCGGTGGAACGACAACATTGTTGTTGTTCAGTTTTTTAGCGACCATTTCCACGGTCCGCTGAATTTCCAACTCGGCGTTGCGGCGGTTGATTTTCATCAGTTCGACCTGCTTGGCGAGGTCGAACGTGTCGCTGTTCAGCTTCTCCTTGTTGGTGCGGGTCTGGGAGATTTCGAGCTCAAGATCCGCGGCTTCCTTGGAGAGCTTATCCGCTTCGCCCGAATACTTCGAGGCTTCGTCGGCGAGAGCTTTCAATCCCGCCTCGTATTCGCGAACCTTCTTTTCCTCCTTGGCGCGATCGGCCTCCTCGCGTTCGTCCTGGCGTTTTTTGGCGTCGGCGGTGGCTTTTCGCTCGATCTCATCCTTGCGTGCCTTTTCCTCCTTCATCCGCGCTTCGGCGACAGCATGTTGTCTTTCTGCCTTGGCCTCCATTTCTTTGACGGCACTCTTATATAGTACGCCAAAGACAATCAGGAGAATAAGTGGAACGATAAGATATGACTTGTTCATGGGGGCGGAAATTGGTGTTAGCCTTTCTTGGTCGCGGCGGCGGCGGCTTTTTCGGCGGCGGCCTGGGCTTTTTCGGCGGCGTCGATTTTATCCAGCAGGTTGTAATAGTATTTCTGGTTGGACTCGGCCTGGGTCACGTAGGTCTTCAGGAAAGCCAACTCACTCTCGCGTTGTTTCTTTTCCTCCGTGATTTTGGCTTCCTCTTCCTTTACTTCGGTAAGCTCCCTCTTGAGGCGGAACACTTGGTCGCGGAATTTGTTGCGATCATCGAAGGTCTTCTGGCGGTGGTCCTCCGCCTGCTGTCGCGCTACTTTTTTGGCCTCATCCTGGGCTTCTCTTTCCTTCCGTTCCTTCGCCCGGATCGCACTGGCCTCCACGGCGGCTTTGATCGCTGTTTCACGATCGCGAATCTGCTGCTCCGCCTTGGCTTTCCTTTCTAATTCGGCCTTTGCCTTGATCGCTTCCTGCTTCGCGACAAAAGTCTTGTCGAAGCTGATGTAGAAACCGCCAAAAATCAGAAGGCCGATAAGCGGGAATATGAGATAGACTTTGTTCATGGTCGTGTGCTGCGTTCGTTAAAATAAAGATTATACCTTGGTTTGAGCTTTCTTGGCTTCGCGATCCTTGATGGTTTCCTCGATCGCCTTGAGCATATTCTTCGTTTGCTGATCGTTGGCTCCTTCCGGCAATGCGGCGGCCTTTTGGGCCGCCGCCAGCGCAACATCGAATTTCTTCAACTCGAAGGCGACATAAGCCAGGAACATGTAGGCCTGATGCGGTTTGGTAAGGTTGCCTTTCTCGACCGCAGCTTGTGCGTGTGGCAGAGCGTTCGCCGGTTGCTCCAGGCCCTGATAGGCCTGGGCAATCATGAATTCGAGCTGTCCGGCCTTGGGGAATGCTTTCGTTGCATCCTTAAGCGATTCGATGCCCTTGAAGGGCCGCTGCATCTGCTGATAAGAAAAAGCCAGAAGCTCCCAGTTTTTTTGGTCGTTTTCGATCTTCCCCGACTTGAGTCCGGCCGCGAGGAGCTCGGCTGATTTTTCGTACTGCCCTAGGTTAAAATAGACGCTGACCAGATTAATGTTATCCTTGGGCGCATTCATGAACCCGTGCTCCTGGGCACGGTCATAGGTCACAATCGCCCGGGTTTCCTGACCGGTGCTGAGGTAAAAGGCGGTGAGCTGCTGCCAATAGGTCGCCGAATCGGGCTTTTGTTTGACGATCAGCTCCAGAACTTCAGCGGCTTCCGCGTTCTTTCCCAGCATTTGCAGGCAAACCAATTGAAGAATATAAAAGGTGTCCTTGGGGTGCGTCGTGAGGTGCATGCCGGCCTCAACTTCCGCAAGGCAACGCTCGACCAATGTCTTGTCCGGCTTATCCGGATTGAGCGAAGCCCAGCTGTAGAGGGTTTGGGCGTGAATCAACAGTGCCTCGGGCGTGGGCTTCGGGGTCATTTTGATCCAACGCTGCATGGCCTTGTCCGCCTTTTCGAAATAGGCGGCGGCGATCGTGTGATCCTTCGATTGCGCGGCTTCCTGATAATAAAGCTGCGTCAGCATGTAGACGAATTCGCGGATAACCCGGTCCTCGAAATAGGTGGGGGTCTTCGAATCCGAAAGCGCCACCGCTTTTTCCAAGGGTTCGACGGATTTCTGGAAGTCTCCCTTTTGGAGCAGCGTCTGCGCCTTGATCTGATAAAGGAGCGCGAGATCGTAACTCCCTGCCTCCACCTTGGGGATCTGGGCATCCAGAATCGCCAGGGCGGCTTCGTAATTCTTGGCATCCAGGGGAACCCGGTATTTGCCCAATGCCTCGCTGGTGGCATCGGTCAGGGTATAATTCCGCTCCTGCGGAGCTTGAGCTTGTTGAGCGAAAACGCTCCCGGTTAGGATCGCGGCACAACTCAGCGCCCCTAGAAGGCGGGCGGACTTGGAGGAAAGTTTAAACATGGCGGGCCGGGCGAAAATTATTTGTTATCGTCGAGATTGAATTCGATAAGTTGGGAGGCGCGAACATTCACCGTGCGTCCGCCGCGGCGACCGGGTTTGAACTTCCATTTCAACACAGCTTGAAGCGCGGGGACTTCAAATTCGCGATGAGAGGACTTTACGACCTGCGCCTGCACGACGTCTCCATTTGTGCTGATGATGAATTCGACGACCACGTTTCCGCTGATTCCGGCACGGCTCATTTCGTACGGGTAGGTCGGTTGGACGGGAACGCGCAGGATCGGCCTTTGGTCGAGCTGGCTGACATCGAACAGAGTCATGCCTTTGCCGAAATTGGCACCGGGCTTGAGCACCGGAATGTTGATTGCTCCCTTGGAAGGGGTCAGCCCCGGCGGGGGCGGGGGCGTCAACTGTTGGGTGAACGCGGTGATTGGTACTACCGATGGAAGATCAACCAGGGTGGGGGGCGCCAGTTGATTTTCGACCGGCGTATCGTCGAGATCCTTGACGATGTCCTCCTTCTCTTCCTCCAGCGGAGGCATTTCCATTTGAATGATTTCTTCCTTCGGAGCGACGACCTTCTTGGGCGGCGGGTGTTTGCCAACAAACGGATTGATGATGAAAAAATGCAGGGCAAGCGACGCCACGAGGCCGATGATGAGATCTTTATTCATGGGCGGTGCGGTTATTTACCCGTGGGACGGGTGCGGGTTTCCACTGAGAACTTGTCGATTCCGGCTTTGCGGATTTCGTCGAGTACCGTGACGGTTTGCCCGAAGCGAGCCCGTTCATCACCGGCAACGAGGATCCGAGGGTTTTCCGTCTGGGTTTTATAGTAGGCGATGCGAGAGGCGACTTCGCCCATGTCGATTAATTCCTTGTTCCAGAAAACTGCGCCCTCACCAGAAACTTGGATGGTCACACTGTCATCCTTGGGCGGAGGCGTATTGTTCGCTACGGCCGCCGGCAGATCGACGGGGAGCGATTGAATCCGATTTAGCGAGAGCGTAAATAGAACGAAGGTTGCGAGCAGAAAGAAGATGACATCAATGAGCGGGATGATCTCAATGCGTGCTTTTTTTCGGACCGGAACTTTGATTTTGGTGCCTTCCATGGTGTGGCTGTTTACTGAGTAATACGACCGGGACGCCGGATTCTTAGCGTACTCTCGGATTATTTGCTGCGGGTTTCGATGTAGATCCGAGTGAAACCGGCCTTGCGCGCTTCGTCGAAGACGTAAACCGCCTGGGCGAAAAAGGCTTTTTCGTCCCCGTTGATCAGGATGCGGCCCTCCGGCTCTTCCCGATGGTATTGCTGCAGGCGAATCAGGAATTCATCGAGGGTGACGAGGTCCGTGTTCCACGCGAGCGTGCCCTCGTCGGTGACACTGACGGTCGCGGTTCCATTTGGATCGCGGGGCCCGCCGCTATCGGCAACGGGTAGATGAACGGGAATTCCGCCTGATTTGTTCAACGAGAGGGTGAACAAGACGAAGGTCGCGAGCAGGAAGAAAATAACGTCGATGAGAGGGATGATCTCAATGCGAGCTCGCTTTACGCCACCCGGGCCTGTTCCGCCGCCACCGTGCATGATAGTTGTACTTAGAGGTTAATCAGCATGATCCACCCGCGCTTAGTGCGACGTGGTGTTCACCGTTTTGTTGACGATGATCTCGAGCGAATTGGAGGCATCCTCAACTTCATGGCGGGCAACCTCAACGCGGGCGTTGAGAATGTTAAAAGGGAGAAGTCCAAGGACGGCGATGGCGATACCGCACATTGTCGCAATAAGTGCCTCGGCGACGCCGCCGGTGATCGCCCCGGTCGAAGCCCCGATGTCTCCGCTGCCGCTATTGAGGGCCGCGAAGGTCCCCATCATGCCGGTGACGGTGCCGAGCAAACCAAGGAGGGGGGCGGCGGTGATGCAGGTGTCCAGCGTCGGCAGGCCTTGGCTGAAACGCTGCATTTCCTGGCCCGCTGCACGGGTAAACGCATTGCCGAGGGAATGCTCGCGGTGGCTGATCGCATACACGAGAATGCGGGCGACATAATCCTTGGTCCGCTTGCCGAGTTCCAATGCGCCTTCGATGTCATTGGCTTCCACCTTTTCCAACATCTTATTGACCACCTCGGGTTGCCGGCGGGCATTCTCCCGCAGGATGAAAATCACACGCTCGATCGCGACCGTGAACATCATGAAGGAAACAAGAAGGATCGGCCACATGACGGGCCCACCGTGTTTGAACAGCTCCATCGCGGTCATGGGGCTGCCGTCCGAATTGGTTAGGAGAAATGCCAAGGGCATATGTGCGGTGATCATAGTGGTTTAATTGCGGATTGAGTTAGTCGTGAGATTTTGGGCGAAGAAAAGGGAAGAACTGAGGAATGTCAGGAAGGCACGGGGCGAACGCTCACGCGGAACCCACAGGGGGAAGACCGGATAAAAGGGGAGTGGTTCGACTGCGCAAAGTAACCAAGAAATTAGAGGAAAGGCAAATGTGCTGAGAATCGCTTTGGCCTGTCAATGCACATTCTTGTGGGCGGGGGAAAAATGAGATAAAATATTCGAAAGGATTTTTGAACGCGGAGTTTTGGCTGCCCGACTAGGAGTCGAACCTAGACAAAACGAGTCAGAGTCGTTTGTGCTACCAT
>Ga0164241_10005428_pt1 | contig 11953 bp, 10 predicted proteins | sample OricomyardsoilBY_FD_108780 | JGI IMG/M metagenome (GOLD analysis project Ga0164241, IMG submission 108780) | Backyard soil microbial communities from Emeryville, California, USA - Original compost - Back yard soil (BY) | ecosystem: Environmental > Terrestrial > Soil > Unclassified | place: USA... | reverse complement strand
GGCGGGCTCGTCGCCGGCGGCGAGCTCGAGCGCGAGGACGGTCGTGGTGGGCCGGAGCCCGCTGCGGGTGAGGTCGTCGTACAGGCTGGTCAGCTCCACGGTCCGGCGGATCGGCGCGTTCACGACCTGCGTGCCGACGCCGCGCTTGCGGACGAGGAGGCCCTTGTCGACCAGGGTCTGGATGGCCTGCCGGACGGTCGGTCGGGAGAGTCCGAGCTGGTCGGCGAGCGCGACCTCGTTCGCGATCCGGTCGCCCGGCACGAGCTTGCCGTCGTGGATGGCGCCCTCGATCTGCTCGGCGACCTGGAAGTAGAGGGGGACCGGGCTGGACCGGTTCACCGCCACGTCGGGCAACGGCACTCCCGCAGCATGGGGCCGGGATGTCACTACGTCAATATGTCAGGACAAAGCGTTGACACGTCCTCGGGGTGGTGACGACAATCGCAGCCGTGACGCAGGAGACCGCGAGCGCACGCCCCGACCGCTCGACGGGTCGTCCGGTGCGCGAGCGCATCGCCGGCGCGCCGATCTCGTGGGGGGTCTGCGAAGTGCCGGACTGGGGCTACCAGCTCGATGCCGCGACCGTCCTGGGTCAGATGCGGGAGCTCGGGCTGGGCGCGACCGAGCTGGGACCGGACGGCTTCCTTGCGGCCGACCCTGACGAGAAGGCGAACCAGCTCCAGTCGTACGGGCTGCGTGCGGTGGGCGGTTTCCTGCCCGTCCTCCTTCACGACCCCGTCCACGACCCGCTGCCCGACGTGGAGCGCTTCATCGACGCCTGCGTCGCGATCGGGGGAAAGGTCGTCGTACTCGCGGCATACACCGGGGGCGACGGGTACGACGACCGCCCCGCGCTCGATGACGAGGGCTGGGCCGTGCTGCTGGGCAACCTGGACCGCATCGACACCCTCGCCACCTCCCGCGACGTCGTCGCGGCGCTGCATCCGCACGTCGGCACCATGGTGGAGTCGGGGGAGGAGACCGAGCGGGTGCTGGCAGGCTCGCGGATCGGTCTGTGCGTCGACACCGGGCACCTGGTGGTCGGAGGCGCAGACCCGGTGGCCCTGACCGCAGCGCACCCGTCCAGGGTGGTCCACGTGCACCTCAAGGACGTCGATGCCGACATCGCCGCGCGCGTGCGGGCGCGTGAGACGACCTTCGGGGCCGCGGTGCGCGCCGGGATGTTCCGGCCGCTGGGCGACGGCGACGTGGGGATCGCCGAGATGGTCCGAACCCTGGAGGACGCCGGCTACCACGGCTGGTACGTGCTCGAGCAGGACGTGGTGCTCGACGGTCCGGACGACCAGGGTGCGCCGTACGCCGACGTGCAGTCCAGCCTCGACTTCCTCGAACGAGTAGCCGGATGAGCTTCGAGGTCCTGACCATGGGCCGGATCGGCGTCGACCTGTATCCCACCGAGGTGGGTGTCCATCTCGAGGACGTCGCCACCTTCAGCAAGACGCTGGGCGGAAGCCCGACCAACGTGGCGGTGGCCGCGGCGCGGCACGGCCGGCGTACGGCGGTGATCACCCGCACCGGCGAGGATCCGTTCGGCACCTACCTCCGCCAGGCGCTCCGCTCGTTCGACGTCGACGACCGCTTCGTCTCCGACGTGCCCGGTCTGTGCACGCCGGTCACGTTCTGCGAGATCTTCCCGCCCGACGACTTCCCGCTGTACTTCTACCGCTTCCCGACGGCCCCGGACCTGCAGATCCGCGTTGACGACCTCGACCTCGAGGCGATCGCGGCCGCCGACATCTTCTGGGTGACCGTGACCGGGCTCTGCCAGGAGCCGTCGCGCTCGGCGACCATGGCGGCGCTGGCGGCCCGCGGCGACCACGGCCTGACGGTGCTCGACCTGGACTACCGGCCGATGTTCTGGGAGTCGGCCGAGGCGGCCCATCCACACGTACGGTCGGCGTTGGGGCACGTCGACGTCGCGGTGGGCAACCGCGAGGAGTGCGAGGTCGCGGTCGGTGAGCGTGACCCGGACCGAGCCGCTGCCGCGTTGCTGGCGGTAGGGGTCGACCTGGCGGTGGTGAAGCAGGGGCCGGCAGGTGTGCTCGGCGTGCGCGGCGACGAGTCTGTCGTGGTGCCGCCGGTGCCGGTGGAGGTCGTCAACGGCTTGGGCGCCGGAGACGCGTTCGGCGGGGCGTTGTGTCACGGTCTGCTCGCTGACTGGGACCTCGGTCGGATCCTGCGCTTCGCCAACGCCGCGGGTGCCTTCGTCGCCGGGCAGTTCGCGTGTGCCGACGCGATGCCGACGACGAGGGATCTCGAGGAGCTGATGCAAGGCGTGGCGGGATGAGCGTCGACATCGCCGCCTTGGTGAGGACGCGCGTGGAGCAGCCCGGGCAGGTGGCCGAGGCCGCCGCCGCCCGTCGCCGCCCGGTGGGACTGACGGGGGCCACCGGTCGACTGATGTTGGTGGCGGCCGACCACTCCGCCCGGGGTGCCCTGCGTGCCGGCGACGATCCGATGGCCATCGCGGACCGTTGTCGGCTGCTCGAACGCCTCGAGATCGCGCTGTCCCGTCCAGGAGTGGACGGGGTGCTCGGCACCCCCGACGTGCTCGAGGACCTGCTGCTCATGGGCGCCCTCGAGGGCAAGGTCGTGGTCGGCTCGATGAACCGCGGCGGCCTGGTCGGCACCTCGTTCGAGATCGACGACCGGTTCACGGCGTACGACGCGCCCGCGGTCGACCGGATGGGCTGGCAGGGCGGCAAGATGCTGTTGCGCATCGATCCGGACGACCCTGCGACGGCTCCGACGCTGGAGTCCTGCGGCCGGGCCGTGGGCGCGCTGGCCGACCACAGCCTGATGGCCATGGTCGAGCCGTTCATCGCGCACCGCGTCGACGGCCGCGTGCGCAACGACCTGTCCACCGAGGCGGTGATCCGGTCTGCCACGGTCGCCGCGGGCCTCGGCTGGACCAGCGCCTACACCTGGCTGAAGCTTCCGGCCATCGACGACATGGAGCCGGTGATCGCGGCGACCACGCTGCCGGTGCTGCTGCTCGGCGGCGAGGTGGCCGCCGACCAGGACGCTCAGTTCGCCACCTGGGCCAAGGTGCTGGGCAACCCGCAGGTGCGGGGCATGGTGGTCGGCCGTTCACTGCTCTACCCTCCCGACGGTGACGTGGCTGGGGCGGTCGACACCGTGGTGGGGATGATGTGATGCCCAGTCCCGCCGCGACGGCGTCCTTCCATCGGCCTGCAGGCTCGGCGACGGGAGGCGGCTGTGCGGTGCTGGTGACGCCGGAGTCGGCCGGGTGGACCTACAGCGGTCTTGCTGTGCTCGGTCTCGGCCCGGGGGAGTCCGCGGTGTGGGCGACCGGTCCGGCCGAGACCCTGGTGATGTCGTTGTCCGGCTCCTGCCGCGTCGCCTGCGAGGGCACGACGTACGACGTGCACGGCCGCGCCGACGTGTTCAGCGGACCGAGTGACTTCGTCTACGTGCCGCGCGACGCCGAGCTCACGGTGACCAGCGACGAGGGTGGTCGCTTCGCGTTGCCGTCGGCGGTCTGTGAGCGGAGCCTGCCGGTGCGCTACCAACCCGCGGATGCCGTGCCGGTCGAGCTCAGGGGCGCGGGCACGGCGAGCCGGCAGGTCAACAACTTCTGCACGCCGGAAGCGTTCGAGGCAGACGCGCTGATCGCCTGTGAGGTGCTGACGCCGGGCGGCAACTGGTCGTCGTACCCACCGCACAAGCACGACGAGGCCACCGCGACCGAGAGCGTGCTCGAGGAGATCTACTACTTCGAGGTCGCCGACGGTCCGGCCGGGCCCGGGATCGGCTATCAGCGTGTCTACGGGCACGACGACAGTGAGATCGACGTCCTGGCGGAGGTGAGGTCCGACGACGTCGTGCTCATCCCGCACGGCTGGCACGGCCCGTCGATGGCGGTGCCCGGCTACGACCTCTACTACCTCAACGTGATGGCCGGCCCGGGGGAGGAGCGCGCCTGGCGGATCTGCGACGACCCCGCCCACGCCTGGGTGCGCGACACGTGGGCCGACCAGGAGGTCGACCCGCGGCTGCCCTTCGGCGCCACGTCCGAAGCCGGGGTGATGCGATGACGACGCGGCTGACGGTGGCCCAGGCGATCGTGCGCTTCCTCGAGCGGCAGTACGTCGAGCGCGACGGCGTCGAGTCGGCGTTCTTCGCCGGCTGCTGGGGGATCTTCGGCCACGGGAACGTCGCCGGCATCGGGCAGGCCCTCCTGGAGCGGGAGCAGGCTGCCAACCAGACGGGCGAGCGGGTGCTGCGCTACCTCCAGGCCCGCAATGAGCAGGCGATGGTGCACGCAGCGGTCGGCTACGCCCGGCATCGCGACCGGCTCGCGGCGTACGCCTGCACGGCCTCGGTCGGTCCGGGCTCGACGAACATGGTCACCGGTGCGGCGTTGGCGACGATCAACCGCATCCCCGTGCTGCTGCTCCCCGGTGACGTGTTCGCGACGCGTGTGGCGAACCCGGTCCTCCAGGAGCTGGAGGACCCACGGTCGCTCGACGTCAGCGTCAACGACACCCTCAAGCCGGTCTCGCGCTACTGGGACCGGGTCAACCGGCCCGAGCAGCTGCCCGCCGCGCTCCTCGCCGCGATGAGGGTGCTCACCGACCCTGCGGAGACGGGCGCGGTCACCCTCGCGCTGCCGCAGGACGTGCAGGCCGAGGCGTGGGATTGGGACGACGACCTGTTCGCGCGCCGCGTCTGGCGCGTGTCCCGGCAGCCTGTCGCGGACGACGCACTGGGCCGTGCGGTCGAGATCATCCGCGGCTCCGAGCGACCGCTGCTCGTCGCCGGCGGCGGTGTGATCTACAGCGATGCGAGCGAGGCGTTGCGCGCCTTCGCGGAGGCCACCGGCGTGCCCGTGGCCGAGACGCAGGCGGGGAAGGGCAGCCTGCCCTACGACCACCCGCGGGCGGTGGGGGCGATCGGAGCCACCGGGACGACGGCCGCCGACGCCCTCGCCGAGGAGGCAGACGTCGTGATCGGCGTCGGCACGAGATTCAGCGACTTCACGACGGCCTCCCGAACGGTCTTCGCCGACCCGGACGTGCGGTTCGTGAACCTCAACGTCGCGTCCTTCGACGCGCACAAGCTCTCGGCTGCGCCGCTCTTGGGCGACGCTCGCGCGGGGCTCGAGCAGCTCACCTCCATGCTCGATGGGTGGGAGGCGCCGGCGCCCCACCCCTCGCGGGCGACCGAGCTGGCCCGGGTCTGGGACGAGATCGTCCAGCGGGCCCACGACCAGGCGCACGGACCGCTTCCGGCGCAGGCCGAGGTCCTCGGAGTCGTGAACCGGGTCACTCGCCCGCAGGACGTCGTGGTCTGCGCGGCGGGCTCGATGCCGGGCGACCTGCACAAGCTGTGGCGCACCCGCGACCGGAAGGGGTACCACGTCGAGTACGGGTTCTCCTGCATGGGCTACGAGATCGCCGGCGGCCTCGGTGTGAAGCTGGCTGCGCTGGACGCGGGAGAGGACCGCGAGGTCGTCGTCATGGTCGGCGACGGGTCCTACCTGATGATGGCCCAGGAGCTGGTCACGGCGGTGCAGGAGGGCGTGAAGCTGATCGTGGTCCTCGTGCAGAACCACGGCTTCGCCTCGATCGGGGCACTATCGGAGTCGCTCGGCTCGCAACGCTTCGGCACCCGGTACCGCTACCGCACGGCGACGGGGCTGGACGGTGACAAGCTTCCCGTCGACCTCGCCGCGAACGCCGCCAGCCTGGGGGCACTCGTGGCGCCTGTCACCGATCTGGCCGGCCTGGAGAAGGCATTGGCCGAGGCACAGTCGGCGGACACCACGACCGTGATCCACATCGAGACCGACCCCTTGGCTCCGGCCCCGGACAGCCCCGCATGGTGGGACGTGCCGGTGGCCGAGACCTCGGCGCTCGAGTCCACCCGCGCCGCGCGCACGGCGTACGAGACGGACAAGGCGCGGCAGCGCGCCCACCTGCGGCCGCCCGACCCCCTTGCCTCACCCACTCCCGAGGGGTCGCCCGACCCCACGGGCCACCAGTAAGGAAAAGTCCGCGAGATGCGGTTGAGAAGGAGAACACCATGAAGATCCGACGGTTGCTCACCGCGGGCATCGCGGCCGGGCTGCTCGTCCTGACGGGATGCGGCAGCAGCGACAGCAGCAGCCCGAGTGCCGACAAGACCACTGACACCGGCAGCTCGTCGGGCGACATCCGCATCGACGTGATCACCCACGGCGCCCCCGGCGACTCGTTCTGGGACGTCGTGAAGGCCGGTGCCGTCCAGGCAGGCAAGGACGAGCACGTCGACCTGCACTACCAGTCCGACCCCGACGTCGGGAAGCAGGCGACGCTCATCGACAACGCGGTCGCCGCCGGCACCGACGGCCTCGTGGTCTCGATGGCGAACCCCGACGGCCTGGAGAGCAGCATCAAGGCGGCCGTGTCCGCGGGCGTCCCGGTCGTGACCATCAACTCCGGCATCGACCAGTGGCAGCAGTTCGGCGCGATCACCCACGTCGGCCAGAGCGAGAGCCTGGCGGGCAAGGCGGCCGGTGACCAGCTGAACAACCTCGGCGTGAAGAACGCGCTGTGCGTCATCCAGGAGGCCGGCAACGTCGGGCTCGAGCAGCGGTGTGCGGGCGCGAAGTCGACGTTCTCGGGAACGCTGACCAACCTCCAGGTCGACAACACCGACCTGCCCGGCTCCGAGGCGACGATCGAGTCGAAGCTGCAGGCCGACCCGAGCATCGACGGCATCCTCACCCTGGGTGGCGACATGTCCGGCCAGGCCGTGAAGGCCGTCAGCGCCTCGGGCGCCGACATCAAGGTCGGCACCTTCGACGTGAACGCGGACGTGGTGCAGAACGTGATCGACGGCAAGCTCCAGTTCGCGATCGACCAGCAGCCCTACGTCCAGGGCTACCTGGGCGTCACGGGGATCTACCTCAAGGTCCTCAACGGCAACGACATCGGAGGCGGTCAGCCCGTGTACTCCGGTCCTGCCATCATCACCAAGGACAACGCGGAGGACGTCTTGAAGTTCGCCGAGAACGGCACCCGCTGAGGTGAAACGTGAGGCCCGGTCCGTCGGTCGGACCGGGCCCCACGTCCCAGCCACGCTGGATCGACCCGTAGCAAGCATCTCCGAGGAGGGCATCGATGACCACCACCACAGCGCCGCCGCCCACTGCGGGCCCGGAGCCGGAGCGGGACGAGCGGGTCGGGCAGCACGCCCGGCTCGGCGCGATCCTGCGGCGCCCCGAGGTCGGCGCGCTGGTCGCCGCTCTCCTGATCTTCTTCTACTTCGCCTTCTCCACCACGGCGTTCGCGCAGCCCTCGGGCGCGAGCACGTGGATCTTCACCTCGTCGTCGTTCGCGATCATGGCGGTCGCCGTCGGACTGCTGATGATCGGCGGCGAGTTCGACCTTTCCGCAGGTGCGATGACCGGCACGACCGGCCTGATCACCGGCATCATGATGACCCACTGGCAGATCAACGTGTGGGTCTCGGTCGTGACCTCGCTCGTCGTGGCCCTGGCCATCGGCTTCCTCAACGGCTTCCTGGTGATGAAGACCGGGGTGCCCAGCTTCATCGTCACCCTCGGCACGTTCTTCGTGCTCCGCGGCGTCAACCTGGCCGTCGTCAAGCAGATCATCAACCAGGTCTCGGTGGTGGACTTCCAGTCCGCGCCCGGCTTCGAGGCGGGCAACAAGCTGTTCGGCTCCTTCGTGCGGTGGGACCTCGGCTGGCTGCCGTGGGTGAGCCTGCCGAACTCCAAGAACCTCACCATCTACGCCGCCACCTGGTGGGCGATCGGCTTCGTCATCCTCGCCACCTGGATCCTCCAGCGCACCCGTGCTGGCAACTGGATCTTCGCAGTGGGCGGTGCCCAGCAGAGCTCGCGCCAGGTCGGAGTGCCCGTGTTCCGCACCAAGATCGGGCTGTTCATGACCACGGCCTTCGCCGGTTGGATCGTCGGCATGCTCAGCCTCTTCAAGAGCACGACCGCACAGTCCACGACCGGCATCGGCGCGGAGTTCATCTACATCATCTGTGCGGTCGTCGGCGGATGCCTGCTGACCGGCGGATACGGCTCCGCCATCGGCGCGGCACTCGGGGCGCTGATCTACGGCATGGTCGGGCAGGGCATCGTGTACGCCGGCTGGGACAGCGATTGGCTGTACGCCGTCCTCGGCGTGATGCTGCTGGGTGCGGTGATGGTCAACAACTGGGTCAAGACGCGAGCGGAGCGAGTCCGATGACCGAGTCCGAGCAGCTGACCAGCGGCGCAGCGCAGTCCTCGCAGGAGGACGAGGTCGAGGCTCTCCGGTCCGGCCCGCCCCTGCCGCCCCCGGGCACCGCGATCATCGAGGTCCGCGACATCGGCAAGTCCTACGGCTCGGTGATCGCTCTGCGCGAGGTGACCACCACCGTGAACGCCGGCGAGGTCACCTGCGTGCTCGGCGACAACGGGGCGGGGAAGTCGACGTTCATCAAGATCCTGGCCGGCGCGCACGCCCACAGCGACGGCGAGTTCCTGGTGGACGGCGAGAAACGCCGGTTCTCCTCGCCGCGCGAGGCGCTCGCGCTCGGAATCGCCACCGTGTACCAGGACCTCGCGGTGGTCCCGCTGATGCCGGTGTGGCGGAACTTCTTCCTCGGTTCCGAGATCACCAAGGGCTGGGGACCGTTCCGGCGGCTCGACATCGCGAAGATGAAGGCGATCACCAAGAGCGAGCTCGCGGCGATGGGCATCGACCTGCGCGACGTCGAGCAGCCGATCGGAACCCTGTCCGGGGGCGAGCGGCAGTGTGTCGCGATCGCCCGCGCCGTCTACTTCGGCGCCCGCGTGCTGATCCTCGATGAGCCGACCGCCGCGCTCGGCGTACGACAGTCCGGCGTCGTGCTCAAGTACGTCGCGAAGGCGCGCGACCGTGGGCTCGGGGTGATCTTCATCAGCCACAACCCGCACCACGCCTGGCCGGTGGGTGACCGGTTCATGCTGCTGCGCCGCGGCCGGAGCATGGGCAACTTCCCCAAGGCCGAGATGACCCTCGACGAGCTGGTCCAGATGATGGCCGGCGGCGCCGAGCTCGAGCAGCTCAGCCACGAGCTGGCCCGCCAGCTGCCGGACTCAGAGGTCGCCCGTGAGCTCGAGTCGGACGTGGCGGAGAGCCACCGGGGGTCTGAGACTCCGGCACAGAGCGACGAGACCGACGAGGTGTCCGAGAGCTCACGACCATGACCGCAGCACCCGGAGCCCGGCCGCCTCGGCGGTTGGGTGTCGCGGTGGTGGGGTTCGGGTGGATGGGACAGGTGCACGCGCGATCGTGGGCGCGGCTCGCGCAGCACTTCCCGGACGTCGGCGTGATCCCGCGCTTCGTGGCCGTGGCCGACACCGAGCCCGGCCGTCGCGAGGTCGCGCAGCAGGTGTACGGGTTCGAGCAGGCCACCGACTCCTGGCAGGAGCTGCTCGCGCTCGACGGCATCGACGTGGTGAGTGTGTGCGGGCCGAACTTCGTGCACCGCGAGATCGGCGTCGCGGTCGCCGACTCCCGCCGCCACCTGTGGGTGGAGAAGCCGGCAGGGCGCAGCGCGGAGGACACCCGGGCCATCGCCGCGGCGGTCCACGACGCCGGTGTCATGTGCACGGTCGGGTTCAACTATCGCAACGCCCCGGCGGTGCAGGTCGCTCGCGGGCTGGTGTCGACGGGCGAGCTCGGCACGGTCGAGTCGGTCGACGTCCGGATGCTCGCCGACTACTCCGCCCACCCCGACCAGGCGCTCTCGTGGCGCTTCGACCCGGAGCTGGCCGGCACCGGCGTGCTCGGCGACCTGGTCAGCCACGGTGTCGACCTGGCGCTGCACGTCGGTGGCGAGTCTGTTGGTGCCGTCACCGAGCTGGTGGCCGACCAGGCGACGTACCTCACCGAGCGACCGCTGCCGGGCGAGGGGACGATGTCGCACTTCGCGCGCGGCGAGGGAGCCCGCGGCCCTGTCGGCAACGAGGACGTCGCATCGGCGCTGCTGCGGTTCGCCTCCGGGGCCTGCGGCACCCTGACCTCGTCTCGGGTGGCGGTGGGGGAGCAGTGCAGCTACGGCATCGACGTGCGCGGCACGCGCGGTGCGCTGTCGTGGGACTTCCGGCGGATGGGCGAGCTGCAGGTCTGCCTGGGCCAGGACTACCAGGACGCCGGCTGGGAGACCCGCTTGGTGCGCCCCGGTGACGGCGACCTGGCGGCGTTCCAGCCGGGGTCCGGCATCGCGATGAGCTACGACGACCTCAAGGTCGTGGAGTGCCGCGGCCTGGCGCGGAGCATCGCGACCGGGGAGCAGCTGGGGGCGACGATCGACGACGCCGTACGGGCGGCTGAGCTGGTGGACGCGATGGTGACGTCGTACGAGGAGAGACGATGGGTGGCGACATGACGGCTGACGGCACGGTGCGCGTGGGCGTGGTCGGCACGGGGGCGATGGGGGCGGCCCACGTCGAGAACCTCGTCCGTTGGGTGCCGGGCGCCCGGGTGACCCAGATCTTCGACGTCGACTCCGAGCGGGCCGAGGTGATCGCGGCGGGCGTCGGCGGCTCCGCCGCCATGACGGCCGAGGCGCTCATCGAGTCGACCGACGTCGACGCGGTGCTGATCGCCGCGCCCGACCCGCTTCACGAGCCGCTCACGCTGGCCTGCATCGGAGTCGGCAAGCCGACCCTGCTGGAGAAGCCGATCGCGAGCACGGTCGAAGGCGGACGGCGCGTGGTCGAGGCCGAGGTCGCGGCGGGTCGTCGTCTGGTCCAGCTGGGCTTCATGCGGCACTTCGACCCGGCGTACGTCGCGCTCCGCGACACCGTGCTCGGTGGCTCCATCGGCAGGGTGCGAGCGGCACACTTCGTGCACCGCAACCCGCACCAGCACCCGACTCACACCGACGAGAGTGTGCTGTTCGGCTCGATGATCCACGAGTTCGACTGTGTGCCGTGGCTGCTCGACGACCCGCTGGCAGCGGTGACCGTGTTCGCCGCCCGCGCCGAGCAGGGCGCGCTGCAAGACCTCCAGGTGGCCGTGTTCGAGACCGTGGGCAGGGTCGTGGTCACGATCGAGGTCTTCGTGAACGCACGGTACGGCTACGACATCCACACCGAGATCGTCGGCACCGAGAGCACGGCCTCGCTGACCCCGCCGTACGGCGTCTCGGTGCGCCGCGATCTCTCCGCAACGAACGGGGCGACCGACGGGGTGGACGGCCGCCTCGTGACCAAGGACGGGACGCTCCGCTACCAGGACGCCTACCGGATCGAGGTCGGCGCGTGGATCGACAGCATCCGCTCGGGTGTCCCAACCGGACCGTCGGCCTGGGACGGCCACCTCGCCAACCTGGCGGCGTTCGCGGCGATCGACTCCCTGCACCACGGCGGCCGTGTCGAGATCCCACGAGAAGACCGCCCCACCCTCTACCCCTGACGCCGAAGTGGGAGAAGTCCGCGGCCGAAGTGGGAGAAGTCCGGCGCCGAAGTGGGAGAAGTCCGCGGCGAACTCCTCGACCCGGGAGAACTCCCACCTCGACCCGGGAGAAGTCCCACCTCGACTCGGGAGAAGTCCCACTTCGGCGGCGGAGAGGGCCCACTTCGGCGGCGGAGAGGGCCCACTTCGGCGGCGGAGAGGGCCCACTTCGGCGGGGTGCGGTCTGCACAGGCTTGTGCACAGGTGCCTCGGCGGTTGTGCAGTTGCCGGGAGAGCTCGTGCACACGCAGTGCACAGATTTCCCGAACTCCCTGGGGAATCTCAGAACCAGTGGAGATCCCTCGGCGCGCCCTCCTACGCTCGCGCCGTACCTCGGGGCAACATGTCGGAAAGTCGACAAATGTCCAGCACTGCCGACCCGACCAACTGGTCACCCAGCACTCGAGACCGGGAGCACGACACATGAGCGGAATCTTCGGACGCGGCCACTCCGGATCAGACGC
>Ga0164241_10005427_pt1 | contig 11955 bp, 8 predicted proteins | sample OricomyardsoilBY_FD_108780 | JGI IMG/M metagenome (GOLD analysis project Ga0164241, IMG submission 108780) | Backyard soil microbial communities from Emeryville, California, USA - Original compost - Back yard soil (BY) | ecosystem: Environmental > Terrestrial > Soil > Unclassified | place: USA... | reverse complement strand
GCGGCGCGCACGCCGGAGCAGGCGCTGTCGTTGGTGCGGTCGGAAGAGCTGGGCGTCGTGCTGCAAGACATGAATTTCCATCGCGACGCCACCAGCGGCGAAGAGGGCGAGGCCTTGCTGCACGCGATTCGTCAGCTGGATCCAGGCTTGCCGGTGGTGTTGATGACCGCGTTTCAGTCGCTGGAGGCGGCGGTGAGGCTCGTGCGCGCCGGCGCCAGCGACTACATCGCCAAGCCGTGGAACGACGACAAGTTGATCGCGACGGTGAAGAATTTGATCAAGCTGCGCGAGCTTTCGCAGGAAAACTTGCGGCTGCGCGAGAGCTCGAACCGGGCGCGGGCGGTGCTGTCGAACGAGCACGATCTGTGCGGGTTGGTGTACGCCAGCGCCGCCATGCACGAGGTCGTGCGGCTGGCGGCCAAGGTCGCGCCCTCGGAAGCGGCGGTGCTGGTGACGGGGCCGAACGGCTCCGGTAAAGAGCGCATCGCGCAGATCGTGCAGGCCAACTCACGCCGCAAGCACAAGCCGTTCGTGAAGGTGAACGCGGGCGGCTTGCCCGACGAGCTGCTCGAAGCGGAGCTGTTCGGCGCCGAAGCGGGCGCGTACACGGGCGCCAAGAAGCTGCGTATCGGGCGCTTCGAAGAGGCGGACGGCGGCACGTTGTTCCTCGATGAAATCGGCAATTTGTCGGCGATGGGGCAGATGAAGCTGCTGCGGGTGCTACAGACGGGCGAGTTTCAGCGCCTGGGCAGCAACACGACGCGCAAGGTCGACGTGCGCCTGATCAGCGCCACCAATGCCAACCTGCCGCGCGCCATCGCCCAGGGTGCCTTCCGCGAGGACCTCTATTTCCGGCTCAACGTGATCGAGCTCGCGATCGTGCCGCTGTGCGATCGGCCCGACGATATTTTGCCGCTCGCCGAGCACCTGCTCGCCCAGCACCGCGCGGCGAGCGGGCAGGCTTACGAGATGACGCCCGACGCGCGCCAGGCGCTGGTCGACTACGAGTGGCCGGGTAATGTGCGTGAGCTCGAGAATCGCATGCAGCGGGCGACGTTGGTGGGTCAGGGGCCGCGAATCACGGCCGCCGATCTGGGGCTGGCCGCTGGCAGCGCGCCGAGTCAGCCGCCGTCCAGCGCGGAGCGGCCAGGCGCCGGCAAGCCAACCGCCGCCGATCCTGAGCGCTCCGAGCTGGAGCGAGTGTTGGTGCAGAGCGGCGGCGTCGTCGCCACTGCCGCCGCCATGTTGGGCGTGAGCCGGCAAGCGCTGTATCGGCGCATGGACCGGCTCGGCGTCGAGCTCGAACGACGCCCCAAAGGCTGAGCTACGATGCTGCGCTCGCACTGGCTGGCTGCGCTCACGGCGCTCGGGCTGCTGGCTTTACTGCGGCTCTCGGGCGCGCCCTGGGGCGCCGCGCTGGCCGCTGCCGCCGGCGGCGGCGGGCTGCTGTGGCTACAGCGTCGCGCGTTGACGCGCGGAGTGACGTTGCCGGCCGCGGCCGATCCGAGCGACGTTCGCGGCGAGCGGGCGCCGCTGCTGCGGGCGATCGGCGACGTCGCGCCGATGGCGATCGTCGTTTACGGCGATACGGGCAAGATTTCTTACTGTAACGCCGAGGCGCGGACGCTATTTTCCGAAGACCAGCCGCTGGAAGATCAGAATTTTTTGCGGCTGGTGCAGGCGGCGCCGGAGAGCTTGAAGCAAGCGCTCGTACGCGACGGTGATGCGCTGTTCACCGTCGAGCAGCTCGGAGAGTCGCAGACCTACAGCCTGAGCCGCCGCTACTTCGATCTCGCGGGCGAGCGCCACACGCTGTTGATGGTCAAGGAGCTCACGCCGGAGCTGCAGCGCCAGGAGATCGACGTGTGGAAGAACGTGATTCGGATCATCAATCACGAGCTGAACAATTCGCTCGCGCCCATCTCTTCGATGGTGCACTCGGCGCGTATCATCGCCCAGAACCCGGAGCAGCTGCCCAAGCTAGGCAAGGTGTTCGATACGATCGAGGAGCGTACGAGTCACTTGACGACGTTCCTCGAAGGGTATGCGCGTTTCGCGCGACTACCCAAGCCCCGGTGCGATCGCGTGGCGTGGCCGGCGTTCCTCGACGGTCTGCAGGCGCTCTTCCCGCAGGCGCGGTTCAGCGCACCGCCGGCGGCCGACGGTTGGTTCGACGCCGGGCAGATGCAGCAGACGCTGATCAATCTGCTCAAAAACGCGCACGAAGCCAGCAGCGCGACGCCCGAGGTACAGCTCACGGTCGAGGTGGCAGCGGACGGCGCGAGCGCCCTGACCGTGAGCGACCGGGGCAGCGGCATGACCGACGACGTGCTGCGCCACGCGCTCGTACCGTTCTTCTCGACCAAGGAGAAAGGCACCGGGCTCGGGTTGGCGCTGTGCCGAGAGATCGTCGAAGCCCACCGCGGCAAGCTGCGGCTCTCGCGCCGGGTGGGCGGAGGTATGGAAATCAGCTGCTGGCTGCCGGGCAAAGCCACCGTGATCGCTCCGCGCACCGGCCGATTGACGCTCACCCGCGCCTGAGCGCGGGCAAGTGTCCGGACGCCTGTCCGCCCCGCGTGCCTATTCGAACGCGTAGCCCACAGCGAGACTGATGACGACGCCGCTCTTGAAGATGATGTCGATGGCCTGTTTCTCGTCGCGAGTAAACTCGCCCGCCAGGATATCGAGGTTGTCGTGGTTGAGCAGCCAGCTGTAACCGATGGTGCCGACCATCGCGAAGCCGTGGCGGTGGATGAAATCGAAGCCGAGCACTGTCTGGACCAGGTACGAAGGCTTCAGATCCACCGTGACAGGGTCGCGATTCGGGTTGCCGTTGGCGTCGGTTTCGGGGTCGAAGGTGACCTCGCCCAAGCCGGTGGTCGCGTTGAAGCCGACGCCCAGGAACGGCGTGAACGGCGACTCGAGCAGGTTGTAGCGAACGCGCACGCCCGCCTTCCATCCGAACAGCGACAGGCCGGCGCCCAGATCCAACCCCAGGTGCGGATGCGGGTAGTAGGTCAGCACCGGTCCGAAGCCGGCCAGGCCGTTCCAGCCGATTTCGCCGGTTAAAGTCAGCTTTCGGCGCGCCCGCACCGGCAGCACCGGACGGTTGTCCGCCCGCGCCGTGAGCGGCAAGGCTGACGGGGACGCTTCGGTGCGCGGCGGTGCGACGGGCGGCGGCGCGGGGGCGGAAGCGATCGCTGACGCGCTGGGGACCGGCGGCGGCGCTACCGGCGTGTCTTGATAGGGCGTTTCGAGCGTCTCCGGGGGCGCCGCCGTCTCGGACGCTGCCGCCTCGGCAGACGGTGCCGGCGCTTCGGTCTGAGCGTGAGCGGCGGCGCCGCCCAGGCAGACGAACCAGAACGAGGCGACCGGGAGTCGCCGGGCGAAACGCATGGGGAGCCTGTTAAGCACGAGTCGGGCCAACCTAGAAATTCCCTTGCAAAGACAGGCCGAATTGTCCGACCCAAACCTCGGGCACGAACGCCAGCCGCGGCGTCGCGCCTTCGCGCTTGGCCTGGGCCAGGTCGCGGCGTGTCGCCCCCGGCGATTGCGGCTGATCGAGCTCGTGCAAGAACAAGCCGGTGATGAAGAAGCCAGCCGCGCTCGCTACCGCGACGGTGGCCGTCGTGCGGTAGCGATTTCGCTCGGTCAGCCGCGCGTTGTACGCCACCAGCTGGCTGGGAGTGACGTTCGTTCGGCGCTGCTGGGCCAGGAAGTCCTCGGCCGCGTTCTCGGCCCGGATCGCCAGCCCGCTCAGCACCAGGCTCGCGCCGAGGGCGGCGCCGGCGCCGATGAACAGCACCTCCGACACCGTCCGCTGGGTCGTGGGCTCGAGGGTGAAGGCCTCGGTGTGGGCTTGGCCCGGCTCGAGCCGTACGTCGCGCCGCACCAAGCGCCGGCCCTTCTGAACGACGCTCAGCTGGTGACGGCCGGCGTCGAGCGGCACCGTGACGAGCGGCCCGCCTTGGGCGACGTACACGCCGTCGACGTACACCTCGGCGGCGGCGGGCGCCCACACGTAGAGCACGCTGGGCCGTTCTTTCAGCGACACCTCGGTGAGGATCAGCTCGCCCGACAGCGCCACGACGTCGCGCTCGGCGGCGAGAAAGCCAGGCGCGCGCACGATCGCGTGGTGCGTGCCGGGCGCGACCTCTCGAATCAGCGGCGAGGCGGCGTCGGGACCACCGTCGAGCGCGATGCGCGCGCCCGGCGCGTCGCTCACGATCATCAGCCGAGTCGGACGCGCTTCCGTCTTGGCGACGGGCTCGCTCGCGCCGGTGCGCGCGCCGAGCAACGGCTCGAGCTGCAGCAGCGCGAGCTGGGCGTCCTCGCGTCGCGCCCCCCGCGGCTCTTGCTCGAGGTAGCGCCGAAATAGCGCGAGGGCCCGCGCCAGGTGGGCGCGATCGCGATCCACGAAGTATTGCTTGCGCTCGGCTTGGGCGAGCGAAAAAGCGATCGCCGAGAGCGGCGACAGCTCGTACGCGCGCTCGAGCGCCTGAATCGCGGCCAGGTAGTCGCCCGCTGCGTAGGCATTCGCGCCGGCGCGGAACGACGCCTTCGCGCGTTCGAGCTCGGACGCATCTTGGGCGCGAGCGGTCGAGCCGGAAACCAGCAGCAGCAGCAGCGCGGCGAACCAGGCGAACCAGCGCTTCATTGCAGCTTGGCCTGGATCAACCAGAGCCCCTCCGCGTCGGCGACGGCGATGTCTTCGATGCCGTCGCCGGTCGGATCGGTGACGACGACGCTGCGCAGATCGTGGAAGGCACCGTGGGCCTCGATGCGATCGAGCTGACGAGCTACGGGCCGGGACCGCGCCGTGTACAGCGTGTCGCGTGTCACGAAGGCGAGGCCGAGCGATTTCGTGAAGACGTCGAAGCCGCGTACGTCGTCGGCGACGACGCTGCTGTCGGCCGCCGAAAAGCCGCCCGCGCGATCGTTCCACAGCACCGAGAGCCGGCGCGACTCGCCCATGACTACCAGCAGGTCCGCGCCGTCGGTCGAGCCGTCGGCGCGAGCGCCGTCGTTGTCTACGTCGCGGGCAGCGAGCTGGGGATCGAGGCACGACTCGTCGAAATCGATGCGCTGGCGCGCCACCGCCGCCTGTCGGGCGGCGTCGATCTCGTAAATCAGCAGCGCGCAGCCTCCGTCGGCCTTCGCGACGAGCGAGATCGCCTCGTCTTGCCGGTCGCCGTCGATGTCGGCCGCGATCAGCGCGACCCCGAGCGTACGCGATTTCGCGAAATCTACCGGCTTCAAGCCACCGGGCAGCTCCACCGCGAGCTGTCGGGGTGGATCCTGCTCGAGGCCGATGTTGGGCAGCAACCAGAGCGTCCAGTCGCGGGCGAGATCGTCGCTACCGAGCGCGATGACGTCGCTCGAGCCGGGCGCGGAGAAAGCGCCGAGCGCGATCGTCAGGGCCAGGGAGTCTTGCAGCAGGCCGTTGGTGGAGAACGTGACCAGCGAGTACGGCGCGATCGGCAGCCGGTCGGAGCCGCCTTCGAACAACGTGACCTTCGCGTGGTCGACGCCGCCTCGTCGCTGGCGAGACACAGCGAACAGCGAATCGACGCCGAAATCCGCGAAGCTTCCCAGCTGCTCCACGTTCGACAAGTCGCCGACGCGGCTCGCGGATAGCGGCGGCAAATCTCGCCGGCCGAAGGCCACCGCCAGCGCGTCAGTCGGGCTCGCGGGCGCGCCTGTCTCTACGAACGCCAGATCGTTCAGCAGATCGCCGTCGAAGTCACCGACGGTCAGGAAGCGCACGCCGCCGCGCGTGGGCAGCGTCGTGGGCACCTCGTAGCGGCTGCCGGTGCCGTTGAAGAACGACAACCCGGGGGAGCCGTCCGTCGCTGCCGCCACGTCGATCACGCCGTTGCCGTTGAGATCGGCGATCGCCGCCATCGTCCAGGGCTCGCCGCGGTTCTGGTACGCCGCGACGTGCTGGACGGAAGCGCCGACCTGGCGCGAGGTGAACAGCAGATCGGGAGTGACGAAGTCGACCAAGCCGTCGCCGGAGAAGTCGCCGAGCGCGAGCGGCATGAGGATGTCGGGCGAGTCGTAGTCGAGCGGCTCATTCGCGAGGTTGAGCTCGAGGTGGAGATTGGTGGCGACGGGCGCCATCCGCTCGCCGTCACCGAGCACCAGGTAGGGATGACCGCCGGCTCCGATCACCAGGTCGAGGTGCCCGTCAGCGTTCATGTCGGCCACGAGCGGGCCGCCGTCGATCGTCAGACCGTGCGGCAACGACACGGTCTGCTCGAGCGGAGCTTGCCGCCACGAAACCTCGGAGATCAGGGAGTTTTCGTCACCGGGCGAGCAGACGTCGTAGACGGTGAAGCTGCGCTCGCCGCGGTACGCGACCACCACCTCGGAGCACGGCGAATCGGCGCCCTCGAACAGATCGGCGGCGACCAGCGCTCCGGCCAAGCTCTCGACGTCGTGCGGCTGAGGTGTCCGCAAGATCAACCCGCCGTCGTCGAGATCGGACGTGTAGAGCCCGCTCATCCCCTCGATCGTCGTGAGCACGACCAGGGGTGATGCGCCGTCGACAACGTCACGGCGCACGCTCGTCATGCGTAAGCGCGAGTTGGCGACGACGTAGGAGCTGAAAGACGCCGGTATCAGCTCGCGATCGCTGCGTCCGGCGACGAGCCCCACGCGGAAGTTGCTGAACACCAGATCGGATTTACCGTCGCGGGTGACGTCGCGCACCAACGGCGGCGTCGTCACGCGCGGAAACGTGCGCGTCTCCACCAGCTTGGCGTCGACGTCGAAGTAGTGCAGACGAAAGCGCGCCTGTTGGAATTGATCCGACAGCTCGGTGCTGATGATGTCGGAGCGACCGTCGCCGTCGAAATCGGCCGAGCCGACCCACGAGGATACTTCGGCGGAGAAGTTGACCGGCGCCGCGAAATTGCCGGGCTCGTGCAAGCGGCAGATGCCGTCCGCCGCGCAGCCGCGCCCCTCGGGGCAGCGGGCGCGCGACCCGTCCGCGTTGAGGCGGCAGTCGTATTGGCACTCCCCCACCGCGCCGGGCGGGCGACAGATCTCACCGCCGGCGGTGTCGGCGAAGGTGTCGCACGCCTCGTCGCCTTCTTTGACGGCGTTGCCGCACACGCCCGCTTCAATCACCGGGAGCGCCGAGCAGCCGCTCGACGCCAGCCACAGCACGACAACGACGCCGCTCCGCCGCATCCTCAAAACGGGTTCTCCAGATCGGTGGGAATGCGGGCGGGCGCGGCGGGGACGCGCTTGGCTTTCTTGGCGTCGGTCGCCGGCACCGCCGGTGCAGGAGCGCTCGCCGACGGCGCCGGGGCGGACACGCTGGCGGGCGGGGTCGGCTCCGTCTTCACGCTAGCCGCGGCCGGCGCCGGCGGCGCGGGTGGGATCGGGCCCAGTGCCGCCACCGCCGTCGTCTTTGCCGGCTCCGGCGCGGCGGGGGGCGGTGAAGCGGGGCTACCCAGCACGACGACGCCGAGACCCACGCCAAGCGCCAACAGCCCGAGACCGAAAGGCCAGAGCGGGCGCGCCTTGCGTCCGTCGGGCGCGGTAGACAGACCGCTGGGCTCGCTCGGCAGCCCGCCGTCGAGCAGCGTGTCGGGCTCGTCATTGCGCAAGCGATCGCCCGACTCCATCGGCGCGGGTCGGGGCAAGCTCAACGGCGAGACGGGGATGACGATGCCGGCCTGCTCGCCGGCGCTGCGCAGCGCCGCCACCGCCGCCCCCGCGCTGGCGGGGCGCAAGCTCGGGTCTTTTTCCAGCATCTGCCCGAGCGGGGCGTCGAACAACGGCGATAGGTCGCGCGCCACTTCGGAGGGTTTCGGCGCGGTTTGGATGATGTGAGCCATCAACACCGCGACGGTGGTGTCGCCGACGAACGGCAATTGCCCGGTCAGCATCTCGAAGCACAGCACGCCGAGCGCGTACACGTCCGAGCGATGATCGACCTTTTCGCCGCGCGCCTGCTCGGGCGACATGTAGAGCGGCGTGCCGATCGGCGTGCCGCTCACGGTGTGCACCGGCGATTCGCCGAGCAGCTTGGCCATGCCGAAGTCGAGCAGCTTCGGGGTGATTTCGCCGTTCGACTCCCAGGTCAAGAAGATGTTCTGCGGCTTCAAATCGCGGTGCACGATGCCGGCCGCGTGCGCGAGATCGAGGGCGCCCGCGATCGGGGCGAGCAAGGCGAGCGCGGTGCCGGGCTCGACCCGCCCGTGGTGCTTCAGCCAGCGATCGAGCGGCTCGCCATCGAGCAGGTCCATCACGTAGAAGTGACGACCGTCGCTCAGCTTGCCGAACGAAAACACGTCGATGATGTGGCGATTGCGGATTTGATTGACGGCTTGCGCTTCGGAGATGAAGCGCAGCACCGCGTCGGAGTCGCGATCGGCGACGCGGTGCAGCACCTTCACCGCTGCCCGCCGCTTGAGCAGCGGGTGCTCGGCCTCGTACACTGCCCCGAAGCCGCCCTCACCGAGCTTGCGCACGAGCCGATATTCACCCGCCATGCGTCCACCGCTGTCACTCGAGCGCTTGGGGCGGGGGGAAGATTCGGCCATCGAGCTCGCGCGCGACGATAACACGCCGCTCCGCGAGCACGACAACCCGTCCTCACCGCGCCCCGCGTGACGCACCGGCCCGCTCAGCGCCGAAAGCGAACGTTGACGCGGACCGCGGTCGCGGTCGGATTGCCGTCGCGGTCGAGCCCGGGGCTGAAGCGCTTGCCAGCCATACAAGTGCGGGCGGCCGCGCCGAATCCCTGTTTGGGAGGTGATTCCGACAACAGTCGGACGCTCGAGACAGCCCCGCTCTTGCCGATCGTGACCATCACGGCCGCCGTCGCCGTGTCGTCGGCGGCGCCGCTGGGAAAGTAGCCGCCGCAGGGGTCACTCTCACCGAGCGCGGGCTTGCGGCTCAGATCGGAGGCGGGCGTCAGCATTTCACCGGCTGGCCGAAGCGCGACGCCGTTGCCGCCGCTCGACGGCGGCGCCGAGCTGGGGCGCGCGCCGGCGGCTCCGACCTGGGCCTTGCCGCCAGTCGCGACCACGCCCGAGCCGAAGCCGAGCATGCTGGGGTCGTTCGTGAAGTCGACCGGCTCGTCGTGCGCGGGTGACGGCTCGGGATCGGCCTTGGCCGTCAGCAACGCTCCCGCGCGGGCCGGCTCGGGCGGCGCGGCGGCGGCCTTCAGCGCCGGAGCGCGCTCCACCGGCCGCGCTGCGACGGTCGGAACCGGCTCCGCCACCGGCGGCGCCGCGGCCGGTGGCGGCGGCGCGGGAGGGGCCAGCTCCACTTCCAGCGCAGGCGGCGCGGGCGCCGGCCGGTGCGTGCCGGTGAGCGCGAGCCCGGCCGCCAGCGCGTGAGCAGAGAGCGCGATGGCCCAGCCGAGCAGCCCCCAGCGACCGGTCGGCGCGGGGTCGGAGAACAGCTCGTTCAGGAACGGCGAAACACGGCTAGAGGCGACTTCGAGAGACATGCGCTTCGTGCTCCTCAGGGCGCGGCCGCGACTTTGTCGGCCGCGAAGGCGACGCGGGTGATACCGGCGTCGCGCACGGTGTCGAGCACGTGCATGATCTTGCCGTGGCGGGCGCTCTCGGACGCCGAAATCACCGTGCGCAGCTCGGGGTCGGCCTTCAACGCCTCGCGGGCGCGATTCTTCAGCTCGGCGTCGCTGCCGAGCTTGTTGCCGTTGGCGAGCACGCTCCCCTGGGCGTCGATCGAAACGTTCAACACCGTCTGCGTCGCGCCTGCCGTCTTGGCCTTCGGCAAATCGAGCGGAATACCTTGGCCGGTGATCAGCTTGGCCGTGACCATGAAGATGATCAGCAGCACCAGCGTCACGTCGACCAGCGGTGTCACGTTGATGGCCGTGATCTCTTCGTCCGCATTCTGGATGCTTGCCATGGGATCCTCAGTAGGCGCTGGCGCGGAGCTGCTCGAACGGCATGACCTGAGCGTCGGAGTCTTGCCGCTGACGCGCGAGCGGCGACGCGGGCAGCCCGCCCGGCGGCGCTGCTTTCACGTACGACAGCACCACGTGCCGCAGCGCCTCGGCGTTACCCAAGATGCCCTTGATGCGCCGCTGAAAAGCGTTGAAAGCGGCCACCGCCGGGATCGCGACCACGAGACCGATGGCGGTGGCGACCAGCGCCTCGGCGATCGCGCCCATCACGCCGTTCATGGCTCCCCCGCTGCCGTTGGCGGCCCCCGCGCTCTGTAGCTGATCGAATGCCTGCACGATGCCGATCACGGTGCCGAGCAGGCCGACGAATGGCGCGTTCGAGCCGAGGGTGCCGAGAAAGCCGAGCCGTCGCTCGAGCCGCATGCGCTGCACGGCGCTGGCGCCGGACATCGCTTCCTCGACCGCGGCCGCCCCCGCCTCGATGCGCGAGAGGCCGGCGCCGACGATCGCGGCCTCGGCCGAGCGCGACGCGCGCACCAGCTCGTTCGCGCCCGCGACGTCGCCGCGCTCGAGCGACGAGGCCAGGGAGCTCGCGAGCTTTTGCAGGTTCTCTCGGATGCGAAAGAAGAAGAGCGAGCGCTCGACCATGATCGCGACGCTCACCACGCTGAGCACGAGCATCAGGTAAAGGATCGGTGAAGCGCCCACCTCGAGCAGGATGAGCTTGGAACGTTCGACGATGTTCATGAGCGATGAAGTCTCCTTGCCGGCCGCCAGAGCACGCGCCGTGCCAGCGGCGTGACGCGCGAATTACCCGCATGAAAGCCGCGGCGTCCGCGAGCGGCGCCCGCCGAGCAGGACAGGTGTCCGCGCGACGCCCTGACAGCCGTCCGGGCGCGGGCGGGGCCAGGCCGCCGGCGAAGCTCAGCGCGCGCGCCGCTCTCTAGAAGCCATAGCCCCGATGTCCCCGACTTCGCTTGGCGCGCAGCTTGCTGAAGGGCGGCACGAGGGATTGAATGAAACCACTCCGCTTCATCGCCATCACGGCTCTCGCCCTGCTGGCGTCAAACGCCGCTCGCGCCCAAGACGCGAGCACCCCGCCCGCCGAGCACGTGCTCACGCCACCCAAGCTGGTTCGAGCGACGCAGCCCGTTTACCCGCCGAGCAAGCTCGAAGGCGGGGAGACGGCGACGGTCGGGCTCGTGCTCACGCTGAGCGACACGGGGGACGTCACGGACGTGAGCGTGGCGAGCTCCGCCGGCGAAGAGTTCGACGATGCCGCCGTCGCGGCGGCCAGGCAAATGCACTTCGAGCCTGCGCAGCGCGACGGCGCCCCCGTCGCGGCCAAGATCCCGTTCCGGGTTGAGTTTGCGGCGCCGCCCCCCGCCGCCGCGCCGCCCGTCACCCCGCCCCCCGCCGCCGCCCCGGCTCCGGCCGTCCCCGTCGCGCCCGCCGACTCGCTCGACATCGACGTCGAGGGTGATCGGCCCCCGCGCGAGCCGACCCAGCGCACGATTTCGGGCGAGGAAATCCGCAAAACTCCCGGCACCAACGGCGACGCGCTGCGCTCGCTACAGAACATGCCGGGCGTGGCGCGGGTGGGAGCGTTCGACGGCTTGCTGATCGTGCGCGGCTCGTCCCCCCGCGACACGCAGGTGTTCATCGACGGCTCGGGGGTGCCGCTCGTCTATCACTTCGGAGGTCTATCTTCGATCGTGCCGAGCGAGATGCTGGAGCGCATCGACTTCTATCCCGGCAACTTCGGACCGCAGTACGGGCGCGCCACCGGCGGCATCGTCGACGTCGGGGTGCGCTCTCCGCGCAAAGATCGCCTCGGCGGGTTGCTGCAGGTCGATCTCATCGACGCGCGGGTGATGACGGAAGGACCGCTCGGCAAGTCGACGCGCTTCATGCTCGGCGGCCGGCGCTCGTGGCTCGACGCCTGGCTCGGCCCCGCCCTCCGTGAGAGCGGCGTCGGCGTGACGACGGCGCCCGTCTACTACGACTACCAGGCGATGCTGGAGCACGACGTCACCTCCAACACCACCGCCCGGCTG
>Ga0164241_10005426_pt1 | contig 11956 bp, 12 predicted proteins | sample OricomyardsoilBY_FD_108780 | JGI IMG/M metagenome (GOLD analysis project Ga0164241, IMG submission 108780) | Backyard soil microbial communities from Emeryville, California, USA - Original compost - Back yard soil (BY) | ecosystem: Environmental > Terrestrial > Soil > Unclassified | place: USA... | reverse complement strand
CACGTGGTGCTGCACGCCGCGCATGTCGGCGAAGCGCAGGTCGACGAATTCGACCTTGTGGTCCTTGATGAGTTTTTCGACGTTCTCGAACGACATGGCGGACTCCGGCAGTAGAGGGGAAATCGATGCCATGTCCTATTGCAAGCCGCGTGCCAATCTGCAAGTTACTGATTTACATAGAATTGAAGCGACATTCTTTCGACAAATGCACTTCAATTGCGCTAAGAATCCAAGTAATTTCGCAAATTTTGCGATTTTGCATTGCGTTATCCTGCCGCCTCGCCACATGCCGGCTCCCCATGAACGACCTGCTCGCCGCGCTGCTGCTCGGCATCATCGAAGGCATCACCGAATTCCTGCCGGTGTCCAGCACCGGCCACCTGCTGATCGCCGAGCGCTGGCTGGGCCAGCGCAGCGACCTGTTCAACATCGCGATCCAGGCCGGCGCGATCCTCGCGGTGGTGCTGATCTACCGGAAGCGGCTGTGGGGCATGTTGCAGGCCTTCGTCGGCCGCGATGCGCCGGCCGCCCACGACCCGCTGGGCGTCACCGCCACGCCCGCGCAATCGCGCGACTACGCGTTCAAGCTGCTCGTCGCGTTCGGCGTGACTGCGGTCGGCGGGCTGCTGGTGAAGAAGCTGGGCTGGGAACTGCCGGACACGGTGCGGCCGATCGCTTGGGCGCTGATCGTCGGCGCGTTCTGGATGGTGATCGCCGAGCAGCTCGCGGCCGGGCGCGCGGCGCGCGAAGGCGAACGCACGGCGATCCCGTGGAGCACGGCGGCCCTGGTCGGCATCGCCCAGGTCGTCGCCGGCGTGTTCCCCGGCACTTCGCGCAGCGCGGCGGCGATCTTCGTCGCCCTGCTCGCCGGCACCACCAGCCGCGCCGCGGCGACCGAATTCGCCTTCGTGGTCGGCATCCCCACCATGTTCGCCGCGACCGGCTACGAATTGCTGTCGATGCTCAAGGACGGCAGCATCGGCGACGAGGATTGGCTGGCGCTCGGCATCGCCTTCGTCGCCTCGGCGGCGACCGCCTTCGCCGCGGTGAAGTGGCTGCTGCGCTACATCCAGAGCCACCGCTTCACCGCATTCGCGGCGTATCGCCTCGCCTTGGGCATCGCCCTGCTGTGGTGGCTGCCGGCAGGCGGTTGAATCGCCCGCCAAACCCCGATGCAATGCCCACGCGTTGGCACGGACATATCCCCGAGGACATCACGATGAAACGATTGCTGCTGCTCGCCCTGCCGGCCCTGCTCGCCGGTTGCCCGAAACCGCATGCGAATGGCGATGCGCCGGCCGCGGAGCCGGCTGCCCCCGTGGCCAGCGCCGAAGCCGTTGCAGCCGCCGACGAATCCGCAGCCACGGAAAAGGTGGAGTTCACCGATGTCGCCGTGATCCGCATTGCCGGGGTGCTGCCGAAGTACCACTGGCAGCTGGCCAGCGCCGCGGATGCGCAGGGACAGCGCATCGAGGCGCTTCTGGCGCGCCCGGAACAGCCGGTCACCCTGGACTTCGCCAGCGGGAAAGTCGGCATCAGCAATACCTGCAACCGGATGGGCGGCAGCTACAAGCCGGGCAACCGGAAGGTGACGATCGGCAAGCTGGCCTCGACCATGATGGCCTGCGCCGATCCGAAGCTGATGGCGCTGGACCGGGAGGTCGGCAAGCGCCTGGAAGGCGATCTCGGGCTGCGCATGGCCACGGGCGAGACCCGCCAGATCGAGCTGAAGACCGCTTCGGGCGACGTACTGGTGTTCGTCGGCGTTCCCACCACCGCGACCCGCTACCGCGGCCAGGGCGAGCGCGTGTTCCTGGAAGTCGCCGCACGGACCAGGCCCTGCAGCAATCCGCCTGGCCCCGACAAGCAATGCCTGCAGGTGCGCGAGATCAAGTACGACGACAACGGCCTGAAGATCGGCACGCCGGGCGCGTTCGAGAATTTCCACGGCGAGATCGAGGGCTATGTCCATCGATCCGGCGAACGCAACGTGCTGCGCGTGTACCGCTACGCGATCAAGAACCCGCCTGCAGCTGCGCCGTCGCCGGCGTATGTGCTGGACATGGTGGTGGAGTCCGACGCAGCGAAGAAGAAGTGAGCCGCCGCCTCAACCGTTGAGGCTGTAGGTGCCGTAGGTGCTGGCTTCGGCCAGCACGTGGCCATGGATCGCGCGGAACACGTCGGCGGCGGTGAATGCCGCCGGCAATGCGAGCGCGGCCACGTCCAGCGCGAACACGCGGAAGAAATAGCGATGCGTGCGCAGGTCGTGCGGCGGCGGATACGGGCCGTCGTAGCCATGGTAGTCGCCGCCCATGTCGGCATCGCCGGCGAACCAGCCGGTGTAGTCGTTGCGGCCGCGCTTGCCGCCGGCATCGCTGCCGGCCGGCTTGCCGCGCTTGCTCACGCCATTGCTGCAACTGCCTGCGGCGATCTCATCCACGTCCGCCGGGATGCCGGCGACGGCCCAGTGCACGAAGTCGCCGCGCGGATGCTCGACCGGGATCGGCACGCTCGCGTTCGCCACCAGCGCGCCGTCGGTGGGCGCATCGGTGTCGATGCACAGCAATGCGAACGACCGCGTGCCTTCCGGCGCACCGTCCCAGGCCAGGTGCGGGTTGCGGTTGCCGCCGAAGCCGCCGGGCGCGCCCAGCGCGAATTCGGACGCGATCGGCTGGCCGTGCTCGAAGCTGTCGCTGCGGATCTTCATGCGGGATCTCCGGGGCGGGAAATGGGTTCAGGGTACATTTTGCGCACGCAGCTTCGGATGCTTCGTCGCTTCAAAGCAAAATGTACCCTGACCCCGTTTTCCCGGCGCCGCGAGCGCTCACAGCGCCGCCGACAAGCGCGCCGCCACCCAGCGCTCGGCATAGCCATCCAGCGCCGCGTTCTCGATGAAGCCGCAGTGGCCGCCGTGCGCGGCCAGTTCCACCTGCACGTTGGGGAACCCGGCGATCTGTTCGAATTCGCGCAACGGGATCACCGGGTCGTCCGCGGCCATCAGGATGTCGGCCGGGATCGGCAGGTCGTTCAGGCGCTCGCCGGCGACCGAATAACCCTCGAAATAATCGCCGAGGGTCGCGAAGTCGGTGTGCCGCAGCACCATCCATTCGGTCAGCGCGCGCAGGCGCAGGCGCAACACCTCATCGGCGAAACTGTGCGCCTGCGGGAACAGGTCGCGCTTGCGCGCCAGCGAACGCCGCCACTTGCGCTCGAAGTAGCGCAGGTAGATCGGCAGGCCGGCTTCCATCGCGTCCATGGTCCGCGCCGGATCCAGCAGCGGGCAGATCGCCGCCACGCGCTGCAGCGGCAGGCCGTGGCTGTGGGCGCGCAGGGCCAGGCGCAACGCGAAATTGCCGCCCAGCGAATAGCCGGCGGCGAACAGCGGCCGGGTCGGCCAGCGCGCGGCGATGGCGCGCACCGCATCGACGACCTCGTCGATGCGGTTGGAATGGAAGATGCCTTCGTTGAGGTGATGGCTGTCGCCGTGGTCGCGGAAATTCAGGCGGAACACGCCGAAGCCGGATTCCAGCAGGCGCGCAGCGGTCAGCCGCATGTAGTTGGAATCGACGCTGCCTTCCCAGCCGTGCAGCAGCACCACCAGTCCGCGCGGCTCGGTCCCGGCTTTCAGGCTGTGCACGCCCTGCAGGCGCACGCCGTTGCCGACGTCGAGCACCATCGGTTCGTGGGCGGCGGCGATGGCGTGCAGGCGCCGGCGCGCGCGGATCGCGCGCAGCGGGCTGGACGACAGCACCGACTGCGCATGCGGGCTATGCAGCCAGCGCGGCGGGGCGAACGCGCTGCGGGACAGGCTCATGCCGCCGCCATCGCCGCTTCGACGCGCACCTGCGCGAGGCGGGCGATGCCGCGCCGACCTTCGTGCTCGGCGTGCAGGATCGGCTCGAGGAAGCACACCCGCACCGGCCGCGCCGGTTCGCCGAGCAGGCGCGCGAAATTGCCCATGAAGCCCTCGCCGCGCGCGAAGGCCACGATCGATTGCGCCTCGCAATGCTCGCCGAAGCACAGCGCGACCGGCTGCACCGGCGCATCGGCGTCCACCGCGGCGGTGAAGATGCGCGCGTGGAACGCGCCGAGTTCGCGGCCATCGCGGGTGCCGCCTTCGGGAAACGCCGCGACCGCGCGGCCGTCGCGCAGGCGCTGCGCCATTTCCGCCATGACGTCGCCCAGCGAATGGGCGTTGCCGCGTTGCAGGTAGATGGTTTCCCCGTGCGAACTGATCCAGCCCACCACCGGCCAGCGGCGGATCTCGGCCTTGGCGATGAAGCCCATCATGTGTTGCGAATGCAGGGCCATGATGTCGACCCAGCTGACGTGGTTGGCCACGAACATGGTGCCGCCGGGCAGCGGCGTGCCCACGCCCTGCACGCGCATGCCGAACACCCGCAGCAGCCCGCGCGCCCACCAGCGCACCGCCGCATGCGAGACCGGTCCGCCTTTGCCGGCGGCAATCAGCGCCAATGTGATCGGCAGGTGCACCAACGCATGCCAGGCCAGCATCGGCACGCGGTACAGGTAGCGCAGGGCGCGCAGCAGGGATTCGCCGGCGGGGGACGTCGCGCTCATGGCGGAACCTTAGCGGATGCGCGCTAGAGCGGTCGGCCCAGCGTTCGGGCGCGGCCCGAGGCCGGCGGTGGCGGCAGCACGGAGAGGGTGATGCGGCTGATGCAGACCGGCTTGCCGGCTTCGTCCTCGATGCGGATGTCCCACACCTGGGTGCTGCGGCCGACGTGGATCGGCCGCGCGGTGCCGGTCACGATGCCGCTGCGCACCGCGCGCAAGTGGTTGGCGTTGATCTCCAGCCCGACCACCGCGTTGCCGCCGGCCATCAGCATCCCCGCGCTGCTGCCCAGGGTCTCCGCCAGCGCCACCGAGGCGCCGCCGTGCAGCAGGCCGTACGGCTGGTGGGTGCGCGCATCGACCGGCATGGTGGCGCGCAGGCAGCCGTCGCCGAGTTCGGTGAACTCGATGCCCAGCGCCTGCATCAGCGTGCCTTCGGTCATCGCGTTCAATGACGCGATGCTGGCCCCCTCCGGCCAGTGGTACGCGGTTTCGCCCACCCGGCCTCAGCCGAACTTGAACACGCCCGGGCGCCAGCCACGAACGTAGGAACCGCGGCTGTGCGCATAGCCGCTGCTGCCGCCGTAGCCGGTGCCGAAATCGCGGTTGCGGCGCTGGTGCATGCGGTCGATCAGCTCCTCGCGGCGACCGTCCAGCCAATCGGTGCGGCCGAGGGTCGCCGGCTCGATGCCGCGGCGCTTGGCCTCGTGCTCGCGGAAGTCGCAGAAGTCGTCGTAGGCGTCCAGTTCGTGCTTCAGCTCGCGCACCGACAGTTCGATCATCACCGCATCGTCGAGGAAGCCCAGCACCTCGACATGGTCCGGGATCACGTCTTCCGGATCGCAGAAATAGGTCAGCGCGCCCAGCACCCGCTGCTTGTCGGCATCCGGCAACGCCCACGATTCGTCGCGCACCATCGCGATCATGTCGTCCAGGCGCAGCAGGCGTTCCTTGATGAAGTCGGGGATGTGCACCTTCTGCGCATCGTCGAGCAGGGCCACCGACGCGGCGATGATCTCGTCCGCGGTCTTGTCTTCGGCCGCCTTCTTGGACCGGTCCATCGCCGCGGTGAAATGGGCGAGGTCGTGGTCGTTGAGCTCGAAGTTCAGGGTGATCGACATGATGGTGATCCGGGCGCACGGAAAGAGACCGGCAGACTAGGCCGCACCCCCCCGGCGCGTCAACGTGCCGCTTCGACCGCACGCCCGCCGCGCGCTGCGGCTCGAGGCGCGCTGGCCGGCGTTTTCGGGCTTTCGCGTTGGCCCGGGGGTATCGCCCAAGGACCCGCCCGATGCGACGTTCCCTGCCTGCCTTGCTGCTTGTCGCGTTCGCGGGCCCCCTCCCCGCCGCCGATGTCCCGCATGGCGGGCCGGTGATCGACATGCACCTGCATGCCTTCGCGATGGACGAACTGCCGCCCGGCGCCCCCAGTTGCCCGGGCGACCAGCACCTGCTGGTCCCGACCATCGACCCCGGGGCCGAACTCGACTTCGCCAGCTTCGTCACCTGCGCCGCGCCGATCTTCGCCGCGAAGGACGACGTCGACCTGCGCGATCGCTCGATCGCCGAACTGCGGCGGCACGACGTGCGCCGCGCGGTGACCGATGGCACGGTCGAACGGGTCGCCGACTGGCGCAAGGCCGCGGGCGGCGAGCGGATCCTGCCGGCGGTCGCCTTCGGCAAGGCGAAGGAAAAATCGATCGACGAGCTGCGCCGCCTGCACGCGGCCGGACGACTCGCGGTGCTGGCCGAGGTGTCGATCCAGTATCGCGGCCACCGCCCCGACGATCCGCGCTACGCACCGTATTTCGCGCTCGCGGAGGAACTCGACATCCCGGTCGGCATCCACCTGGGCGAGGGGCCGCCGGCCGCCGCGCGCTTCCCCGGCTACGAAACCTACCGGGTGGACGCAGGCCAGCCGCTGCTGCTGGAGGACGTACTGCGCAAGCACCCGAAGCTGCGCATCTACGTCATGCACTACGGCTCGCCATTCGTCGAGCAGATGATCGCGATGATGTTCACCTACCCCAACCTGTACGTGGACGTGGCGATGAACGACTGGGGTTTCCCGCGCGCGCAGTTCCACGACGCGCTCAAGCGCATGGTCGATGCCGGCCTCGGCAAGCGGATCCTGTTCGGCTCCGACCAGATGTACTGGCCGGATGCGATCGGCGAGGCGATCGAGTCGATCGAGACCGCGCCGTTCCTGAGCGTGGACCAGAAGCGCGACATCCTCTACGGCAATGCGGCCCGCTTCCTTCGCTTGTCGGCCGAGCAAATCGCGGCGGACCATGCGGCCCCGCCACCATGACGGCCACCGTCCCGCGCGCTGCCCGCCTCGCTTTCCAAACGGAACTTCAGGGTGCCTCGATGAAAACGATGATGCTGGTGCTGGCGTTGGCCCTTTCGCTCGTGGCCGGCTGCAGTCGCGGCGGCGACACCGCGGAACTGGTGTTCGCGGACATGACCGCCAACCTGCAGGAGATGTCGGCGATCATGACCGGCGTCACCGACGAGGCCAGCGCGCGGGCCGCGGTGCCCAGGATCGAGGCGGTGCGCGCGAAGATGCGGGATTGCGCGCGGCGCGCCCGCGCCGTGCCCAAGATCGACGCCACGACCGAACGGCGGATCAACGAAGCATCGCAGGCGGTCCAGCGCGACGTCATGCCGAAGCTGTTCGAGGCGCGGCAACGGCTGGAATCGCGGCCGGAACTGATGGCGATCCTCGCGCCTGCGCTGCAGGGGATGGAGAACGATCTTTGAGGCCGGCTGCAGGCAGCCCTACAGGATCGGCGACAGCCCCGAGCCGAACGCGGTGAACACGCGCACGCCCAACCACTTGAGGCCGAGGTCCACTTCCGGGAAATCGCCGACCGGCGTGTGGCAGCGGCGGAAGTCGCGGTCGAACGGCGAGGGCGGCGGCGGCGGGCAGTCCGGGCCGGGCACGAACTCGTAGCTGGTCGCGTACTTGACCGGCCACAGGTCGAAGATCGGCATGCGCTCGGACACGCGGGCCAGGGTGAACTCGATGCCCGGCAGCACCGGCGAGGAATCGCGGCGGCCGATCGTCCACGCGTTGCCGGGCGCCATGTCGCCGCGGATGCTGGCGGCCAGCGCGCGCGCGAAGGCGGGATCGGCGATCACCACCGCGTTTTCGGTGTTGAGGGTGTCGCCGCGCGGATCGAAGTTGTGGGTGCCGACCACGCCCACCCGCCCGTCCACCACCAGCGACTTGGCGTGCAGGCCCATGCGGATGCCGGCGCGCTTCAGCCGCACCGGCAGGCCGCCTGCGGACGCGAACGGCGAGCCACGGCCGGTCTCGCTGATCGGGGCGTTGCGCAGCCCGCGCTCGGCAAGGCGGCGTTCGCGCAGGGTCGGGCGTCGTGGCGCGGTCGAGCCGGCGGCATCCTCGCGCAGGTCGGCGCCGAGCGGGCCCGGATCGAACGGGGCGTCGGCCGGGAACGGCTTGAATTCGTGGATCTCGAAGCCGAAGTCGCGCAGGTAGCGGCGCTTGTACTTGTACGAGATCGCATAGGCGATGAAGGCATCGGTCGAGGCCAGGCTGTTCGTCGAGATACGCACGCGCGGCGCGTCCGCCTGCCGATGCAGGCCGCGGAACAGGCGTTGCGCCGGTTTCGACAGCACGAGGTAGGGCGTTTGCAGCAGCACTTCGTCCCGCGCCGAAGCGATCAGCCGCTGCAGGGTGTCGCCGGCCTGCAGCGATTCCTCGGCCGCGCCGCCGGCGTGCTTGTCCGGCAGGTCGCCGATGAACCGCACGCCGGCCACCGGCAGCGCCGGTTCCACGAATCGCGCGCGGATCACGGCTTCGTCGACCACCTGCGCCAGCAACGCCTGCACCCGCTCCGGCTTGCGGAACGGCTGGTGCGGGAGCGGCGGCACGCCCTGCTTGCGCAGCAGGCGGGCGACATCGCCCAGCCGTTCCGCCGGCACGCTCAGCGGCGACTGCCAGAACGCCTCGAAATGCCGGGCCATGTCGCCCGCCACCGGGCCGGCGATGAGCAGGTCGCGATCGCGGAAGTTGTAGCTCGCGTCCCAGTCGTAATAATCGTCCTGGTAGTTGCGGCCGCCGGTGATGCCGAGCATGCCGTCGACCAGCAGCAGCTTGTTGTGCATGCGCCGGTTGAGCCTGCCCCAGCAACAGGCCGCGGCCACCGCATACATCGGGGTGGACAGCCGCGCGCGGTCCAGCACCGGGTTGTACACCCGCAACTCGAAACTGGCGTGCACCGCGGCGAACGCGGCCAGGGTGTCCACCTTCTTCAGCGCAGACAGCTGGTCGATCAACACCCGTACCTTCACCCCGCGGAACGCGGCCGCCTGCAACTCGTCGAGCACGAGCTGGGCGGAATCGTCCTCGTCGAAGATGTAGGTCTGCAGGTCGATGCTGCGGCGCGCGCTGCGGATCAGGTGGATGCGCGCGAGCAGCGCGTCCGGGCCGCGGTCGAGGATCAGCGCGTAGTGCTTCGGCGCCGCCGCGGTGGATCCGGCCAGCGCGCGTTCGCCCAGCGCGTGCAGCGGCGAGGCCAATGCGCAGGCGTCGGCCTGGGTGCAATCCACTTCGATGCTGCGCGCGGCGATCGCGATGCCGGCCGCCGCGTCGCGCTGCGACGGCGAAAGCGAGGCGCAACCGCCGAGCAGCAACGCGGCCAGCGCCAGCAACACCCGACCGTGGCCAAACCTCATCGACATCCGCCTTCGAACATCAGGCCTTCGCAATCGAAACTCGGAACTCGGAACTCAGGGCCACCAGAACTGGGTGAGGGTGGCGATGCCGGGCTCGATGTTGCCGTCCACCGGCAGCTTCAGCACGGCGATGGCGCCCGGCGGCATGCCGCGGTAGTCGCCGGTCTGGCCGCTGTGGATCAGCGCGGCCAGTTGCTCCAGGCCGGGGTTGTGGCCGACCAGCAGCAGGCGTTCGGCGTCGCGGTTGGCGTCGGCCAGCGCGGCCAGCGTGCCGGGGCTGGCCTCGTAGATCGAGGCGTCCTCGTACACCTCGCCGGCACCGATGTCGCCGAGCGCGGCCAGGGTCTCGCGGGTGCGGATCGCGTCCGAGCACAGCACGCGGTCCGGGCGCAGCCCGTGTTCGCGCAGCCAGTCGCCGGCGGCCTGCGCTTCGGTGCGGCCGGTCGCGGACAGGCCGCGCTGGCGGTCGTCCTGGCCGGCATTGGCGGGTTCGGCATGGGCGTGGCGGAGCAGGATCAGTTCGCGCATCAGGGGTCCTTTCGCGTCTTTGCCGGGTAAACCGGATCAGGATTTCTTCAACCAGTGCAGCAAGGGTTCCCAGTCGGCCTGGTGCTCGCGCACCTGCGCCGAGTGGTAGTCGAACAGACTCTTGCCGAGGCCGGTCAGCACCACGTAGGCCTGGCTGTCGCGCAATTGCGCGACCAGCGGGAACGGCCAGCCGCGCAACGCCTCCAGCGCCTGCTGGGTGGCATTGGTGTGCGGCTTCAGGCGATTGCCGACCAGGCCGATGCGCAGCTTGCCCTTGCGCACGCGCGGGTGCTTGCCCAGCGATTCGACGAACCGCACGCTGGCCTCGATGTCGAGCGCGGACGGCTGGATCGGGACGATCACCGCGTCGGCGGTGTCGAGGAAATCCTCCAGGTCCTTCTCCATCGCCCCGGCCGCGGCATCCACGATCACCCGCTGGGTGTCGTCGGGCAGGTGCTTGCGCCAGGTCCTGCGGGTGCCGTCCAGCGGCAGCACCGCAGCGGCCATGCCGGCGCGGCGTTCGCACCAGCGGAAGGCGGAATGCTGCGGATCGGCATCGACCAGCGCCGTGCGCAGGCCGGAGAGCGCGGCCTCCGCGGCCAGATGGGTGGCGACCGTGGTCTTGCCCACGCCGCCCTTCGAACACGCCACCAGCCAGGTCTTCATCGCCGCGCTCCGCTGCATGTGTGCCGGAAGCGTACACGCCGGCCCCGGTTCGCGCATGCCGCGCGGTTCACGCGCCGCGGCACGCCGGTCAATCGGGATAGCGCCCGGCCACGTCGAGGCGCAGGCGCTCGACCGCGGTGGCCACGTCCACCGACAGCGGCAGCACGCTGGCCCAGTCGCCGCCGCGGCCGGCGGTTTCCAGGATGGCGGCGGCCTCGGCCAGCTCCAGCGCGCCGACCAGCCGCGCCGCGCCCTTGATCTTGTGCGCCTGCCGGGTCATGCCGTGCAGGTCGCCGGTGCCTCGCAGGTGTTCCAGTTGGGCCAGGTCGTCGCCGGTGCTGGACAGGAAATCGGCCAGCAGCACGCGGGTTTCCGCCGCGTCGCCGCCGGTGAGGTCGGCCAGCACGCTGGCGTCAAGCGCCGGCGGGTGCGCGAGTTGCGGCAGGCCGGCCTCCATCGCCACCACCTGCGCATTGTTGGCGGCCTGGATCGACGCCCCCTGCGCCGCCGGCATCGGCTGGCTGCCGGCGGTATGCGGCAGCCAGCGCTGCAGGCAGGCGCCGAGGGTCGGCACGCCGACCGGCTTGGCCATGTAGTCGTCCATGCCGGCGTCCAGGCAGCGTTCCGCCTCGCCCTTCAGCGCCGATGCGGTCAATGCCACGATCGGCGTGCGCGGCAGGCCGCGCGCGGCCTCCTCCTCGCGGATCGCGCGTGCCAGCTGGTAGCCGTCCATGCGCGGCATGTGCACGTCGCTGAGCAGCAGCGCGAAGCGCCCGCTGCGCCAGCATGCCAGGCCTTCGACGCCGTCCTCCGCGGTTTCCGAGGCATAGCCGGCCAGCGCCAGCTGGCGCTGGATGACCTGGCGGTTGGTGGCATGGTCGTCCACCAGCAGGACCAGGCTGCGCTCGCGTTCGGCCTCGGCCACGCTTGGCAGGCGGCGCGGGTTGAAGCCGGCGACCTGCCGGCCCGGGCCCACGGTTTCCGGCAATTCCTCCGGCGGCGCGCGCAGCAGCTTCACAGCCAGGCGCATGCTGGTGCCGACCCCGGGCACCGATTCCATTTCGACATCGCCGCCCATCAGTTCGGCGATGCGCCGGCTGATCGCAAGCCCGAGTCCGGTGCCGCCGAAGCGCCGTGTGGTATCGACCTCGGCCTGCGAGAACGGCTGGAACAGCCGCGCCTGCGCCTGTTCGCTGACCCCGATGCCGGTGTCGGTGACCCGCAGCACCAGCGCATCGCTGCCCATCGCGCCCTCGGCCGCGTCGTGCCCGCGCAGTTCCACCGCCGCGGTGACGCTGCCGCGCTCGGTGAACTTGATCGCGTTCGAGAGGAAATTGCCGATCACCTGGCGCACCCGCACCGGGTCCGCGTAATGCGCGGGCACGATGCGCGGATCGACCTCGCAGGTCAGGGTCAGGCCCTTGCTCGAGGCCGAGCCGGCATAGTTCGCGACCACGCTGCGCATCAGGTCCGGCAGCGAGGT
>Ga0164241_10005425_pt1 | contig 11958 bp, 7 predicted proteins | sample OricomyardsoilBY_FD_108780 | JGI IMG/M metagenome (GOLD analysis project Ga0164241, IMG submission 108780) | Backyard soil microbial communities from Emeryville, California, USA - Original compost - Back yard soil (BY) | ecosystem: Environmental > Terrestrial > Soil > Unclassified | place: USA... | reverse complement strand
TCGCACGGTCGCGCTCGGCGCCTACGGCGATCACCACCTCATTCCGCGGTCGTGGGGTAGCTGATCGTCCCGAGCGTTTCGCCCGCCACGAAGGAGTCGGGACGGCCGATCGGCCTGGCGAAGGCTTCGTCGAAGCCCTGGGCCATCGTCGCGCTCAGGGTCAGCGGTGCGCCGCTCTCGGTGATCGTGCGCGCCGCCGGTTCGGCGGTGAAGGCGCCCGCACCGAGGCCGAGCAGCGGCCCGACCGCGTTCGGGCCGGCGCCCGAGGAGGCGAGGACGAGCTGGTATTCGGCGTTCGCGCCGGCGATGGCCAGTTCGGGTTCGAGGTCCCGGACGAAGAACTGGCCGCCGCCCACCTGGATGAATTCGATCCCACCGGTGCTCTTCACCGTGCCGGCCGTGCCGTCGGGCGCGAGGACACCGCCGCCGATCGGGAAGGTGAAGGCGCCGGGGTGTTCGGCGGGGAAGATCGGGTTGACGGCGACGAAGAAGCTCGCGAGCTTGGCGGCGAAGCCGGGGTCGAGGGAGAGTTCGATCCTGCCCGCGGGAGCCAGGCCGACGGTCGCCGGTTCCACCGTGGTGACCGCCGAGCCCAGCCGCGTCCCGGGGGCGAAGACACCGGGCAGGTGGAGCTTCTTGCCGAGGCGGCCGGCGACCTTGGCCGAGAGGCGCATCCCGGTGGTCGTGAACTCGGTCCCGAAGCCCTGGCGTTCGCCGACGAGCCTCGCCCCGTCGGCCAGCTTCAGTTGGCCGCCGCCGAGCTTGCCCGCATAGGGCGCCGAGGCCCGCGTCGTCTTCAGCTGCAGGGAGCGCAGCGGCAACTTGCGGGCGCCCGCCCGGAAGACCAACTGCCCGGCGTGTTCGATCGTCCCCCGGGCTTCGAGCGGTTCGAGCTTGCCGGCGGCGACCGGGAAGGCGACCGCGCGACCGCGGACCGTCACCCCGCCCTTGCCTTCGAGCTGCACGCCGGAACGGTGCAGGAGGCGGGCGAAGGAGGGAGCGAGCTGCAGCGTCGTCTGGCCGGAGGCGATCGGGTCATAGCCCGCCGCGCCTGCGGTCGGGGCCAGGAGAAGCGCGGTGAGCGCGGCCGCGGCCAGCAGGCCGGCGAGCCTCCGCCCCGGCCTCCCCCACCCCGCGCTCATCCCTTCACCCCGCAGCTCTTGGTCACCGTCGCGTCGAGGACCCGGCCGCCGGCGAAGGCGAAGTCGGCGAGGGCCAGCGGGAAGGAGGCGGTCGTGGTGCCGCGCGGCGCCGGGCAGGAGGCCTCGAGGAAGCCGCGGCCTTCCCGGGCGGTGCGTCCGATCGTCATCTTGATCCGGTTGACGAAGCCCCATTCGCCCAGCGCTTCGGGAAGTTCGGCGGAGAGCCTCGTCCCGTAGCGACCGTGGGGGACCCGGGTGATCGCGAACGGCACGACGAAGGAGGACGGGAAGGGAAGCGTCGTGTAGATCTGGGCGAGCACGGCGGGTCTGCCGTGACTGCGGCCGTTGAAGGCGAGGAGCCTGCCGGTGGTCCGGTAGACGCCCTGTTCGGCGAGGACGACCGAGGCCCAGAAGTGGCCCGAGCCGATCAGCGAGGGCCCGCAACGCTCGAGCGCCTCGTCGGTCGTCGCCGGGCGGATCCGGTCGACCGGGCAGACCGGCACCGCGCTCGTGTCGAGCACGCCGTGGCGGTTGACGTAGATCGTCATCCGGGTCAGCTGGGCGGGCGCGCCGCCGGTGGTCGAGGAGATGTGGCCGGCGAGGAAGACGTCGATCGGAGCGGGGTCGGTGCGGGGCAGGCGGAAGGGTTTGATCTGCGTGGTGATCGAGACCCGCAGCGTGCCTTCCTGGACGACCGCCGCGAGGGCCGCCGAGGCGCCGAAGAGCACCGTACAGAGGAGGACCGCCCCGATCACCGTCCGCACCGCGCTCATCCCCACGTCAGGTGAACCGCGCCGGTTCGAAGCGGCAGTATTCGAATTCGAACGGGGTCACGATGTTGTTGGCGAGGTTTGCGTTGTTGGTCAGCTTCACCACCATCCGCTCGGCCTCGGCCTTCTGCCCGGCGCGCAGCTTCGCGGAGATCCGTTCGAAGAGCGAGGCCTCGACCGAGACCTTGCCGAGCCAGCGCAAGAGGCGTATGCGGTCGCCGAACGGCGGCGTCACCGCCCTCAGTTCGCCGATCGTCTTCTTCAGCGCGCCTGCGGCACGGGAGAACCGCGATGCGGCCGGGGCCAGCCTGCCGGCGCGCACCTCCTGCCTCACGCCGACGAGGACGCGTTCGTTGGCCTCGGTGTTCGACTTGCAGATCGGCTCCACCGCCTCGCGGTAGCTCGCGCGGGTCGCTTCGGCGCCGAGCGCCGACCCGGTGGCGGGGGCGAGGAGGACGGCGGCGCAGAGCGCCGCCAGGGCGGCCCGCGCGAGCCGTGTCTCCTTGCCGGCGCCCACCCCGCGCCTACCAGCCGGCACGGCGCAGGATCGCCCGCGCGGCTCCCGAGCCGGCCTTGCCGTGGCCCTTGCTCTTCTTCTTCTTCGACTTCTTGTGCTTCTTGCAGCTCGCCTTGACCGCCGGCTGGGATTCGTAGCGCTTCCCGTTCTGGCCGACGAAGGTGCTGAGCGCCCGGTGGGTTCCCTTACAGAGGTTGGTCGAGTTGACCAGGAGGCCTTTCTTGCCGCCGAACATCTTCAGGGTGAACTTCGTCACCGGCTGGTCGGGCACCGAGGCGAAGGTGGTGCGGATCTGGGAGACGTCGGATCCTTTCTTGTGCAGCGAGGAGATGAAGCCGACGAGGACGATGTCGATGTCCTTGGAATGGAGCGCCGCGACCAGGTCGGGGAGCTTCCGTTCGCCGCCGTTGGAGCGCAGGAAGACCGGCCCTTCAAGCGGTTCGTCCAGCAGTGGGGTGATCGCCACGGCGTGGCCGAGGACCGAGTTTGCCGGGCAGCCGGCACCGCCGCCGGCACCCGAGTTGAACTGGACGCGCGTGCAGCTGTTGCCGATGTGGCCCTGTTCGAGGAACTCGGACTTCGGCAGGGTGACCACGGCGCGGCCGATGTTGGCGTCGCCCGCGCGGGGGGTCACCACTGCGGTCAGCGCCGGCAGGCCGGCCCGCTTCGTCTTGCCCTTGAGGGTGATCTTCAGGTTCGGCCGGAAGCCGAGGCTCGCGCAGTCGGCGGCCTGGAAGCGACTGGTGACCGTCACCGGCCGATCGTCCGCTTCGGAGGCGAAGTCGTTCCCGGCGCCGAGCACGGTGGACGCGGTGCTCGTCGGAGTGCAATTGGTCGGGTTCTTCATGAATGCGTCCCGGTCGACGTAGACGCGGAGGTCGCGCAGATGGACCGGAATGCCCGCGATGATGTGGGGGATCGGATCCGAGCCCGCCGCGTCGACCGACACTTCGGCCGTCACAGGGTCCACCTTCAGGCCCTCGCGGATGACCACCGTACCGAGGTCGAACGGTCCGGCCTTGGCCGCGGTGATCGCGACGATCGAGAGGTTCGAGCCGTGGTAGGGACCGGCGAGATAGACCTTGCCGGGCACGTAGGTGAGGACCGAACCGACCCCCGCCCCGACCAGGGTGTGGCCGATTTCCGATGCCTGCGGGAAGGAGGGATGTTCAAGCTCTTCCTGACCTGATCGCGGCTGGCGTTCGCGCGCCTTCGCCGCTGCCACGGCCGCGTCCGAGCAGAAGGGGATGCCCGCAAGCTTCCCCGTCACCCCCGGCGGCAGCTTGATCGAGAAATGAGTGATCTCCTGTTCGGAGTCGCTGCGGGAGATCCGGATGTCGAAGGGCGAGTAGGAACCCGCGGCGTTGTTGATCGTTCCGGCGGTGAGCACAGGATGGAACGGGGGCAGGCCCCCGGACGGGCAGGGACCATGGTCGGGTCCGCTGTCGGTCACGAAGTCATTCGTCAGCTGGGTGATGTTCGCGGGCATGGCCCACGATGAGACGTTCGAGACGACTTGATGGGTGCCACAGGCCGTAGGCGTCACCAACGGCGCACGGGCGCCTTCCCGGAAGTGGAGGTGGAACGAGGCGACCGGCAGCTGTGGAGCGTTGTCGACAACCGTCGTGATCTGACCCGTTCGCGGATCGAGCTTCACTTCGCCGGACAATTTCACCAAGACCCCACGCGAAGGAATCCTGAGGACGATGTAGAGCGCGAGAAAACTCCCGAAGGGATTTTCGTACGGCTTGGCGAGGAACAATGCCCCTTCCGCCGGTTCGTCGATGACCGGGCTCTGAGCGACGACCGAACCGATCTTCGAGGCCTCCGGGCAGCCTTGGTTGGGAACCGAGTCATAGGTCTCACGGGCGAGGTCTGCTTCGGAGCAGACCCCGAGTCCTTCGGCCTCCGACGGGTTGATGGTCATTCCTTCCGGCAGGGACACTTCGATCCGCTTGGCCTCCGCCCCGTAGTTCAGGTTCGGTACTTCCAGGCCGGTGGTCGGGAAGGCGATTTCGAAGTCGAGGCCGCTACCGCTGGTCCCCTGGGTGGTGGTCGGCCTTACCGCGATGCTCGGGTTGAAGCCCAGGCTGGAGCAGCCGGTCATCGCCGGGAACGGGATCACTTTCACCGATGGCGATGCGGGCAACTGGTAGCTGCGTGCGGTCAGGTTGACCGAGTGGCCGGCTTCGCAGTTGGTGGGATTGGTCATGAAGGGAACTTCCGGCAGACTCGACTGCCGGCCGCCGGAGGGCGGGGCTTTGGATTCCTCGACCTCCTGAGGCGTCCGCCGTTCGAAGCTGTGGATCGGGCTCGACGGCACCCCCCAGAAGGTGGTGCTCACCCCGGTCAAGGTCTCGGCCGAGGTCGTGCCTTCACTGCTGACGATGAGACTGTTGGTCACCGGGTCGAGCCGGGCGTTGAGGTAGACCGGGTAGCCGCCGGCGAAGAAACCGAAGCGCGCCGCCGCACCGGCGCCGATCACCTTCATGTTGTAGATCGGCTCGTTGACGAACTGCGACAGCGGTCCATTGTCGATCGTCGCGATGCCTACCTGGGCGTCCAGCGGGCATTCGCTTTCCTGTGGTTCAGCCCCCAGCTGCTGGGCCGTGCAGGTCGGGTAGACGGCGGGGTTGCCGAAGATGCCCGGGGGCAGCCCGGCGATCACGTCACGGGTGGCGCTGAAGGCGACCCCTTCGGAATTTTCGCTGAATCGGAAGGAGACCGTGAAGTCAGGGTGTGCCCCCGCGTGGGTGCTCGAGAGCGCCAGCGAGGCTTCTTCGATCCGATATTCCCACGGTTCCGGATGTTCCCAGGCTTCTCCGGCCCCTTGGGCCACGGCAGGAAGGGCGGCTCCTCCGAGCACGCAGGCCGCCGCCAACGTCAGCAGAAACCGTCTCATCGCCCTACCCCCTGTTTCGCGTGATTGCGCCGCCGGCCATGTTTGTGATGCCGACGCTTCTTGTGGTGCTTCTTCTTGCAGACCTTCGCGTGCTTCTTGCCGGCCGCGGACCTGACGCAGTGGGCGACGGTCGGCGACACGAGGTTGCCCGGACCGACATAGCCGGCGCTGGCCGGAGTAGCTTCGGCAGGAGCCGAAGCCGCGGGCTGACAGCTTTCGCCGAGACATTCGCCGGGCGGCGGAACGGGCGGCTTGAAACCCCCGTCGACCCGCGCGTCGTAGATCGAGGACGTTGCGTCACCGTCCTGGGGCGTCAACAGCGAGGAACTGGTGATGAAGACATCATCGCCAGATTCACTGATTCCGAAGATGTGTTCCGGCCTGCTGCTTTCGCCGTCGGAGATGAGGAAAAGGCAGCCACCCGACTGTGCGCAGGTCCCGGTGCCCTGCGTCTCCCACTCGTAGACATCGCTGAGTCCATCGGCATCGCCCGGAACGAGCTTTTCAGCGGTCTCGAAGAAGGCGCGATTGCCGTTGGCGCTGAGGTTCGGGACCACCGTCGTCCCGCTCTGTACACCTTCTTCACTCACACTCGTGCGGCGGAGCGGGCCGACCAGGCTGGCGTCGCTGACGGGTGGGATCCCGGTCGGGCCGCAGGACAGGCACCGCAGGCTTCCTTCGCGGCTGTCGAAGCGGTAGATCTCCGATTTGCCTTCGGGGTCGACCGCGGTGATCGGTGCGCTCGACTGAAAGAGAAGGACCGAGCCGTCGGCAGTGGTGCGCGAGGCGAGGAGGCCCGGCGCATCGGGACTCGTCCACCAGAGACGCGGCTGGGGCAGACCGCCGCCTCCGACCACATCCGTGTCGCTCACCGTGGCGACGAAGCCGGTGGAGCCGTCCGCCCACCGGTAGACGTTCTGCGATCCGGCCTGCGGTTCTGCCCCCAGCGGGTTTGTACCGGTCGGCAGCACGGTCGTCGAGGCATAGAACACACTGCGCCCGTCGGTGCCGAAGTTCACGGCCCGAGCGTTCCCGACTTCGGTGACCTGGACCGTCTGTCCGAGTTGAGCGTCGAATCGGTAAAGGTCACCGTTCAGCTCGTAGAACACGAACCGTCCATCTCGAGATACCGTCGCGAGTTCCGCCCCCTGCGGCGCCGCGACCACCGTCCGGCTGTCGTTGACACGCAGGTAGATCGGTCCTTTTTCGCTGGTCGTGGAAACCCTGAAGGCGACGGCCGAACCGTCGGTGGAGCTGGCGAGGTATTCGGCCGAGGTCGAAGGGTCAGGGGTGACATCCCCCGGAAGCAGCGACACCAACTGGAGCGTCCCGTCGGGCGTGCGGTCGTAGAGCGCCGCCGTACCTTCGGCAGGCGCACCTTGCACGAGCGGCATCGCCGTCAGGTGGCTTCCGTTGAAGAAGCTTTCGTTGTAGGTACGGAAGATGAGGTGCGTGCCGCCGGGCGAGATGTACTTCACCTGGACCAGCGACGCGGTGTTGAGCGGCCCTTCGCCTGGCAACCTGAAGCTTCCGTCCGGATACCGCACGTAGCTGGTCTGGTTGTACGGGTTCCCGGCATCGACGAGAAGGCTGCCTTCGTACTGCACCATCATCGCGTAGAAGCCGTGTTCGGCCGAAAGGCCGCCACTCACCGCCCGGGCGGCCTCGGTGGCCGATGGCCCCTTCACCTGGGTTTCCCAACCGTTCGGAGTACGCGCTGCGACGTACATGTCCCCGATCGTTATCGGGCCACCGGTGCCGTTCATACCCGGGATCAGTCCTCCGTAGATGATGAACGCCAGGCTGTCTCCGGCCGGCGAGGCGGGCAGCACCGGCCAGGGTGAGACGCTGGTGAGTGACGATGGAGCGCTCGGTACAAGGCCGGCGGTGTCGGCCGGCGTGACGAGCTCATAGGCTCGACAGTCCGGCAGCGCTGCCGAATGCCCGGTCCGGATAGCTTGGTTGGCGGGGCAGCTTCCGCTCTGCGCATAGGGGGCGAAGGTCGTGAACGTCGCCTGCGCCTCGTCCGAACAGCCCCCCGGTTGGCATTCGCTTTCGGCCCGGAGGCGATAGTGGTAGCTGACTCCCGGAGCCAGGTCCCGGATGGAGGCGGACACAGCGATGCCGTTGCCGCTGGGAGGAAGGTTGCCTTCCATCGCGACCCGCGCGCCGGTGAAGTCTTCCGACGGCGAGTACTCCAGCGTCCAGTGGGTGACGGCGCCACGCGGGTTGACGGTGCCATGGAGGACCGCTTCGGTTTCCCCGATTTCGTTCACCGACAGCGATTCGACCACCGGCGGTTCCGGTTCGAACTGCGGTTCGTAGGCGAAGAGGTTGCCCGCGGTGGTCTGACCGGATGGGACGTAGAGATAGCCGCGGTTCGGGCTCGTCTCGCCGTTGTCGACCGCCACCGAGGCGAACTGGACATCGGTGGCGGGTTTCGTGATCACGCCGAGGTATCCACCGTCTTCGTCGAGCTCGAACAGTCTCTTCTCGACGTAGAGGTGACCGACGAAGATGTGGCCGGTCCTTTCGTCCACGGCGATCTCGCATCGCCACGCTTCGTTGCCGATCCCGTGCACCGGCGTCGTCGAACCGGTGATCGTTTCGATCAATTCGTGCGGCGAATCCAGGTTCAGCACCTTGATCACGGCCTTGTCCGCAGGCTGGCCAGGATCGGCCGGAACGACGACATAGATCCGGTGTCGAGTGGCATCGATCGTCATCGGGCCTTCGGCGCTGTCGAGCACGCCCTGCCCGATCGAACCGTCGATGAGGGTGTTGGGGACGCCGACGGAGGGAGGACCGAATTCTTCGATCACGGCGCCCGAGCGGACGAAGAGGTTGCCGTCTTTGAAGTCGACGGCGATGCTCGGCGCCAGGGCCGACGTGGCGACGACGACGTCCACCGGCGGATCCCCGTATTCGATCTGTCCGTTCGCCGGTTCGTATGCGGTGGGGTCGAACCTCTGTATCAGGGACTGGGCGCCGTCTTCGGTGGCCACATACAGGTGGCCGGTCGAGTCGACGACCGCCGCGCGGGCCCCGGGGGTCGACACCTTCGAGATGAAGTGTCCACCGGGGTCGAAGATGGTGACGTGGTAGGTGGCGGGATCGGCTTGCCAGTTGTTGTTGAGGACGTAAACATCGCCGTCCGCGTTGACCGAGACCGTGGTCGGTTCGGTCAGCTTCGCTTCGGTCGGCGGCGGGCTTCCGGGGCAGCCTGGATCGGGAACCGTATCGACGCTGGTGGTGCTGCAATCGCCGGTCAACGAGTGCGCTTCGTTATAGAACTTCGTCACTTCTGCCTGGGCCGCGGCAGAGGTGGCCAGAAGGGCAACGACGAGCAAGAGGATCGAGATCGGAATGCTCAGTTTGGGGATCGTGCTGTTCGGTCGCCTTCTCATCTCAACCTCTGCCTTCCTAGATGTTCAGTGTGTGGTGACTCGACGGGACTTCGTCGCTTGGCCGGGGCGGCGCGATGACCCACCGCCCCGGCAATAGGCAGCTGGGTCAGGAAGTGACGGCCCAGGTGCCTTTGAACGCGCCGCCGGCCGAGATGGTGGCGTTCAGGACGGCTCCGCTTGCTTTGCTGAACCACACTTGGAGGAAGCCGATTTTCTCGGCGGTGGTGAACGTTTCGTCGCCGTAGAGGCAGAGGTTGCCCGGTTCTGCTTCGGGTTCACTGAACGATCCCGGACAGTTGTCGAGGCTGCCCTTCACGGCCTGGAAGCCGCCAGCTTCCATTTTGGCGATCACGTTTACCGTCGGTTCCGAGAGCGGGGAAAGCGGGATGTTGTACGAGATCGCGACGTCTTCGCTGATCGTGGCGGCAGCGGCGGGCTGGCCGATGGCAAAGGTGCCGGTCTCGGTCTTTCCCGCGGGCAGGGTTTCGGTGAAGCCCGTGCTGCCGCTTTCACCGTTGCAGGCGTAGACCTTCGTGGTCGACCCTTCCTGGTGGAAGCTGGAGCCGCCGCGTCCGCCGCAGTGGCTGGTTCCGGTCCCCTCGGCTTCGGATACGACGCTCTTACCGTTGGTCCCGGCGGCACCGTTCGCCCCGGGGGCGCCATCGGTCCCGTTCGCTCCCGACGACCCGGCATCACCCTTCCCACCGGCAGGTCCGGCGGGACCGGTCGCCCCCGCCGCGCCCGGCTTCCCGGCGTACTTCTTGGCGATCTTTTCGACTTCCTTCTTCTGCTTCCCGGTGAGGGCGCCCTTGGCGGCGATCGCCGAGCCGCCGAGGGCAGCGATGAGGGCGATCATCGCCACGGCGAGACCAGCTTTGCCGAACGGCTCGCGGATGGCACGGATCGGACGACGTAGACGTTTCACTTGTTGCTCCTCTCCTCGCCGGCTTCCCGGACCGGCGTGGTCAGTTGGTGGCTTGATGCCGGGATTGCCCGGCCGGTCCCGGCATCGGCCGAGAGGTGGAAGTTGGTCTGGCTCGGCAGGACTGCGGAACGGGAGCGAAGGGACAGGGCGGTGGAGCCAGGGAGGGCCGCACGACCTTGAGATCCCTTCGCGCCGTTCCGAGTCCGGCGGGGCTCCCCCGAAATGGAGGTGAGCCTGGCGCCTTTCACTGCGGAGGTGCCTCGGTCAGGGAGTCCGAAGGCACCGGGCGTCGTCAGGCCAGGGAGTCCGGACGAGCGCCGTCTCGCCGCTGCGGCAAACGGCGCCGCGCGGTGGAAGTGGGCTGGGTCAGAGGCGACGATGCTGGGACGGGCATCGCCACGCGAATCGCGTCTCGCGGCCCCCACCGCGCCCCTGCTGAGTCTTGCCCCCGAGGCCTCGCCTGACATGTCCCCTCCGTGCGTCCCCTGCCTCGCGTCCCCCGCGTGGCATTCCCTGACAGTTGCCGGCACTGCTTCGCCGACACCCCGGTTTCCCGAGGCGACGCGAAGGTATTTCTGTGCATCGATCGGCGTCAACATTTCGACAAAGTCAGGGAGTGCTGTCCATTGCCTCGGGCGGACCGTCGTCGCCGGGCGCGGGCTGCTCGAGGTAGAGGAGGGCGGCGCTGGCATCGATCTCCGGCTCCGACCCGGTATCGAGGCGCTCGGCGGCCGCACGCCTGATTGCGATCAACCGCTTCCCAGTCGCGTCCATCACGTCCGCCATCTCCCGCCATCCCCGCTCATCGAGGCGGAGGCGGAGGCGGAGGGCGCCGGGAAAGTGATCGTCGTACGTCCTGCCGGCGCGGACGAAGCTTGTCGCGTCGATCATGATGGCGCGAATGCTGTGGTTGACGAAGACGGTGCGGTGGCGGGGCGCGAGGTCGGCGTAGACGTCGCCTTCGACGAAGCCGACCGCGGACTCTTCGAGGAGCTGTTCGGTAACACCGCGGCGTCTGGCGAGCTCCCGCACGCGGATGAAGCCGCGCTCGCGCAACCAACGCAGGTGATAACGGACCTTCGCGGCCGGCTCACCGATCCGCGCGGCGAGGTCGGCGGCGCTCATCGGACGGGTGCCGAGCAACGCCAGCAGCCGGGAGCGGACCGGGTTGGAGACGGCCTCGACGAAGGCCCGACCTGAGGTCGCCCTCTCCGCCTCGGTCAAACCGTCGCAGCCGACCTTGACAGCCGCCATCTCACCCCCCTTGCTCGTCTGCCGCGCGTCCGAGGCGCGACCTTCCCTGACGTGGTCGGCGCGGGCACCGACCGCCCCGGTCGTCGGGGCGGCGCGACGGTAGATCTGTGCATCGATCGGCGTCAACATTTCGACAAAGTCAGGGACCGCCGTCCAATGCGTCGCGCGACGCCGCGGCGGACGGGATCGACGATTCCGACCGGCGCAGCCCGCGACCCTCGTCACCCATCTCGTGTCCCTTCGCCCCGCTTCCCCAAGCGGCGTTTCCCTGGATCCGACAGAAGCTAGATTCGACCGCTTCGGGAAGGCAAGTAGCGGTCAAAAATCGATGCCGCTCGATTAAGCAAGGGCACCAAACGAATCGGAACGTGCGTCAAGATCGAGTCATCGGGCGACTCACCTACCGGTCGGAGCCATCAGGGGGCTTGCGTTGCACGAGGATCTGGCCGCTGAGCAGCAGAATCGGCTTCCCCTGCTCGGACGCGAGGAGGCGCTTTCGGCTGGCAGCGATCACCTCCTGGGTACGCTCCAACAGCTCATGATGGAGCCGCGACAGCTCCTGCCAGCCGCGCTCGTCGACCTCGCCGGGTGTCTCGGCGACGAGGCGGTCGACGCGAGCCGTGAAGTCGCCGCTCGCGAGCGCCTCGCTCGCGGCTTCGAAGAGCAGCCGCAGCACCCCGATGGAGGCGCGGCGGCGCTCGGCGTCTGTCAGCTCGGCGTCCATGGCGACGTCCATCCAGAGCGCCTCGACGTTGACGTAGTAGCGCTTGGCAGTGCCCCGTCGCGCCTCCCGCGACCGGACTCCGATCAGCCCATCTCGAACCAACGCCCCGATCTGTCGACGGACCACCCGCTCGGAGAAGTGCGTCCGCTCCGCCAGTTCGCTAACCCCCAGCTGCGACCCCGAGGACAGCTCGTGCATGAGCCGCGATCGCACCGGGTGGGAGAGCGCCGCCGCCACGAGAGCGGCACGGCTGGCCTCGGCAGGCCGGCTCCCGTTGGCTTCGCCCTGGGATGCCGTCACCATAGAGATCGAGACTG
>Ga0164241_10005424_pt1 | contig 11959 bp, 14 predicted proteins | sample OricomyardsoilBY_FD_108780 | JGI IMG/M metagenome (GOLD analysis project Ga0164241, IMG submission 108780) | Backyard soil microbial communities from Emeryville, California, USA - Original compost - Back yard soil (BY) | ecosystem: Environmental > Terrestrial > Soil > Unclassified | place: USA... | reverse complement strand
TCCACGTCGAAGGAGGTCCAGATGCAAATCGAAACCCATGGCCAGCAGATCGAAGTCACCCCGGCCCTGCGCGACTACGTGGAAACCCGCTTCGAGCGACTCGGCCGGCACTTCGAGCACCCGTGCCAGATCCGCGTGCAGCTCGGCCTGGACAAACCGGAACACAAGGCGGAAGCGACGCTGGCGCTGTCCGGCCGCACCCTGCACGCCGATGCCAACGGCCAGGACATGTACGCCGCCATCGACCTGCTGGCCGACAAGCTCGACCGCCTGCTGATGAAGCAGAAGGAACGCATGGTCGACCACCATCGCGGCGAGGGTCTCGCCCAAAGCGGCACGCTCGGCTGACAATGACCCTTTGATCGCGGCGGGAGCCGAGCCATGAACGCCGCCCGCATCACCGCCGCGGAACTGTTCGAACAGCAAGTCGAACGCCTGGAATTGCGCTGGCTCGCGGGCCAGCGCGAAGCCGGCACCCGCGTGCTGGAAGCGGTGGAAACCGTGGCTCGGCGGCCTTCGCTGGCCGGCTACCTCAACATCATCTACCCCAACAAGCTGCAGATCCTCGGCACCGAGGAACTGTCGTGGCTGGACGGCCTCGATTCGCGCCAGCGCTGGGAAACGATCCAGAAGATCATCGACTTCCGCCCGCTGGCGCTGGTGATCAGCAAGAACCAGCCCTGCCCGGAAGACCTGCGCCACGCCGCCGAGGAAAGCGACACCCCGCTGTGGAGCTCGCCGCGGCGCGGCCACGAACTGCTCAACCACCTGCAGTACAAGCTCGCGCGCACGCTGGCGCCGCGGGTCACCCTGCACGGGGTGTTCATGGAGATCTACTCGATCGGCGTGCTCATCACCGGCGAATCCGGTTCCGGCAAGAGCGAGCTCGCGCTGGAACTGGTGACGCGCGGGCACCGCCTGGTCGCCGACGACGCCCCGGAATTCACCCAGATCGCGCCCGACGTGCTCGACGGCACCTGCCCCGAACTGCTGCAGGACATGCTGGAACTGCGTGGCCTCGGCGTGCTCAACATCCGCCAGATGTTCGGCGACACCGCGATCAAGCGGAACAAGTACCTGCGCATGATCGTGCACCTGAGCAAGCCGTCGCTGGAAGCCAAGCCGGGGGGGATGGAGCGCCTGACCGGCGACATCGGCAGCCGCCGCCTGCTCGACCTCGACGTGCCGATGATCACCCTGCCGGTGATGGCCGGCCGCAACCTCGCCGTGCTCGCCGAAGCCGCCACCCGCATGCACATCCTGCACAGCAAGGGCGTCGACCCCGCCGCCGCCTTCATGGCCCGCCACAGCCATTTCCTGGAGCGCTCGCAGTGACCGCGCGCGCGATGCCGCCACTCGTCATCGTCAGCGGCATGTCCGGTTCCGGCAAGTCGGTGGCGCTGAACACCTTCGAGGACCTCGGCTACTACTGCGTCGACAACCTGCCGGCGGAACTCCTGCCCGAGTTCGTGCGCCGGATCCTGGCCAACGAGAACGCGCCTTCGATGATCGCGGTCGGCATCGACGCGCGCGGCCTCGGCGACCTCGCCGACGTGCCGGAAGCGCTGTCGCAGATCGGCGCGCAAGGCCTCGACACCCGCCTGCTGTTCTTCGACACACGCAACGAAGTCCTGCTGCGCCGCTACGCCGATACCCGTCGCCGGCATCCGCTCAGCCACCTCGGGCTGGTGCTGGCGGACGCGATCTCGCTGGAGCGACAGGCGCTGAAGCCGCTGCGGCAGATCGCCGACGGCGTGGTCGACACCAGCGACCTCAACGTCCACCAGATGCGCCGCCACATCCTGACCGAATACGGGCTCAGCGGCGCCGGGCTGTCCCTGCTGTTCGAGTCCTTCGCCTACCGTCGCGGGCTGCCGCCGGAAGCGGACTTCGTGTTCGACGCGCGCGTGCTGCCGAATCCGCACTGGGACGCCCGCCTGCGCCCGCTGTCCGGGCGCGACGCCGACGTGCGCGATTACCTCGAAGCGCAACCGGAAGTCGCAGCCTACGTGGCGCAGGTGCAGGGTTTCCTCGACGCCTGGCTGCCCAAGCTGCGCTCGGAAACCCGCAGCTATGTCACCGTGGCCTTCGGCTGCAGCGGCGGGCGGCACCGTTCCGTGTACCTCGCGGAACGGCTGGCCCGGCATTGCCGCGAGACCGGCTGGGCGGAAGTGGCCGTGCACCATCGCGAGCTGGACTGAGATTACCCCTCCCCTTGCCAAGCAGGGGAACGGAGAGGGGATGCTTCTTCCTTTCCTCCACTCAAGCCAAGAGCGCCCCGCCCAACCCACTCGCGCTGCGCAAGGAAGGGGCACGGACGCTTCCGCGCCGTCACCACCGTCTGTTAACTTGCTTGCATGTCCGTCGGCGTCCTGCTCATCACCCACGAAGGCATCGGCCACGCGCTGGTGGCGGTGGCCGCGCGCCTGCTGCGCAAGCTGCCGCTGGAGACCGCTGCCTTCGAGGTGCCGTTCGACGGCGACGTCGATGCGCTGTTGCCGCAGGCCAGCGCCGCGCTGCGCAAGGTCGATGGCGGCCACGGCGTGCTGGTGCTGACCGACCTGTACGGCGCCACGCCCAGCAACATCGCCTCGAAGCTCGCCCGGTTGGGCACGCCGGTGCGCCGCGTCTCCGCGCTCAGCCTGCCGATGCTGCTGCGGGTGATGAACTACGCCGACCTGCCCCTCGATGAACTGCCTGCGGTGGCCGCCGCCGGCGCGCGCAACGGAGTGATCCATGACGACGCATGAACCGAAACGCGCCGGGAAGACGCCGTGATCCAGCGCGACCTCACCATCATCAACCGCCTCGGCCTGCACGCGCGCGCCACCGCCAAGCTGGTGCAACTGCTGTCCACCTTCCGCTGCCAGGCCACGCTGGAAGCGCGCGGCCGCGAGGTCAATGCCAAGAGCATCATGGGGGTGATGCTGCTCGCCGCCGGTACCGGCACCACCGTGGTGCTGCGCGTCGACGGCGAGGACGAACAGGTCGCAAGCGACGCGGTCGCCGCGCTGTTCGAGCGCCGCTTCGACGAGGACAGCTGATGACGCGCCAGGTCCTGTCCGGCACCGCCGCCGCACGCGGCAGCGCACTCGGACGGGCACGCGTGCGCCTGCCGCACGCCCTGGACGTCGTCGAAGCGCGGATCGCCGCCGACGAGGTCGAGGCCGAACTCGAACGCATACATGCCGCTGTGGATACCGTGCGCGGCGAAATGCGCGCCCTGCGCGAACGCCTGCACGGCGCGCTGGCGCACGAGGTCGGCGAATTCCTCGACCTGCACGCGCTGCTGCTGGACGACCCGGAACTGCTGCAGGGCATCGACAGCCTGATCCGCACCGGCCTGTGCACCGCCGACTACGCCCTGCGCCTGCAGCGCGACCGCATCGCCGGCGTGTTCGAGGCGATGGACGATCCCTACCTGCGCAGCCGCATCGACGACATCGACCAGGTGATCGGCCGCCTGCACGCCGCCCTGCACCGCAGCACGGCCGACCTGCAGGGCGTGGCCGGCGAGATCCTGGTCACCGACAACATCGCGCCCACCGAACTCGCGCAACTGCAGGCGCAGGGGGTGATGGGCGTGGTCACCGCCGCCGGCAGCGCGCTGTCGCACAGCGCGATCCTCGCCCGCAGCCTGCACCTGCCGCTGGTGGTGGGAGCGGCGCAGGCGCTGCAGAAGGTCAACGACGGCGATGTGCTGGTGATCGACGGCGGCACCGGCCTGGTGGTGCTGGAACCGAACGCCGACGACCTACGTGCGCACCGCAGGCGCAGCGACGAAGCCAAGCGCGAACGCAAGCAGCTCAACCGCCTGCGCCGCGAGCCCAGCCGCACGCTGGACGGCACCGACATCAAGCTGTGGGCGAACGCGGAATCGCGCGAGGACGTGGCCGAGGCGCATGCGCTGGGCGCGGCCGGCGTCGGCCTGTACCGCACCGAGTTCCTGTTCATGGGCAGCCGCGAGATCCCGGACGAGGACACCCAGTTCCGCGCCTACCGCGACGCGGTGCTGGGCATGACCGGACGCATGGTGACCATCCGCACCCTCGACCTGGGCGCCGACAAGGCCGACAAGACCGGCCTCGCCCTGCGCGACGAACCCAATCCCGCGCTCGGCCTGCGCGGCGTGCGCCTCTCGCTCGCCCGCGACGGCCTGCTGCACGCGCAACTGCGCGCCATCGCGCGCGCCTCCGGCTACGGCCCGGTGCGCATCCTGGTGCCGATGGTCAGCGGCGCCGAGGAAATGCGCACGGTGCGCGCGATGCTGCGCAAGGCGCTGGCAGAACTGCGCAAGGAAGGCCACGAGATCGCCGCGCAACTGCCGCTGGGCGCGATGATCGAGGTGCCCTCGGCCGCGCTGTCGCTGCCGGGCTTCATCGGCGGCTGCGATTTCCTCTCCATCGGCACCAACGACCTGGTGCAGTACCTGCTCGCCGCAGACCGCAACAACGAGGCGCTTGGCGAGTTGTACACGCCGCTGCATCCCGCGCTGCTGCGCCTGCTGCGCGACGTGCTGCGCACCGCGCACCGGCGCGGCCGGCCGGTAGCCGTGTGCGGCGAGATCGCCGGCGATCCCGCCTTCGTGCCGCTGCTGCTGGCACTGGGCCTGACCGAACTCAGCCTGCATCCGGCGACCCTGCTGGAAGTGCGCCGCGCGATCCGCGCCTGCGACCTCGAAAAACTGCGCGGGCGATCCGCGGCGCTACTGCGCGCGCGCGACCGCGCCGGCATCGAGCAATGGCTGGCGGCGAATACGCCTGCTTCCTGAAGCCTCATGAGGCTGACGTCGCAGCATGCCCGGGGTGGGCATCGGCGGCGCCGCGGGCGATAATGCGCGGACTATGAAGACCTGACTTGTCGCGCGCTTCGCTCGCGACTCCCCTGATCCCGTCGCGCACCCGTGCCGCGACGCCGTCCACCGGAAGCCGCAATGGCCGAAGCCGTCCGCCACGACAAGACCGCGCGCCAGCCGCGCCTGCTTTCGGACGCGCTCGACAGTGGCCGCCTGGGACCGGTGCGGCGGCTGGTCAACACATTGTCGCCCGCGGAGATCGGCAACCTGCTGGAATCGTTGCCACCGGGCAAGCGCACGGTGGTCTGGGGCCTGGTCGATCCGTAGGACGACGGCGAGGTGCTGGTCCACGTCGGCGACGAGGTGCGCGAAGGCCTGATCGCGGACATGGACCCGGACGAACTGGTCGCCGCGGTCGAAGACCTCGACATCGACGACCTCGCCGACCTGGTCGAAGACCTGCCGGACACGGTGATCGACGAAGTCCTGAAGTCGATGGACCGCGAGAACCGCGAGCGCCTCGAGCAGGTGCTGTCCTACGACGAGGACAGCGCCGGCCGCCTGATGAACCCGGACGTGGTGACGGTGCGCGCCGACACCACCATCGACGTGGTGCTGCGCTACCTGCGCCTGCGCGGCGAATTGCCGGAGCACACCGACCACATCTACGTGGTCAGCAAGCGCCACCAGTACCTCGGCCGCATCGCGTTGCAAGCGCTGCTGACCCACGAGCCCGGCACGCCGATCAACCAGTTGCTGGACGACGAACAACCGGCGATCGACGTCGACGAGACTTCCGACGAAGTGGCGCGCCAGTTCTCCGACCACGACTGGATCTCCGCCCCGGTCGTCGATGACAACAACATCCTGCTCGGCCGCATCACCATCGACGACGTGGTCGACATCATCCGCGAACAGGCCGAGCACCAGGCCCTCGGCGCGGCCGGCCTGGACGAGGACGAGGACCTGTTCTCGCCGGTGCGGCGCGCGTTCCGCAACCGCCTGATCTGGCTGGGCGTGAACCTGGGCACCGCCTTCCTCGCCGCGTCGGTGGTCGGCCGCTTCGCCGGCTCGATCGAGAAGCTGGCCGCGCTCGCGGTGCTGATGCCGATCGTCGCCGGCATGGGCGGCAACGCCGGCACCCAGGTGCTGGCGCTGATGGTGCGCGGCCTCGCGCTCGGCCAGATCGGCGCGTCCAACGTGCCGACCCTGGTGTGGAAGGAAGTGCGGGTGGCGCTGATCAACGGCCTCGCCCTCGGCGCCGTGCTGGGGGTGGTGGTGCTGCTGTGGTTCCGCAGCCCCGCGCTGGCCGCGGTGATCGCCACCGCGCTGACCCTGAACCTGTGCTTCGCCGCGCTCGGCGGCGTGTTCGTGCCGGTCACCCTGAAGCGGATGGGCTTCGACCCCGCGCTGGCCGGCGGGGTGATCCTGACCACCATCACCGACGTGATGGGCTTCCTGACCTTCCTCGGCCTGGCGACGCTGGTGCTGCTGCGCTAGCCCAGCAACGCCTCCAGCACCGCCATCCGCACCGCCACGCCATTGGCGACCTGGCGCAACACGCGCGACTGCGGCCCGTCGGCGACTTCGTCGGTGATCTCGATGCCGCGGTTCATCGGCCCCGGATGCATGACGATGGCGTCCGCCGCGGCGCGGCGCAGGCGTTGCGCGTTCAAACCGTAGTCGCGGTGGTAGTCCTCGAGCGAGGCGACCAAGCCTTCGGCCATGCGCTCGCGCTGCAGGCGCAGCATCATCGCCGCGTCCACGCCGGCCAGCGCAGCATCGAAATCATGGCCTACGATGCAGCCATCGAGCGTGCCGTCGCTCGGCAACAATGCCGCCGGCCCGCATACGCGGATCTCCCCGCAACCCAGCGCACGCAACGCATGCAGGTCGGAACGCGCGACGCGCGAGTGCTTCACGTCGCCGACGACGACGACTTTCAATTTCGAGAAATCGTCGCCCTTGGCCTGGCGCAGGGTAAGCATGTCCAGCAGGCCCTGCGTCGGATGGTTGCTGCGGCCATCGCCGGCATTGAGCAGCACGGTGCCCGGATTCGCCGCAGCGGCCAGCTGCGCGACTGCGCCATCGCGCTTGTGGCGGACCACGAAGGCGTGCACGCCCATCGCTTCCAGCGTCCTCAGGGTGTCGAGGTCGGCCTCGCCCTTCGTCGTCGAGGCCGTAGAAGCGTCGAAGTTGAGCAGATCCGCACCCAGCCGTTGCGCCGCCAGCGAGAAGCTGGAACGGGTGCGCGTGGAAGGCTCGAAGAACAGCGTGCACACCGCCTTGCCGGCCAGCGCGCCGCGCAGCGCGGTGCCGCCATGGGCGCCGGCAGTGAGCGTTTGCGCGCGTTCCAGCAATGCTTCGAGCGTGGCGCGCGGCAGGCCGTCGAGGGTGAGCAGGTGGCGCAGGCGGCCGTTGGCGTCGAGTTGTGCGGTCATGGTGCGTATTGTCGATGCGACGCTAGGGGATCGCCACCGCATCCTGCGGCGCGGCCAGCCAGCGCTCGACGATCACCGCCGCGGCCACTGCGTCGAGCAGGTCGGCGTCGCGGCGCTTGCGCTGGCCATCGGCGCGCTCGGCGGCGAAGCGTTGCGCCGCTTCCTGCGAGCTGTTGCGCTCGTCCACCATCGCCACCGGAAGCCGGGTGCGTTGACGGAGTTCGCGGGCGAAGGCCTGCGCGGCCTTGCGGATCGGCTGGTCGCCGCCGTCCAGCGTCATCGGATCGCCGACCACAAGTCCGTCCGGCCGCCATTCGCGGCGCAATCTTTCGATCTTGTCCCAGTCGGGGCCGGCCGCACGCACGTCGATGACGGCGACCGCGCGTGCACCGCCGCCGAACGCGCTGCCGATCGCAACCCCGATCCTGCGCATGCCGACGTCGAACCCGAGCACCGTGCCGTCCGCTCGGATCATCGGCGCCGCCGCGTCGCTCATGCGTGCCCGCTGTGGCTGGCGTAATTGACCAGGTCCACGCCGATGCTGCCGGCCGCGGCCTGCCAACGTTGCTCCAGCGGCAGTTCGAACAGCACCTCGCGGCGGTTCGGCACCATCAGCCAGCTGTCGTCGACCAGCTCCTGTTCCAGTTGTCCCGCGCCCCATCCCGCGCAACCCAGCGCGACCACCGCCTGCGCCGGGCCGTCGCCGCGCGCCAGCGCCTCCAGCACGTCGCGCGAGGTGGTCAGGTACAGGCCGCCGCCGACCATCAGCGAGGAATCCCATTCATGCTCGCCGTCGTGCAGGACGAAGCCCCGCTCCGGATGCACCGGCCCGCCAGCCAGCACGACCTGCGATTGCAGGGTCTCGCTGTCGCTGGCGATGCCCATCTGCTGCAGCACGTCGCCCAGTGTGTACTCGGAGGCGCGGTTGACCACCACGCCCATCGCGCCGTCGCCGTCGTGCTGGCAAACCAGGGTCACGCTGCGCTCGAATTGCGGATCGTGCAGCGAGGGCAGCGCCACCAGCAGGTGGTTGGACAACGGCGAAGTCTCGATCGACATGCGCCGATTCTAACCGAGCATGTTCCAACCGGGCATGTCCGGCCACGCGCGCCATGGCGCGCGCCGGAACCTGCGGTTCAACGCGCTTCGGCGACCTCGACCCCATCCAGCCCCTGCGCCAGCGTGGAGGCGTCACCGCCCTGCGCCAGCTTGATGCGCAGGCGCACCTCGTTGGCGGAGTCGGCGTAGCGCAGCGCGTCTTCGTAGCTGATCTCGCCGGCCTGGTACAGCTCGAACAGGCTCTGGTCGAAGGTCTTCATGCCGAGCTGCACGGATTCCTTCATCACGTCCTTCAGCTTGTGGATCTCGCCGTCGCGGAGATAGTCCTGCACCAGCGGGGTGCCGAGCAGGATTTCCATCGCGACCCGCCGCCCCTTGCCGTCCGGGGTGGGGATCAGTTGCTGCGCGACCACGCCCTTGAGGTTCAGCGACAGGTCCATCAGCAGCTGGTTGCGCCGTTCCTCGGTGAAGAAGTTGATTATGCGGTCCATCGCCTGGTTGGCGTTGTTGGCGTGCAGGGTGCACAGCACCAGGTGGCCGGTCTCGGCGAAGGCGATGGCGTGGTCCATGCCCTCGCGGGTGCGCACCTCGCCGATCATGATCACGTCCGGGGCCTGACGCAGGGTGTTCTTCAGCGCGTTCTCCCAGCTGTCGGTGTCGATGCCGACCTCGCGCTGGGTGATGATGCAGCCGTCGTGCTTGTGCACGAACTCGATCGGATCCTCGATGGTGATGATGTGGCCGGTCGAGTTCTGGTTGCGGTAACCGATCATCGCCGCCAGCGACGTGGATTTACCCGTGCCGGTAGCGCCGACGAAGATGATGATGCCGCGCTTGGTCATCGCCAGCGTCTTGATGACCGGCGGCAGGCTGAGTTCCTCCACTGTCGGGATGCGCGTCTCGATCCGGCGCAGCACCATGCCGACCTGGTTGCGCTGGTAGAAGCAGCTCACGCGGAAACGGCCGACGCCGGACACGCCGATCGCGAAATTGCACTCGTGGGTCTTCTCGAATTCCTCGCGCTGTTGCGGCGTCATCACGTTCAGCACCAGGTCCTTGGACTGCTGTGGCGTGAGCGGGGCCTGGGTGATCGGCGCGATCTTGCCGTGGACCTTCATCGACGGCGGCATGCCCGCCGTGATGAACAGGTCCGACGCCTTCTGGTGCGCCATCAGCTTGAGGAATGAGGTGAAATCGATGCTCATGGCGGTACTCCTGGGACCGGTGCGACCTGCGTTGGGTTACTCGAACAGCCGCTTGTCCTTGGCGTATTCGCGGGCCTGCTGCTTCGGCACCATGCCGCGCTTGACCAGGTCCTGCAGGTGCTGGTCCAGGGTCATCATGCCGGCGTTCTGGCCGGTCTGGATGGCGGAATACATCTGCGCCACCTTGTCCTCGCGGATCAGGTTGCGGATGGCCGGGGTGCCGACCATGATCTCCCATGCCGCGGTGCGGCCGCCGCCGACCTTCTTCAGCAGCGCCTGCGAGATCACCGCGCGCAGCGATTCGGACAGCATCGAACGCACCATCGGCTTCTCGCCGGCGGGGAACACGTCGATGATGCGGTCGATGGTCTTGGCGGCCGACGACGTGTGCAGGGTGGCGAACACCAGGTGGCCGGTTTCCGCGGCGGTCAGCGCCAGGCGGATGGTCTCGATGTCGCGCATTTCGCCGACCAGGATGTAGTCCGGGTCTTCGCGCAATGCACTGCGCAGCGCTTCGTTGAAGCCGTGGGTGTCGCGGTGGACCTCGCGCTGGTTGATCAGGCACTTCTGCGAGGTGTGCACGAATTCGATCGGATCCTCGACCGAGAGGATGTGCGCGTATTCGCTCTTGTTGATGTGGTCGATCATCGCCGCCAGCGTGGTCGACTTGCCGGAACCCGTCGGGCCTGTGACCAGGATCAGCCCCTGCGGCTGTTCGATCAGTTCCTTGAAGATGCGCGGGCAGCCCAGGTCTTCCAGGGTCAGCACCTGCGAGGGAATGGTGCGGAACACCGCGCCGGCGCCCCGGTTCTGGTTGAATGCGTTGACGCGGAAGCGCGCCAGGCCGGGGATCTCGAACGAGAAGTCGACCTCGAGGAATTCCTCGTAGTCGCGGCGCTGCTTGTCCGACATGATGTCGTAGACCAGCGCGTGCACCTGCTTGTGGTCGAAGGCCGGGATGTTGATGCGGCGCACGTCGCCGTCGACGCGGATCATCGGCGGAAGTCCCGCCGAGAGGTGAAGGTCGGACGCCTTGTTCTTGACCGAGAAGGCCAGAAGTTCTGCGATATCCATGTTGGCACTACTCCCCGTGGTGCGCGGCATCTCCCCTGCCGCGCCAGTCGTCGTTACCGCACCGGGGCTCTCCTGCCCCGTCGCGACGCTTCGAGTCCCGGGCCCGTCCCATGGGGATCGGTCCCGTCCTCGCGTGCCAGCATCCCGACGCTTGCGCGGCGGAACCCGGCGGGCGCAGCTTCCCTGCAGCGCCCTTGAACCCGCTGTCCCGGGACAGGGGGCCGTGGGCAGTATATGCCTCCCGCAAGAACCGACAATGACCCCATGAACTCGTCCCGAGAAGCCCATGCCGGCATCCTGCTTGCCCTGGAAAACGCAAGCCGTGCGGCGACCCGGCCAAACGTCGCCCGCCTGCTGGCGGTGTCCAAGACCCGCAGCGCGGCGGAGGTCGCCGGATTGGCCGACGCCGGCCAGCGCGCCTTCGGCGAGAACTACGTGCAGGAAGCCCTGCCCAAGATCGAGGCGCTGCGCGCGCTCGGCCTGGAATGGCATCTCATCGGTCACCTGCAGTCGAACAAGGCCGATGCCGCCGCCCGTGCCTTCGACTGGGTGCAGACCGTGGATCGGCCGAAGCTGGTGGCCGCGCTGGCGAAGCATCGCCCGGATGGGCTGCCGCCGCTGCGCGTGCTCCTGCAGGTCAATATCGACGACGAAGCCGGCAAGCACGGCTGCGCGCCCGCAGGAGTCGACGCGCTGGCCGAAGCCGTTGCCGCCGAGCCACGGTTGCGGCTGCGCGGGTTGATGGCGATCCCCGCGCCGCACGAGGACATGGCGCGCCGCCGCGACGCGTTCCGCGCGATGCGGGAGTTGTTCGACGCGCTGAAGGAGAAACATCCGGGCATCGACACCCTGTCGATGGGCATGAGCGAGGACTTCGTGCCGGCCATCGAGGAAGGTGCGACCATGGTGCGCATCGGCAGTGCCTTGTTCGGCGCGCGTCCACCCAAGACGGAATCCATACGATGAACGACGGCATCGCCCATCGAAGCATCGCCTTCATCGGCGGCGGCAACATGGCGCGCAGCCTGGTCGGCGGACTGGTCGCGCAGGACCGCGACCCGGCCACGATCCGCATCGCCGAGCCCGTGCCCGCATTGCGCGACGCGTTGGCAGCCGACTTCGGCGTGGCGGTGTTCGAGGACGGCGCGCAGGCCATCCAAGGCGCATCGACCTGGGTGTTCGCGACCAAACCGCAGGTGCTGCGCGCGGTGTGCGAATCGCTGGCTGCGCAGGCGCAGGCCGCCAAACCGCTGGTGGTGTCGATCGCCGCCGGCATCACCGCCGCGCAGCTGGAACGCTGGCTGGGCGGGAACCTCGCCATCGTGCGCACGATGCCGAACACGCCGGCCCTGCTCGGCGCGGGCGCGACCGGACTGTATGCGACC
>Ga0164241_10005423_pt1 | contig 11962 bp, 9 predicted proteins | sample OricomyardsoilBY_FD_108780 | JGI IMG/M metagenome (GOLD analysis project Ga0164241, IMG submission 108780) | Backyard soil microbial communities from Emeryville, California, USA - Original compost - Back yard soil (BY) | ecosystem: Environmental > Terrestrial > Soil > Unclassified | place: USA... | reverse complement strand
TCGTGGCTGTAAGTCAGGCGTTCTGCGAAGAGCCCTCGAACCGTGGCTACGTACGCCGCATCGAAGAGCTGGCCGGAGCCGATCCTGGGCTGTGGTCGGAGGTTCTCAGTACCTGCACAGAGGTGGCGGCGGACGAAGAGCGCGCCGCTCTGGATCGAGCACCGCTGCTCGAGCAGATCGGCGTTTGGTACACCACCAAACAGGGTCGCGCCGAGCTGGCCCTGCCGTGCTTTCAGACCGCGCTCAAACTCGATCCCAAGAGCACCCGGGCCCTCGACGGGGTGGCGACGGTGTATCGCTCCAACAAGATGTGGAGCGAGCTCGGGGACCTGCTCGTGCATCGCGCCGACGTGAGCACGTCGCCGAGCGACGCTCGCGAGTTGCGCACCCAGGCCGCCGAGGTCCTGGAAAAACACCTGCAGGACATGGACGGTGCGCAGGACCTGTACGAACGGATCATCCGCGAGGATCCGAGCGATCTCGTGGTCAGCCAGGCGTTGACGCGCATCTACGAGAGAAATCACGAACTCGATCGTCTGGTGCCGCTCCTGCAGCGGCAAGCGGACGAGGAGCGCGGGGCGCGTCGCCATGCTGCGCTTTGCCGCCTGGGCGATTTGCAGCGCGCTCATCTGGGGGACCTGGAGGAAGCACTGCGTTGCTATGAACTCGTGCTCGCGGAGGCGCCGACGCACTCGCAGGCCATCCTGGGCATGGATCAGACGCTCGCCCAGGCCGGGCGCTACAAGGACCTGCTCACCAGCTTGCATCGGCAACTCGAGAACTCGCCGACACCCAAGCAGCAGGTGTTGCTATGGGAGCGGATCGCGGCCCTGTACGAAGAGGAGTTCTTGCTGCACGCGGACGCCGCGGTCGCCTTGGAGAGCGTGCTCCGTCTCGATCCGAGTCGCACGTCCGCGATGGTTGCGCTGGCGCGCCTGTATCGGACGCTCGAGCAGTGGCAGGAGCTGGCGGGACTCTATCTGCGCCACAGCCAGCAAGCGACCGATGCAGCGGAGCGGGTTGCACTGCTCGTGCAGCGAGCGCGGGTCTTGGCAGAGCAACTGGGGGATTTGCCGGCAGCCATCCAGGCTTACGAGCAGATCGGCTTGCTGTCACCGGACCGCATCGAGTCGTTCGAGGCCGTTGCGGACTTGCACGAGGCGCTCGGCAACATTCCCGATGCCATCTTGGCGGTTCAGAACCTGGCCGACCGCCTCACCGACCCCGCCGCAAAGGTGCAGCACTACATGCGCACCGCACGCCTGCTGGAGGCGCAGGGCGCCGCGGAGGAGAGCATCGAATGGTACGCGCGAGTGGTTGCGCTCGATCCGACGCACGCCCGGGCCGTCCAGGCCCTGCGCCACGCTTATGCTGAGCGTGGAGATACGGCGGGGCTGATCGATCTGTTGCAGCGCGACCTGCGCGAGGCGGACGGAGAGCGCGCCAAGAGCAAGATCGCGACCGAGATCGCATTTCTGGAGCTGACCAGAAACAAAGACTCCGCAGCCGCGGAGCGAGCGGCGCGGCAGGCGCTCGATCTCGACGCCAGCAATCTCCGCGCGCTGATCTTGATCGCCGATCTGACGCTGCAGGCGCGCCGCTATTCGGAGGCGATGGACCACTACCAACGCGCGCTGTCCCGGCTGGACGCGCTACCGGTGGCGGAGTCCATGCGCGTGCGGACGTCCTTCCTGGATGCTGCAGAGCACTCACCCACCCGCTCTCCGACGCTCATGTTGGAGCAAGCCGAGGCCCTGCTCGAAGTCGCGCCGAACGATGTGCAGGCCCTGGAACGAGCAGCGGATCTCGCGTTTCACTACGGCTCCTCGGAGCAAACCAAGGCCTTCTATTCCGATCTCCTGGCTCGTTGCCGCCCGGTGTTGTCTCAGGATCAGCTGGCCCTGGCGACGTACCGGCTTGGCGAGGCGCTGCGCCTCACCGGAGACCTGATCCCGGCGCTGATCTGCCTCGAGGAAGCAACGGAGCTGGCGCCCGACTCTCCCCACCCGCTGGTCGCCCAGGTCCAGATCCAAGAAGCGCTCCGCGATTTTCAGAAGCTCGCGAATACCAAGCGCAAGCTGATCGAGCTCTTGGAGCCCGATCAGCGCGCCGACGCGCTGACGGAGCTAGCGGAACTCGAGCTCGATAAGCTCGATGATCCCAAGCAGGCTCGAGCCGACTTCGAGGCGGCGCTCGCGCTGCGCCCCGACGATCGGCGCGTCCTGATCCGTCTGATGCAGATCCATAGCCGGGAGGAGTCCTGGGTGGAGCTCGTGGAGGTCGTGAGCAAGCTCGCCAGCTTCGTGGAGGAGCCGGCGCAGCGCGCGAAGTATCTGCTCACCGCGGCCATGGTCAGCACTCGGCAGCTAGGCCTGCGAGATCAGGCGATCGGCTTCTATCGGCAGGTGCTGGAGCTGGATCCGGGGAACGCCAAGGCGCTCAGCGACTACGTGGTCCTGCAGGTAGAGCAGGGAGACACCGACAGCGCCGAACGTGCGCTCGGCACGCGCCTGGAGATGGCCCGTTCCAAGAACGACGTCGCCACGCAACTCGAGATGTTGGACGCGCTGTTTACCCTGTACGAGGGGCTATCCAACAAGGGAGACGCCGCGGTGCAGGTCTGCGAACAGGCACAGCGCCTGCAGCCGCAAAATCCACTGCATGAGGCTCGCCTCAAGGACCTGTACGAGAAGGACGCGGCGAAATACTTGCCGAAGGCCGTCCAGCTGCATGTGGCAACCTTGCGCCAGCGTTCGGACGACGAAGACTCCTATCGCCGGCTGCGCAAGCTGTACACGGACGCACGACGCGCGGACGCCGCCGGGTGTCTGTGTCAGGTGCTGCACCTGTTGCGACTGGCGCAACCGGAAGAGACCCGCTTCTTCGAACGCGCGCATTCCGCGGAGCCCGCTCCGTCGCAGACCTCGCTCGACGAATCGGATTGGACCAATTATTTGATCCACCCGAGCGTCGACGATCGCGTGACGCAGATCTTCTCATTGATCGAGCAGGTCGTGGTGACGGTGCGCGGGCAAACCCTGACGAGTCTGGGCTACGACCCGCGCCTGGCCGTCGACCTGAGCCAGCATCCCTACCCGCTCGGGGCCATGCTCTTCTATTCGGCAGGGGTCATGGCCATGCCGTTGCCACCCACCTTCGAAAACCATCACGAGCCCGGCGGGCTGTTGTACCTGAACAGCAATCCGCCCAGCATCGTGATGGGTCTGAGCGCGCTGCAACCTCTGCCGGTGCAGACCGCCGCATTCATTGCGGCTCGCCAACTCGCCAACTATCGTCCCGGCTTCCTGCTGCGCCACATGCTCGGCTCGATCCCGGTGCTCAAGGCCTGGCTGTTCGCAGCGTTCCGAGTCTGCTCGCCGAATTTCCCGGTGGCGTCCGAACTGGAGGGGCCGGTACTCGAGGCCAAGGCTGCGCTGGAACGCTACCTGCCGGTCGCGGATCGCGATCGGCTGGTAGAAAATGTGTCGCGGGTCCTGCAGACCTCGTCGGCGATCGATCTGAAGGAATGGGTGACCGGCGTCGACTTCACCGCAGACCGTGTCGGTCTGATCATGGCCAACGATCTGAAGAGTGTGACCGACATCATCAAGTCGGTCGAAGATCCGAACGCACCACCTCGCGATCGGCGCTTGCAGGAGCTCATCCTGTTTGCGATCGACGAGGCCTTTTTTGCCTTGCGCCACCGCCTGGGGGTCGCGCTCGAGTCGTCCTCGTAAGACCCCCTGCGGGCGGGCAGCACGGTCCTGCTCCCGCCGCTCTGTGGCCACGGCCGTGCCCCGCCGCGCGGCCGTGGGCGCTACTCTTCCGGCAGCTCTTCCGTGGCCTCTTCGGCCTCCGCTGCACCACTCTTGCGGCGACTCGATCGACTCGTGCGCTTGCGAGCGCTCCCGCTCGTCGTGCCCCCGGACTTTTGGACACCGAGGAGCGGCTTGGGCTTGAGCCGCGTGAACGGGCCGTACAGGCGTGTGGCGTAGGAGCCGTCCTCCTGCTTGGTCAGCATCGAGCCGGTGACGGTGTCGAAGAGGCCCGGCACCTTGGACTCGGGCTGACCAAACAGCGCCTTGGTGAGGTCGCTCTGGGTCTTGTACTTGTCGGAGAAGCTGAACTTGAGCTCCAGCTCCGCGAGGCTGCCCTCCAGTCGTTTGCGCAGGCGCAGTCCTCCCGTCAGCGCGAGATCGACGTCTCGGCCTTGCGCGACGCACTCATCGATCTTGAGCCGGCCCGCCGTGATCCCCGCCTTGAGCGTAAACGCGCCCATGTGCAGTTCTGGCAGCGCGATCGCGCCCTGGATCTTGGCTTTGCCGTCGCCGATCACCAGATCCTCCGCGGCCAGTTCCACTGTGCCCTCGGCCTTCATCAGGTTGTTTTCGGGCAGATCGACCGCGATGTGCCCGCTGAGCCGCCCGGCGAGCGGCAAGCCGATGGCGGCCGCCAGCTGAGGGATCTCACCGGGATGGATGCCGTCGAGCTGCAGCTCCAAGCGCCGTAGCGCGTCGGAATCCCGCGCCCAGCCCGAAATGTACCCGCCGAGCGTCTCAGCACCGAAGGAGGCCGCACGCACGCCGCGCAGTAGCGCAAACGTCGACAGGCTGACATAGACCTCCTGCGCCTCCAGACGTTGAGGCAGAACCGGCTTCGCGCCGTCTTCCGCGCTGGCCTCGACCGTGATGTCCGTGGCGGGCTTGGGCTCGGAACCCACCGTGAGCCGGACTCCTTTGGCGACGATGCCGGGGAAGCGCCAGGACCAGCTCAGCGACTCAATCTCCAGGCGGTCGGGGGACGTCCCCACCTGCGAGGCGTTGTAGCGCGCCACCGCGTATTGTTTGAGCCGTTCGTACGGAAAGCTCAAGTAGGCGAATAGGACGAAGGTAAAGACGTACGCGAGGCCATAGCCGACGTAACGCAGGCGCTTGAGGCGCGTAAGGTCGAACTCACGCCACTTCATGGGGACTCTTCCTCCGCTTCTTCCTTCGCCGTGTCGCCTGCAGGTGAGGTGCCCGCCTTCGCCGCCGTCTTCGCCTTGGAGTCCGGTTTGGGCTTCGGGGCGATGCGATGAAACGCCGACACGGTCATCTGCACGTCGTAGGCATCAGGTTCGGCCCCGCGCTTGCGAATGTTGAGCTTGGTAATGCTGATCGGCTCCACGCCACCGGCCACTCGCTCCATGAACTTGACCAGCGCCAGGAGCCCCACCTTGCGCAGGGAGATGGTGGTGAAGCGCTCCTCGTATTTCTTGCCGTGAGCGATCGGCGACGGATCCTTACTTTCGGGAATGGTGACGCCGCTCGCCTGGGCCGCCTTATCCAGAAAGCCGGCGAGCGCCGGTACGGGAGCGTCATAGCGCGCCAGCAGCGTAGCGAGCTCTGCCTGGTGCTCGCGAAAGGACTCGCCTTCCGTCTCGATGCGTTCGATCGCCTCGACCAGTTGGGTATGGGTCTCCGTCTCGTCGCTGAGGAGCGCCGAGACACCGAACGGAATCAGAGCCAGCAATAGCACGCCGCCGACGGCCGCCAGCACTCCGAGCAGGCGCTTCTCGCGTGGGCCGAGCGTCTCCAGACGATCGCGCAGTGTCATGGCGTCTTGACTCCTCGGCTGGCGGTCTTGCCCGTCGCCTTCTTTTCCGGGCCACAAGAAACGTCAAACGTCATCGAGTACTTCTGCCGCTTGCTGTTGACCACCTGGGTGATCTTCGAAATTTTCACGTCCTTGAAGCAGGGATTTTTGGCGAGCGTATCCTTGATTTTTTCAGCCTCGTCGGTGGCACCGACGATGCCGAGGAGCTTCACCTTGTCCCCCTGAATGTCGAATTCGTCGATGTCGTGCACGATGTCTGGGTCGATGGCCTTGGACACCTCGATCAGGACGTCAAAGCCGTCCATCTCTGGCTGCGGATCCGTCTCGCGCAAGGCCGCGCTCTTCTCCAGGATCTCGGTCAGCTGCTCGGCGCTGGTCACCTTCTCCCCGAGCGTCTGCTCCGAGAGCAGAGCCAGAGATTGCTGCAGCGCGACGTTCTCCGCGCTCAGGGATCTGCCCTTGGCCCAGACCGAAAAGATGAAGCTGAGCAGAATGACGCCGGCCAGGGCTGCCATCAGGGGCCAGCGCACTTTCAAAAATTCGTAACTGTGCTGGTAGGAGAGCCCACCGCGGCGCAGGTTGAAGTCGCGAGAGCGACTGGTCAAGCTCAGGGCCAGCCCGATCGCCTTCTCAAAGCCCACCAGGGCTGCAGCCTCCCCCGCCGGCATGCCATCCAGGCGCAACTCGGGCAGCGGAGAGACGGCGAGACCGAGAGCGTCCGAGAGTACCGGAGCCGCACCGTCGATGGTCGGCCCGGCGCCGGCGAGGTACAGCCGCAGAAAGGGCTCGCTGCCGCGCTGCAACCAGGCCGCCTGAGACTGCCGCAGCGCGGCCACCATGGCCGCGCCTCCCGCTTCGGCTCCTACGGAGAGCGTGCGGGCGAAGACCGGGGAGCCGTCCCGCAGCACCACGAAGTCCGAGTTCCCGAGTCCGACGTCCAACACCGCCACCAGCCCGGGGCCGTGCAACTCTGGGACCACCTGGGCCAGGTTCGCCAGCGGCAGCGGCCCGGCGCCAATGCGTTCGGGCTCCACCCCGATCGCTCGCTGAATCAGATCGATCTGCTGGCGCACGACCGAGACGCGGGTCGCCACCGCCAGCACGCGCAGCCCATCCTGGCTCGACTTGCGTCCCAGGGAGCGGTAGTCGAAGCAGAGTTCGTCGAAGTCGAGCGGCACCTGTGCCTCGATCTCGAACGGCACCACATCGCTGAGTTGCTTGGCCGCCGTGGCGGGAAGCTCGATGTCCCGGATGAACAATTGGTCGCCGCTCACGCTGGTCGCCAGGTGTTCCCCCTGCTGCACCAGAGGCAACGCCACCAGCCGCAGTGTCTCCTCCAGCTCGGCGAAGCTCGGCAACGGCGCCTCCCGGCAGCCGAGCAGCTTGATCGAGCGATATTGGGTCTGCAACAGTGCGACGCGCACATGCGTGGCGCGAATATCGATTCCAACTAGCCTGGCCATGTTCGTTCTCGCGCTCGCTTAGTGTCCCGTAACGCAAGTTACAGGCACAAATGTAAAGGAGAGGTCCCGGAACGAGGTAGCCCCTGGCGGCAGAAGTCCCGCGGATCTCGCCCCGTCAGGGGCCGCGGAGTTCTGCAGGTGAATTGGGTTACGGGACATCAATTGACTCGAAAGTAGACTACTCTGCCCGCCGTGCTCGGCACCAGAGCGCCAGAAATCCCCGTCGTATCGTCGGTCGTCTCATCGCCGCTCGGCTCCGGCGAGGTCGGTGTGTCGGCAGGGGTGCCCGCCGTGACCTGACTCAGCAGATCTTGCACGGTGGGCGCTTTGCGAAAGTCGACCACGGCCAGGAGGCGCACGTGGGTCTCGCGCTTGCCCTGACGCACGTGGCCCTCGGCGTAGATGCTGAAGACCTTGCTCTCGAGCGACAGGCCCTTTTCGAACTCCCTGTCGGAGATAAACAGGATCGGTTCGAGGCCCGCCGTCTCGAAGTAGGAGGCGAAGTCCCCCTTGCCCTGCAAGGCCTCTCGCAGCTTGGCGGGGGACCGGAACACCGGAATGCCGCTGAACATGCCCTGCGCCAGGCTCATCATGGTCAGAAAGGACTGCGGCTTGACCCCGGTTGGATCGTTGCAGAGCGGGGTGCCCGCAACTGCGTGCGCGCAGATGTATGACAGGAGCGTGCGCGGACCGGCGGTATTGATATTGATCTTGCCGGAGGACCAGACACTGACCGGTCGCTGGCCGGGATCGCTCGGATCGGGATCGATGAACGTAGCCCAGAAATCATCCCCTACGCCGTGCACCATGTGCAGCTCTTCGAGGCTGTCAAAGGCGGCGTTTTTGCGCGAGTACGGATCGGGCAGGTTGCGATAGTAGGAGTCCTCGGGTGGCGAGGACGTGCCGCCCTGGGCGTTGGGGTCGCAGTTTTCTAGATCCTGATTTGCATCCACCCAGTCGATCAGCGCGGAGCAGACATCCTGACGGTTCGAGTATTCCCCGTCATCGCTGCGGCGCTCGAACATGGGGTCATATTGCGGACCCCCGATCAGCCCCAGCAATTGCCGGCCCACGTCGCGCGCGCCGAACGTGGAGCGACCTGCGTTGTTCAGGCCGATCTTGGCGTCTTCGTCGACGATCTTCACCTCGAAGCCAGCGCCGTCGAAACCCAGGCCCTCGCCCTGGGCGATGTCGAGGCCGGCCAGGCTCTTGAAGGCTCCCGCACCCTCGGCATCGTTGAAGGCACCCAGCATCTGAGGGGCGAAGGCCCAGACGGGGATCTGCGGCGCCTTGCCCCCGCCCATCATGCTCATCAACAGGCCGGCAGCAGCGCGTACCGTCGGCTCGGAAGCGATCAGCAAACGCGACAGATTGATGGCGCTCCGAGCTGCGTATTCAGCCTTGAGCGCATCGCGATCCGAGAGTGCGCTGGCAAACTCGGTGGACATCTCGTCCTGATATTCGGCGAGCATCACGGCCAAAATGGTGAGCGAGCCGAGCACCATGATCAGTGCGGCGCCGCGCTCCTTGGCGCGGAGCTTGCGCCTCGGCTTGCGCTTTGGGCTCGTGGGCGGAGCGGCCATCACTCGACTCCAAAGGTGAGAGGGTCGCGCAGGGCCAGCGCCACCTTGGTAATGAAACGCAGCGGCTCCGGCGCGCGGTCCATACTGCGCCGCTGGCCGCCCTTCAGCACCAACAGCACCCGCACCTGCAAGGGCAGCCGGTTGTGTTGCCCGAGCGCCTGGGTGGAGTCCCACTTGTCCGTCCACTGTCCGTTGGCGGCGTCGAGATACTCCAGCTCGCACAGATCGAGATCCGTCGCCATGACCTCGACTCGCCCGCCCCGTTCGGGCTCGAGATCCAGGTGCGGGCTGATGCGCCGGGCGAGATCGGTCTGCCCCGAGCCGTCCGGGTTGGGAGAGCCGAAATAGGAGATCTCCGCCTGGTCCGACTCCTTCGAGTCCTTGTCGTAGCGGCGATTGCTGAAGCTGTTGAAGTCGACGCGCGCGGCGGGCGAGTCGCGCGTGCCGATGAACGCGGTCTTGACCGTCACCAGGTTCAAGTCCGGTGGCATGTGCGCCGAGATGTAGGCGGAGCTCAGCTCATAGGCGATGCGTTGCAGCGCTGCCCGCCCTTCGTGATAGCGATCGGCGAGGCGCGTCACGCCCTCCTTGCTGCGCTGCAAGCCGTCGAACGCGCCGTACAAAAGCGTGCAGATGAGCGACAGGATCGCCACGGCGATCAGCATCTCGACGAGCGTGAAGCCGCGCGCTCGGCGGTTCGGGCGCAAGGCTCGGGAGTGGGAGAAGGATGGATGGCTCATCCTCCTCCTGGCCTCCCGGTGCCAGAGCCACCCGTGCCGCCGGGCATCACGCCCCCTGCCCCGCCAGCGCCCTCGGCGAGCATGCCGCCCTGCTGGGGGTTGGTCACGTATTGAGTGATGCTCAGGTCTCGCTCGGTCGAGCCTTCCTTCCAGTAGACCTGGACGGTGACCTTGCGGATGCTGGCCTCGAGCATGCCCTTGAGCTGTGGGTAGATCAGGCCGATCGCCATCGGTGCCATCGCGCTGGCGCCCATCGATGGTCCCGCGCCGGTGGTCGCGCCCGGTGCCATTTGGGAAAACTGATCGACTGCCCCCAGGGCGTTGCCCTCCCCCAACTCCTCCTGGGCTTGATCGATCTTTTCCAGCGCCGCCGTCGGGTCCTCCCCGCCGTTTTCACCGGCGCCCGCATCCTGCCCGAACCCCGCCGTGGATAGCTCCGGGAGTAGGACCGGAATGACTGCCCAGCGGCAGCGCAGCTCCGATTCTTCATCCTCGCAGCAGGCGCCCTCCTCCTCATCTTTGGTGAGCTGGTAGCCCTTCCTCAGCAGCTCCTCCTCGATCTCGCTCATCTTGCAGCGCGCCAGACCCACGGCCTGGCTCATCTGCGCCGCGCGCTTCGCGCTGGAGAACAGCCCGGTCTGTGCGGTCAGGATCACCGTCAGGCCGAGCCCCAAGATCCCCACGGCCACCATCACCTCGAGCAAGGTGAACGCGCGTGTGCTCTGGGCCCGGTCGTTTCTACGCCTGCGCGAGCTCATGGCTCTTCGCGCTCCTGCAGCTCGAGGTCACGGCGCGCCTCCTCGAGCTCGATGCGGCCTCGTGATAGCTTGGCGCGCCCGGTGAGTGCGCTCACCAGCACGGTGAGCCCGTCCGGGTCTCCCGCGCGACTGATCTGGATCGCGGCGCGTTCCGTGCCGCCGCCGGGCCAGAAGTAGAGATACGCCCGGCCCTCGGTGCGTGGCTCCAGATCGTGTTCGGTCTGCACTTGGAGATAGCGGATCCCCGGGCCGAGCTCGCGCCCGAGTGCTGGATCCTCACCGTCCACGGCAAAGCCAGGCACGGAAATGAAGTTGGCGGCGGGCGCCCGAGGACCCTGGATGATCTCGCGCGCGTATTCGGCGGCTTTCTTCTCCGCTTCCGTCGCTGCCTGGGCTCCCGCCTTGGCGCCCTCCTCGCCGTTGCGCACGCGCAACATGAGGTCTCGGGACTCCTCCATGAGCAGGCGCCCGGTTTCGAAGTCGAACACCAAGCGTACTGGACGCCCCATCGAGTTGGCTCGCGTCAGAGCGGAGCGCACACTGCTCATGATCAGGGTTGCGGCAGCGCGCAACCGGGTGCTGGTCAGCATGCCGGAACCGCTGACCACCATGGCCGTCATGCCGGCGATCAAGGCGACCACGAGCAGAACCTCGATCAGGGTAAAGCCACGGCTGCCGCGCACGCCGCGCCGGCGCAGGATCGCCCGCGTTTGGACCGCGCGGTCCAAATCGGGCAACAGCTGAAGGCGCGCGCGCGAGGACAGTTCAACGCTCCGTTTCGGCCGCCACCTTGGGGATGCTGAGATCGTCCGCCGTGCCTTGCTTCTTGTCGGGTCCAGCAGACTGCACGAACACCTCGTCGTCGGTGCACGCGAAGATCCACTCCTGGGCCCAAGGGTCCGAGGTATTGGACGCCGTGTCTATCTGCTTGCCCTCGATCAGCTGGCTCAGGGTCGGACAGGTCACTTCATTGTTGAGCCGTTGCCAGTCCTGAATGGCAATGCGCAGCCCGCGCGCGCTCTGGAGCGCCGTGTCGATCTGCGCCTGCTTGTACTTCGGCACCGCGAAGAAGCCGACGCCGCTCGCCAGGAGCGCCATGATGGCCACCACGATCAGCACCTCCACCAACGTCACGCCCGCTTGCGCAGTCCGCTTGCCAGCACGGCGCAGGGCGCGCGCCGCCAGAATCTCTTCCCAGTTCGTCATCTCACTCTCTTCCTTTCTCGCTGCTTGCCGGAGCACGTACAGCCCTTCGGGCGTCGCGTGTCATTCGATGCGGTCGAGCCCGCCGGCAATTCCATCTGGTCCCGCGCTCATCAGCACGTACGCCTCGCCCGGATCGGCACCGGGACAGATCAAGGTCAGAGGCTGACCCCAGGCATCCCTGGGCGTACCCTTGAACGTGGCGTAGTCGGAGAGCGCGGCGAAATCCTCGGGGCATTTGCCCTTGTGGTCCGCCAGGTAGGCGTCCACTGCCTGTCGCACGTCCAAGAGAATGGCACGCGTGTGCCGAACGCCCGCGGCGTGGCGTTCCCGCACGACCACCAAGACGAGCAAGCCGATGGCGAGTCCGACCGCCAAGAGCGGGCGTAGCCGATACAAACCGAGGCGACGAAACAGCCCGCCTCGTCGCTCCCACGGGAAAAAAGATCGCCGCTCCGAGCTTTTCCATACCGCCACCTCATTGCACCAGCTGGTTCATCTGCACGAGCGGCATGATGATCGACATGGCGATGAACGCCACCATTCCACCCATGACCACGATGATCAAAGGCTCGAGCAAGCTAGTCAGTGTGGTGACCTTCGTTTCGACGTCGGCCTCG
>Ga0164241_10005422_pt1 | contig 11967 bp, 10 predicted proteins | sample OricomyardsoilBY_FD_108780 | JGI IMG/M metagenome (GOLD analysis project Ga0164241, IMG submission 108780) | Backyard soil microbial communities from Emeryville, California, USA - Original compost - Back yard soil (BY) | ecosystem: Environmental > Terrestrial > Soil > Unclassified | place: USA... | reverse complement strand
TGCGCATGCCGTACGACAACTTCGTGCTGACCTTGGCACGCGCGGCGGACGGCGAGGGCGCGCTGTTCGAGCAGCGCCTGGGCGCGGGCCGGATCCTGCTGGCGGCGGGCGGCACGTTGTTCAGCAACCGCGCGCTGGGCAACGACGACAATGCGCGGTTGTTTGCCAACATCGTCGGCGTGACGATGGCGCGCGACGGCGTGGTGCTGTTCGACGACCTGCGCCAGGGGCTCTCGGCCAGCTACGACCCGGCACGTTTCTACCGGGACTCGCGCCTGTACACCACGATCCTCATCCTCGCCGGACTGTGGTTCGTGTGGGTGGTCGGCGGCACGAAACTGCGCGCACCGGCCGCCGAAGTGCACGATCCCTCCGAGGCCGAACTGGTGCGGCGCGCGGGGGGCTTGATCGCGCGCACCGTGCCACCGTGGCACGCGGCGCTGGCACTGTTCGATCATTTCTTCATGCGCGTGGCGCGCGCCGCCCGTGCGGCGCGTCCGCAAGACTCGGAACGCGGTGAGTTGTGGTTCTGGCTCGAACGCCACGCGGCCATCCTGCCGCAGGAGCTGGACCAGCTCAAAGGCTGGTACGCCGACGCGCACGCCCATCGCAAACTGGCACTCGTGCCCCTGCAGAACCTTCTCGACAACCTGGAGCGACGGCTCAAAACATGAATACGACGGTCGCAACTTTCGAACAATCGATCCAGCGCGAACTGGCGCGCGTCATCGTCGGCGCCGAGGACGTGATCCGCGCGCTGTGCATCGCGCTGGTGGCGCGCGGCCACGTGCTGGTGCAGGGCCCGCCGGGTCTCGGCAAGACGCTGTTGGCGAAGACACTGGCGCGCGTGCTGGGTGGCGAGTTCAGCCGCGTGCAGGGCACCGCCGACCTGATGCCCAGCGACATCGTCGGCACGCACATCTTCGATTCCTCGAAGAACGAGTTCGTGTTCCGGCGCGGCCCGCTGTTCGCCGACGTGCTGCTGGTCGACGAGATCAACCGCACCGGTCCCAAGACCCAGTCGGCGTTGCTCGAGGCCATGGAGGAAAGACAGGTCACCTCGGAGCGTGATCACTACGCGCTGCCCGAGGACTTCCTGGTGCTGGCCACGCAGAATCCGCGCGACTTCGAGGGCACCTATCCACTGCCGGAATCGCAGCTCGACCGCTTCATGCTGCGTATCGACATGAACTACCCGGAGCGCGCCGCGGAGGGCGAGGTGCTGCGCCGCTACGGCACCGAGCTCGAGGCGCGCGAGCCGATTCCGGCCGATCTCGGCGCCATCGACCGCAACCTGCTGCACCAGGCGCGCGCCGCCGCCAGCGCGTTGCACGTGTCGCAGGCGCTGTCCGACTACGTGCTCGACCTGGCGCGGGCCACGCGCGAGCACCCGCGGGTCGCGCTGGGTCTGTCGACGCGCGGCGCACTGGCGCTGCTGCGCGCGGCGCGCGTGCACGCGGGTTTGCGCGCGGGTGACTTCGTGGCGCCCGACGACGTGCAGGCCGTGGCGCGCTGGGTGATGGCGCATCGCCTGGTGCTCAAGCCCGAGGCCGCCCTGGATGGTGACACCGACCTCGGCGTGGTCGGTGCCATCCTCGAGGCCACCGCGGTGCCTCGCTAGCAGGATTGCCCATGCACCTGGCGCAACGGGGCTACCTGCTCATCATGCTCATGGCACTGCTGGGCATCGCCGGCACCTGGTCCGACGATGCCGCGTTCGAGAGTGCCTGGCTGCTGCCGGCCTTCCTGCTGCTCGCGGGCCTGGCGGTGGAGGCCTGGTACCTGCGCGGCACGCGGGTGGCGGTGCGCATGCGGCTCGATCCGCGCCTGAAACTCGGCCGGGCGGCCCGCGGCGCCTACGCGTTCGATCACAACCGCGGGCTTGTGCTGCGGCTGCAATACGCGCGCGCGCTGCCGCCCGCGCTGCGGCAGTTGTCCGAGGTGCGCGAACTCAGCTTGCCGCCGGGCGAGGAACTGCGCGACGAATTCGCGGTGCTGCCGTTGCGATTGGGCGCGGCGTGCATCGGCGCGGTGCCGGCACGGTTGTTAGGGCGCCTGCAGCTGGCGTGGTGGAGCCGCCAGTTGCCGCAGGATGCGCGACTCACCATCGCGCCCGACAGTCTGCCGCGCGGCGCACGCCCGATCGCGGGCGAGTCCGCGGGCGAGACACCGCGCCGGTTGCCGGGTGTGGGAGTCGAACTGCTGCAGCTGCGTGACTACACCAGCGGCGACGCGTTGTCGCGCATCGACTGGAAAGCGACCGCGCGCCGCGGCGCGCTGGTGTCACGCGAGTACAGCGAGGCCCAGCACCTCGAGATCCTCATCGTGGTCGACGCCAGCCGCGCGAGCCGGGTGCGGGCCGGGGATCTCGACCGGCTGGGCCTGTATGCCAACGTGGCGGCGCGGCTGGCCGAGCACGCGGTGTCGGTGGAAGATCGCGTCGGCGTGCTGGTGTACGCGGAGCGCGCGCTGCGCGCCTGCCTGCCCGATCGCGGCACGCGCGCGCTGATCCGCCTGCGCCATGCGCTGGAGACCCTGGAGACACAGCGGGGCGAACCGGATCCACTGGCGGCCGCGGTCCAGGTGCGACGCATGCTGCGTCACCGGGGCCTGGTGGTCTGGCTCACGGACCTGGCGGAGCCGGCGCGCAACGACACGCTGATCCAGGCCCTCAAGGCGCTGGTGCCACGGCACCTGCCGATCGTCGCCGCGCCACACGCGGTCGAGATCGAGCAGCTCGCGGTGGCGCCGGCGCGCGAGTGGCGGGACCCGTCGATCGCGATCGCGGCTCGCGAACATCGCCGGCGCGCGCTGGCGCAGGTGAGCGCATTGCGCCAGCAAGGCGTGGTGGTGCTCGATGAGCCGGATGATCAGCTCGACCGGGCGGTGCTGGACGCCTACCTACAGATGCGCACGCGACGCCGGGTCTGAGCCCGCGTAGGAAGGAGCGCCAACACCCACCAGACTTTTCCGGCTCCCGGGGTTTCACCGGCCCGGCACCAAACCGCTCTGGCAGCATCCTGCCGACGCCAAAAGGAGTACGGGATGGCACAGGTTCACGCGGTGATCCAGGCCGGTGGCCTGGGGCAACGAATTCGCGCGGTCGCGCAGGGCACGCCCGAGCCCATGTTGTCCGTGGGTGGCTTGCCGATGATCGAGCGACTGCTGCAGCAGCTGGTCGTCGCCGGCATCCGGCGCATGACAGTCGTGCTCGGCCCCAACGGCGCGAGCGTCCGGGCGCGCGTCACCCGGCAGTTGACCGCGCTGGCGCCCGATCTCGACGTCACCTTCTTCGAGGAATCCGCGCCGCTCGGCAATGCGGGAGCGCTCGGTGAAATCGACACCGGCGACGACGACGTGCTGCTGTGCTTCGCCGATCTCGTGACCGACATCGATTTCGCCACGCTCATCGGCGTGCATCGCGAGCGTCAACACGACGTCACGCTCACCAGCCACTTCGAACATCACCAGCTGACCCTGGGCGAACTACTGGTCGACGGCGACGAAGTGCGCGGCTACCACGAGAAACCGCGCAAGGCCTTCCTGATCTGCAGCGGCATCGCGATCTTCGACGCGCGTGCCATGGCGGTGGCGCGCGCGCTGCCGCGGCCCTACGGAATCTCCAACCTGGTGCTGGCGGCGCTCGATGCCCATTGCAGCGTCACGCACTGGCATCACGGCGCCTACTGGATCGACGTGAACACGCCCGAAGTGCTGGAGCGCGCACACGGCGATGCCGGGCGCGCCACGACCGCGCACGTGGAGCCGGTGATCAGGCGACAGGCGGGCTGAGCCAGGTCGACTCCGCCGCGGTCTATGTCATCATCGCCGGCCATGGACGCTTGCGCGTGGAGGATGAAGACGTGGAAGTGGGGATGCGGGACGTGAACCGCCGTGGGTGATGCCGTCACGCTCACGGTGCTCGGCGGCAGCAGTCCCGCCGCGCCGGTATTGATCGATGCGCTGCGTCGCTCGCAGCGCGCGGGTCGCCTCGGCGACATCGAAGTACGGCTGCACGGCCGCAATTTCGCGCGGCTCGACGGAATCGCGGCCTATGCCACGCGCCGGCTGGCGCGCGACGCCGGCGCCGCGGGTGCACCGGCGCCGCGACTTCGCGTGACGCCCGGAAAAACCCTCGCGGAGGCATTCGATGGGGCGACCGACGTGCTTTGCATGGTGCGTCCCGGCGGCATGGTGGGCCGTGCCGCCGACGAAGCCATCGCGCGTGATGCCGGATCGCCCGCGGACGAAGGCCTGGGCGTGGGCGGCCTCGCTTGTTATCTGCGCGGCCGCGAAGTCATCGCGGGCCTGGCGGCCGCGGCCGCGCGCCACGCACCGCGTGCCAACTACCTGCAGATGTCGAGTCCGCTCGGGGTCAACGTCGAGTTGACGCGCCGCGCGTTCGGTACTCGCGCCTTCGGCGTCTGCGAGCTGCCGCTAACTACCGCGGCGAAGCTGGCGCGGGCGGTGGCAGGTCAGGATGGCGGATGGGTGGCGCATCACCATGCGGGGCTCAATCACCAGAGCTGGCTGTACGCCTTCCGCGACGCGCACGGCAACGACATCACTGCGCGGGTGCTCGGGGCGATTCCGGCCAGCACCGCGCTGGGCGTGGATACGGCGGCCATCCGCGACGCGGGCGCGGTGCCGGTGCATTACCTCAAGATGTTCCTGCACACCGAGCGCGAAGTGGCGGCGCAACGTGCCGCGGAGTCACGCGGACTCACGCTCGATCGCTGGTCGCGCCGCATCGAAGACGCGCTGGCCGCGGGCGAGGCCGGCGACGCGCAGGTCGACGCGTTGCTCGCCGAGCGGCGCATGGACTGGTTCGACGAGGCCATCGTGCCGGTGCTCGAAGCGCTGCATGGCGAAGCGCCACGCTCGATGCCGCTCAACGTGCCGGCGGGCGACGCATTTCCCGGCGCGCCGCGTGACGCCATCGTCGAGGTGGATTGTGAAGTCTCGAAGCACGGCGTGGTTGCGCGGCCCGTGCCCGAGTTGCCCGATGCGCCGGCCGCATTGACTCACCGGCTGCTGGACTACGAACGCGCCGTGCTGGCGCTGCCGGCCGATGCGGGCGAGGCGCAACTCGCCGAGGTGCTGGCGCTGCATCCGTTGGCGCCACGCGGAAAATTGCGCGACGTGGCGCGCCAGCTCGCCGCGGTCACGCCAGAGCGCTGCGCGCTTACTTGACGCTGTAGCCGCGGCCTTCGAGACAGGCGCCTTCGGCGCGCCGATAGTCCGCGCGCCGCGCCTCGATGTCGGAGTCCGCCACGCCGCCACTGGGCTTGGTCGGGTCGAAGCCACTCTGCTGGGCAGCCCAGGCGTGGCATTCGTAGCGATCGGTCGACTGCTGCGACTCGCTCTGCCCGTTCTTCGGATACACGTACACGTCCGTGTTGCTCGATGACGTGTCGCCCACCTGTGAGGGCTGGCCGGTGGGTGGCTGAGTCACCACGTACTCGCGGCGCTCGGGGCGCCACATGTAATAGGTCTGGTCGGCGTAGTAGTAAGGCACGCCTCCGAACCACACCGTGGTGTAGAACGGCGGCAGGAATCCGACCCCGATGCCGATGGGCGGCGCGACCACCATGAAGCGAGGACCATAGGGACGGTACCAGGCACCGCCGCGGTAGTAGTAAGGCGAGCCGTGGTAGCGGACGTTGACGTAGCCGCGCGGCAGCGAGCCGTAGACGTAGCCGTGCGACGGGTAGCTGCGACCGTGGTTGTAGCGCCCGTCGTAATGCATCTCGGCGCGATGACCGCGGTTTTCGGCGGCCGCGGTGCCGGCGATGGCCAGCCCCAGTGCGAAGAAGAGTGTCCCGACGATTTTCGATTTCATGTCACTTCACCGTGTAGCCGCGGCCTTCGAGGCAGGCGCTGATCGCGCGCTTGTAGTCGGAGGCCTGTTGCTCGAGCCGCGCGCGTTCCGCCTGCGCCGCGTTGTTTTGTCCGGTTGCCTGCTGCGCGCGCTTCTGGCGTGCCGAATCCGAGGCGGCACCCATCGCGCCGCCGGCGATCGCGCCGACCACCGCGCCCTGCGCGGCGTCATGCGGACTGCCGACGGCGGCGCCGATCATCGCGCCCGCCATGGCGCCGACGATGGTGTCATGCGGCGGCGGCGGTTCGGGCACGGCCACGACCTGGATCTGCTGGTGGGGTGCGAGGTGCGGATCGCTGGGGTTGTAGTGGGTCTGCGCCACGGCCCAGTTGTGACACTCGTAGCGGTCGCGATCGAGTTGCTTGTCGGTTTGCCCACGCGCCGCGTAGACGTAGATGTCGGCGCTGGCGATCGCGGGGCCTTCATCGGGCGCGGGCTGGCCCGGGGCGGCGGCGGGATCGGCAAGCGCGGCGCCGGCACCGAGCGCGAGCAGGACAGAGGCCAGAACGTGTTTCATAACTCCTCCATCCTCATAACGCAGCGCGACATTCCTGGTTGACGCACATGCCTGCATCCTGCGCGCGCGAGCTGAACGCCAGCTGAATGACGTCGCCGGGGGACTACGTCGCGATGGGCTGCCCACCGCGGCTGCGGCCGAACAGGTAGCCGCGCAGCAGCGAAACCATGAACAAAAAATAACCCACGCCGATGGTGACGCGCGCCCAGCGCGGCACTTCGGGATCGGGCGACACGTACCCCTCGATGAAACCGCAGATGAACAGCAGCAGCGTGACCACCGCGAGCACGCGCACGCCGTCGCGCGCCGCCAGGCGGAAGGCCTCGCTGCGCGTGAGAGTGCCGGGGCGGATCAATGCCTCGCCGAGATACGAACCCGCCGCACCCGCGATGCAGATGCAGGACAACTCGACGCAGCCATGCGCAATCACGAAATCGAACAACCGGCCGGCGAGGCCGTGTTGCCCGGTGAACGCGAAGATCGCGCCCAGCGAAATGCCGTTGAGCCCGATGAGATAGAACGTGCCGAGCCCGAACACGATGCCGGAACAGAATGCGAACAACGCGACCACGATGTTGTTCATCAGGATGGACACCGACAACACCGCGGACGGCGTGACGTTGAGCAGGCCTTCAGTCCAGAGCTCGCCGCGCTCCACGGTCGCGATGAGCTGCGGGCTGGCGAACATCGCGATCAGGTCCGGGAAGCTGTAGATCAGCCAGAAGCCACTCACCCCCGCGACCACGAACAGCAGCGTCACACCCAGCAGGTGCATGCGCATCGCGTGCACGGACGCGGGCACCTGGTCGCGCAGCAGCGACCACAACATCAGCAGGGTGCGGTGCGCCGGCCGATGGATCACGTCGTGCAAGTCGGCGTACGTGGACTCGACGAATTCGTCGTTGGCCTCGAGTCCACGGGCAACACCGAGCTCGCGTGCCGCCCGGCGATAGTCGTCGACCACCGCGAGCGCATCGGCCACCTCGGTGTCGCGTCCCCGGCCGAGCTGCACGGCGCGCAGGCGCGCCGCCGCATGGGCCTGCGCGTCCGGTTTTGCGAGCCCCGTCTTTTCGAGGAAGGGCGCGCGCTCGACGGCGAGCACGGTGCCGGCGGCCAGGTCGCCGAGCCGCAGGTGGCGGCGGCCGAACATCACGAACAACAGGCCCACCACGTACAGCGCCGGCATCGAATCGACGATGCGGAACAGGTTGCGCGTGAGCAGCGCGCCGGTGCCCGGCACCAGGCCCTCCGGCGTCAATATGCGCAGGCCCGTCATGCGTTTGCCTGGCGTGCGGCCGCGCATCAGCGACTCGAGCACCGGGTGGTACAGGAAGTAGATAGCCGTCGCCGGGATGGCGCCGGCGAGATACCACAAGGTCTCGCTGTCGGCGGGGATCTCGAACTCGAGATTGCCGAGAATCGCCCAGGCCGCGATCAGCAGCCACGCGATCGACAGCGCGGTGCGGATCAGCCAGTCGAGCACGAAGGCGATGGAGCGCGCGCCGGGACCCGCGAGCACCAGGCGCGCATCGATGCCGGTGGCGCTGGGCACCGCGAGGATGGGCGGTGTCGCCAGCGCCGCCGCGCTCACGCAGCGCCTCGTTGCTCTTCCTCGGCCAGCTGCTCGGCCTGGTGTTCGTGCTGCAACGCGTCCATGAGTTCGTCGAGCTTGCCCTGCATGACGTTGGCGAGCTGGTACAGCGTGAGGTTGATGCGATGGTCGGTGACGCGCCCCTGCGGGAAGTTGTAGGTGCGGATACGCTCGGAGCGGTCGCCCGTGCCCACCTGCAACTTGCGGTCGCGCGCCACCTCGCTGTCACGCTTTTCCTGCTCGGCGGCCGTGAGCTTGGCCTTCATGAGGGCCATGGCGCGCGAACGATTCTTGTGTTGCGAACGCTCGTCCTGGCATTCGACCACGATGCCCGACGGCAGGTGAGTGATGCGGATGGCCGAATCGGTCTTGTTGACGTGCTGGCCACCGGCGCCCGAGGCGCGGAAGGTGTCGACGCGCAGTTCGGCCGGGTTCAATTCCAGCGCTTCGACTTCGTCTGGCTCGGGAAGGATGGCCACGGTCACGGCCGAGGTGTGGATGCGGCCCTGGGCCTCGGTCGCGGGCACGCGTTGCACGCGGTGTACGCCCGACTCGAACTTGAAGCGCGCGAACACGCCACTGCCGGCGACGCGACTGATGATTTCGCGATAGCCGCCGTGTTCGCCGGGATTCTCCGACAACACCTCGACGGTGAAGCCGCGCGCCTCGGCGTAACGCGCGTACATGCGGAACAGGTCGCCGGCGAAGATCGCGGCCTCGTCGCCGCCGGTGCCTGCGCGCACCTCGAGATAGATGTTCTTGTCGTCGCGCGGATCGCGCGGGATCAGCATCATCTTCAGCGCGTCCTCGGCCTGGTCGATCACCGGGTCGAGACGCGCGACTTCCTCGGCGCCCATGTCGCGCATTGCGGGGTCGTCGTCGTCCTGCATTTCGCGCGCCGCCGCCAGCTCGCGCTCGAGCGAGCGAAACGCGCCGAATTTCTCGGCCACCGGCGTGAGCCGGGCATATTCCACCGACAGGTCGCGGAACTCGCGCTGTCGGCCAATGACGGCGGGGTCGGCCAGTGATCGGCCGATTTCCTCGTACCGATCCACCATTTTTTCCAGACGTAGTCGAATCGAGTCTTTCACGCGAACCATTGTAAGGGGCGCGGGTCCAGTTATAGTGCCCGCCATGCCACGAAAGTCCGTCTCGCCGCTGATTTCATTGGTCCTGGCCGCATTGTTGCCCGCGGTTTCCGGCGCCCTGTCCACGACCAACTCCGACAATGCCGACCTGATCCTCGCGGACATGGCGTTGTCGCGCGGCGACTGCCGCGGCGGCACCGACCGCTACCTCAAGGCCGCGCTCGGCACCAGCGACGCGAAGATTTCCGAGCGCGCCAACAAGATCGCGGCGGAGTGCCAGCAGGTCAGCGCCAGTGCCAAGGCCGCGCGCCGCTGGCAGAAACTCGAACCCGAGCGCGCCGATGCGGCCGCGGCCGTGGCGCTCGCCGCGGTTCGCCTCTATCAACCCGAGGAAGCCAGCGCCGCCATCCTGCGTACCCACGCGCTCGGCGGCGATGAGGCGCTGATCAAGCTCATCGGTGAATTGAGCGATGCCGGCGGCACGGCGATCACGTTGAAAACCCTGCGGCCGATGCTCGACGCGCCGGACGTCAACGACAAGCTGCTGATCGCCGGCGTCGACCTGGCACTCGAGAATTTCGATTTCGCCGAAGCCCACAAGCTCGCCGATCGCGTGCTCTCCAACGAGCCCGCCTCGGGTGATGCGCGCGCGCAGCTGGCACGCGTGCTGACCGCCGAGGGCGACTCGGTCGCGGCCATCGCGGTGTCGCAGGAAGCCGCGGCCCTCGAGCCCGAGACGCAGCGCTTTGCCTACGCGGACACGCTGCTGCGCCTCGATCGTCTCGACGAAGCCCGCCAGGAACTCGACAGCCTGCGCGCCGATGCCTCGGTGCGCGAAGAGGCCGACCTGAGGCTCGGCAAGCTGGCGTACCAGATGGGGGACATGACCGAAGCCGGCCGGCGCTTCGGTAGTTTGATCTCGTCGCCCACGGTGGCCGGCGAGGCGTTCTTCTATCTATCTTCCATCGCCGAGCGCGAGGGGCGCACCGATCTCGCGCTCGAGGGTTACACCAAGCTCGCCGAGGCCGGTGCCGGCCTGCTGGTGCGCGGCCGCGCCGCGCGCATCCTCATGAAGAAGGACGACCGCGATGGCGCCTTCCGCATGCTCGATGAATACGCCGCCAAGGAACGCTCCGAGGCGCTGGACGTGGAGTTCGCCAAGGCGGCATTGCTCGACGACTCGGGCAAGTCCACCGAGGCCGTCGCGCTGCTGCAGCTGGCGCTCGAGCGTTATCCCGCCCATCCCGGCGTGCGCTACCAGATCGCGTTGCTCGAGGACAAGGCGGGGAAGTCGCGCGAGTCGCTGCGCAACTTCGAAAGGCTGCTCAAGGAGCGGCCCGAGGATGCCAGCCTGCTGAACGCGCTCGGTTACTCGCTCGCGGATCGCAACCAGAAACTGCCGCGCGCCGAGCAGCTCATCCGCAAGGCGCTGGATGCCTCACCCGACAACCCGGCCTTCCTCGACAGCCTGGGCTGGGTGCGTTTCCGCCGTGGCGACATCCCGGGCGCATTGCCGCACCTGGAGCGCGCGTACCGCATTTTCCCGGACCCGGAGATCGCCTCGCACTGGGGTGAGCTGTTGTGGATGAGCGGCAAGCAGGCCGAGGCGCGTGCGCTGTGGGCGCGTTCGCTGGCGCGCTCGCCGGACTCCAAGCCGCTGCGCGCCACCATCGAGCGGCTCACCGGCACCAAGATGGAGCCGCCGGCGCCGAAGTCCGCCAGCCCGGACGAAGCCAGGCCCGACGAGAAATCACCCGACGACCTGGCACCAGCCCCGTCCGCCACGGGTAGCTAGAAGTGCCCGCCCGCGCGCGGGTCGCGCTCGGCACGGCAGTCGTGCTGGCGCTGCTCGCCGGCTGCCGCACCGTGCCGCCGCCCGCGCCGCCCGTGTCGGGGCCGGGCGCCGACGCGCCCTGGTCCGAGCAGTACGCCGCGCTGGCGAATCTCGACAACTACGCACTCTCGGGACGCGTCGCGGTGGCCGCGAACGGGCAGGGATTCTCCGCCAACCTGCGTTATCACCAGCATCCGCAGCGCGCCGACCTGTCGCTCGACGGCCCGATGGGCATCGGCGGCATGCGCATGGAGTTCGATGAACGCGAGCTCAAGGTGACCAACAGCCGCGGCGAGACGCTGGATGGCGCCGCGGCACGCGCCGAGATCGAGAGCCGCCTGGGTTTCGAATTGCCGCTGGCCCGGCTGCGCTGGTGGTTGTTAGGACTGCCCGCGCCCGGCCTGCCGGCGGAAAAACACGAGGACGGCGCCGGTGGGGCCATCACCGATTTCCAGCAGGACGGCTGGCGTGTGAGCATCAACTCGCGCGCTCCGGCGCGCGGATTCTCGCTGCCAGAGCGCCTCACCGCGGAACGTGACGGAGCCCGCATGAAATTGCTGGTGGAGAACTGGCAGTGACGGTCCCCTTCTGGCCGGCGCCGGCCAAGCTGAACCTGATGTTGCACATCGTCGGTCGGCGTCCCGACGGCTACCACGAGCTTCAGACCGTGTTCCAGCTGATCGACCTGTGTGATCGGCTGGAAATTCGCGTGCGCGAGGATGGCGCCATTACCCGGCCGGATGGTCCCGCTGGCGTCCCGGAAGAGGCTGACCTGACCGTGCGGGCCGCCCGGGCCCTGCAATCGGCCACCGGTACCCGGTTGGGCGCCGAAATCCGGATCCACAAGCGCATTCCGATGGGCGGGGGCTTGGGCGGGGGCAGCTCGGATGCGGCCACCGCGCTGGTGGCGCTGAACCAGATGTGGCGAACGGGGCTGACTTCTCCGGAGATCATGGCAATAGGAGCCAAGTTAGGCGCCGATGTGCCGGTTTTCGTGGCTGGAAGGTCTGCCTGGGCTGAGGGAATCGGCGAAAAGCTGGCCCCGGTCTCGCTGGG
>Ga0164241_10005421_pt1 | contig 11968 bp, 7 predicted proteins | sample OricomyardsoilBY_FD_108780 | JGI IMG/M metagenome (GOLD analysis project Ga0164241, IMG submission 108780) | Backyard soil microbial communities from Emeryville, California, USA - Original compost - Back yard soil (BY) | ecosystem: Environmental > Terrestrial > Soil > Unclassified | place: USA... | reverse complement strand
TCGGTGCCCGAGCCGATGAAGATCATCTTGTAGTTCTTGTTGGTCTTCGCCGGATCGGCCGTCAGCAGCTTGGTCGAGCCATAGCCGCTGAAGCCCGCGACATAGGCGAACAGTTCGGGATGGCCGAAGCCGATGGAAGTGCTGTGACCACCGCCCATCGAGTAGCCCATGATGGCGCGGTGATTCTTGTCCTTGTAAACCCTGAAGTCTTTCTCGATGTACGGGATGACGTAGTCGAGCATTTCCTTTTCCATGTTCCAGCCGGGGGTAGTCAGCAAGCCGGGCACACCCGCCGGGGGACCGCCGGCGCCCGGTGGGCCCGTGCGCGCAACCGGCGGCGGCGGCGTGTAGCCCGATGCCTCCTGCAGCGCGAGGATTTCTGCCTGTTTGCCGGTCGCGCCGGTAGTGGCGTGGCCAAAGGGCATGACAATGATGGCCGGGACGGCCTTCTTGTCCGCCAGCAGGTTGTCCATGATGTTGTTGGCCATGCCGGATTGCGTCCAGCCGCGCTCGAAGTCATTCAGTCCATGCAGCAGGTACACCACCGGATACTTCTTGCCGCTGGTGTTGTAGTCCGGCGGCGTATAGACCACTACACGACGCGCGACTTTGATCTCTTTGTTGAAGTAGTGATGCTCGATCAGGTTGCCGTGCGGCACATCGCGAAACATCATGAATTGCGCTTCCTTGCCGGGGAGCGCGACGATGCTCTTGTAGACGCCGGAAGCCGGACGCACGAAGGTGTTCTGCGGATCGGGCGTCGAGAAGCCGTCTACGACGAACCAGTACTGATAGTAGCTGGGAGCGAGCTTCGGCGTCGTGTACGACCAGACGCCATTGGCATCCCTGGCCATCTCGAAACCGGCGGAGCCGTTGACCGGAACATCGCCCAGCTTGGGCATGTCGGTGAACAGCTGCACGCGCTTGGCCCCCGGGGCCTGAAGCCGGAAGGTGATGGTGCTGTCGGCATTGACCTGCGGTGAGCGGGCAGCCGTCACGACACTGCCCTCAATGCCTGGCCCGCGGCCGTTGGGCCCGCTGCCACCCGGGGGATTGTTGTTGATCTGGGCCTGCGCCGGGACCACCAGCGCGGCAAGGGCGGTTATCGAGAAGATGCGCGCAATGCGATTCATTTTGTTTTCCCGGATGATTGCTGCGAAAGATAGGTCTTGCTGAAGCCGTTGCGCGTGTTGGTCACGGTGAACGTGCCGTCCTGTTGCGCGGAGATCTTGATGAGGTAGGCAGGTGAATGCGCGCCCGCACCGGGGCCCGGACCCGGGCCGCGTGGCGGTGTCGCCGCGGGCTGCGTGAGCACGCCGGCGATCGTCGCGTTGTCATCGAGATTGGCGATGAACATCGCCGGTGAATTCTCCAGCCCTGCATTCCAGGCCCAGTGCAACTGCCACAGATCCTCCAGGCCGGGCGAGGCATACAGCACGCGAAAGGCATTCGCTTCGCCGCCTTTGCGCGTGCCACTGTTCATCACTGCCACACGCGGCCGCAGCGCATGCACCAGCGCCGGGGAGCCGGACTTTGCCAGTCCATGGTGCGAGGTCAGGTACACGTCCACCGTGCCAATGCGGTTCACTGGACACATCAGGTCCCGCTCGCCATTCCAGGTCAGATCGCCCAGGTCGACGGTGCGAAAGCGGCCGTAGGCCAGCACGAAGCCCGCCGATTCGCCATTGTCGGGATCGAAATAGCCGCTTTCATCCACGGGCTGTGTCTGCGCGCAGGCCACATTGGCGCGCCCGCCTCCCTTCAGGTTCTTGCGGATGAACTGATTGGCCGACGCCACGGCGGTGATATCAAGGCCGCTCATCTTCACTTTGTCGCCGGGCTTCACGATGGTTCGCTTGCCCTGACTGAGCTGTGCGTATGCGCCGATGAACGCCGCCGAGACGATACGGTCCTTGGGATTTGGCGTGCCGTGATCGTAGAAGTGCTGGACCGGGAACTGCTTGGCCAGTTCGAGCAGCGTGCCGACATGATCGACGTGGAAATGCGTGATCCACAGGTGATCAATGCGGCTGACCCCCGCGCCGCGCAAGGTCTCGGTGATGCGTGAAAGGTCCCGCTCGCCGGGATTGCCGGTGTCTACCAGCAGCGATTCGCCGGTGGGTCCCACAAACAGCGTGGATTGGCCGCCTTCGGTGTCGATGTAGTAGATATTGAGGGGGCGACTTTCGGCTGCTGCTCCGATGGACGAGACCATGAGCAACGCCAACGCCACAATGACACTTCGCATGACCACCCCCGGGATTGTCAGGGGATTATATGCCCCGGTCGGGGCCTGCGCTCGATGCGTACATTGTAAAGCACGTTACAGATATCGCCTCGTGGACTACAGTCCTGCCCAACAAGGGAGAACGTAATGAACAATGCATCACTGGCAATTGCGACGTTGGCGCTGGGCTGGGCTGTTTCGGCAACAGCCGCGCAGCCTGCAATAGCTGCCTCGGCATGTGATCGCGAGTGCCTGCGGGGCGCCGTCACGGCGTACCTGCACGCGCTGGTCAGCCACGACACCAGCCAGCTGCCGTTTGCCGAAAAGGTACGCATCACCGAGGACAGCGTCGAGAAAACCATCGACAAGGTGGGACTGGTGCGCTCGGTCACGAAGCTGCGGGGCTATCGACAGGACTTCCTCGACGAACGACAGGGCATCGCTGGCGCCGATGTGGTCGTGGAGGAAAGCGGAGCTGCGGCGCTGCTGGTCGTGCGCCTGAAAATCGAGGGCGAAAAGATCACGGAACTGGAAACCGTGGCCACACGCAGCCGCGCCGAAGGGTCGCTCTTCAACATCGACGGCGTGCAGACCACCACCGCCGAAATGAACTATGCGCCGAAGAACTCGCAGCTCAATTCGCGCGATGAGATGATCCGGATCGCACTGCTCTACCCCGCCGGTCTCGAGGCACAAAGCTTCGTCAAGGTCGACGCGCCCTTCCTGCCCGAAGCCTATCGACTGGAAAACGGCGAGGCGATGGCCGGACCGGACTGCAAGCGCAATGAGGGCTGCAGGAACATCAAGACGCAGCCGCTCGGAAATGGTGATCGCGGCAAGGTCGAGACACGCGTGGTGGCGGTGGACGAGCGCATGGGGATCGTGTGGTTGCGCATGGCATGGGGCGGCAACCGGCCGCCTCGTGATGGCGGCCAACGCACCGAGCTTGCGGTATGGGAGTCCTTCAAGATCTATGACGGCAAGATCCACGCCGTCGAGGCGTTCATGAAGAACTTGCCGGTGGGGCTGGGTTCGGGTTGGCCGCAGCTGAACCTGCAGCGCTGAGCCGGAACGGGTTACAGGTGCCTTCGGGCGACAGCGATGGCTACGGGCTGGCGAACTGCCGGCCCAGAAACTCCGCAATGGTGGAAAACAGCTTGCGCAGCGCCGGATCCTCTCTGAAATAGTGATCCGTACCTTCGACGTATACAGTCTCATGCGCCTTGCCAGCACGCGTCAACGCAGCATCCATCATTTGCGTCTGATCGACCTCGACCGTGTAGTCACGCTCGCCGTGAACCAGCAAGAGCGGCATGTCCACTTCCGCGGCATGCTGCCGGGGAGAATCAGCGCGCAACTTGCGCACGTCGGTCTCCAGTGCGGCATTAGCGATTTCCCAGTGACGAAAGAAGTGGCGATCGTTGCGCAGCTCCACCAGATCACTTACGCCGGCAATACTTACCGCGCACCGGAACAGCCGCTGGGGGTTGCGGGCTGCCGCCAGCAATGAGATGTATCCGCCATAGCTCGCGCCGACCACGCAGGTGCGGGCCGGGTCCCCGTAACCTTGGGCAAGGGCCCATTTGGTCGCGTCCACTACATCGTCAAGGGGCAAACCACCCCAGTCACGAAAGCCCGCTCGAAACCAGGCGGATCCGTATCCGCTGGATCCACGAAACTCGATCTGCAACACCGCATAGCCACGACTCGCCAGAAACTGCACCCATGAGTCGTACCCCCAGCTATCGCGGGAATGCGGCCCGCCATGCGGCATCACGATGAGCGGCGGATTGCCCTTTGCAGGCGAGTGGACGGGCAATGTGATGTAGCCAGGGATGCTCGTGCCATCGCGGGCCGGGAAACGGATCGACTGCATGGCAGCCAGCGCCTTGCCCGCAAGGCCCGGCGCGTTGGCGGCGATCGCGTCGAGCCTGGACTCCCGACCCTTCAGATCGAGCACGTAGAACGCGCCCGCATCGGTATCACGCCCGGCATGAACCACGAACGTCTTGCCATCCGGTGTCATGTCGATGATTGATATCGTCTTGCCAGGAAGTACATTGCGCAAGGCGGCGTATGCCGCCGCTATCTGCGGATCGAAGAAGTACGTTCCAGGACGCTCAGTTTCATAGCTCACGCCGATGAGCCGACCGTCCCGGGTGAACAACGGCGTATCGACATCAACTTCTGGGTGCGAGAACACAACCACCGGATCTGTCGTATCGGTGAGATCAATCTTGAACACGGCCGACCGCCCATTGTCGCTGCCGATCGCATAGGCGAAATTGGTGTTCGCGATGACTGCAACGGGCTCGATGTCATCATCCCTCGCGAATGCCTTGACGCGTTTGAGTTCGCGCCAACTGTCTTCGCCCTCGAGGCGGCCAAAGAATATGGTTTCATCCTTCTTGTAGCCATAGCCCAGACGCGCCTTGCCGTGACCATCTGTTACGAAATGCTCGATGGGCGCCCGCTCACGTTGTGCGATCCTGCGCCGGCCGGTATTGACATCGACCGCGTAAACAACGGGATAGCCATCCGCGTGCCCACCGATCACACTGACATTTCCGCCAGGCATGCTGGCTTCGTCTCCCTCGTCGACTTCGAGCAACACGGTGTCCGGGTTCTCCGGCGTCCAGTCGAGAATTTTGTCCTCGAACTGGCCGCCAGTCAGACTGAGCCGGTTCGTGATCTGGATCAGCCCGGATCCATCGGCATTGATCGCCAGCAGCCTGGTAAACGCGTAATACTTTCCACGTTCTGACTCCAAGGCCTGGAATCCACAAAGAAGGCGGGTTGCGTTTGCCCATCCACACCAGCTGGGTGTGAATTTGTCTTCGTCCTGCGCGCCCAGCAGGGGCTTCAACGGGTCGTTGCGCGTGCGATCGATGACGAACACGCTGTAGCGACCATCCCGGACAGCGATCATCGAAAGATAGTGACCGTCCGGAGATATCGCGACACCCTGCGCCCGCAGGCCCGAGACGAAATCCTCAAGTATGGGAGTGTCAGCAGCCTGCGCCGCATCCAGTACCGACATCGTGATCGCGAATGTTGCGAGCATTCCGCGAACAAGGGAGAGACCTGCCACTCGCCTACCTCAATTGCCCTTTACGGGTCTTATTGCACCCAGCCTGTCTTCGTAGAGGTTCGCATGGAGACCGCCCAACGTCCAGTCACGCCCCCAAAGCGCGCACCCGGGGGTACTTGACTCGACATCTGCATCGAAGACGAGAACCAGCGATCCGCCGCCGGCTTGTTGGCCGCATCGAACATATCAGCGCTGTTTCGTAGGCCTTTTCCTACACGCGGGCAAATCCGGAGCGATGAATTTCGACAAGAGTGACGCAGGTTCCGGCGCGGGCATCCCTGCCCGTTAAAGTCTGGGCTTCCGGCCGTCAGGCCATGGTCTCAGGGCGTTGGTAACGCGTGGCCAAGATCGCATTGTGGAAAGCGCGCCAATCGTCGCCGCAGCGGCGCTGGTCGCGATTGAACCCGGGCCTTCAGACGAGGCTGGCACTGGCATTCGGCGCGGTGCTGGTGCTGGCGCTGGCTGCCAACATTCTGGCCGAGCGTCGAGTGGCGGTGATCGAGAGACAGCTGATTCTTCCGCCACGACCGCAACCCGCAGTGCTCGCGCATGCCGGGCCCACATCGCTGCAACCTGCGCCCGCGGTTCCCGACACGCGTGCCGAGGCACTGTCCGCCGACCTGCTGGCGGCGCTTGAGGCGCAGACCCGCGCTGTCGATGGACGCCGCAGTTCGGGTGATCCTGCGCTCGCGAACCAGTACACGGCCGCAACCGCCGCGCTGAACGCGCGCAGCCGCAAGTTCCTGAACGTCGCCAATGACATCCCGCGGGGCCAGCGAGCGGCCTTCCAGCGCGATCTGGACACACTTCGCACGCGCTCCGAAATGCTGATCGGCCTGGCGGATCAACGACGGGGCGTTTACCGCGACTATCTGTCTGCCGTGGATTCCATTGCCAGCGAAGTGCAGTCACGCCTTGACGGCTCCTGGCGAATCTTCGGTCGCGTGATCGCCCGCCAGCAGATGGTGGAGCTGCGCGATCACCTCGGCGAACTGCGCAGGCGTGCGGGCAAGCTCGCACTCGATGGCACACTGCATACTGTGAATCTCGTCGAAGTCGAATCGGCGATCGCAGCGTTGATAAAACCACCACCATCCAGGTCGCGCGCGATCCGACCCGGCGCCGAGGCGTCTTTTGACGACCGCCTGCGCGACGCACTGGACGCGATGCGCATGGCCAGAGAGCAACTGGATTCCGTTGCCGTACAGGAGCGGGCATCCGAAGCGGCTCGCAATGCGCTGATCGTGAAGCTCGAGGAACGTGCCGGGGCAATCGCAACGGCAACCCTGCGCGCGGCCGTAGTGGCGGCGTCAGCGACGGAACCTGCACGTGTCGACCAGCAGCCGATCCTTGCGGAAGCGCCGGATGCCATCGCCAGCCGACAGGAACCGACGGCAGAGGATCTCGCACCCCGCTCCGCGCCGGTGGTGGCAGCACCGTCATCGACGAACAGCCGCACATTGATGTGGATCAGCGCCGGGGTGCTGTTCGTAACTCTCATGATTTCGGTACTGACAGTGCGCAGCCTGGTACGACAGGTGGGGCGGCTGCTGGATGCGATTCGCAGGGTCGCGCGTGGGGAATCCGCCTTCGTCGCCGAGGGTGGAATCCGCGAGCTCGATGTGCTGGCAGCCGAATTCAACTCGATGTCCACGCGTCTTGCGCGGGCGCGCGAAGACAACGCCCGTTACCAGCAGGAGCTGGAACTGCGGGTCAATGAACGCACCGCCCAGCTGCACTACCAGGCCTCGCACGATCCACTGACCGGGCTGCCCAACCGACGCGAGCTGACGCGGCTGCTGGACGATGCCCTGCGGCAGGCGGCCGCGCAGCAGTCGCACGTGGGCGTGCTGATGATCGATCTTGACCATTTCAAGATCCTGAATGACAGCCTGGGTCACGCCTTCGGCGATCTTGTGCTGACGGAAATGGCGCAGCGGCTGCGCAGCTTCGTTGACCGGGACGGGTTTGCCGCCAGGCTCGGAGGCGACGAGTTCATCGTCGTGACATCCCGCGAAGCGGAATCTGGCGCTATCAGCGACGTCGGCTGGCAGCTCGTGCGCGCCTTCCAGCGTCCGCTGTCGGTGGACGGACGCGAGTTGATGCTCAGCGTCAGCGTCGGCGCGAGTGTGTTTCCTGACCATCATGACGACGGTCAGGCGCTGCTGCAGGCGGCAGATGCCGCCCTCTTTCAAGCCAAAGCCGAGGGGCGCAGCTGCTTTGCGCTTTACGCTCCGGAACTGCGCGATGCGGTCGAAGCACGTTTCAGCGTCGAGCAAGCCCTGCGCCGCGCGGTGGATCGCGGCGAGTTTGAACTGGTGTACCAGCCGGTGATCGAGGTCGCCAGTTTCGAGATCCGCACCGTCGAGGCGCTGCTGCGCTGGCGCCAGTCGGATGGACGGCTCGCCTCGCCCATCGAGTTCCTCGGCGTTGCCGAAGAATCAGGCCTCATGAGCGAGATCGGCGACTGGGTCCTGCGTGAGGCGATCGCGGCGGCGGCGCGCTGGTATCACGGTGGCTGGAGTGGCGTGCGCGTTGCGATCAATGTGTCGCCACGACAGCTGGTGGACCAGGCGTTCGTCGGGCAGGTGGCGGCACTGCTGCAGCTCCATGACCTGCCTGCACACGCGATAGAGCTCGAGCTGACCGAAAACGTGCTGCAGACCGGCGCGCACACCATCCGCACGCTGCAGGGGCTGCGCACGCTGGGCGTCTGCACCGCACTGGACGACTTCGGCACCGGCTACTCTTCGCTGGCGTCGCTGGAGAACCTGCCGCTCACACGCGTGAAGCTGGACCGCAGCCTGATCGAAGGTATCGACACCAATCGGCGTTCGGCTGCGATCGCGCGCGCAATCATCGCGCTTTGCGATGGGCTGGGATTGCAGGTCACCGCCGAGGGCATCGAGCGCCCGGCGCAGTTCCAGTTCCTGATGCAGCATCCCGCGCTGCTGCTGCAGGGCTTTCTGCTCGCACGGCCCCTGCCTGAAAGCTCCATCTTCGAGGCCCGCAGGCAGATGCCAGAGCAGCTGGCTTCACTGCTGCTCGGGCTACCCGCGCGCGCGAGCGCGCCTGCCGAGCCGGGACACGATGACCTCACTCGACAGTCGAAGATCGTGCGCTAAGAGGCGCCAGAGCGGTGCGCCAGTTGCCTGTTGCCTATCCCGCATCGGGCTTGACCAGCATTCCTGCGATGCACAGCAGTGCGAGCCCGAACCAGGTCGCCGCATAGACCAGATGGGCATTGCGGAAATGCACCACAGTCAGGCCGCCCAAGGGCCCACCGGGGGTACTTGACTCGACATCGGCATCGATGAAGAACGGCGCCGCCCCTTCGATCCCGCGCGCCCGGGCAATCGCGACCACGTCGCGCGAGAACCAGCGATCTGCGGCCGGCTTGTTGGGACGCAGGAAACGTCCGTGAGGCTCGGAAGCGCGCAACAAGCCAGTGACTACGACCTCGCCTGGCACTTGCCCGGCTTGCCTCGCGCGCGCGTCGGCGAGTTCGGGCGGCACGAAGCCACGATTGACGAGGATCACACCATCGGCGGTTTCGAGCGGGGTGAGCACCCAGGCGCCGGGTCCGCGCACGGTCAGTGCATCCACCCGCGTTTCGCGGTCATGAAGGAAGCTGCCGCGGGCCCGCACACGCCGGTATTCCGCGTCGTGGATGTCGAGCCTGCCCCAGTCGCGGCGCACCGGTACGGGCACCGGCGGCGCATGAGTTCTTGCATCGACCCGCGCGATCAGGTCGCGTTTCCAGGCCAGTCGCTGGATCTGCCAGATGCCCAGGGCCGCGAACAGCAGCGTGCCGGCCAGGCATAGTCCAAGCAGTAAACGTCGCTTGCCGCGGCTCGCGGTCACAGTCCCTGATTCGATGAATCAGGCATCATGCCGGGCATCATGTTGGTGTTCAGGTGATGCATGATCCACAGCGAGCCGGCAATCGCGATCACCAGCAGCACGGCAGTGAACACATAGGCGATCAGCGTCCACCCACCCTGCACGCGCGTGTTGACGTGCAGGAAGGCGGAGGTCTGCACAATGATCTGCGCGATCGCCAGCGCCACCACCACCGCACCGGCAATAGCCCCGCTGGCGATGGCGCCGGACATCACGATCCAGAACGCGACGGCCGTCAGCGCCGCGGCAACGCCGAATCCGATGAGATAGCCGCGCAGCGTAAAGTGACCGGCCTCGTTGCTGTCGTGCGCCGCGTCGCCTGTCGCCTCGTGGGTCACTGTGTGATCCGCGCTCATCACAGTGCTCCGAGCAGGTAGACGAACGTGAACACGCCGATCCAGATCACGTCGAGGAAGTGCCAGAACATGCTCAGACAGAGCAGGCGCCGGCGGTTTTCCGGATGCAATCCGCGCTGGCCCAGTTGCACCAGCATCACCCCGATCCACAGCACGCCGAAGGTCACATGTAGTCCGTGCGTGCCGACCAGTGTGAAGAACGCCGAGAGGTAACCACTGCGCTGGGGAGTGGCGCCTTCGGCAATCAGACTGCGAAACTCATGGATCTCGATGCCGACGAAGGCGATGCCGAGCAGCGCGGTGACCAGCAGCCACAGGCGCACGGCGCCGGGCCTGCCAGCCAGCAGCGAGATCATCGCCAGGCCGCAGGTCAGTGCCGAGAGCAGCAGGATGCCCGTGTTGGCCGCCACCACCTGCAAGTCGAACAACTCACGCGGCGTGGGACCGCCAGCGAAGTTCGAGCTCAGCACGCCGAAGGTCGCGAACAGTGTCGCGAACAGCAAGGCATCGCTCATCAGGTAGATCCAGAATCCCAGCAGCGTGCCGCCGCCGGCGTGGACGGTCGCGTCTTCTACCTCATAGAACACCGGCGCGGCCGCCTCTTGCGCGCGGGCCGTCATGCCGCGCGCGCCGCGCTTTCGATGCGCGCGACCTCGTCAGCAGGGACGTGATAGTCGCGCCGGTAGTTGAAGGTATGACCGATGGCCACCACCAGCAGCCCGGCGAACGCCACCGCCGCCAGCCACCAGATGTACCAGACCATGGCAAAGCCCAGCACCAGCGCGAGCGCGGCAAGCACCGCACCGGCACCCGTGTTGCGCGGCATGTGGATGGGCCGGAATCCGCTGGCCGGCTGCTGCGCACCGCGCCGCTTCATGTCGTACCAGGCATCCAGATCATGCACCACGGGCGTGAAGGCGAAGTTGTAGAACGGGGGTGGGGAGGTAGTGGACCACTCGAGCGTGCGGCCGTCCCAGGGATCGCCGCTGGTGTCGCGCAGTGCCTCGCGGTTGCGGATGCTGACCACGATCTGCATGACGAAACCGAGGATGCCGACCAGGATGATCAGCGCGCCAATGCCGGCGATGACGAACCAGATCTGCAGGTCCGGATCGTCGAAATGCCGCACACGGCGCGTAGTGCCCATCAGGCCGACGATGTAGATCGGCGTCCAGGCGACCCAGTAGCCGATCACCCATCCCCAGAAGGTCACCTTGCCCCAGAACGGATCCAGGCGAAATCCGAAAGCCTTGGGGAACCAGTAGTACATTCCCGCGAACAGGCCGAACACGATGCCGCCGATGATGACATTGTGAAAATGCGCCACCAGGAACAGCGAGTTGTGCAACACGAAATCCGCCGGCGGCACGGCCAGCAGCACGCCTGTCATGCCGCCCACCACGAAGGTCAGCATGAAGGCCACCACCCACATCATCGGCAGCTCGAAGCGTATCTGTCCGCGATACATCGTGAACAGCCAGTTGAAGATCTTCGCGCCGGTGGGAATGGCAATCACCATGGTGGTGATGCCGAAGAAACTGTTCACGCTGGCGCCCGAACCCATGGTGAAGAAATGGTGCAGCCAGACCAGGTAGGACAGGATGGTGATGACCACGGTGGCATACACCATGGAGGAATAGCCGAACAGCCGCTTGCCGCAGAAGGTCGAGGTGACTTCCGAATAGATGCCGAACGCCGGCAGCACCAATACATAGACCTCGGGGTGACCCCACACCCACACGAGGTTCCAGTACATCATCGGATTGCCGCCGGCATCGTTGGTGAAGAAGTTCGTGCCCACGTAGCGGTCCATCTGCAGCAGCGCGAAGGCGACAGTGAGCGTCGGGAAGATGGCGATGGCCAGCACATTGCTGCACAGCGCGGTCCAGGTGAATACCGGCATCTTCATCAATGTCATGCCGGGCGCGCGCATCTTGATGATGGTGGTGACCATGTTGATGGCCGACAGCGTCGTTCCGACGCCCGCTATCTGCAATGCCCACAAGTAGTAGTCGGGCCCGGTGTCGGGACTGTTCTGGATATTTGCGACCGGCACGTAGTTGAGCCAGCCCGCACGGCTGAACTCGCCGACGAACAGCGAGGTCATCACCAGCAGCGCACCGGCCACCGTGAGCCACAGGCTCAAACTGTTGAGGAATGGAAAGGCCACGTCGCGCGCTCCGATCTGCAGCGGCATGACGTAATTGACGAGGCCCACGATCAGCGGGATCGCCACGAAGAAGATCATGATCGTGCCGTGGGCGGTGAAGACCTGATCGTAATGATGCGCGGTCAGGTAGCCCTCGCTGGCACCAAAGGCCATCGCCTGCTGCAGCCGCATCATCAGTGCGTCGGCGAAGCCGCGCAGCAGCATGATGATGCCGAGGATGA
>Ga0164241_10005420_pt1 | contig 11971 bp, 14 predicted proteins | sample OricomyardsoilBY_FD_108780 | JGI IMG/M metagenome (GOLD analysis project Ga0164241, IMG submission 108780) | Backyard soil microbial communities from Emeryville, California, USA - Original compost - Back yard soil (BY) | ecosystem: Environmental > Terrestrial > Soil > Unclassified | place: USA... | reverse complement strand
GCTGTCGATGGAGAAGACCGCATCGAGAATGATGATCTGCGTGACGATGAGCCAGAAACCTGCATGAACCTTCTGCGCGTTGCGTCCCTCATGCGGCGGCTCAAGCCGCTCATGCAGCTCCATCGTCGCCTTGGTGAGCAGAAAAATGCCGCCCGCCAGCATGATGAGATCGCGCCCCGATATGTCGAAACCATAGACCGTCACCAGCGGCGCGGTCAGCGTCACCATCCATGAAATACTGGCAAGAAGACCAAGCCGCATGAACAGCGCGAGGCTGAGGCCCACAAGCCGCGCCTTGTCGCGCTGCTCCGGCGGCAATTTGTCCGCGAGGATCGCAATGAAAACAAGATTGTCGATGCCGAGCACAATCTCAAGCACGACGAGAGTGGTCAAACCTATCCAGATCGTCGGATCAGCTATCCATTCCATGACGGGTATTTAGTGTCCTTCATAAGAGCAAAGCGACAAGACTTCGATGTCGAGAGCTTCAAGACGTGTCCGTCCGCCAAGGGCTGGAAGTTCGATCACAAAGCTCGACGCCAGCACATTGCCGCCCGCCCGCGTGATGAGCTTGACGGCAGCTTCCGCCGTGCCGCCCGTGGCGATGAGATCGTCGATCAGCAACACGCGCGCGTCCTTGGCAATCGCGTCGGTATGAATTTCGACAACATCGGTGCCGTATTCAAGATCATATTCCTGCGCCAGAACAGAAAACGGCAACTTGCCTTTCTTGCGCACCGGCACGAAACCAAGTCCGAGCTGATGGGCCACCGCACCGCCGAGAATAAACCCGCGCGCCTCAATGCCCGCCACCACATCAAATGTCGCGCCCTGATGCAACGCGACAAGCGCATCAATCGCCACGCGAAAGCCCTTGGGATCGCTCAGCAATGTGGTGATGTCACGAAAGAGAATGCCGTCTTTCGGGTAATCCGGGATCGTGCGGATAAATTGTTTCACATCCATAGCAACAAATTCTCTTCAGTCTTTGAGGACACGGCCCGCGACCGCATCAAGTTTGGCAATGAGGGCCGGATCGCGTTTTTCAGGCGCCGTGATGAAGGCAAAATCAAGCGCCGTGTCGATGGGCGACGGCGTGCGGTCGGGCCCGAAACTCGTCGCCACCGCGCGCAGCACGATGCGCGAATTTTCAGCATTCTCTCCGAGGATTTTTATGACGGAGGCCACATCCACATTGGCATGGGTCTCATGCCAGCAATCATAGTCCGTCACCATGGCAATGGTGGCATAGGGGATCTCGGCTTCACGCGCGAGTTTCGCCTCCGGCATATTGGTCATGCCGATGACCGAGCAGCCCCATGAGCGGTAAAGCATGCTTTCCGCGTAAGTCGAAAATTGCGGACCTTCCATGACCATGTAGGTGCCGCCGCGCGCATGCGCGATGCCGTTGGCCTTGCAGGCCGCTTCGATGTGATCGCCGAGACGCGGGCAGACGGGGTCCGCCATCGACACATGCGCCACAAGCCCCGGCCCGAAAAAGCTCTTCTCGCGCGCGAAACTGCGGTCGATGAACTGGTCCACGATAACGAATGTACCCGGCGGCAATTCTTCCTTGAGCGAGCCGACCGCCGACACCGAAATAATATCGGTCACGCCCGCGCGCTTCATCGCGTCGATATTGGCGCGGTAATTGATGCTCGTTGGTGAGTGCGGATGGCCCCGCCCGTGACGCGGCAGAAACACCATGTCAACGTCGCCGCTCGCAGTCGGCAGCGTGCCGAAATACAGCTCGTCCGACGGCTCGCCCCAGGGCGTGCTGATGTGCTGCCAACGCTCATTCGTGAGGCCGGGAAACTCATAAACACCGCTACCGCCGATGACACCCAGAACTGTCTTTGTCATTTGGTCTCCGAAACCGCCGCGCCCGCTCATACGGGCGGCGAAAGATACCCTCTGCCACCAGCCCGGTGAAATAAAAAGGGGGCCGGTGAAATGAAAAAGGGTCTCAGAACGAGACCCTTCTCCGAACTTATATTGGTTTTACGACCGTTTAGTGCTGGTCGGCCCAGACTTTGCGCGTCGCAAAGAACAGGATACCGGCCAGAACGATCAGATAGACCATGACCTGAAAGCCGATGCGGTGACGGGCTTCAAGCTTGGGTTCTGCCGTCCACATCAGGAAAGCCGACACGTCTTTCGACATTTGCTCGACCGTGTTGGGCGTGCCGTCGTCATAGTCAACCTGACCTTCGACAAGCGGCGGCGGCATGGCGATGACGCCGCTGCCCGCTGTGAAGACGGGGTTGTAATGACCACCGGCAGGAACCGTCACGTCAGCAGGCGCATCCTTATAGCCGTTGAGCAGCGCATGGATGTAATCCGGGCCACCTTCGCGTGCTTTGGCGATGAGCGACAGATCAGGCGGCACAGCGCCGAGCGTGGCGGCAGCCGCTTCGTCATTGGCGTAAGGCGAGAGGAACTTGTCCTTGCCTTCGGCAGGGCGTTCAAACATGTCGCCGGACTGATCGGGACCGTCCTGCACTTTGTACTCGGCCGCAATCGCCTTCATCTGAGCTTCCGTAAATTCCGGTCCGCCTTTTTCGGCGAGATTGCGGAACGACACGTAATGCATCGAGTGGCAGGTGGCGCAGACTTCCTTATAGACCTTGTAGCCGCGACGAAGCTGGCTGCGGTCAAAGGTGCCGAACGGACCGTTAAAGGACCAGTCGATCTTTTCAAGTTCTGCTTCATGCTCGGAAGCAAGAGCCTGCTTCACCGGCACGAAGCCGATGACGAGAGCAACTGTTGCAACGGCAGCAGCGGCGATGGAGAGCTTTTGGATCATCTTCATTTTCATATCCGTTCCCCCACTCAAGCCTTGGCCGCAGCGGTTTTGCCGCCCAGCACCGAGGCCGCAATGCTTTCAGGCAAGGGCTTCGGACGTTCGATCAGCCCCAGAAGCGGGAACAGAACGAGGAAGTGGAAGAAGTAGTAGAAGGTCAGCAGACGCGCGAGATGCGTGACGATGATGTCAATGCCGCCGACCGAGAACAGAACATTGTCCGGCATCTGACCACCGCACCAGCCAAGCGCCAGGCAGACGACGAGGAAGAGCCAGAAGAACTGCTTGAACAGCGGACGGAAGCGCGCGGAACGCACTTTCGATGTGTCGAGCCAGGGCAGCACGAAGAGAACCGCAATGGCACCGAACATCAGCACCACGCCGCCGATCTTGGACGGCACGGCACGCAGGATCGCGTAGAAAGGCAAGAGATACCATTCCGGCACGATGTGCAGCGGTGTCTTCAAGGGGTTTGCCACCGTGTAGTTTTCAACGTCGCCAAGCGCGTTCGGCGTGAAGAAGACGAAATAGGCAAACATGATGAGGAAGACGCTGAGACCAAAGGCATCCTTCACCGTCGCATAGGGCGTGAAGGGAACCGTGTCCTGATCCTTGTTCTTCACTTCAACGCCGGCAGGGTTGTTCTGGCCGGTCACATGGAGTGCCCAGATGTGCAGAATGACAACGCCGAAAATGAGGAAGGGGAAGAGGTAGTGCAGCGAGAAGAAGCGGTTGATGGTCGGATCACCGATCGAGAAACCACCCCAGAGCCATGTCGCAATCGACGGGCCGACAAAGGGGATCGCACCGAAGAGATTGGTGATAACGGTCGCACCCCAGAAGCTCATCTGACCCCAGGGAAGCACATAGCCGAAGAAGGCTGTGGCCATCATCAGGAGGTAGATCAGGCAACCGAGGATCCACAGCACTTCGCGCGGTGCCTTGTAGGAACCGTAATAGAGACCGCGGAACATATGGATATAGACGGCAACGAAGAACATCGACGCGCCGTTGGCATGCGCATAGCGCAGCATCCAGCCGTAGTTCACATCGCGCATAATGCTTTCAACCGACGCGAAGGCGAGCGCCGTTGTCGGGACATAATGCATGGCCAGCACGACGCCCGTAACGATCTGGGCGACGAGGATGAATGTGAGAATGCCGCCGAAGGTCCACCAGTAGTTGAGGTTCTTCGGGACGGGGTAGCTCACCGCCGTGTCATGCGCCAGGCGCACGATGGGCAGGCGGCTGTCGAGCCAGCGTGTGAAACCGTTGCTGGGATTATAGGTGCTGTGACCGCTCATGTGCTTCGCTCCCTCAACCGATCATAATTTTGGTGTCGGACACGAACTTATAGGGCGGCACTTCCAGATTGAGAGGTGCAGGGCCCTTACGGATACGACCCGATGTGTCGTAGACCGAGCCGTGGCAGGGGCAGAAGTAACCGTCATACTCGCCCTTATAAGCGAGCGGAATGCAGCCCAGATGCGTGCAAACGCCGATCAGGATCAGCCATTCGGGATGCAGCTTGCCGTCAATGCCTTTCACGAGGCGGGCATCGTCGGTTTGCGGGTCGCGCAATTCGGTAATGTCAACGGCATCGGCATCGGCAATTTCTTTTTCCGTGCGGTGACGCACGAAGACCGGCTTGCCGCGCCATTTGACTGTGATCTCTTGACCAACGGGGACAGCCCCGATGTCGAGTTCAATCGAGGCCAGCGCCAAAACCGAGGCGTCGGGATTCATCTGATCGGTCAGGGGCCAAGCCGCCGCGCCTGCGCCAATGGCTGCAAACGCTCCGGTCGCCACATAAAGGAAATCGCGCCGTGTTGGCTCGACCGCGTGGATATCTGCCACGGTTGGGCTCTCCTCGTCTTAAATTATGCCGCATCAAAACCCCATCCGCCTGGCCCGGCGGCACCCTTGAGAGCAACTCCTCCAAGGATGAGGAAACAACGCGACGTCAACTTGTTTAACGGGAGCGAAAGTTACCGCAAAAAGCGGACACGAATCCCCTGCTTTCGCCCCATGTGCGAGGTTTTGTGGCATCCAATCAACGCCTTGTCTAGGGGATCGTTTATTGTGGCAGGATGACGCATCGCCGCATTGTCAAAAGACCGGCATTTGGGGGTTAAATCACGGTTTTTCAGACCTTTTTTGCGAGTCATTCTCGACTGGAAAGTGAACCATGCGTCTCGCCCTTTTCGAGCCTGACATCCCCCAAAATACGGGCACGTTGATCCGCCTCGGCGCATGCCTCTGCTTGCCCGTTGATATCATCGAACCGGCAGGCTTTCCGTGGAGCGACAGGGCGCTCAAACGCGCCGGTCTCGACTATTGGGACATGGCGGACGTGACCCGCCACAATGACTGGACAACATTCAACGCCGCCCGCAATGGCCGCCTCATCCTGCTCACCACCAAAAGCACTGTGGCTTATACGGATTTCACCTTCCGGTCGGACGATATACTCCTGCTTGGCCGTGAATCGGCGGGCGCGCCGCCCGAGGTCCACGCCGCCGCCGACGCGCGCCTCACCATCCCGATGCGGGAAGGCGCCCGCTCGGTCAATGTCGCGGTCGCCGCCGCCATGGTGATCGGTGAAGGCTTGAGGCAGACAGCAGGCTTTCCGAACGCTAAAAGCGGCCTATGAAGTTACCGGAGAAAGTAGAAGTTACCGGAGAGAGTAAATGACGACCGACACGCCCCTCATCGAACAGCGCAAAACGCAAGCCGCCGCATGGTTCCGCACCCTGCGCGACCAGATCTGCGCCGAATTTGAACAGATCGAGCGCGAGCTGACCGGCCCCTTAAGCGACCAGCCTGCGGGGACATTCGAACGCACGCTCTGGAAACGCGGCGACGGCACAGAAGATCTCGGCGGCGGCGAAATGTCGGTCATGCATGGTCGCGTCTTTGAGAAAGTCGGCGTGCATATCTCCATCGTCCACGGCGAATTCTCCGAAGAGTTCCGCAAACAGATGCAAGGCGCCGAAGTTGACCCGCGCTTCTGGGCCGCAGGCATCTCATTGATCGCACACATGCAGAACCCGCATGTCCCTGCCGTCCACATGAACACGCGCCACGTCGTCACCACCAAGGCATGGTTCGGCGGCGGCGGCGATCTCACACCCGTCCTCAACGAACAGCGCCGCGACGACCACCCCGACACGATTGCGTTCCACGCCGCGATGAAAGACGCCTGCGACCGTCACGATGCGGGCTATTACCCGAAATACAAAAAATGGTGTGACGAATATTTCTACCTGCCCCACCGCAAAGAACCGCGCGGCACCGGCGGCATCTTCTATGACCACCATGACAGCGGCGACTGGAACGCCGACTTCGCCTTCACGCAAGACGTCGGCCGCGCCTTCGCGGACATCTATCCCAAACTCGTCCGGCGCCACATGAACGACCCATGGAGCAAAGCCGAGCGCGAAGAGCAACTCATCCGCCGTGGCCGCTATGTCGAGTTCAACCTCCTCTACGACCGCGGCACCACATTCGGCCTGAAGACCGGCGGCAACGTGGACTCAATCCTCTCCTCCATGCCGCCGGAAGTGAAGTGGCCGTGAAAACAAACTAAAACCCACCTCCCCCTTGAGGGGAGGTCAAAAAATCTTCTTAGATTTTTTGGGTGGGGGTAGTTTTCTTTCTCACTCGCAATGACGGCGATGGCGCAATGGCCACTTTCGGACACCATCACCAAACGCCGATTGAACCCCGCCCACCGCAAGCGTAGCGTTTTTTCATCACCGAAAAACGGAGCGCATCACATGGCCACCATCACCAAAGAAATTCTCATCAACGCTGACGCCGACAAAGTCTGGTCAGCCCTCGCCGATTTCGGCGCGCTGCACACGCGCCTCGCTACGGGCTTTGTCACCGACACAAAACTCGAAGACGAAGGCATGACGCGCATCGTCACGTTTTCAAACGGATCTGTGGCCAAAGAAATTCTCGTCGGCCTCGACGATGAGCGCCGCCGCATTTCTTACGCCATCAAAGGCAGCGAACAGATCACCCAGCACAGCGCATCGGCGCAAATCTTCACCGACGGCGCGGGCAAATGCCGCTTCATCTGGACAGCAGACGTATTGCCCGACGCTGTCGTGCCCTATATGAGCGGTCAGATGGATTTAGGCGCGGCCTGCATGAAACAAACGCTGGAAGCGGCGAAGTGATCACCGCATCAATTCGTGAAACAGCCGCTCACGAAATTCCGGCGATGCCAGCACGATGATGAAAGCACCGTTCAGCAACACAAGAAAATTGAGATAAGTGCGGAACGGTTCTTTCTGCGTCTTGTGACGGAACACCCGCTGACCGGCAAAGGCACCGAAGGCACCGCCGATTGCTGCCAAAGTCAGCAGCGTTTTCTCCGGCACACGGTACATATCACGCTCAGCGCAATACTTGTCCCAGCCAAACGCAAGGAAGCTCGCGCCGTTGATCGCTGCAAAATAGATGATCAACGGCCATTCCATCGTTCACTCCTTGCCATATTTCGCAATATCGGCAAGCGTCGCACGCAGATGCCCGTGCTGCCCGAAATCCCATGTCGCGCCGAAGGCAATATCATCGACCTTCCAGCCGCCCGCGCGTTTGGCAAGCACGAGCTTGTCCACCCATGTCGTCGGCTTGTCGCCCGGCGCTTCGGCATAGGAAAGCTCGATATCGCAATAGGCATTGTCGCTTTCGATGGCGCATTGGCCGAGCTTATAGGCACTTGCACCCTCATAAAGCGACGAGAATATATCGCCCTCAAAAAGCGGCGGCTCTTCGTTTTTCGTCGCAGCAAAATGCGCCTCTTCCGCCGTGTTGGCGTCGGCGAGCGCAAGCTCCAGCGCGGGCGAAATGACGGCTGCGAACTTCTCGCGCGTCACATCATCGGGCACCCCGCGCGGCTTTTCTTTCATATAGAGATTGTAAAACCCGCGCGCCGCCGCCGCAGGCGTTGCGCTATCGGCCAAAGCCGACCCGCCGGAGACAAGAAATGCAACCAGCACAGGGGTTTTAAGCATCACATTCATCAATACACCCCCATCAATAAACAGTTGCCTGCACAATCGCCTTCAACCGCTCGATGATCGAAAATTCGTCGTCGGTAAAATCAGCATCGATCCACCATTCCTCAACCTCACGCGCGATACGGCCGATCTCCGGACCTTCCGGCACGCCTGCCGATTTGATCATCTGACCATCAAGCGGAAATTCAGGGCGTTGCCAGCTATCAGCCATGGCCAGCATCGCACGCCACTGGAATGTGTTGTGCCCCTTGCGGTCGCTCGCCCAGCCAAGCATCACACGGTCCTTGAAGCACTCAACACCAATTCTATAAAGCGCCTTGCGCACTTCCTTGATCGACAAGTAAGCAACGATCTTCGTCTGATCGGTCAGCATCGCCGCAATGCGCGCGCGCTCTTTGTTCGACAGACGCAACCGCGCGGCAAAGGCCTCAATGCCGTCTTCATTGAGATCGAGCATCGACGCCAGACGCAAAATTGGGTCAGACGTGAAAAGCTGATTGACCTCGACTTCGACCAGATTTTCAAACCGGTCGAGCCGTGCAGCCTCCGGCAGCACAACGGAAAGGATGCCCGTCGCGGCAAGCTGACGAACGGCAGCAACAGCATTGTCCGCGCCCAGCAGCTTCAGCAACTCATCACGCACCCGCTCAACAGACAGTTTGCGCAAATCCTCGCGCGCCTCGGCGCAAGCTTTAAGACCTGCCGCATCAGGCTCGCCCTTGCCGTACCACGCATGAAAACGGAAGAAACGAAGAACGCGCAAATAATCTTCCGCAATGCGCGCCGCCGCGTCCCCGATGAAACGGATGCGGCGCTCCTTCAAATCAGCAAGTCCCGTGCCCAGAGGATCATGCACCGTGCCGTCCGCATCTGCATAAAGCGCATTCACCGTGAAGTCGCGGCGCTTGGCGTCTTCCAGCCAGTCGCCGGTGAAAGCAACATCGGCATGACGGCCATCCGTCGTCACATCCACACGCAACGTCGTGATTTCATATGTGCGCGTCGGCAACACAGCCGTGATTGTGCCGTGCTGAATGCCCGTCGGCACAACTTTGATGCCTTTAGCCTCAAGTACAGCTTGCGCCTCTTGCGGTGTCGCCACCGTCGCCATGTCGATATCGGCGACCGGCTCACCCATCAGATGATTGCGCACCGCCCCGCCGACAATCCGTGTGCCCGCTCCCAATGCCGCAAACACGGCCTGCGTATCGGCATCGGTCAGCCAGTCGGCATATTGAATTTTAACGGGCTCGCTCATTTGGTCGTTTCCTGTGGCTTTACTTCAATGTCGGGCGTGGCAAATATCCGGTCATACATGTTCTTCAGCATGCCCGCCGTCGCACCCCAAATATAATGCCCGTTATAGGGCATGGCATAATATTCGCGCTCGCGGCCCTGCCATGTGGCTTTGTGCCGCTCGTGGTTGCGCGCGTCCATCAGGAACGACAGCGGCACCTCGAAAACTTCCGCCACCTCGCCGTCATGCACAGTGAGCGTGAAACCGGGCCGCACAAAACTCACCACCGGCAGAATACGAAAGCCCGTGCCCGTCTCGTATGCGTCGAGATAACCCGCCACCTCGATGAAACCGGCTTTCAGCCCCACCTCCTCGTCGGCCTCGCGGATGGCGGCTTCGGCGGGCGTCTCCCCCGCCTCGATCTTGCCACCGGGAAACGCCACCTGCCCCGCATGACTGCCCAGATGATCGGCGCGCCGCGTCAGCAACACGCGTGGCTCATCCGCATATTCAATGATGGGCACAAGCACAGCCGCTGCCCGCAAATTTGGCCGCTGCTCGCGGCTCGCCCAGCTTTCAGGATGCAGATCGCCGTCCCCGCGCGGCACGCTGTCGCCAAGAAGCTCTTCCAGCGTCGGCGGCGCGGCAAAAACGCGGGAGGCAATGCGTGCGCGATAATCTTCCATCATCAAAACCGCATATCGGCGGCCAGCATGAACGGAAAGAAGACGCCCCCCGACCAGACGCCGAACCATGCCGCACCTTCGTGTTGCTCTTCCACGCCAAGCTCAACGAGATCATAAAACACCGCGCGGTTGATCAACGCTTCCAGCCTTGCCCGCACGTGAACATAGGGCGCAGGCTCGCCGCTCGACTCGTCTATCACAAAGCGCATCGCATGCTCCGGCCCCGCCACCGTGTCGTCACCGACGCTCGTCGTGAAGGTCAGCACCTGCTCGCGCCCCTTCCCTTCTGCTTTCATGGCAACGGCGAGAAAAGGCGCGTCATCAACCTTGATGCCGACTTTTTCAACAGGCGTGACGAGATAATATTTGCCGTCCTCGTCATGGCGCAAAATGGTGGAGAAAAGCCGGACGAGGCGTTCGCGGCCGATCGGTGTCCCCATATAGAACCACGTCCCGTCGCGGGCGATTCGCATGTCGAGATCGCCGCAGAAATCGGGGTTCCACAGATGGACCGGCGGCAGCCCGCGCGCGCGTTCGCCCTCGCGTTCGGCGGCGCTGAGCAGGCCGGCCTGTGTCACTTCCGGCACTTTCGCGGGTGATTTTGGGGCCTGATCCGTCATCTCACTCAAACTTCCTCACGCTTCCTGATGCTTTTAGGCTTTGGCGGACATAATATCGCCACCGGAACCCACGCCAATAGTGTCACTATAGGCCCCACCTTGTAACGCGCGCCCGTCGTCTTTGCGATGGCACATCCTATCCTTAGGTCAATGCAGACAATCAGTGAAGCGGACGGCGACACCGTTCAGGAAATCGAAGCCTCCGGTGCCAGAATTGCCGAGGCCCGCAAAGCCATCTCGGAAGTGATTTATGGTCAGGAACAGGTGATCGACCAGACACTTGTGACAGTCCTTGCGGGCGGCCATGCGCTGCTCGTCGGCGTGCCCGGTCTGGCGAAAACGCTGCTCGTTCACACGATGGGCGTGGTCCTGGGGCTTGATGACAAGCGCATCCAGTTCACACCCGATCTCATGCCCGCCGATATTATCGGGTCCGAAGTGCTGGAAGAGAGCGAACGCGGCACCCGCAGTTTCCGCTTTCTGAAAGGCCCCGTCTTCTGCCAACTGCTCATGGCCGACGAAATCAACCGCGCCAGCCCCCGCACCCAATCCGCGCTCCTGCAAGCCATGCAGGAAAAGCAGGTGACAGTCGCAGGCATGCGCTACGAACTCCCCGCGCCTTTCCATGTGCTGGCCACGCAAAACCCGCTGGAACAGGAAGGCACCTATCCGCTGCCGGAAGCCCAGCTCGACCGTTTCCTCACGCAGATCGACGTGAATTATCCCGACCGCGAAGCCGAACGGCGCATGTTGCTCGCCACCACCGGCAGCCATGACGTGAAGGTCCGCCCCGCCATGACGGCAGAAGACCTTCTCACCGCGCAGCGTCTCGTGCGCCGTGTGCCCGTCGGCGAAAAGGTCGTGAACGCGATTTTGGAACTCGTACGCTCCGCCCGCCCCGAAGAAGGCGCCTCAACCGAGGTTGAGCGCCACGTCGCCTGGGGCCCCGGCCCGCGCGCCTCACAGGCGCTCATGCTCGCGGTCCGCGCCCGCGCGCTCATCGACGGGCGCTATTCGCCCTCCGTTGATGATGTGAAGGCACTCGCCGCGCCCGTGCTGCGTCATCGCATGGCGCTCAATTTCTCCGCCCGTGCCGAAGGCGTCACCGTCAGCGGCGTCATCGACCGTCTCTGCCGCAACATCTGATCCGTTAGCACCATGCGGCTTCCCTTTCCGACAAGCAACAAAACCGCAGACACAAATCTGCGCGTGCAGGCCGACACGCTCGCCGAGGCGATGCCGCCGCTTGTCACCGAAGCAGAGCGCATCGCCAACACGGTCGCGCAAGGCGTGCATGGCCGCCGCCGCACCGGCATGGGCGAAAGCTTCTGGCAATATCGCCGCTTCCGCGAAGGCGACACAGCCTCCTCCGTTGACTGGCGGCACTCCGCACGCTCGCGCCATTTGTTTGTGCGCGAAACAGAAGTGGAAGCGGCTGAAAGCGTCTGGCTCTGGCGCGACGGCTCACCCTCGATGGACTATGTGTCAGACGGCGCAACACAAACGAAAAAAGACCGCGCCACCGTGCTGACACTCGCGCTCGCCTCGCTGCTCGTGCAGGGCGGCGAAAGCATTGCGGTTCTCGGCGGCGG
>Ga0164241_10005419_pt1 | contig 11973 bp, 7 predicted proteins | sample OricomyardsoilBY_FD_108780 | JGI IMG/M metagenome (GOLD analysis project Ga0164241, IMG submission 108780) | Backyard soil microbial communities from Emeryville, California, USA - Original compost - Back yard soil (BY) | ecosystem: Environmental > Terrestrial > Soil > Unclassified | place: USA... | reverse complement strand
GTGCAACCGGGCCAGGGACTCGCGGATGATGCTGTTGCCGCTGCCCGCCGCAATCAGGTCGTGCAGGGCGGAGTCGCGGTCGGCGAAGCGGTCGTAGGACATGGGATCGGCGTCCGGCTTCATCTCTTCCGCCAGCTTGGCCAGATGCGCCAGGGCCTCGGCGGTCATCCGCGTCGCGGCGCAGCGGGCGGCGAACGGCTCCAGCAGCATGCGCGCCTCATAAAGCTCCTGCCACTGGCGCCGGTTGAGCTGGGGTGCGCTGCAATAGCCGACGTAGCGCTGCTTGGTGACCAGGCCGATGGCCTCCAGCATGCTCAGCGCCTCGCGGATCGGCGTCTGCGAGACGCCCAGCTCCCGCGCCAGGCTGTCGATGGAGATGCGCGTGTCGGGCGGGATGCGCAGCGACATGATGTCGGCGCGGATCAGCTCGTAGACTTCATCGACAAAGCCCTGCGACTTGCGGACGATGCGCGGCTTGGGTGCTGCGGTGGCTGGTGACGCGATCGTCTTCATGCGCGCACGATCATATACGAATAGCGACAGCACCTGACTGTGGCAAAGATGCATCTGCATCCCACCCGGTTATGGCAAGAGGACTTGCCGTCGCGGATAAGTGCGCAGGCGCCGCTGCCAATACGTTGCGGGTCCGCTGCCCCATTTCGGCGGCATGCATGCGTAGCCCGGATTCCAACGACTTTGGAGAAAGCCTTGTCCATGAAAATCCGCAGCGTTGTCGCGACGCTGGTTTCTCTCGCCGCCCTGCCCGCCATGGCACAGCAGAAGCCCGACAACGAACTCGACGAGATCATCGTTACGGCCACCCGCCAGGCCACCAACCTGCAGGACACGCCGATCGCCATCACGGCGGTGACCGCTGAAACACTGGAAGACATGGGCCTGAAGAGCGTGGCCGATCTGAGCGCCGTGGTGCCCAATGCGCAGTTCCGGCGCGCGCAGGGCGCCTTTGGCCCCGGCGTCACCACCTTCATCCGCGGCCTGGGCACTGGCGATACCAGCCTGGGCGGCGAGGCGGCTGTCGCCTATTACATCGACGATGTGTATTACCCCATCCTGCTGGGATCGAACTTCGACCTGCTGGACATCGATCACATCGAGGTGCTGCGTGGCCCGCAGGGCACGCTGTTCGGTCGCAACGCATTGGCCGGCGCGGTCAACATTGTTTCCAAGCAGCCCTCATTCGGCGAGACCTCGGGCTACGGCCAGATCACCGTGGGTCGCAATGAGCGGCGCGAGCTGCGTGGCGGGTTCAACCTGCCCATCGGCGACAACGCCGCGCTGATGGTTTCCGGTGTGACAAAGAAGCGCGACGGCTACCAGAAGGTGCTGGATTTCACCTGCGAGATGACCCGGCGCGGAACGCCACAGCTGGCGGGCACGCTGCCGCTCTACAACCCGCAGCTGGCGGTGAATCCCGACTGGAAGCCCGATAGCTGCGTCATTGGCAGCCAGGGCGGCGAGGACTCGAGCGCGCTGCGCGGTTCACTGCGCTGGAAGGCGAGCGACAAGCTCATGCTGACCGTCAGTGGCGACTACACCTGGGACGATTCGGAAAATCCGGCCGACACCATGGTGGATTTCAACCCGGCCGCTGCTCCCACTTGGTTCCGCAGCCAGATGACTTACTTCGGCATGGCCGTCGACGATCGCTTCGAGACTGGTAATCCGTATCGCACGTATGTCAGCTACGTCGACAGGATCCCCGCCGGCACCGTGGTGCCGGGCAGCACCTTCTACAACGGCGCCAGGACCCGTGGCGGCAACATCATCGACCCCATCAACCACATGAAGCACTGGGGTACGTCGGGCAAGGCGCAATACGAATTCAGCGATGACCTGGACCTGACCTTCATCTACGGCCACCGCGAGATGGACGAGACCCATGCCTTCGACAACGACGGCAGCCCGCTGGTCGCCGAGCATGTGCAGTCGGCCATCGGTGAGCACTACGACAACGCGGAACTGCGCATCTCAGGCCGGCAGGAGTGGATCGACTGGGTGGCCGGCCTGTTCTATTTCGATGCCTTCGGCTACTTCCACGCCACCAACTATTCCGAGCCCCAGAACGCGGTGCGCGCGGTGGATACCACCTATGAACCCAACAGCAAGGCCGCCTTCGCCAACGCCACGCTGCGACCGTTCGACAACAAGAAGCTGGCATTCGTGCTGGGCGCGCGCTATTCCAAGGATCACAAGTACGTGGTCTATTCGAACCACTCGGACATCCAGCCCAGCGGCAGCGACTACGCCTTCATCGTCGATCCGGAGCAGAAGAAATTCTCCTGGAAACTCGGCGTGAACTACGAGCTCACCGATGATTTCCTGACCTACGCCTCGGTGGCCACCGGCAATTCACTGCCGGGTTACAACGCGCGCCCACTGCAGAAGACGCAGATCTTCCAGACCGTGGGCAACGACAACCGCGCCTATGAAATCGGCGCCAAGTACGACCTGTTCGACAAGCGCCTGCGGCTGAATGCGGCGATGTTCTACACCGACTGGATCAAGCGCGCCGGCACGGTAACAGGTGCCGAACCGACGCTGGATGCCAACACCGGACTGCCCATCGCGGGCAACCAGCAGCTCGAACCGCTGCCCAATGGTCCGGCCGGGTCAACCCGCTGCTCGACCACCACGGTCGCCGCCGGCGCCGGCATCGTCTGCCTGGCGCGTGCCTTTCCCATCGCGGCCCCTGGCGGCAACAGCCGCGGCTTCGAGCTGGAGTACACAGCCACGCCAATGGATGGCCTGCTGATCAACGGCTCGGTGGGCTGGTCGAAGTTCATGTCGCCGACCATCAAGGCGGCTTCGGTGCACAAGCGCCAGACCAATCCGTTCTGGACGGCCAACACCGGCATCCAGTATGCGATTGCCGCGCCGGCCCTGGCCGGCAGGATCACGCCGCGCCTGGACTGGACCTATCAGAGCAGCGAGATCACCAACAACAACGGCACCAAGTACGATGCGCTGACCAAGTCGCGCTCGGTGTTCAACACCCGCATCAGCTACGACAAGGACGAAGACGGCTTTTCGGCCGCGTTGGGCGTCACCAACCTGTTCAACAAGTTCTATTACCTGAACTTCTTCGACTACCAGCTCTTCGGGTGGGCGCAGACCGAAGCCCAGCCGGCGCAGCCGCGCCAGTGGTACCTTACGCTCAGCAAGAAGTTCTGACGTAGGGGTTCTGATGGCACAGCATCAGGCAGCGACAGCCACCGGGCTGTCGCTGCAGGCGCAGATCGACCGCGGTTCGATCCGCGCCATCCAGATCCGCGTGGTGGCACTGTGCGCGCTGGTCACGCTGATCGAAGGCATCGACCTGACGCTGATTCCGCTGCTCGCGCCGCAGATCGCCGACTCCTGGTCTCTGCAATCGACCGAACTGGGAACGATCTTTTTCTTCGCCGGCCTGGGCCTGATCTTCGGAGGCCTGGGCGTCGGCTGGCTCGCCGATCGCATCGGGCGGCGCGGCGCCGTGCTCACGGCGATGCTGCTGATGACCACGGCCACGCTGGTCACCGCCTGGGTTACCACCAAGCCCGAGCTGCTGATCTGCCGGCTGCTGGCCGGCATTGCCTTTGGCGGCGTGGTGCCGGCTGCCGTCGCGCTGGTATCCGAGTTCCTGCCGCAACGCATCCGCCCCAGCATCGTCGCGCTGGTGATCCTCGGGCAGGCGGTTGGTGCGCTGGTTGCCGGATTGCTGCTGAAGCTGCCCTTCATGCGCGACCATCACTGGCAGACACTGGTTCTGTATACGGGAGTGGCATGCGGGGCCGTGATGCTCATCGTGGTGGCCCTGCTGCCCGAATCGCCCCGCTATCTGGGTCTGCGCAATCCGCACAGCCCGCGCCTGGCCGTGACGCTGCGGGCCTTGCGACTGGACGCGGGCGGTGTGTTGTATGAACCCGAGCCGCCGGTGCAACGCTGGCGTCTGGCAGAACTGTTTGCGCCCGGGCGGGCCTGGGGCACGACGCTGTTGTGGGCGACATTCATCGGCGTGGGCTGGCCGCTGAGCTTCTTCACCAACTGGCTGACGAAGATCTCCACGCAGGCTGGTTACGACGGCGTCGATGCGATGAACTTCTATTCGGCCGGTGCCATCCTGGGCGGCCTGGTGCTGCCGCTTTTCAGTCGCCGCTGGCACCATGACCGGGTGCTGCTGGCAACGCTGTTCATCGCCGCCATGGTGACGTTCGGGCTCGGCGCGACGCTGGGCCTCGGCAAGCCCGTGCACGTGGGCGTCTCATTCCTGTGCGGGGTGTTTGTCTCGGGCGCGTTCTTCCTGCTTTATCCGCCGGCGGTGCGCTTCTATCCCACGGACATCCGCTCTACCGGTGTGGGCACGGCAGTGGCGTTTGGCCGCATCGGCAATACCTTCAGCCCCAAAGTGGCCGGCATGATGCTGGGCGTGGGGTTCGCCCCGCAGTCGGTGTTCTGGGCCATGGGCGTGCCACTGCTGATGTCCTGCGTGGCGATATACCTGTTTCACCGGCACACGGCACGCGCCGCCGCATCGGTGCGCTAGGCCTGCGCGAAGCTATCGCCTACAGCTTCCCGCCGGCTTCCTGATAGCTCTGGCGTGCGGCCAGGAATTCTTCATAGCGCTCGCGCAACTCGGGGTTCTTGTCGAGGAGCTTCTGCAGGTTCTCTTCGAACTCACGCGCCTCCTGCGAGACCTTGGCGGCAGCTTCTCCGGACTTGGTATCGACATTGGTATCCGCAGGCTGCGCTCCGGCCAGGGCAGCGGATTCGTCGGCGCTCAGCGGCGCGCCGGACTGCGCATTGGTCGACGCCTGCTCGCGGGTGGCGGCACTCTCGGCCTGGTTGGCGCTGATTCCGGCGGCGGCGCTGAGGTAGTTGCGCGCCAGCTCCTCGGTCGCGCGATTCTGGGCACGCGTGGAGCATGAGCGCTTGCTCAGGCGGCTGCCCGTCGGGGCGCTGTCGGCACAGGCCAGCCGTTGATCGACGTCGTTGTTGACCCTGTTGTACAGATCAAGGAAGCGGTCCTGGGCCTTGTTCATGGCCTTGCGCAGATCTCCCAGCCGCGCCCCATGCACCACTACCGTGCCAGTGGTGGTTTCTGCAGCCAGCCCATGCAGGGGAACGCTGCAGACACAAAGCACGGCCAAGCGTGACAAAAATGCAATCTTCATGGATCCGCGGACCTCTCGGGGAATATCGGCCTTCAGATTTTCAGTTTGCGTCACGCGGGTGCGATTGCGCAATCCGCGGGCTTTCATTCGTATAGCGGACGCGGATTCTCCTGCAAGACACGGCGCCGCGTCGCCTCATCCGCAATCCACTGCGCCAGCAGGTCCACCAGATCGCCATCATTGGGCATCAGGCGGTCATTGAGCTGCACATGCGGCCAGTCCGATCCCCACAGCATGCGCTCGGGTGCGTGCCGCACCAGTGCCTGCGCGAAGGGCGTCATGGCGGCATAGGGGAATTCCTCGCGCGTGCTGCGCATGGGTGCGGAGAGCTTCACCCATACCCGTCCGGTATCCAGCATGCGCAGTACGGTGGTGAAGGCGGGCTGCTGCAGCCCCAGCGTTGCATCGAAGGCGCCGAAATGATCGAGCACGATGCGATTGGGCAGCGCCAGCAACTGATCGGCCACATGCACCAGATGCCCGTGCACCAGACTCTGGTACTGCACGTGCCACCCCGCATCGCACACCAGCCTGGCAAGCTGGGGTTCGATGGCCGGCAGATGACTCCATTCATGTCCGGCGGGTCCGGCGAACATGCGAATGCCCCGCACCCCCAATGCCTGCAGCGGTGCGATTTCGCCCTGCCTGAAATCCACCGGCGGCAGGATGATGCCGCGCAGCCGCGCTCCGAATCGCTCCAGCACCCACTGCAGATGACGATAGTTGCGACCGTAGCCGCCGGCGCTGACCACCACGCCACGCGCCAGGCCAAGGGTGTCCTGCATTCGCAGGTAATCCTCGGCAAGCGCGTCGTCCGAGGTATAGGGACTATGAGCCTCGAACTGGAACTGCGTTGCCGGTCCGAACAGGTGCATATGGCAGTCCCAGGCCAGGGCCGGCGGCGCGTGGCGCGGCGTGCGCGGATGCGGGTCGGGCGGCTGGTTGTGCAACGCGCGATGTGGCGCGGATTCGGACATGGGCTTGGCTCCCCTGCGCGTAAGTGCGAGGCAGGCTAGGGCAATGGGCCGGCGATTCTTGTCCGGCGGGGCAATGTGTGTTGCCTTTCTGGTCAAGTGCGCGCGCGGCCATCATCTTACGGTCGGGGGCTGGATGACTGGCAAGCGCGGCCGCGAGCTGCAAGTATGGGAGCAAGCATGAGCGCATCGACACGTCGCACACTACCTCTGATGCTGGCGGCAGCCTTCCTGGCACTGCTGTTGCCGGCCTCTCCGCGGGCCGCGGAATCCGCGCCGCAGCTCTCGCGCCTGGAAGCCAGCCTTACGGCGGCCGAAGGGGTGCGCGCCGTGAAGCGCCTGCAGAACGCCTATGCGCACTACCAGGATCAGGGCATGTGGGCCGACCTGGCTGATCTGTGCACCGACGATGTGGTCGGGGAATTTGGCGACACGAAGCTGCGGGGCAAGGCCAGCCTGCAGCGCCACCTGATGCAGCAGGCGGGCCGCACGCAGCCCGGCCTGGCCGCCGGACAGCTCAACACGCATTTTGTGTTGCAGCCCATCGTCAACCTCGGTGCCGATGGCCGCACGGCCAAAGGCACGTGGCACGAGATATCCCTGCTGGGCCGCTACCAGAAATCGGCGGACTGGGAGGGCGGTGTCTACGAGAATGAATACGTGCTGGACAAGGGAGCCTGGAAGATCAGCCGCGTGCACTTCATCCGCCAGTACAGCGGCGCCTATGACGACTACGGCCACAAGGCGCCGCCGAAGTGGAACATTCCTTATCACTTCGAGGCCCTGCACCTGGGAATCACCGTGCCGGAGGCCGCCGTCAGCGCATTGGCGGCCCAAGTGTCGGCCGCACCCGATGCACAGCGGTATGCGGATCTGAATCGTCGGGTCACCGCATTGAGCGATGAAACCGACGTGCAGAACCTGCAGCACGCCTTGGGCTACTACCTCGATCGCAAGCTCTACGATGACGTGGCCGACCTGTTCGCCGCTGACGGCTCGCTCGATTTCGCCTCGCGCGGCGCCTATGTGGGACGCGAACACATCCGCAAGGCACTGGAGACCTTCTTCGGGCCGACGCCGCTGGCCCGCGGCGAGTTGTTCGATCACATCATGATGGACCCGGTGGTGACCGTGGCGGCCGATGGCATGCATGCCGCCGCGCGCAGCACGCAGCTTGCGCAGCTGGGCGTCAATCACAACTATGCGCGCTGGGAAATCGGCGTCTACGAAAACCAGTTCGTGAAGCAGGACGGCAAGTGGAAGCTCGCTGCGCTGCGTTACTTCCCGCGCATGATCACCGACTATGATCTGGGCTGGCGGGTCGATGCCAAGCCCTTGCCCTCACCCAGTGCGCTGCTGGCGCCGGACCGGCCGCCGGCGCGCTTCGCCGCATACCCGGCGCTGCAATACGTGGGCCTGCACTTCGCCAACCCCGTGACCGGACGCGCGTCGCGCATTGCCGGGCCGGTGGTGCGCATTGAACAGGTGACACCCGGCAAGCGTGCTGTCGCGGGCAAGGGCTCTGCCACGGGCGCGGTCGGTGGACAACAACTTGCGGATCTGCAGCGCCGGATCGCCGTGGTCACCGGCGTGGATGCGGTGGAGAACCTCAACAGTTCCTACGGCTACTACATCGATGAATCCGATTGGGATGCGATGGCCGATACCTATTCGCTGACGAGGGGCGCCAAGGAGCTCACCGGCATCGGCACCTATGTCGGCCGGGAGCGCATCCGCAAGGCGCTGAACCTGCGTGGCCCGAAAGGCGGACGTACCGCCAATTTCTTCACCATCCACCAGCTCACGCAGCCGGTGATCCACGTGGCAGACGATGCCTTGACCGCCAAGGCGCGCGCGCGGTTATTCCAGGCTGGCGGCAATGCCGACGGCTCATCGGGTTCATGGATCGGCGGCATCTACGAAAACACGGCGGTATTCGAGAACGGCGAGTGGAAGTTCGGCATCCAGGACCTTCACCACCTGTTCAACGCGTCCTACCGCAATGGCTGGGCACGGGTCGGGCCCGGCGCCGGGCCGCTGACCGGACGCGCCGCCTCACCGCGCGATCAGCGCGGCGGTGGCATCAGTCAGGGATTGGGTGGCGCTTCGACCTCCGGCAACTGGAGCAAGGAATTTCCGGCGGACCGCAAGATACGCGCACGTCAGTACGCGTTCCCGGAAATCACCGAGCCGGCGTTCCACTACGTCAATCCGGTCTCCGGCCGCGTACCGGCGCAGTTGATGCCCGATATCAAGTAGGACCGACTGGTTCTCGCGGGTCGCCGTTCAGGCGACCCACACCGTCTGCGCGTTGCAAAGCTCCAGCATGCCGGTGCGACCCAACTCGCGCCCATAGCCTGAAAGCTTGACGCCGCCCACCGGCAGGCGGGGATCGGAGGCGGTTACGCTGTTGATGAACACGCCGCCTACATCCAGGTGTCGCGCCATGGCGCGGCCGCGATCCAGATCGCGCGTCCACAACATGGCCGACAGACCGAAGGCCGAATCATTGGTCATCGCGATGGCTTCTTCCGCGTCGCGTACGGCCAGCATGGCGGCAACCGGGCCGAATACTTCCTGCGTGACCAGCGGCATCTGCCTTGTAACCTGCGTCATGACGGTGGGCGAGTAAAACCAGCCACGGCCCTCGACGCGCACGCCGCCGGTGATCACGCGCGCGCCTTCGCGCACCGAGGACTGCACCTGCGCTTCGAGCTGCTCGCGCAGATCGGCGCGCGCCATGGGACCCAGTTGCGTGTCGGCCTGCAATGGATCTCCAATGCGCAGCGCCGCGGCTGCCGCGGCGAAGCGCTGAGTGAATTCTTCGGCGATGGATTGCTCGATGATGAAGCGCTTGGCGGCCAGACACACCTGGCCGCAATTGGTGAATCGTGCGCGCACGCCGGCTGCCACCGCCGCATCCAGGTCTGCGTCGGCAAGGACAATGAAGGCATCGGAACCGCCCAGTTCGAGCACGGATTTCTTGCAAGCAGCGCCGGCCAGTGCCGCGACCTTGCCGCCCGCCGCCGGACTGCCAGTGAGCGTGACGGCGGCGATGCGGCTATCGGCTATCACCTGCGCGATGGCAGGAATCGGTATATGCAGATTCTGGAACACGCCCTGCGGCGCGCCGGCGGCGGCGATGAGCTGCGTCACCTGATTGGCGCAGGCCTGCACATTGGGTGCGTGTTTCAACAGCAGCGTGTTGCCCGCCATCAACGCGGACGCCGCGCAGCGAAATATCTGCCATACGGGAAAATTCCACGGCAGGATGGACAACACGACGCCCAGGGGCAGATGCGCCACGTAGCTGCTGCGCGCCTGCGTGGCGACGGTTTCGTCGGCCAGCCACGCTGGACCCTGCTCTGCGACATATTCACAGTTCCACGCTGATTTCTCGATCTCGGCCTCTGCCTCCGTCAGCGGCTTGCCCATCTCCAGCGTGATGTTGCGGGCCAGCGAGGCCTTGTTCTGTCGCAGTTGCGTTGCAATGCCCCGCAACAGTGCGGCGCGCTGCGCCGTCGACTGGACGCGCCACGCGACAGCCGCGCGGTGCGCCGATTCCAGCGTGCGTTCAATCTGCGCCGCATCGGCCAGAGGCCACACAGCGAATGCTTCGCCGGTTGCCGGATTGACGGATGTGGAGGCGCCTGCGCCCGTGGATTCCTGCATGATCGAACCTCGTGCTATCGTTCACGCGAATAATAAGCGAAGCAGATCGGGGGCGCAGCGCGTGGAAACCTACAGCACGGCAAACGTACCGCGCGCCACACGCGCCGCATACTGGAATTCGCTGTACGCCAGTCGCCTCGCGCACGTCACGTTCAATCCGGTGGATCCGGCCGATTTCGAAGCGGAACTGCGTCTCGGGGCCATCGGGCCTCTGGGCGTCGCGCGTGTCACATGCAAACCCGCCGACATCGAGCGCAATCGTGCGCATATCAGCCGCGGCGGCGCGCGGCTGTTTTCATTCCTGATGCTGGCGCGCGGCGCTGGCGTATTCGAACACTGCGGGCATTCCACGGCACTGAAGAGCGGTGATTTCACGCTCTGCGACAACGCCGCGCCGCATCGCCTGCACAGCATCGACTCCACCGAGCTGATCGTGCTGCGCGTCTCGCCCGAAGTGATCCGCGAACATCTGCCCAATCCCGAGCTGTGGTGCGGCATGCGCCTGCCGGCTGATTCAACGTTTGCCTCCGCGGCGGGCAATATGGTGCGCGATGTGTGCCGGCGCATCGATTCGGGTGTGCCCGATCGCTATGCGCGCACCATGGCCGCCAACCTGCTGGGCGTGCTGGCCACTTCCATGGGTGTCACGTTCGACGTGCCGGGCTCGGCCACCTCCGTGGTCGCGCGCCGCGTCCAGGCGCAGCGCTACGTGGAGATGCATCTGCGCGATCCTGATCTGGCGCCCCCGGCCGTGGCGCGCGCGCTGCATATTTCGCCGCGCTACCTGCGCATGCTGTTCGAGTGCGAGCGCGAGTCCATCGCCTGTTACATACTGCGCCGGCGGCTTGAGGAGTGCGCGCGCGCACTGGCCAATCCCCTGCAGCAGGGCCGGACCATCACCGAGATCGCATTCGCGAACGGTTTCAACAGTGCCGCGCATTTCACGCGCACTTTTCGCGAACAATATGCAGTGACGCCCTCGGAATTCAGACGCTCCAGCAGCGCAATGGAATAACTTCCGCGACGGACATCCAACCCTTCCGCGGCGGCGAAGTGCGGGCGGCCCCGCCATGTGAGCTTGTCCAGCCGCGCGAGCGATCACCAGACGAACGATGCATTCACCCGGACGACCCATTGCCCTGCAGTTGCCGCGCAAGCTGGCCTTCGGCGCCCATTGCCTGACGGGCGCGGCCGAATGGATCGGCGCGGGCGATCCCCGTGCCGTGCTGATCGTGACTGCGCCGCAGGTGCGCGCGCTGTGCGAGGGGCTGGCCGCCGCGCTGCGCGCCCAGGGGCGCATCGTGGGCATCTGGGACGAACTGCAGAGCGAGCCGCATGTCGATGACCTGGCGCGCGGCCTCGCGGCGGCGCGTGATATCCGCGCAGAACTGATCGTCGGCCTCGGCGGCGGCAGCGTCATGGATGTGGCCAAGCTGGTGGCGGCGCTGCTCGACGGGCGCCAGACAATCAGTGAAGTATTCGGCATCGGCAATCTGCGTGCGCGCACCACGCCACTGGTGTGCGTTCCCACCACCTCGGGCACGGGCAGTGAGGTATCTCCGATCGCCATCGTGCAGGACTCGGCCGATGGCATGAAGAAGGGCGTGATCAGTCCGCATCTGGTGCCGGATGCCGCCTTCGTCGACCCAGTGCTGACCCTTGGCATGCCGCCTGCGGTTACGGCGTCCACGGGCCTCGACGCGCTCACGCACTGCATCGAGGCTTACGCCAACCGCCAGGCGCATCCGCTGGTGGATACCTGGGCGCTGGAGGGTATCCGTCGCATCGCCCGCGGCCTGCCCGCGGCCTATGCCAGCGGCGAGGATCTGGATGCGCGCAGCGATGTGGCGCTGGGCAGCATGTATGGCGGCATGTGTCTGGGACCGGTGAATACCGCCGCGGTGCATGCACTGGCCTATCCGCTGGGCAGCGACTTCGGTGTCGCGCACGGCACGTCCAACGCCGTGCTCCTGGCCCATGTGCTCGAGTTCAACCTGCAGGCCGCGCCCCAGCGCTATGCCGACATCGCGCGCGCGCTTGGCGTGGCCGATGAAGGTCCGATTGAGCACCTGGCCTCCGGCGGCGTGCAATTCATCCGCCAGCTCAATAGCCGCTGCGGCATCCCCGCGCACATCGCCGAACTGGGCGTGCCGGAT
>Ga0164241_10005418_pt1 | contig 11974 bp, 7 predicted proteins | sample OricomyardsoilBY_FD_108780 | JGI IMG/M metagenome (GOLD analysis project Ga0164241, IMG submission 108780) | Backyard soil microbial communities from Emeryville, California, USA - Original compost - Back yard soil (BY) | ecosystem: Environmental > Terrestrial > Soil > Unclassified | place: USA... | reverse complement strand
GTGTGCCCCAAGAAAAGGCGCGCGCCGTTGTAGTGGTTTCCCTGCTTGCTCGCCTCGGCGCGAGTTACCGGTTGGAAACCGCCGCCCCCGCCCGTTAATTTTTTGTCAACGACCATGCCGCTCGCTGACTTACGAAAAGACTACTCGCTCGCCGGCCTCCTTGAAAAGGACCTGGCCCGCGATCCTTTTCGCCAGTTCGACCGCTGGTTCCAGGAAGCGGAAGCCGCCCGGGTCAACGAACCCAACGCGATGGTGTGCTCGCTCGCCGACGCCGACGGCCGGCCTTCTTCGCGCATCGTTCTGCTCAAAGGCATCGATGGCCGCGGCTTCGTTTTTTATACCAACTACGAGAGCCGCAAGGGCCGCGAGCTCGCCGCCAATCCTCGCGCGTCCTTGTTGTTTCCCTGGATCACGATGGAGCGTCAGGTGATCGCCGAGGGCACAGTGACACGCCTCAGCCGCGAAGAGTCGGCCGCGTATTTCCACAGCCGCCCCGTCGCCAGCCAGCTCGGCGCGTGGGCGTCACCGCAAAGCACGATCATCGCCAACCGCGCCGTGATCGAGGACGCCTATAAGGCCGTGGAAAAAAAATACGCGGGCGAGGAAATCCCGCTGCCACCGCATTGGGGCGGCTACCGCGTCTCACCCGACACGGTCGAGTTCTGGCAGGGTCGCCGCAGCCGGCTTCACGACCGCCTGCGCTACCGACGGGAAAAAACCGGCGACTGGGTCATCGAACGCCTCGCCCCCTGAGCCCGCCCCAACCTGCCCGCGCCGTCGTGAAATACCTGCAATCAACGCCGCCCTTTCCGGCTCTCCCGGATGCCCGCGACACGCGCGACAAGCCGCCACCCGCGCCGCTGCTCGCCGCCGCCGTGCACGCGCAAAGCGAGGGCGTGCTGATCGTGGAGAAGCGGTGGACGCGCAAGGGCCTCAAAATCATTTTCGCCAACGAGAGCTTTTGCGCGATGACCGGCTACACGGTCGCCGGACTCCGCGCGCAGGGCCTGGCCTCGTTGCACTGCGAACAACAATCGCTGGACGGCCTGAAGCACTGGGTCGCCGGCCTCGAAGGCGGCACCGTTTTCAGCGGCGAAGGTTCCCTGCGCTGCAAGGACGGCGAGCCGCTCACCGCGGCGTGGAACTACTGCCCTGTATTCGACGAACGGGGACACGTTACCCACATCGTCGCGACCTTCCGCGATCTCACCGAGAAGCGCCGTCTGCAAGAAGCGCTCGTCCACTCGCAGCGCCTCGACGCCGTCGGCCGGCTCGCGGGCGGCGTGGCGCATGACTTCAACAACCTGCTCTCCGTCATCAACGGCTACTGCGAAATCCTCGCCACCAAAGCCACCGTGCGCCGCCAGGCCTCGCGCGAGCTTGAGGAGATTCACCTCGCCAGCCAGAAGGCCGCGACGCTCGTCCGCCAGTTGCTCGCCTTCAGCCGCCGCCAGGCGATGAACCCGAAGGTCATCAGCCTCAACCAGCTCGTCCGCGACAACGCCGAGATCCTTTCCCGCCTGCTGAAACCCGCGCGCTCACTCGCGCTCTCCCTCGATTCGGAATCGCTCAACGTCCGCGTCGATCCCGCGCAGCTCCAGCAGGTCCTCCTCAATCTCACCATCAACGCCCGCGACGCGCTGTCCGAGGGCGGGCAGGTCACGCTCTCCACAACCTTGCGCGAGGTGACCACCGAAAACGTCTTCGATCCCGATCCGATTCCCACCGGCCGCTACGCCGTCCTCGCCGTCAACGACAACGGCATCGGCATGGACGAACAGACACAGTCGCACTTGTTCGAACCGTTCTTCACCACCAAGGAACCCGGGCAGGGCACCGGCCTCGGACTCGCGCTCGTCTATGGCGTCGTCCAGCAAAGCGGCGGGCATATCCGCGTGAACAGTACGCCGCGCGTCGGCTCCACGTTTGAGATTTTTCTCCCCGAGGTTCGCGAGCCCGTGCAATCCACGCCGACCGCGATTCCCACGCTCCCGGGCATGCGCGGCCGCGAAACCGTCCTCATCGTCGAGGAAGACGACGTGATCCGTAAAATGGTCGCCAGCATCCTCACCGCCGATGGCTACACCGTCCTTTCCGAGCGCACCGCCGACGACGGCCTCGACATCGCCCGCCGCCTCGGCCGTCCCATCGATCTGCTCATCACGCAAATCGGCGGATCGGCCGGCACCGAAGGCGAAAAACTCGTGCGCGAACTTCAATCGGAACACCCCGAGGTCCGCGTCCTCGCGACCTGCAATCCCGACTGCGCGCCGGTGAATTTCAGCCCCGGCACCGCCTTCTCCTGCGTCACCAAACCCTTTGCGCTCAGCGCACTGATCAAGGCCGTGCGCTCGCTCCTCGACGCCAAAGCCTGATTCCGCCCCGTCGCGAAAAATCCCCGGTGTCCGCAGCCGCGGCGCGCGTATCCAGTTTTCCCTTTCAAAACAGATCCAGCTGCACGCCGCCCGGCCGGCGGAAATGCGCCGTGGAGATTTCGCCGGGATCCTTGTTCAACCCCGCCCGCCGGGCGGCGACGGCGAACAGGTCGTGAACCTGCTCCGCGAAAATCCCCTCGCCGCGCATCCGTGCCCCCCATTCGGATACGTTGAGCCCGCCGCCCCGCAACTCCCGCACGCGATCGAGCACACGCGCTTTTTTCGACGGCGCGTGAACATCGAGCCAGTGCGAAAAAATGTCCTTCACCGCGTGCGGCAGGCGAAGCACCACGTAGCCCGCGCGCCTTGCACCTGCCGCCGCGGCGGCATCGAGCAACGCCGGGATTTCGTGCTCGGTGAGTCCGGGGATGATCGGCGCCATCATCACGCCAACCGGCACCCCCGCCTCCGCGAGCATGCGCACCGCGCGCAACCGATGCTCGGGCCGCGCCGCCCGCGGTTCCAGTTTCCCCGCCAGCTCCGCATCGAGCGTCGTGATCGTCACGTACACGACCGCGCACCGGTGCTTCGCCAGCTCGCTCAACAAATCGAGATCACGCGTGACGAGGAAATTCTTCGTCACGATCCCCACCGGATTTCTAAACTCCGCGAAGACCTCCAGGCATTGTCTCGTCAGCCGGAAATGCCGCTCGGCCGGCTGGTAGCAATCGGTGACGCCGCTCATCGACACCACCTGCGGCTCCCATTTCCGCGCCTCGAGTTCCCCGCGCAGCAACTGCGGCGCGCGCAGCTTCACCAGGATTTTCGTCTCGAAATCGAGCCCCGAACTCCAGCCGAGATACTCGTGAAAAGGCCGCGCAAAACAATAGGCGCAGCCGTGTTCACATCCTCGATACGCGTTGAGCCCGTATGTGAACGGGATGTCCGGGCTGTCATTGCGCGTGAGAATCGTCTCGGTCGCGTCATGGAAAAATTGCGTGCGCGGATCGGGCCGTTCGTCCGGCACGCCGTCGAGATCGCTCTGCCACGTGTCCGCGTCGCACGCGACGTGCAGCCGCTCGAACCGATTCGGCGGATTGATCGCCGGGCCGCGCCCGGGAATCGCGGCCGGCGGCGAAACCGGCGACGCGGAATCACTCATGGTCTTCATATGTTCGGATGAACATGTATCGCGCCGCGTTGCAACCACCGCCCTCGAAAAAATCCCCGCCGGCCCCGCCCTTCCCTTTCCGCCCTCTGCGCCTCTTCAACGAACGGTTGTCATCTAATGGATGACGACGGTTCGTCCCAAAAGTCCCGCCCCGTCGGCTATTCCGATCTCAATTCATTGCTACCCGCTCCGTTCCCGCTCCTCAGCCGCGCCCGCTCGGCGCGACACGAAACATTCGCCCGGCCGGCAGGCCGCCGCGCTTTACGAGGGGCACACACGCGCGTTTCGTGGGTCGCACTCCCTCCATGATTTTCGCCCGCGCACGTATTTTTCTCCTCTGCCTTCTTTGTTTTAGCGCCCCATCGCTCTCCCATGCCGCCGGCTCCGAAGACGATGCCACGACACGCTTGAAGGAGATCGTCGAAACGCAAAAACAGCTCTTCGCCAAGGCCGAGGCGGAAGGCGAAAAAGCCGACCAGGACGAACTCCGCTCGCAACTCCAGCAACTCGTCCAGCAATACGACAAACTCCTCGCGGAGCATAAGGATTTCGTCCCCGCCTATGTCGCCTACGGATTGATGCTCGGTAAAGCCGGCATGAGCAAAGAAGCCGTCACCTTCTTGCTCCGCGCCAACCAGCTCGACGGCAACCTGCCGATCGTGAAAAACCAGCTCGGCAATTACGTCGCCGAGGAAGGCCGGCCTCTCGAAGCCATCAATTACTTCCTGTCCGCGATCAAACTCGATCCGGAGGAGCCGCTTTACCACTACCAGCTCGGCATGTTACTCACCGAGGCGCGCGACGACTTTATCAAGAGCGGCGAATGGACGCGCGAGACGGTCGAGGAAACGCTGCACAAAGCGTTCGAACGCGCGATGCACCTCGCTCCCGGCGACTGGCGCTACGCCTATCAATACGGGCTCTCCTTCTACGAACTCGACCCCGGTCAATGGGACGCAGCGCTGAAATTCTGGCAGGACTTCGAGAAGACCTTAAAGCCCGGCGTCGAGCAGGAGGTCTGCCGCCTTCACCAAGCCAAGGTGCTCCACGAACTCCACCGCACCGACGAAGCGCGCAAGCTCCTCGCGAGCGTCAACGAAACCGCGCTCGCCCGCCAAAAAGACCGCGTCGCCACGGAGATCGAGCAACCCGTCGCGCCCAAACCGGCGCCCGTCGCGCCACCCGCGCCCGCGAAGAAATTCTCCCCGCCCGCGACTGAGCCCGGCGCCAGCGCCGCGCCCGATTGGTTGGCTGCGCCCGCGCCCGCGCACGAGCCGGCGAAGTGATTTTCGGGCTGCACGCGTTCGGTCCCTCCGCGTAGAAAATCTGCAACGAAGTTCCCGCCTGCACCGTCAGGCGCGGGACACTCCGCTTTTTTCCGCCAGCCGCATGTCCCGTTTCGCCGACTTCCTTCTCCTCCTGGCACTCTTCGCCGCCGCCCTCGCTTTTGTTTCCGCTCCGCTTTCCGCCGCGACCGAACTCCGCCTGCGCAATGGCGACGTCCTGCGCGGCGAGCACTTGAAGACCGAAAACGGCATCATCCATTTCCGCTCGCCCGTGCTTGGCACCATGCTCGTCCCCGCGGCCGACGCCGAGGTGAAGGACGTTCCCGACACGCCGGTCGAAAGTCTGGTCGGACTGCCACCGGTGAAAGCGACCGCCAAACCCAACACCGACGCCGACAAGACGCCCGAAGGAAACGCCAAACCGGCTGACGACAAAAACGCCGACAATCCCCACGCCGCAGTCGCCACCGTTGCAAAACCGACCGCGCCATCCAAAGCCGCCGCGCATGTCTCGAAGCCGAAGTGGAAGGGCAAAGTGGAATTCGGTTATCAGCAACAATCCGGCCGCAAAGACGCCATCAGCGGCTCGCTTCGCATCGACGCCGAAAGCGCGACCAAATCCGCCAATCTCCTCAAAGCGAGCGCCCGCGCGCTCTACGGAAAACAAAACAGCCAGATCAACTCCGAGCGCTACGAAGGCTCCTTCCGCTGGCGTCACGATTTCGGCGCGCGCCTCTTCACGCAAAGCCTCACCAGCTATCTCGCCGACCGCGTGAAACACATCGACCAGAGCTACGAGCAAAACATCGGCCTCGGCTATCGCATCATCGACCACGGCCGCCACATCCTCAACGCCGGCTTCGGCGGCACCGCCCAATACCGCCAGGCGCTCGGCGTGACCGAGGACGTCGTTTACCTCACGGAGTTTTTCCAGGACTACAGCTACAAGATCAACGGCCGCCTCTCGTTCACGCAGGAGTCGAACGCGCTCTACTCCACCAAAGCGATCCTCCGCGACACCTCGCCGGCAGGCAATTACCGCCTCCGCTTCAACACCGCGCTTCAAGGCAAAATCAGCGACCGCGTGTCCTTGAATCTTCGATACGAATACGAGTACGACAACACCGTCGCGAACCCCGCCCTCCGCGCCGACCAGCGCGTGACCAGCTCCATCGGCTACGCGCTGTGAACATTTTCCCCTTCGGAACTCCGCCGGTTCGGGAAGCCTTCCGACCGGAGCCGTTCCGACTGGTCCGGGGAACACACGCGTCCCGCCGGCCACAGATCGAGCTCGACCAGCGCTTCCGGAGAAACGAGCGACGCACGGCTTGAGAAATCGCGTCTGAGAGCATTTTCACCACATCGATGCCGTCTTCAGACAATCATCCATCACGCGGATCGTAGGTCCGGGGAACGCACGCGGCCCGCGTGCAGTGTCCGGCGTCCCGCCGGACACGGATCGGAACGGAGAAGAAACAAGCGATGCGCGGTTTGATAATCATCCATCACGCGGATCGTAGGTCCGGGGAGCACACGCGGCCCGCGTGTGGTGACCGGCGGCCCGCCGGCCACGGATCGCACGGAGAAAAACGAGCGGCATTCTCTTCGTCATTTCCTATGAAAAAATCCGTCTCCGAGTTTTTGAGCGCTGCCCTCGGAATATAAGCCAGGCATTTTAAGAGCCGGCCAGCAACCGGCGCTCCCAGGGTAAAGGTGACCGCAGCCCACCAAGGAAACCCAAGCGCGTCCCGCCGCGATCCGTAATTCTCGTGCGATGCCCCCTTGTCATCCCGCGTTTTGTCCGCATGGTCTCGCGTCCGTTCTTTGATTGGCCGCACACCCATCCACGCCAGCCCTCCGCAGCGCCCTCGCGCCGCCTTGGCCCCTGGCACTTGGACCTGGTTACTTCCCACTTTTCATCTTTGGGGGTGTTCTGGATTCGACCCTTGGGTAGAGTGCGCCGCTGCCGTTCGAGGATGAAGGTTGGCCTCGTTAATCCCCCTTCAAAACAATAATAGGCAACCACGAAGAAATGCCCCTCGCTGCTTAACGCAGCGTCGTTTGTCCGGCGACACCTGCTAGCCGGAACGAACGTCGACAGCAGGCATAGTATGCGGAGCCACTCGCGGGCCGCATACCGTACCTTCACCCGGGAGTTGGTCTGGGCTTAAGCGCGTGAATTAGCGTAACCTCGACGAGATAAATGATTCACTACAACGGTAGACGCGGCACATAAAGCCCAGGGGCACGCGGGTTCAACTCCCGCCACCTCCACCATTATCAAAAGCCACTAACTCGCTCGAATGTCGTTCGCACCAATTCTCCTCCCGAAAGGGAGCGAATTGGTTCCAAACGGGATGTCTCGAGAATTGCTTCCTCATGCAGTTCATAAAGCGAAAGACAGCTTTGGACAGTGAATTCCTGCCACGATTTCGGCAGATTCTTTAACGCGAGAAGCCCGCAAAAACGAAAGGTGGCTTAAAAGCCGCCTTTCTTCATTTTTTATTCTCCGATTGGAGGCTCCAGAAAGCTCTCACATCTAGCGGAGCCAGCTTCGGCGAGAGGATCGAACCATCCTCCGCGCGGTGCCGCGCGATGAACCAATCAAGATATGCTCGCGCTAAAGTCCCCTTCAGGCGTCCTGGCTTAATCATCCCGCTAGCCACTCGCCGCCGAGTTAAGGGCTGGGTAGACTGAGCAACTTTTGCCGCGGAATTATGGACGTCGCAGATCTCCCGCCACACCCGCTCACGTCGATAAAATATACGTTCTCGAAACCTCAAACGCCCCATCAAAAGGCGAAATTGACGATGGCTGAAAGCTGGATGCCTAAGATGCACCCCACTTTCGCGAACCAAATCCCGGTTTAGAGGCGCCTGGAATGGATTTTGCGAAGACATGCGCAGCGCCGTTAAATACAATTGGGGCGAGTCTTGAGGAACGGCGGCCAATCTCGGTTTCACTTTTCGGCTGCTCAACGATTCCGGGAGGTTTCGAATTCGTAGTTCGTCTGTGCGCAGCTCCCGTGAATAAAGATCGCACAATGGAACACCAGCCGCCCAAGCCAGTTTCCCCGCTTGCATCATTGTAATCGCTCGCTTGCGCGCAATCCAAGTTAGGGCGGTGTTTCGGCCACACCCCAAACGGTCTCCTAAGCGGGTGATGCTGCCAACTTCGGGATGAGCACCGACACACCTAATATTGTGGGCAAAGGTATCAAAAGAATCCCGAACGAGCCGGCCATCGTGAGCATAGTCCATCAAAGTGACGATCTGACACGAGAGCCACAGTCCGAACTCGTCCTCACCTAAAGCCGCTTCTTTCTGAACATCCTTGTTCACTCCACAACCAACGCAGCGGAAAACATCAGATCTGCTGGAAAAAGTCTGTGATCTGTAGTCGCAGGACGGACATTGGCTTTCCAATCGAACGCGATGTCGTGCGCAGTGAGTTACTCCGTCGATCGACCATGCCAAGCGCGCATATGGCACCTCATCTTCGGCAAAACAGAGGGGACACCACGCTTGAGAGCCCCGGCTTCGAATAGTCAGTCCAGCGATGTTCCCTATGTCAGCCAACGTGAGTTCGAGCAGATCAGTACGCCCTGTCAGCTTGTTTGCCAAAAGGGCGACCCTTTGGCCGACACCTGCTCCATTCATACTAACGATCAAGTATTTCGATCTCCCGTTCCAGTAGTTCGCATAGGTACGCCCAAAAAGCTGGATGGCATGCTCCGCGAATACCTTAACGAAAAGATCGAAAAAACGGACAGAGTGGGCATCTGCCACGCGATGCAAGTAACTCCACAACGACTCAACCTGGTTGGTCTTCTTGCCGAAGGGCTCCAGGGAAATGAGAGTACTGCGTAACGGTATGGATGGAACGGCCAAATCAATCGACGTTGGTATCGGCGTCTCCTCCTTTGCACAAAATCTCGGATCGAACATGGGATGATCGGTTAAGATTTTCTGCCGTTTATGAAGAGCTCCATGACCTTATGTCCGGCTTCGATTTCCGCCCGCCATTTTGCTAAAGACCCAGCAGGAAAGCTCTCTGATTCTAGGACCGATTTGTCTAACACCCGATCCGTCCCAGCGACTTCTAACCAAGCATTCTCGATCCATCGTTTTAATAAACCAACACAGCCGCACGTTTCGGAAAACAACATATCGGCCGTCCCGTCCATACACACACTTACGTTATGCCGCTTCAACCGAGACTCAAATTCGCGAACAGCCAGTTCAAATCTATCTTTGAATCCTTCAGTGTAATTTGAAAAACGAATTGGATGACACCGGCGATTGAGCTGACCATTAAAATGAAGCATCTTTGCCAGACGATAGTCGCCGAAGATTGCGATGTGTGTTCGTGACCGATTGCCGATCGACTTAAGATACTCCAATGTCCGATTGAGACTCTCATCCGAGCTTACCTCCAAAAATGAGCCGCCCTCGTCGATTATACAGGCTGCAGGGGCGTGCTGGAACAACATGTTATCCACAGCCTCGGCCAAACCGCGCAAATTGGGCGCCTCGGGCGGCCATACTTTGGCGACCTTTCTATCGATCAAAATTTCCTTACCATCCCTCAATAGCGACTTGAAGAGACCTTCCCAATCCAAGCCTCTAGAGGGAACATAAACGGCTTCAGCGTAGACCTTGTGTAATCGACATGGGTTAGACCTCATTTCGTCCACCATTTCAGCAGCCAGATGGGCTATGAGGTGAGCTATCAACGTAGATTTCCCCACCCCAGTGGGACCAATGATAAGAAACACCGCCGGCTCACTCAGCCCGCGAATTCGCTTAATAAGCCATTGGAAAACTAAATCATAGAACGGGTGACTGCAGGCCCAATTCGCGAGTGACGATGCGGAGTTTTTTGCGCTAAAAAGCGCAGAGTGCGGCTTCATCACTTCGCTCCTTTCAAACCCGCGATGGGCTTAGGCGGAACTGGAGCATTAGGGACAGATGCACCGGCAGGCCCTTCTTCATCAGGCCAAACAACGCGGCTTTGGCTCAAAAATTGACGCGCAGACTCTTTAACTCGCAACAGTACCGCCAGTTCTTCCCCTTTCTTACGCGCACCATCTAAGAACTCGGCGACCCGGGTCAGTATGGTGTCCTGCTTCTTGTAATAGTCAGAACGACCTTTGCGGATTTTCCAAGCTAGCCGCACAAAGATCTTCTTCGGAGAGACGGGTTAATTTCAGAAGTTTGGCACTCTGGCATTCCACCCATTCGTCGACGACGAATGCAAATACGCGAGTGATATCAAGAGGATCCCAGCGAACATCTACGTAAGTACCAACGACATCAGGTTCGTAAAAACGATCATGCCAGTAGTAAATGTTGTGCACCTGAACGCCGTTATGAGCCTGAACTTTAGCCGTTCCCTCACCACTTGGAGCGGGCAATGAAATTATGGGAAATAGCGGATCATCCTTGATGCAAAGATGCATCCGCGCTCCCTGCTGCCGAATCATTTGCTGACGAGCAACCGACGGGCATTTTCCGTGAAGACCCGCGTGAGGTAGCGTATCATAAAGGCCATAACACCATTCGCGAAGAATTTCTGCGATTCCTTGAAGTCCGAAGACTGCCAGTTCGTCTGGATGGTGGCTCTTACTCACTCGTCTGAGCCGGTTGAATACCTTCGTTGCACCAGGAAGCTCTGAAGCGAGCCGTTGATTCACAGTCCCAGCGAACCGCTCGATTTCAGCGCCCCAGTGTGGTTTTCCCGGCGGACGCCAATCCAGAACCATTTTGTAATACGCAGCAAAGAGGACAATCGAGATATTTTTGAACTCCGGTCCATTATCCAAAAATAGAGTCTCAGGAAGGCGTCCCCAGCGAGCTACGCACTCGCGCAACAGCAACATCGTTGTGACATAACTTGGCGATTCAAACGAGATAACCATCGCTAAAACGGTCCGCGTACACGAATCGATTAACGCCGTTACCCAGGCTGTCCCGAGCGACAGCCCCAGCTCTGGAAACATTAACGACAAATCAAATACAAAATTATCCGCATGGGCAATGTGCATGAAGTGCTGCCCAGTTGTGGAAGTTAGCCATTCATCACCGTAGGGAGCCTCTACAGCTGCTGCTGCCATTCCGCCTTCACGAGCGCCAACAGCTCTATCGGCCAACAGCCGTGCTATGCGCCTGGCGAAACTCTTGTAGGACACTGGCGCCACACCGCGCTCTTTGCACAAGATGCAATACTTCCCATAAGCCGCCGATTTCGTGGGCGCCAGAGAAGTCAGGTAGTGGCTTTCAATAGAATCACGTATCGTTTTTTCAGATACTTCGGAAATATGGGAGCCACGCCATCCCTGGCTACTGCGCTGATCTATGCACCCGATGAGCGGGTTACCATACTTGACTATCGCTGCTCTCGCGCGAGCCAGCCATTTCTTCGCATTGGCCAATTTATCCTTAATATCCCGCAAACGCTTTTTCCTATCCAGAACAGGCATCAAGATGCCACACCGATTAACAGCAGGAAACAGTTTGTCGGGGGACGTGCTTTGGAGAATTTTCCTCGCAGCATCATCAGGATTAACAGGAGTACCTAAGGATGAAATCTGCTTCTCTCCTAATAATTTTTCCAGCTCGGCACGCGTCATGACAGTCGAGTCACCGGCATCCGTCTTAAACTGAACATCCGACGCAGAAGGCGCAACGACCGTATAGTTTCGTCCGCGGATCGTCACCACCTCACCTGGGTCAAACTGCGGGAACCGAGAGCGCACATGAAGCCGCGCTTGTGACGGTTTCGGTGCAATAAGACCAAATGCTTCGTAGCTTAATCTGTCCGTGAAGACGCGAACGGTAGAAGGCTGATTTAGCTGACAGACATCCAGCGGAACGTAGAGCAGCCCATCGACCAAAAGCTTGTAGAATGAATCGACGTCGAGACCAGTTACCGAATGAATGACTTCAGGAAGTGGAATCCCCTGCTTGTGGGCAACTTCATGCCTCGACCGTTCCGCAAGTTGTGGAGCTACCGGCTTTGTCCGACTACTGAGATAGGCTTCAATCGTTTGCACGTTCGCTAAAACGATGGGATCAAGATCTCGCTCCGATCGGATCGATTCGTAGCCAAAGCCAAAAGTCTCAAGGGCCGCTTTCTCAGCG
>Ga0164241_10005416_pt1 | contig 11981 bp, 9 predicted proteins | sample OricomyardsoilBY_FD_108780 | JGI IMG/M metagenome (GOLD analysis project Ga0164241, IMG submission 108780) | Backyard soil microbial communities from Emeryville, California, USA - Original compost - Back yard soil (BY) | ecosystem: Environmental > Terrestrial > Soil > Unclassified | place: USA... | reverse complement strand
AGGCCGACCTGCTCGGCATGGAGCGTAGCGACCGCGATGTTGCGTGCGGCGGCGTCGATGCCGGTCACCGTCGCACCTAGGCGGGTGAGAGGTTCGGTAAGGAGGCCGCCACCGCAGCCAATGTCGAGAACGCGAAGTCCTTCGAGCGGACGGATATGGCCTTCATCGCGGCGGAAATGACGGAGAGCCCAATCGCGGATGTAGGCCAGGCGCACGGGGTTGAATTTGTGCAGCGGCTTGAACTTGCCGGTGGGATCCCACCATTCGTCGGCCATGGCGGTGAACTTGGCGATCTCACCGGCGTCGATCGTCGTGTCGGTCATGTCGTTGCCATCTGGGGGGGCGGGTTTCGGTCGGCGATGGCCTGCCAGATGATCAGCAGGATCGAGACAGCAACGATCGGATAGACGAGGAGATTGACGACGGTCCAGCCGCTCGCCACCAGAATGCCGCCCGACGAGAACGAAGCGATCGCGACGATCGAGAACAGGATGAACTCGTTCATCGCCTGGACGCGGAAGGCTTCCTCGGGCCGATAGAGTTCGGCCACCATCGCGGTCGAGGCGATAAAGCCGAAGTTCCAGCCCACGCCGAGTAGGATCAGTGCGATCCAGAAATGCCACAGGCTGGTCCCGGCCAATGCGACGGTCGCCGAGGCCGCGATGAGCAGCAGGCCGGCGGCGGCGATCCCCGGCTTACCGAACCGGGCAATGAGGCTGCCTGTGAAGAAACTCGGGCCGAACATCGCAATCACATGCCACTGGATGCCGGTCTGAGCATCGGCGTGGGAATGGTGATGCTCGATCATGGCAAGCGGGGTTGCCGTCATCACGAGGCTCATGAGCGAATAGGAAGCGACGGCCGCGAGCAGCGCGATGAGGAATTTCGGCTTCAGCAGGATGGTCATCAGCGGACGACCGGGAGCGCCGTGAACGATCGGCGGAGGCGGTGGCACCTTGAGACGGGAGAGCACCAGGGCGGTCAGAGCGAACAATGCCACCAGCGCGAGGAACGGCCCGGCGAGCGGTGCGCCGGGGATCAGCGGTTGCGCGTGAATGGCCAGTTGCGGACCGACCACTCCCGTCACGACGCCTCCAGCCAACACCCACGAGATGGCGTTCGGACGGAAATCGGGCGGTGCCGCGTCCGCCGCGGCAAATCGGTACTGTTGGCCGAAAGCACCGGCGGCACCCAGGAACACCATTCCGAAGCAGTAAAGCCAGAAGCTGCCGGACAGGATGCCAGCCGTGATAATGGTCGCACCGACTGCGCCGAAGGCCGTGCCGATGATGAAGCCGATCCGCCTGCCCACGCGACGCATGGTCATCGCTGCGGGAATGGAGGCAAGCGCAGGTCCAAGAACGAAGGCCGAGACGGGGACTGTCGCCAGCGCCATCTGATCGTGCGGCAACAACGCTGCGCCGGCTAGGCCTCCGGTGCCGATGGCAATGGGTCCGGCCGATCCGCCGATCGCCGAAGCCATGGCGAGAAGGAGGGCGGCGCGTTTGGCTTCAGGCAGGGGGAGGGCGGTGGTCATGCCCTTTCCCTTACACCCGAGGCTCCGACCCGTGGAAGAGGCGCCAGCGCCACTGACCCTCAAGCTCTTCGAGCACACCCGCGAGCCGGTAGGGCAGGCGCCGCTGTTGGCCGGCGTCTTCGATCACCACGCTGCCCTCGGCGAAGAACCAGCCGATGGCGCCGTCGATGTTCGCGTCGATGCTGTCCCACTGCCAGGTCACGCGGTAAGGCCGTGCATGAATTCCGGCAAACAATGCCGCAATCGCCACGCGGCCACGGGCGATTTCGCCGGGTTCGGACCCAACGAGCAGGGCATCGGCAACGAACTCGTCGGCGATTGCGGGGGCGCGCTCATACATGAGCGAGCCGAGCCGCCTCAGCGCGTCGTCGATGCCCGCTGTGTCGCCCAAAAGCCCGCTCCTTGCACGTATTGTGGCTTTGTGGCATGTCCCCGCCGAATTCGAAAGCGTACCGCCGGGTTCGGGTGGCGCCACGGCGGTTGGCCGAATGGACGCTCCGGCGGCCAGTTGGACAGAGCGCGAAACAACCTGGCCTCGGGGAGCAATCTTGGCCCGCATCGTAGTGAAGTTTGGCGGTACGTCCGTTGCCAATGTCGAGCGCATCCGGCAGGCGGCTCGCCATGTGAAGCGCGAAGTCGATTCCGGCAACCAGGTGTCGGTTGTCGTTTCGGCGATGTCGGGCAAGACCAACGAGCTCGTGGGCTGGGTCAACGAAGGCAGCAAGCTCCACGATGCCCGCGAGTACGACGCAGTGGTAGCTTCCGGCGAGCAAGTGACCGCGGGACTCATGGCTATCGTTCTTAGTGAAATGGGCGTCCCTTCGCGCTCCTATCAGGGCTGGCAGGTACCGATCCATACCGACGACGCTCATGGTGCGGCGCGGATCACCGAGATCATTCCGGACGAACTCGATGGACGGATGAATGAGGGCTGGGTGCCCGTCATCACCGGCTTCCAGGGCATCGTGCCCGCGACCGGCCGCGTTACGACACTGGGCCGCGGCGGTTCGGACACATCGGCAGTGGCAATCGCCGCGGCGGTGAAGGCGGATCGCTGCGACATCTATACGGACGTTGACGGGGTTTACACGACCGACCCGCGCATCGATCCCAAGGCCAAGCGTCTCAACAAGATTGCTTTCGAGGAAATGCTCGAAATGGCGTCGCTCGGCGCCAAGGTGCTGATGATCCGCTCGGTCGAAATGGCGATGGCGCACAAGGTGCGTCTCGTCGTTCGCTCCACTTTTGACGATCCAGACGCGCCGCAGATCGCGCCGGATGGAACGCTCGGTGTACCTGGCACGCTGGTTTGCGATGAGGATGAGATTATGGAAAAGCAGATCGTTTCGGGGGTCACCCTCGCCAAGGCCGAGGCCAAGATCACGCTGCGAGACGTCAAGGACCGCCCCGGCGTAGCCGCCGCCGTTTTCGGTGCCCTGGCCGACGAATCCATCGTCGTCGACATGATCGTCCAGAACATCTCCGAAGACGGTTCGGTGACCGACATCACCTTCACGGTGCCCGACAGCGAGTATGACAAGTCGGTCCGGGCCCTCGAGGCCGCAAAGACGTCCGGACACATCGAATACGACCGGATCACGGGGTCCAAGGGTGGCGCCAAGGTGTCGGTGGTCGGCGTGGGCATGCGCAATCATGCCGGCGTCGCGGCCAGCATGTTCAAGGCCCTGGCCGACAAGGGCATCAATATCCAGCTGATCACCACGTCGGAGATCAAGACGTCAGTGTTGATCGACGAGGAATATGCCGAGCTTGCGGTTCGGGCCCTGCATACGTATTACGGGCTGGATAAGCCGGGCGCCTGACAGCAGCAAACCTGCCCCGGCTAAAGGAGGCGGTGCGGGGCCGCGAGGGTAATGGCGACACCGGTAAGCGGGCCGCGAGTCCTGCTTCGGCAGCTGCGTGAAACCATGGCGGAGCCGCTGGCTTCGCAGGATCGCCTCGACAAGATCGTCAATCTCATCGCCACGAACATGCACACCGATGTGTGCTCGTTCTACGTGCTGCGCGGCGACAACGCCCTCGAGCTCTTCGCCACGTTCGGCCTCAAGCGCGAATCCGTTCACATGACGACGCTGCGGCTGGGAGAGGGCCTTGTCGGCCTTATTGCGTCGCAGGCCGCACCGTTGTCGCTTGAGGATGCCCCGTCGCATCCTGCTTTCGCTTATCGCCCCGAGACGGGCGAAGACCCCTTCCGTGCCTTCCTCGGCGTTCCCGTTCTGCGGGCCGGCCAGACGCTTGGCGTTCTCGTCGTCCAGAACAAGGACCATCGCATCTATGGCGAGGACGAGACCGAGGCGCTGCTGACGACGGCCACGATCCTTGCCGAGATGATCGCAACCAGCGACTTCGATACGCTGATCAAGCCCGGGCAGGACATCGACCTCAGGCGTCCGCGGACCTTCCAGGGTCAGTCCTTCACCGAGGGTATCGCGCTCGGGCAGGTCGTGCTGCACGATCCGCGTGTCGTCGTGACCAACTTCATCGCCGAGGACACCGAGCAGGAAGCCAAGCGGCTCGAGAGTGCGATCGACACCATGCGTGTCTCGATCGACGATATGCTGAGCCATGGAGACCTGGCCTCCGCCAGCGAGCATCGCGACATTCTCGAGACCTATCGCATGTTCGCCAATGATCGCGGCTGGGTCGTCCGCCTGCAGGAGGCGATCGCGAACGGGTTGACGGCCGAAGCCGCGGTAGAGCGCGTCCAGAACGACACGCGCGCCCGGATGCTTCGGTCCACCGATCCCTACATCCGCGATCGGCTCCACGATTTCGACGATCTCGCCAATCGGCTCCTCCGCGTGCTGACCGGCAATGGCGTGCCCTCCAGCAGGCGGGAGCTGCCCGACAACGCTATCCTCGTCGCTCGCAACATGGGGCCGGCGGAGCTGCTCGAGTATGACCGGACGAGACTGCGGGCCATCGTTCTCGAGGAAGGCGGCGCGACAGCGCATGTGGCGATCGTTGCGCGGTCACTGGGGATCGTCTCCGTCGGGCAGGCCGAGAACATCGTATCGGTCTCGGAGAACGGCGACGACATCATCGTCGACGGTCCGGCGGGCACCGTTCATCTGCGGCCGACACGCGAACTCGAGCAGACTTACGTCGACAAGGTCCGCATCTCCGCGAAGCGGCGCGCGCACTATCGCGAGCTCAAGGACAAGCCGTCGGTCACTCGCGACGGGACGACCATCTCGCTGCTCCACAATTCGGGCCTCGTTGCCGATCTGCCGATGCTTGCCGATACGGGAGCCGAAGGCGTCGGGCTCTTCCGGACCGAACTCCAGTTCATGATCGCCAGCCGGCTGCCGAAGGTGCAGGAGCAGATTGCGCTTTATCGCGAGGCCATCCGGCTCAGCGAAGGCAAGCCCATCGTGTTCCGCCTGCTCGATGTGGGCGGCGACAAGGTCATCCCGTATCTGCGCGCCGCGGCGGAAGAAAATCCGGCCATGGGGTTCCGCTCGCTTCGCCTTGCACTCGACCGGCCCGGTCTGTTGCGTACGCAGGTACGCGCCCTGCTGACGGCTGCCGATGGCGGGCCGATGACGATCCTCGTTCCGATGGTGACGGAAACGTGGGAGTTCGTCGAAACCAAGCGCGTGATCAAGCTCGAGCTCGACCGCCTGATCCGGTCAGGCGGCACACCGCCCTCCGTGCTCAAGGTCGGGGCGATGATCGAGGTGCCCTCGCTGCTCTGGGAGCTCGATCGGGTGCTGCCCGAATGCGACTTCGTCTCGATCGGCTCGAACGACCTGATCATGTTCCTCAATGCCGCCGACCGGGCCAATCAGCGCGTTGCCAAAGCCTACGATCCCATTGGGCTGCCGCGCCTCCGGGCGCTGCGTCACATCGTCGACATGGCGCACCGCTACGGTGTGCCGATTACGATGTGCGGCGAGCTCGCTGGTCGCCCGATCGAGGCGCTTGCTCTCATGGCCATCGGCATGACGCGCCTATCCATGTCTCCGCCGGCTATCGGCCCAATCAAGGAGATGGTGCTGGGGCTCGAGCTCGAGCCGGTCCGCGCCGCCGTGGCGGCGGCACTGGCCGACGGCCAGTATGGCCTCGAGATCCGCGAATTGCTGATGGACTTGGCGGACAAGCAGGCCCTCGCTATCTAGCGTCCCATGCCAAGCCTTCCCGAAGACAAGCTTGCCCAACTCGAGAAGCGTTTCGACAGTGTCGAAGCGGCCCTCGCAGCTGGCCCGTCCGCTGAAGAATATGTGCGGCTGAGCAAGGAATACGCCGAGCTCGAACCCGTCGTGCGGCCGATCATCGCCTGGCGCAAGGCGGCGTCCGATCTCGCTTCCGCCGAGGAGCTGCTGGCTTCGCGCGATCGGGAAATGGCGGAGATGGCGGAAGCCGAGATTGCGGAGCTCAAGCCCAGGATAGCGAAGATGGAGCAGGACATCCGCATCCTGCTGCTTCCCAAGGACGCTGCCGACGAAAGGAACGTCATTCTCGAAGTCCGGGCCGGCACGGGTGGCGACGAGGCGGCGCTGTTTGCCGGTGATCTCCTGCGCATGTACCAGCGCTATGCCGACCTGCATGGGTGGAAGGTCGAGATCATGGAAGAGGCCGACGGCGAAGTCGGCGGTTACAAGGAAGTCATCGCCAAGATTTCGGGGCGCGGTGCGTACGCCCGGCTCAAATACGAGTCCGGCGTGCATCGCGTCCAGCGCGTGCCCGAGACCGAGGCGTCCGGCCGCATTCACACATCAGCCGCGACCGTCGCGGTGCTGCCCGAAGTTGAGGACATCGATATCGAAATCCGTAATGAGGATATCCGCATCGACACGATGCGCTCCTCGGGCGCCGGCGGGCAGCATGTGAACACCACGGATTCGGCGGTGCGCATCACGCACCTTCCCACGGGAATTGTCGTTACATCCTCGCTCAAGTCGCAGCATCAGAACCGGGCGCAGGCGATGGTGGTTCTGCGAGCCCGGCTTTATGAGGCGCAGCGCGATGCACGCGATACCGCACGGGCAGATGCACGCCGCGAGCAGGTCGGGTCGGGAGATCGCTCCGAGCGCATCCGCACCTACAATTTCCCGCAGGGGCGCGTGACGGACCACCGGATCAATCTCACGCTCTATAAGCTCGACAAGGTCATCGCCGGCGATGCGCTCGACGACCTGATCGATGCGCTCATCACCGAGCACCAGGCGAGCCAGCTTTCCGCGATGGGAGCGTGAGCTGAGCGAGGGAGATCATATCGGGCTGGCGTGGCGAAAGGTCCGCGACCGTTTCCGCGAGGCGAAGCTCGCTACGGCTGAACTCGACGCGCGATTGATCGCCCAGCATGCATTTGGCATCGATTCGATGTCCCTCGTGCGGCGCGAGCGAGAACCCATTTCTGCGCCATGGGCGATCGATCTTGAGCGCGCTGCACTTCGCCGGCTTGCCGGTGAGCCGGTAAGCCGCATCATCGGCGAGCGCGAATTCTGGGGACTCAAACTGGGACTCAATGGCGCAACGCTCGATCCGCGGCCGGAGACGGAGATGCTGGTCGCCGATGCCATTTCTGCCGCCGGGGACACGGTGCAGCCGACGATCATTGACCTCGGGACAGGGTCGGGGGCGATTGCCATTGCGCTCGCCGATGGCCTGCCGCAGAGCCGGGTTACCGCAACGGATCTTTCCGCCGAGGCCCTCGGTCAGGCCAAGGCAAATGCCAAGCGGCACGGGCTCGAGACGCGCATCGAGTTTCGCCAGGGAAACTGGTGGCAAGCCGTGCCGCACACCGAGCTTTTCGATCTTATTGTTTCCAATCCGCCCTATGTGTCGTCCGACGAAATGGCGAGCCTGCAGCCCGAGGTGCGGCTTTTCGACCCGAAGGAGGCCCTCGATGGCGGGTTCGACGGGCTCGAGGCATATCGGGCGATTGCGTCGCAGGCGGCTCGACGCCTCAAACCCGGCGGGCGCGTCTTCCTTGAAATTGGGGCGACTCAGGGCGACGCGGTGTCCCGGATTTTCGCCCGCGCGGGTCTTGGGCGGGTCGAGGTGCAAAAAGACCTAGCGGGCCTTGATAGAGTGGTTGTCGCTTCCCATTCTTGAGGAAACCGAAACCCTGCGGGGGAAACGGACCATTTTACCCCTTGGAATGGCAGACCGAAGCGGCTAGGTTCCAAGTGCTGTCGAAGGCGCGGGTTGGCGTCAGGGCGACGGCCACCCGCTCATCGGCGACGCTGGATCAGCCAGCGAGGGTATTCCGGATGTGGAACCCGGCCTGACGTGATGAGCCCAAAGTGGTTCAGCCGGAACAGCTCTCGGACAAGTCTCCGCCCTTGTGGGCCGCCCGTTTGGGCGCGGCGATGTAGCGGGCCTGAGAATCAACGCAACCCGTAGGCTCATTTTGAAGGCGTATATCGACCAATGAGACCCAACCAGAATAACAAGAACCGCCAGCGCGGCCGGAACAACAATGGCGGGCGCAAGCACGTCAATCCGCTGAGCCGGAACTTCGAATCCAACGGACCGGACGTGAAAGTCCGAGGCAATGCGGCGCACGTTGCGGAGAAATATCTCCAGCTTGCCCGCGACGCCCAATCGTCCGGCGACCCGGTGCTCGCGGAGAACTATCTGCAGCATGCGGAGCACTATTTCCGCATCGTCGCAGCGGCCCAGCAACAGCTGCAATATCGCGACCAGCCGGGTGCGCAGGCGCCCGAGGCCGACGAAGACGACGATTTCCCGCCGATCAACGATCGGTTCGCTTCGCCCGAGCCGGTCCAGCGTTTCAACCAGCCCCAGCCGCAGTCGAGTGGCGAGCAGCCGGCTTTTGCCGGTGAGGCAAGCGAAGATGGCGGTGAGCAGCAGGACGCAACGCAAGCCGAAGGTGCTCCATCGGAAGAAGGGCTTTCCGGCCAGCAGGGCGTGGAAGGCGGCGAGGGACATCGCCGCCGCGATCGCAATCGCCGGCGCCGCAGCCGCGGCCCGCAGGAAGGCGGCGGGCAGGGCGGGGATCCCGCCAATTCGCCGCAGCCCGAAGTCGAACTCCCGGCATTCCTCACGGCCGGTGGCCCGACGGCAACGGCCGAGTAAACGACAGCGCATCGCGTGCAAAAGCCGGGACCACATCCCGGCTTTTTGTTTGGGCGCCGAATAGTGTCGGCCGGGCCGGAAATGCGCCGCAATTGCGTTCGACCAAGCTCCGGGCGCGCTGGCTTGACGGGGTAGGGCGGGACGCGCATCAATCCGGCGCCTCACGTCTCTGGCGGAAGGCTGCGGACCAGGTGGCAGAATAATGGGTTGGGGCAAGGGCCGAGGGTGAATCCGGCGCAACGCAATCGTACGCTCGCTCTTGTGCGCGCAGGGTTCGAGGACGGACCCGCGCTGACGGTTGCCTCGACGGACGGCGAAATCCCGCAGGGCCGCGAACTGAGTTTCGCGTGGCTGACCGGTACGGTCATGACGGGCCTCACCTCCGTGATGCTGATGGGCGCCGCTCTCTATGTGAGCTTTCAGGGCCAGGACACGTTCTCGACGGCCTACGAGGCCCTGCAGATCGTCACGTCGGACACCGAGACGGCGACCGACCTCATCAGCAAGACCAGCCGCGTACGTCCCGTGACCGTCGCGAAGTCGGAACTCGAGATCGTCGAGGCTTCGATCCGCGAGACGGTCGATGGCCGCGATCTCATCAAGAAGCAGCCATTCGTCCGCATCCGCGCAACGCTCGCGACGGCGGCGACGGCGTTGTCCGAAGACATTCCGGCCTATGACCCGCAGGCGATGATCGACTCGACGCAGCCGATCGTCGCTCCGGACGATGCCAACACATCGATCTATGGGGCCGAAGTCGAGGGCGAAGTTTCGATCAAATCGTCGGTCTTGCCGACGAGCCTCGTTCCGCCCCGGGTGATCACCGATCAGGACGCCGAGGCCTATGTGCGGCTGACGCTCGAGAACTTCTTCGGCGAAGGCGGCGGCGGCGGGGGCGGCGACCCGGCCCTTGCCTACGCGCCGGAGCCGGGCGGAGTGCAGGATCTTGGCGTTGTCGAGGGCGGTGGGGTCGCGGGGTTCGCCGAGAACGTGACCGTGCTGCCCAAGCGCACGACGGCGGCCGAGGCCGGGTTGGGGCGGACGGAGCGCATCTTGACCGTCAAGGAGCCGACCAAGATCGAGGATCTGCTCCTCAAGAACGGTTTCACCGAGAAGATGATCGAAGCGATCAGCGGGACGCTGACGAACGTCTATCCCTCGACGACGCTGCCGGGGCGGTCGCGTCTGCGCATCCTGTTCGGGGCGTCGCGGACATCGGAGGTGCTGATCCCGTATCGGCTGTCGATCTATGTGCATGACGATGCGACCGACACGCACAAGCATGCGGCGACTGTCGCGCTGACCGATCGCGGCTCGTATGTGCTGGGGCTGGCGCCGTCGGAGATTGCGTTCCCGGAGGAGGACACGGAAGAAGTCAACGTGTCGAACCTGCCGTCGGTCTATCGGGCGATCTGGGAGACGGCGCGCAAGCATGACATCGACGACGAGATCACCCAGCGGATCGTCGCGATGTATGCCTATGACGTGGACCTGACCAAGAAGATCACCGCGGGTGACACGATCGAGGTGTTGCAGACCGAGCAAGATGCGAACGGCAAACAGGATCTGCTCTATGTCGGGCTGAAACTTGGTTCTACTCTGCGGCAGCTTTATCGGTTCAGGACCAATGACGGGACTGTCGATTTCTACGATCCGGATGGCGAAACCGGGAAGCGGTTCCTGACGCGGCGGCCGCTGCAGGGCGGGGGGCGGCTTGCGAGCCGCTTCGGCTACCGCATCCATCCGATCTTCAAATCCCGGCGCCTTCACACCGGCGTCGACCTCGCGTCGCCGGCTGGAACGCCGATCTACGCGTCGGGCGACGGCGTCGTCGAGCGGGCGCAGTGGGTCTCGGGGTATGGCCGCTTCGTGGAGCTCAAGCACGTCAACGGCTACGAGACGGGCTACGGCCATATGAGCCGCATCGCCGACGGCATGAAGCCGGGGGTCAAAGTGCGGCAGGGCCAGGTGATCGGCTATGTCGGCTCGACCGGCAACTCGACCGGCAACCCCCTCCATTTCGAGATCAAGGTCAACGGACGCTTCGTCGATCCGCTGAGCGTCAAGCTGCCGCGCGACCACTCGCTGCCGAGCCAGGATTCGGGCGCGTTCAAGCAGACCATTGCGCAGATCAATGATCTGATGAAGCGCGAGGCGGCACCGACGCGCGTCGCTTCGATCGGCGGCATCGGCAGCAACGGCTAGCCCGCGGTCGGCTGATAGACCATCAGCTCGGCGCCGCCTGGCTCCTTGAAGAACATCCGCTTGCCGCCGGGAAAGTCGTAAGCCGGCTTGGTGATCTTGCCGCCCGCTTTGACGATGGCTGTTTCGGCGGCGGCGATATCGTCGGTGCGGATGCCGATGAGAGGGGCAGAGGAGCGGTCGCCGGCGTCGCCATTGAGACCGCCCAGGACGCCGCCGTCGCGGACCTCGATGTAGTCGTCGCCATAGGCCTGCGAGCCGAAGCCGAAGGCCTTGCTGAAGAAGGCGCTGGTCTTACCCGCGTTCGATACGGGGATTTCGAAATAGTCGATCTCGTATTTGGCCAACTTATCCTCCGTCGTTCTTGGTTTGTTCTGGCATGTTTGGCGTCTTCTTGCAAGCGGCGGTCCTCGTCGACGCGGTCCAAACGTTTCAGGGGCGCCGTTCAGGCGGCTCACCCTCATCCCCCGTTGGGCACCTTCTCCCAAGGGCAGAAAGCCGCTCGTCTTGGGCCCCGGAATTTTCGGCTCGATGGCCCTTGATGGGAGAAGGCCGCTCGTCTCGATATCCGGTTCGATGGCATCCCGGCTCGATGGCCCTCGCCCTTGTGGGAGAAGTTAGCGAAGCCGGATGAGGGTAGGGACTCTTGCACCGTCTCAGCCCTCATCCACCACGACCAATGACTAGGCCGCTGCCGCCGGCGGGATCACTTCGCCTTCGAGTTCGGGGACCAGCATCAGGCCCGCGTCGCCGGCGTCGATCAGGACGGTCTGGCCGTCTTCGACGTCGCCGCTGAGGATCGCTTCGGCGAGCCGATCCTGCACTTCGCGCTGGATGACGCGCTTGAGGGGACGTGCGCCATAGGCGGGATCGTAGCCCTCGTTGGCGAGCCATTCCTTGCCCTTGTCGGTGAGGCGCAGGGTGATGTCGCGATCCTTGAGCAGGGCGCCGAGGCGCTTCAACTGAATTTCGACGATGTCGCCCATGTGGATGCGCTGCAGGCGGTGGAAGAGGATGATGTCGTCCACGCGGTTGAGGAACTCGGGCCGGAAGGCCGCCTTCAGCGCATCGAGCACCTTGCCGCGCACCAGCTCGACCGACTCGTTTTCCTTGAGCTCGACGAGGTATTGCGCGCCCAGGTTCGACGTCATGATGATGATGGTGTTGCGGAAGT
>Ga0164241_10005415_pt1 | contig 11981 bp, 12 predicted proteins | sample OricomyardsoilBY_FD_108780 | JGI IMG/M metagenome (GOLD analysis project Ga0164241, IMG submission 108780) | Backyard soil microbial communities from Emeryville, California, USA - Original compost - Back yard soil (BY) | ecosystem: Environmental > Terrestrial > Soil > Unclassified | place: USA... | reverse complement strand
TAGTGCCCTGTCCGAGCGCTATCTCGTCTATGCGCTGTCCACGATCACCGCGCGCTCGCTGCCCGATCTCCGCGACGGGCTGAAGCCGGTGCACCGGCGGCTGCTCTGGGCGATGCGGCTGCTGCGGCTCGATCCTGCGCAGGGCTACAAGAAATGCGCGCGCGTGGTGGGCGACGTGATCGGCAAATATCACCCGCATGGCGATCAGTCGGTCTATGACGCGATGGTGCGCTTGGCCCAAGATTTCGCGCTGCGCTATCCTTTGGTCGACGGGCAGGGGAATTTCGGCAATATCGACGGCGATAACGCCGCCGCCTATCGCTATACCGAGGCGCGGCTGACGCAGGTCGCGATCGATCTGATGGACGGGCTCGACGAGGATGCCGTCGCCTTCCGCCCGACCTATAATGGCGAGGAGCAGGAGCCCGAGCTGTTTCCGGGCCTGTTCCCCAATCTGCTCGCCAACGGCGCCAGCGGCATCGCGGTGGGCATGGCGACCAGCGTGCCGCCGCACAACGCGGCCGAACTGCTCGACGCGGCGATCCTGCTGATCGACCAGCCCGGCGCCAGCGACGCGCAGATGCTGGAGCATGTGCAGGGGCCGGACTTCCCGACCGGCGGGATCGTGGTCGATAGCCCCGCCGCGATCGCCGAGGCCTATGCCACCGGGCGCGGCGGTTTCCGGGTGCGGGCACGCTGGCATGTCGAGGATCAGGGTCGCGGGACGTGGGTCGCGGTGGTCACCGAGATCCCCTACGGCGTGCAGAAGGGCAAGTTGATCGAGGGCATCGCGGCGCTGATCAACGACAAGAAGCTCCCGATCCTCGCGGACGTGCGCGACGAATCGGCCGAGGACATCCGCGTCGTGCTCGAACCGCGCGCGCGGACAGTGGATGCGGGGATGCTGATGGAAAGCCTGTTCCGGCTCTCCGATCTCGAGAACCGTTTCTCGCTCAATCTCAACGTGCTGGACAAGGACCGCACGCCGCGCGTGATGGGGCTGCGCGAGGCGCTGTCGGCCTGGGTCGATCACCAGTTCGTCGTGCTGCGCCGCCGCTCGCAGCACCGGCTCGACAAGATCGCCGATCGAATCGAGCTGCTCGACGGTTATCTGATCGCCTATCTCAACCTCGACCGGGTGATCGCGATCATCCGCACCGAGGACGAGCCCAAGCCGGTGATGATCGCCGAGTTCAACCTCAATGACCGCCAGGCCGAGGCGATCCTCAACATGCGCCTCCGATCCTTACGCCGGCTGGAGGAAATGGAAATCCGCGGCGAGCGCGACAAGCTGGAGAAGGAACAGGCCGAACTGGAGCTGCTGCTCGGCAGCGACGCCCGCCAGCGCACCCGGCTGAAGCGCGATTTCGCCAAGCTGCGTGATCGCTATGGACGCGACACGCCGCTCGGCAAGCGCCGCACCATGATCGAGGAAGCGGCGCCGGCGCGCGACATCCCGCTGGAGGCGATGATCGAACGCGAGCCGATCACTGTGCTGCTGTCGCAGCGCGGCTGGATCCGCGCGATGAAGGGCCATGCCGACGCCGAGACGATCGCCGCGCAGAAGTTCAAGGAAGGCGATGCGCTCGCCATCGCCTTCAACGCGCAGACCACCGACAAGCTGCTCCTCGCGGCGGAAAACGGGCGTTTCTATACGCTCGCGGCGGATAAACTACCCGGCGGACGCGGCTTGGGCGAGCCGGTGCGGCTGATGATCGATCTCGAGGGCGAGGTCGGCATCGTCGCCTTGCTACCGGCGTCGCGCGCGGAGAAGTTGTTGGTCGCGGCGAGCGACGGACGCGGCTTCGTCGTGTCGTCGGCCGACGTGATCGCCGAGACGCGCAAGGGCAAGACGGTGGTGACGCCGCGCCCCGGTGCGAAGCTCAAGATCGTCAAGCCGGTCGACCCGCGCGCCGACTATGTCGCGGCGATCGGCGACAACCGGCGCATGGTCGTATTCCCCTTGTCCGAACTGGCCGAGATGAGCCGGGGGCAGGGGGTGCAGCTGCAACGCTATCGCGACGGTGGCCTGTCCGACGCGATCGCCTTCGTGTTTGCCGAGGGGCTAAGCTGGGCGATGGGCGGCGAGAGTGGGCGGACCCGCACCGAAACCGACCTCTCGCCGTGGCGTGCGGCGCGGGGTGCCGCGGGGCGTATGCCGCCGACCGGATTCCCACGCGACAACCGCTTTTGAGGCGGTCCGATGGTATCGCTCACACTCCCGGATTGGATAGAATGAATCTGCTAATTTAGAGCGTTTTAACGAAGCCGCCTTACGCGCACGGTAATGGCGCCATTCAAGCCGACCCTTGCCCGAATTGCGTCGCGCGCCGGCGAACCGCCAAACGCACCTGCCGCACGGGGCAACTCCGGCATCAAATCGGGCCTCACCGCGCGCAATGGCGCGTTGGATCTGATCCCGATCCCCAGCGTGATGGTCACACTCGAAAGCGGCACGCTGGCGGTCGAGGGCGTCAACGCCGCCTATCGGCGCGCGGGGCTGGGCGGGGCGGATATCGAGCGCTCGGCGCTGTTCGCGCAACTCGGCGACCGCATCGTCGCGTTCCTTGGTGGAGACGAGCCGCAGCTGGAATTTTCCTGGGAGCTGGGCGAGGCGGTCGATAGCCGCCACTACCGCGTCACCTTTGCCCGCGTGCCCTCGGGGCCGCGCGGGCGCTGCCTGATCAGCCTGCTCGATTGCACCTCGGAATTACGCACCGAACAGAATCTGCGCCGCGAGATGATGACCGACAGCCTCACCGGGCTGCTCAACCGCGCAGGGTTCAGCGACCGGCTGGAAGCCTTGATCGGCGATGCCGCCGAGCGCGCGCGCTACGCCGTCATGGTGCTCGATCTCGATCGCTTCAGTCGCGTCAATGCCTGCATGGGCTCGCTGGCCGGCGACGAATTGCTGATCACGGTGGCGCGCCGCGTGAAGGGGGCACTCCGCGCGCGCGACGTGCTGGCACGCACGGGCGGCGACGAGTTCGGCATCCTGCTGACGCTCGAGGAAGGCCGCAGCGACGCCGATCACGTCGCCAAGCGCATCCAGGGCGCGTTGGCGGCGCCGTTCCGGCTTTCCGATTTCGAGATTCGCGTCGACTGCTCGATCGGCATCGCGTTCGGCGAGGATGCCGCCGACGATGCCGAGGAACTGATCCGCCACGCGCAATTCGCGGTGAAGCGCGCCAAGAATAGCGGGCTTGCCGAGGCGTATCAGACCCAGGCGTTCGACATCGCCCGCGAGCAATTCTCGATCGAGACGGCGTTGCGCCGCGCGCTCGATGCCGGGCAGTTGCGCCTGACCTATCAGCCGATCTGCGACCTTGCCTCGGGGCGGGTGATCGCCTTCGAATCGCTCGCGCGCTGGTGCAACGAGCAGGGCGAGCACATCTCGCCCAGCGAGTTCATCCCGGTCGCCGAGGAATCGGGGCTGATCGTGCCGCTCGGCCGCTGGGCGATCGAAGAGGCCGCGCGTACGCTCGCCGGATGGGATGCCAAGGCAGGCGGCGATTGCGGGGTGAAGGTTTCGGTCAACCTGTCCGCAATCCAGCTGCAGCGCGATCATATCCCGCCGGTGGTCGAGCGCGCGCTGGCGTTGAACAAGCTCGACGGCGCGCGCTTCACGCTGGAATTGACCGAAAGCGCGCTGGTTAGCGATCCCGATCGCATCGCCGGCATCATGCACGCGCTGCGCGGGCTCGGCACGACGCTGGCGATGGATGATTTCGGTACCGGTTATTCGAACCTCGCCTATCTCCAGAAGCTGCCGATCGATGTGCTCAAGATCGACCAGAGCTTCGTGACCGGGATGCTCGCAGATCGCGACAAGATCGCGATCGTCCGCGCGATCCTCAGTCTCGCCCAGGCACTCGGCATGAAGACCACCGCAGAAGGGATCGAGACCAACGAGCTGGCGCAGACGCTCGCCGCTCTCGGCTGCACCTATGGCCAGGGTTATACCTATTCGCGTGCGCTGGAGGCGGACGCGGCCTACGACTGGCTGGCGGCGCGCAACGCCTGAGCGACCGCTTCGTCGGCGATCGCCTCGACGCGCGCCGCATCGGGAAAGCCCTCCGCTACCCAGCGATCCTCGATCGCCTTGAGCGTTTTCGCAACCAACGGCCCCTTGCGTAGCCCGCGTTCGACCAGCGCGCCTCCCCCGATCGGCAAGGTTGGGCGCGCCCAGTCCGCCAGCGGGCCCGGATCCTCGCCGGACAGGAGCAGCCGGTCGCTCGCGAGCAACACGCCGAGACGATAACCGAGCGCCTGTATGCCCTCACGACCGAGCGATCCGGTGGCGCTCTTCAGCCGCCTGCGGTCGGCATTGGAGAGTTTGAGCCGCGCGCCGACCGTGTCCGCCGCGTCGGAAGGGATCAGCGCGGCGAGGCGGCGGATCGCATCGGGTTCGATACGCACTGCGGCTTCGTGCTTGGCCAGCACCGCCATCCGCGCTGCGCCGGCGGCGTCGATCTCAGGCAGCACCGCGGCGAAGATGCCTTGCTCGACCATCAGCGTCACCACCGGGACCGCACTCGGCGCGACCAGCAGCTTGAGCAATTCCGCCGCGATGCGTTCGCGCGATAGCGCCATCAGATCGTTGGCGCGCGCGGCGCAGGCGGCGAGGCCCGCGTCGTCGATCGTATCGCCGAAGCGCGCATGGAATCGGAAGAAACGCAGGATGCGCAGATGATCCTCGGCGATGCGTTGCAGCGGATCGCCGATGAAGCGGACGCGGCGCGCGACGAGATCGTCGAGCCCGCCGAACCAGTCGAAGACCTCGCCGCTGTGCGGATCGGCATAGAGCGCGTTCATAGTGAAATCGCGCCGCGCGGCATCGTCCCGCCAGTCGTCGGTGAAAGTAACGATCGCGTGCCGGCCGTCGGTCGAGACGTCGCAGCGCAACGTCGTCACCTCGACCGGCCCGCCGCGGGTGATCGCGGTGATCGTGCCATGCGCCAGCCCGGTCGGAATCGCCTTGATGCCGTTACCGCGCAGCAGCGCCATGACGCGCTCGGGCGAATGCGTGGTGGCGATGTCGATGTCGGCGACCGGCAGGCCGAGCAACGTGTCGCGCACCGCGCCGCCGACGAAGCGCGCACGTCCTTCGGCCGCACCGAGCGCGTCGCACAACGCGGCCAAGCCTTCGCGTGTGCGCCACGGTGCGTCGGGCAGCATCACGCGCTCCATCGCAGCCGCCGCGAGAGGTTGACGATCATCGCCGCGGTCGCGCCCCATATCCGGCGTCCGTCCCAGCTGATCTCGTAATAATGCCGGTCGCGACCCTGCCATTCGACCGTGGCCTCGATGTGATTGGCGGTGTCGAGCAGGAAATCGAGCGGCACTTCGAAGACGGCGGCCACTTCGCCTTCGGCCGGGGTCAGCGGCAGATCGGGCGGCACGACGCCGACGATCGGCGTGACCACGAATCCGGTGACGGTGCGATACGTGTCGGCCGGACCGATCACGATGACGGCAGCGCGCGGCAGCGCGATCTCTTCCTCGGCCTCGCGCAGGGCCGCGGCGACGGCGTCCGCGTCGCCGGGATCGATGCGGCCGCCGGGAAAGGCGATCTGGCCGGCGTGGCGGCTGAGCGTGTCGGTGCGCTGCGTCAGGATCACCCCCGGCCGCTCACGGTCGGTGACCGCGACGAGCACCGCGGCGGGAAACACCGTGTCGTTGGGCCCAAGATCCTGATCGCGCTGATCGCCGGTGAGCAATACCGGGCCGGCATGCGCACCGCTCTCCAGCGCGTGGCGCAGACGATCGGCGAGCGTCATGTGCTCGGCTCCAGCGGGAAGAAGGCGCCGCGGCTGCGCACGCCCGGTGGTCTGTCGTTGCCTGCCAATGCGAGACTGGCGAGCTCGTAATAGACCGTGCGCGCGATCAGCGCATCGAGCCCGGCGCGGACATGGAGATAGGGGCGTGGGCCGTCATCGCGCGTTTCGAAACGCAGCGGATGCTCGGCATCGGCGGTGATCAGATCGCCGGTGTTGAGCCGGAAGGTCAGGCTGTCCTCCTCGGCCTTGAGCTCGACCGCGACGAACGGCGCGTCATCGACCGCGATATCGAGCTTCTCGACCGGCGTGACGAGCACATAGCCGCCATCGGGTTCGCGGCGCAGGATGGTCGAGAACAGGCGGACCATCGCTTGCCGGCCGATCGGCGAACCCTGGTGATACCAGGTGCCGTCGGCGGCGATCCGCATCTCGCTGTCGCCGCAATGTGCCGGGTTCCAATGCTCGACCGGCGGCAGCGCGCGCGCCTCGACCAGCGCGGCGATCTCGGCCAGCGACAGCGAGGCGAGATCGGGTTCGGGCGGCATCGGCATGGGCGATGCGGTAGGCGAGGGGACGCGTGGCGTAAAGCGTGTCAGGCGGCGAGCGCGAGCCGGGGGCCGAGCATGCCGTCCCCCGCCGGCACGGCGGCGCCACGCGCGAGCAGACGATGCCGCTCGACCGGGCCGGGCAAGCGCCAGCCGGCGGTGCGCTCGGCCGAAAAGCCGAAGAAGCGGCCATAATATTCGGGATCGCCGATCAGCATCATCGCGCCGTCCAGCTCCTCGCGCGCGGCGGTGGCGAGCATGTGCGCCATCAGGTCGTGGCCGATCCCGCCGCGCTGCCGCTCGGGCGCGACCGCGACGGGGCCGACCATTACCAGCGGCGCGCCGTCGCCGTCAGCGCCGGCGAGCGAGACGGGCCAGCATTGGATCGAGCCGATCAGCCGGCCGTTCTCGATTGCCGCGAAGCTCAGCGCCGCGATCGGCCGCGCCGCGCCGCGCACCTTGTAGGCGGTTCGCTCATGCCGATCCGCTCCGAAGGCGCGGTCGAGCAGTTGCTCGACTGCGGCGGCATCGCCGGTTGCGAGCGGCACGATCTCGATCACCTCTTGGGTCACCTCGCAAATGTATTGGGGCATGGACGCCCGGGGCCGCGCGCTTTAGCGTCGGAACGGCTGAACGCAAGCGGAATGGAGGGTCGCGGCCATGAAGCTCTACGACGCCGACTGGGCGCCGAGCCCACGCCGGGTGCGCATCTACCTTGCCGAGAAGGGCATCGCGATCGAGCGCGTGTCTGTCGATCTGCGCCAGAACGAGCAGCTCGCCGATCCCTATCTGCGGATCAATCCGCGCGGCGCGGTGCCCGCGCTCGAGCTCGACGATGGCGAAGTGATCTGCGAATCGGCGGCGATCTGCCGCTATTTCGAAGCCGCCCAGCCCGAGCCGCCGCTGTTCGGGGCCACGCCGCTGCAAGTCGGCCGGATCGAATCGTGGACGCGGCGGATCGAGAGCGACGGCTATGCCGCCGCGGTCTATGTGTTCCGCAATTCCAATCCGGTGTTCAAGGATCGCGCCGCCGCCGGCAAATGGCCGGCCATGCCGCAAATCCCCGAGCTGGCGGCGCGCGGCGTGATCATGTGGAGCGCGTTCGCCGAGGCGCTCGATACGCGGCTGGCCGATCGCGACTGGATCGCGGGCGATGCCTACAGCTTCGCCGACATCACCGCCCTGGTCACGATCGACTTCGCGCGCGCCGCGAAGCTCTTGCCGGGTGAGGACCATCGCCACCTTCGGCGCTGGCATGACGCTGCTTCGGCCCGGTCCAGTGCCAAGGCCTGATCATCGGGGGCTAGCCGGGCCGATCCGCACCGCTTAAGGCGCGCCCCGTGGACGATACGCTTACGCTCGAAGTGCATGACCTGGAGGTGCCGGTGCTGACCGGCATTTATTCGGAAGAGACGCACCTGTCGCAGCCGCTGCGCATCTCGGTCAGCGTCGATTTCCTCTGTCCGCCGCGTTTCGATCCCGAGACGCCGCTGTCGGGCTCGAAGAATTATCTCGACATCAAGCACGCCGCGACGCGTTTTCCCGAAGGCCTGCACTTCACGCTGATCGAGGCGGTGGCCGATTATATCGCCGAGACGCTGTTCCTGCAGGACCGGCGTGTGCTGCGCGTGACGGTGAAGATCGTGAAGCTCGCGATCGCCGAAGCCGGCGAAGCGATCGGCATCACGCTTACACGCCATCGGCGCTGAGCTCGCTCAGCGCCGGCAGGGGCCGAGCGCGTTCAGCACGAACTGATAATCCTCGCGCGCGATGGCGGCGTCCGCGGGCGCCGAATCGGCCACGCTTTCGGGCGGCAGATCGCGCGGCAGGAAGCAGGCGAGCCGATACCAGAGCAAAGTGTCAGGATGTGGCGGTGCCTGTGCCTGATCTACCACCTCGCTAAGCGCGATCGACCAGGTCGGAGGCGAGTCGGGTGTCCTTGTGATCGACAACGAGACCGGCTGATGATCGGCGGTGTTGAGGAAAATCTGCGTCTCGCCCTGGCCCGGCAGCACGCCCGGCATGTGGAACGCGCGGCTGATGCCGGTGATTTCGGGCGGCGCGGTGGGCGCCAGCACGTCCCTGGTGATCTGGCGCACCAGCGCGTCGGCGGCGGGCGTCCAGTCGCGCTGTCCGTCGAGCCGCACGAGCTGGAGCTGGCCCGGCTCCCCGGCGACGGGCCGCGCGAAGAGCAGCACGCGCAACTTGCGCAATTTGGGCAAGCCACCGCTCGGCGTGAGCCGCACGTCGAGCACATAGCCGACTCGCGGCGGTAGCGCTCCAGGGCCGCGGATCAACGCCTGGACATCAGCCTCGACATAGAGCCTGGCATAACCGGGCTGCAATCCCGCCGTCTCAGGCCCCTTGATTCGCGCGGTCCCGTGGATCACGGCATCGACGATCACCGGCGAGGCCAGGACAAGATCCGCGAATACCGGATAAGGCGGCGGCGGGAGCGTTGCCGCAGGCGGCGAATCGCGGGGAATCAGGCGCTGCGCCTCGGCCTGCGCCGGGGGCAGGGCGGCAAGCGCGATCAAGGCGGCAAAGGCCGCTTTGGGAACCGTTTGCATAGGATTTGGTTAGGCGATCGTGCCGCTTTTATACAGAAATAATTCTGCCACGTCGGGATTGTACGTTTGTTGCGCCCGACAAAGCGTTTGCGCTCACGTTGACGTGGCGATAGAGACTCGGGTTCTGCCCCCTTAGGATACATTAGTACCTGGCGGCGCATCGGAAGCGGACCAGCGGTTACGCGACTGGGCGAAAATGCCGGGATAGAGGAGTGTCGTTACTGAATGGCTTATGCTGACCGCGATAAGAGCGGGAGTCGCATCGTAGGTATCGTCATCGTCTCGGTGATGGTTGCGGCTCTCGGCTATGCTTTCGTGACCGGCCTCACGTACAAGTACGTGAAGAAGATCACGGAGAAGCTGAATACGTTCGACGTGCATGAACCGCCGCCGCCGCCGCCGGACAAACCGCCGCCGCCGCCGCCGGATCAGCCGATGCCGCCGCCGCCGGTCGTGTCGCCGCCGCCGATCGTGCAGTTGCCGAGTCCGCCGCCGCCGATCACTTTCGTCCCCACGCCGCCGCCGGTCTATGTGCCGACGCCGATCGCTGCGCCGCCCGCGCCGCCCCCGCCTCCGCGGGTGTCTCAGGCCGCGCAGGCGAGGGGCAATCCTGGCCAGTATTTCAGTTCCGACAGCTATCCGCCCGCCGCGCAGCGCGCCGGAGCGCAGGGTCGCGTGGTCGCGCGGCTGACGATCGGGACCGATGGCCGCGTGTCCGATTGCTCGGTCGTCACTTCGTCGGGAAATCAGGACCTCGACGATGCGGTGTGCAGTATCTCGAAGCGCCGCATCAAGTTCACCCCGGCCAAGGACCAGAGCGGCAATCCCATCACCTCGACCTATACGTTACCGGTTCGATGGGTGCTGCCTGAAGAGTAAGTTATGCCGCCGGCCGGGAGTTATCTCCGGCCGGCCCCGATCCGCATTTGAGATTTTAGTTTAGAGGGAAACAACCAATGTTCACCACCATGCTTGCGGCCGGCGCGGCCGACGCCAATAACGCCGCCGAGCAGTACGGCTTCTGGAACGCGCTCAATCAGGGCGGCTTCATTTCCTATGCCGTCGCGATCATCCTCGGCCTGTTCCTGTTCTTCTCGCTTTACATCATGCTGACCAAGCTGTTCGAGCAGCAGAAGATCATCAACCAGGGCAAGCGTGTCCGCGCCGCCTTCTGGAATGCGCCGAGCCTGCGCGAGGGCGCAGCGAAGCTCGAGAAGAATTCCGCCTACAAGCAGATCGTGGACGACGGCCTCGCCGCGCAGGACCAGCACGCGAAGCTGACCGACCCGGTCGAGGCGCATGACTGGCTGCATGGCTCGCTGGCGCGTTCGGAATCGGCCATCGTCTCGCAGCTCAATACCGGCCTCGCTTTCCTGGCGACGGTGGGCGCAACCGCGCCGTTCATCGGCCTGTTCGGTACGGTGCTCGGTATCTATCGCGCGCTGATCGCGATCGGCGCCGCTGGTCAGGCCTCGATCGACAAGGTCGCCGGCCCGGTCGGTGAAGCGCTCATCATGACCGCGCTCGGCCTCGTCGTCGCGGTTCCCGCGGTGCTCGGCTATAACTGGCTGCAGCGTCGCAACAAGGCGATTGCCGAACATCTGGGTGCGTTCTCGAACGACGTGCTCGGCTATCTCGCTTCGGGCGGCGCGGTGCGTCCGACCGCCCCGGCGCGCAAGGCTGCCGCCCCGGCCAAGCCGGCGGCGACAACCACCGCCGGCCAGACCGGTGGCGTGCCCCCGCGTCCGTAATGCTTCGCCCGGCCGCATGGTGTCATCCGTGCGGCCGGGTTTGATCCCGGCAACGGCCGGAAGGCGAATGAATGGATAGGAAGCCAAGCAAATGGCGATGAGCGTAGGTGGCGAGTCCGCCGAAATGCCGATGTCAGACATCAACACGACGCCTCTCGTGGACGTCATGCTGGTGCTCCTCATCATCTTTCTGATCACGGTTCCGGTCGTGATCCAGACAGTGAAGCTCAAGCTGCCCGATGTGCGCTATGAGCCCACGACAACCAAGCCGGAAAACGTTTCGCTGTCGATCACCACCGACGATACGGGGCATTGCGCGATCTTTTTGGGCATGTCCCGGATCGGCCATCAGGAGTTGCTGCAAAAGGCGGTCGACAAGCTGAAGGCTGAGGTCGACAAGGCCGGCGGCGCTGCCAACATGACGCCCGACGAACTGCCCGAGGCGCATATCCGCGGCGACGTGAACGTGCCGTGGCAGTGCGTCGGCGGCGCGATCTATACGATGCAGATGGCCGGTTTCTCGAAGGTCGGCTTTATTTCCCAGCCGCCTGCGGCCGGCGGACCCGGCGCGTAGCCGCCGTGAACGAATTCAGGAGTAACATCTCATGGCAATGAGCGGTGGCCGCGACGACGGCGAACCGATGATGGAAATCAACACGACGCCGCTGATCGACGTCATGTTGGTGCTTCTCATCATGTTCATCATTACTATTCCGCCCCAGACGCATGCGGTGAAGGTCGATCTGCCGGTCAATTCACAGAATAATCCGCCGCCGCCGATCCTCCCGCAGAAGAACAAGGTCACCATTGCGCCCGACGGCACGGTGGCCTGGAACGGCTCGCCGGTCGACGAGGTGACGCTGGCGCAGTATCTCGAGCAGACCAAGACGATGAACCCGGAACCCGAGCTGCACTTCCAGCCCGATCCGCAGGCCAAATACGAAAAGGTCGATTCGGTTCTTGCGGTGATCAAACGTTCGGGCATCACCAAGCTCGGCTTCATCGGCAACGAGCAATATTACAACGATTTCTGACGCCTTGGCGTCGGGACGTGAAAAGGGCGGCCTTGGGCCGCCCTTTTTGTTCGTGCGGATGGATTTTGTCAGAGTCGGGGCAGGGTGACGCCGCGCTGGCCCATATATTTGCCGGCGCGGTCGGCATAGCTGGTCTCGCACGGCTCGTTGCCTTGCAGGAACAGGAACTGGCAGGCGCCCTCATTGGCGTAGACCTTGGCGGGCAGCGGCGTCGTGTTCGAGAATTCGAGCGTGACATGCCCCTCCCAGCCGGGCTCCAGCGGCGTCACATTGACGATGATGCCGCATCGCGCATAGGTCG
>Ga0164241_10005414_pt1 | contig 11983 bp, 11 predicted proteins | sample OricomyardsoilBY_FD_108780 | JGI IMG/M metagenome (GOLD analysis project Ga0164241, IMG submission 108780) | Backyard soil microbial communities from Emeryville, California, USA - Original compost - Back yard soil (BY) | ecosystem: Environmental > Terrestrial > Soil > Unclassified | place: USA... | reverse complement strand
CGATTTATGTACCTAACGGCCTGGCTCGTCGGTTCTATCACGCTCCAGAGCGCCATCGCTTCCACAGTTGAAGCGCAACGGCAGCCAACAACGCCGCGCGTGCTCATCGAGGGATTTCGCGTTACCGACAGTCTCACCCGGCGTGCTGCTGCGGAGGTGCGCGCGATCGTGCCTCGTTACGTATCGCAGGATTCCCTATCCGTCATGTCAAGCGACGTGATCCAGGCCCATCTTGACGTTGGAGAACCTGATGATTTCGGTGCGCCATGGATATGGACAGACCTGCGAAAGATTGGGATGCCGTATCACGTGGACGCTATCGTGGACATCGTTGCAACACGGTCGCGCGGCGGAGTCACGATCAGTGCGTATCGACTGCGGCCCCTGTGTACCGGCGCAATCACGCCGCTTCCGTCGACGACAGCTCCTACGCTGAAAGAGGCGGCACAAGTACTCGCGAAACGATTGGCCACTGATTCCGTCTTGTTGAAGCCAGTTGCCAGACCGCCATCGCTTTGTAGCTGACAGCAAACCTTTGATTGCGGACAGCCCTTGTATGCGACCTTCCGCCAGCCGTATTGGTTTGTGATTGCGTGCGGCAACTGTTCGCGCTAAGCCGTTCCGCAGGAGAGTAAATTCTGACTCCGGTTTCACCACTCGTCGGCGATCGTGTTGGCGAGGACGCGGTTCGGGTGACGTGTGTCCCGGCCTGAACGTGCTATTCCAGCCGCCTGATGAGTCTTGTTTGAAACCTTTCGGTAATGCTTGACAGGTCGTCCCACTGGACGAATCCTCGGTCCAGAGCGAAGTTAGATGCGTCTCCAGCCCTAACTCCGATGCCCGATCGCCGCACGTTCCTCGCGTCCATGCTCGGCGTGAGCGTCACACTGCCCACAATGCGGGCCGACGCGTTTCGGCACCTGGCGCGCGCCGACGAGCGGGCGCGCCGCCGCCCGCCATCAGCCACCACCGACGACGAGTCCTACTGGGGCGAGATTCAGCGCGCGTTCGACATCGATCGCACGATGGTGAATCTCAACAACGGCGGCTGTTCGCCAGCGCCCACGCACGTGCTCGAGCAGATGATCCGCGACCTTCGCTTCTCGAACGAGCTGCCCGTGGATCACCTGTGGCGCGTGCTCGAACCCCGCATCGAGTCGGTGCGCCGCGATCTCGCCACCGAATTCGGATGCGATCCCGAGGAGATGGCGATCACACGCAACGCGTCTGAAGCCAACGAGACGATGATCTTCGGCACCGACCTCGCACGCGGCGACGAAGTTGTATTCACGACGCAGAACTACCCACGCATGCAGAACGCGTGGCGACAGCGTGAGCGTCGTGAGGGCATCGTGCTCAAGCCGGTGAAGATCGAGACCCCAGTGCAGAGCACTGCGTCGTTCGTCGATCACATCTCGGCGGCGATCACACCGCGCACGAAGGTGATCGAGGTCATGCACGTCAGCTACCAGACGGGCTACATCGCGCCCGTGCGCGAGATCGTCGAGCTCGCTCGGCCGCGTGGCATCAAAGTGTTCGTGGACGGCGCACACGCGTTCGCGCACTTCCCGTTCAAGCGCGACGACCTGGGTTGCGATTACTACGGCACGAGCCTGCACAAGTGGATGAATGCGCCCATCGGAACCGGTTTTCTCTATGTTCGGCGCGACAAGGTCAAATCGCTGTGGCCGCTGATGGCGGGCGGGGTGGAAGAAGAGGACAACATCCGCAAGTATGAAGAGATCGGAACGCATCCAGCCGCGAACCACAACGCAATCTCCGTCGCCATCGCGTTTCACCGCTCGATCGGTGCGGAACGAAAGATCGCGCGTCTGAGGTATCTGCGGGACCGGTGGGCACATCAGGTGCTCGCATCGAGCAATCGCGCTCATATGATCACGAAGATCGGTCCCAACGAGAGTGGCGCCATCGGTGTGCTGGCGATCGACGGGATGGATATGGGCAAGCTCGGCTCGTGGCTGCTGGCCAATCATCACATCGTCACGACACCCATGGTGACCGACGAGTTTCAGGGAATCCGGATTACACCGAGCATCTATACCACTCTGGAAGAAGTGGATCTGTTCGCGGACCGCGTCTCGCGAGCGATCCGGAACGGCATGGTGTAATCGGAAAAGGCAGGATCGGAGCACACTTCTTGTGCGTATTCCCCAATTGCGCTGGAGTCACCATGAGCGGTCAAGGGTCTGCGGGTAATGTAATTGCCGCGCTATGCAGCTTTTTTATTCCCGGTTTGGGACAGCTTCTTCAGGGTCGGCTCTTCAAGGCCGTCATTCAGTTCGTGCTGGCGATAGTGCTATGGTTCATCCTCCTTGGGTGGATAATCCATCTCTGGTCCATCATCGACGCGGCAACCTGGAAGCCCGCTGCCTGACCATCCTTCGCGCGTCCGCGGGGACGCACCTGGAGGGGAACCGTGCTGAAACCGCCTGAGCAGTCGCCACCGTCGCCAGACGAATGTGAGCTACGTCGCCGAAGAATCCAGATAACCCGTCAGATCATCGGCATCGTCGTCGCGGCAGGCGTCATCCTGTTCTTTCTCCAACACACCTCCCTGAATGAGCATCGCTGGTTCGGGCACGTGCCGCCATTGGGCAGGACAGAATACGATTGTCTGTATCTATTCGGGAGTCTCTTTCTCGTATACCTCGTTCTCCTGGACATCCGGAGCGGCGTGAGCCGATTCGGCCGCATTACCATGTTCGCATACACGCGCTCATCGGATCCGGTGGGCTACAACGGCTCGGTTGGGCGTTTGGATTGAAGGTTCGCTTGCGTCGCTGTTCTCGCACCGACCTTTGGGTGACGCGGATGCGTAGATGTGACTTGTCTGGACGGACTCGCTCCCGAGGCGTACTTTGGCACCGTGGACTGGTATGCGAACTGAGCTTTTCGTCAACCAACGAGTAGCCCTGGCCGTGCCCGCGGTGTCACGCTGCGTGCTGAACGGCGAAGCCTATGGCTGAAATCACCGAGCACCTCTCCACGGCCATCGCCGACCGTTACCGCATCGAGCGTCGACTCGGCGAAGGTGGCATGGCCACCGTCTATCTTGCCGAGGATCTGAAGCACGATCGCAAGGTTGCGCTGAAGGTATTGCGGCCCGAACTCGGGGTCGTGCTCGGCGCCGACCGGTTCCTGCAAGAGATCAAGACCACCGCGCGACTCCAGCACCCGCACATTCTGCCGCTATACGACAGCGGCAGCACGACAGCGGCAACCGGCGGCGGCACGGCGTTCCTGTATTACGTCATGCCGTACGTGCAGGGGGAAACGCTCAAGGAAAAGCTCGATCGCGAACAACAGCTCGGCATCGACGAGGCAGTGAACATTGCCAGCGAGGTAGCGGACGCGCTGCAGTATGCGCACGACCAGGGTGTAATTCACCGCGACATCAAGCCTGAAAACATTCTCTTGAGCGGCGGTCGCGCGTTGGTCGCGGACTTTGGAATCGCGCTGGCGGTGAGCGCGGCCGCCGGTGGCCGGATGACGGAGACGGGCTTGTCCGTGGGGACGCCGCAGTACATGTCGCCGGAGCAGGCAACGGCCGACAAGCACGTCACCAGCCGATCGGACATCTACTCGCTCGGCTCCGTGCTGTACGAATTGCTGACGGGTGAACCTCCGCACACCGGCCCATCGGCGCAAGCGATGATTATGAAGATCGTGTCGGATGCGGCTCGACCGGTCAGAGAGTTGCGCAAGGCGGTGCCGCCGCACGTCGCAGCCGCCGTAGCGAAGGCATTGGAGAAGGTGCCGGCTGACCGTTTTGACAGCGCGAAGGCGTTTGCCGAAGCGCTTCACAACCCGGTCTTCACGTCGTCCGGTGCGACCGCCAGGACCTTCGATGCCGCGGGCCCGGTGTCCCGTCGGTTCGCCAGGCCTGCCGTGATGGCCTTGATCCTTCTGACCATCGCGCTGCTCGCCTGGACCTGGATTCGCCCAGGTCGAACGACGTCCGTCGCTCGCTTTCCGACTACGCTTGGCGCGTCTGGTGCCCTCGATGGACTTACTTTCGGGGTCGAGGCGACGCTCTCACCCGACGGAGCGTCCTTGGTCTTCCGCAGTCCGCTCACCGGACCCGGCCAACTCTACATCAAGCGCCGCGACGAAGTGGTCGCGCGGCCCCTGGCCGGTACGGAAGGTGGCTCGGGACCTTTCTTCTCCCCCGACGGTGCGTGGATCGGATTCGTCGCACACGGCCAACTGCGGCGGATTCCGAGCACGGGCGGGGCGTCCCTCAAGCTCGCGGACTCCGTCGACCCGACGTACAACCGGGGAGCGTGGCTGGAAGACGGTTCGATTGTCTACTACGACTTCCCGAACCATGCGCTCCGGCGTCTCCGTTCCGGAGACGCCACGTCGACGGTGATCGTCTCTCGCGCGATGGTTGGCGGCCGCTACCCCTGGTTTCCCACACCGCTTCCTTCCTCGCGCGGCATCCTGTTCGCGGCCCATCTTACGGAATGCGTGGGACCTGTCGCCTGTCGTCCGAGCCGAGTGTATGTGTACGACGCGCGCCGTAACGTTGTTCGCATGCTCTTCGATGACGCCATCGGTGCCTGGTACGTTCCCACCGGACACGTGCTGTACCTCACCAGCGCCGGCACTCTCATGGCCGCGCCGTGGGACAATGCGACTCTGACCACTACGGGGCGACCGGTGCCTGTTCTTGACGGGCTGCAGGCGCCGGGATTCCTGATTTCCGCCGAGGGGACTGCGTATTACCTGCTGGGACGCTCCGAATTCGCGCCTGGACCGGCGCCGAATGCTGCCGTGGTGTGGGTGGATCGAGCAGGGCACGTCGAACCGGTGGATTCATCCTGGCAGGTGAATACGGGCGGTACAGACAACGGGGCTGAGGGGACCGATTGGGGAATCGCACTATCACCGGACGGGCGGCGCATCGCACTCACGCTTCTTACTGATCTTGGCACTGATATCTGGATAAAGCAATTGCCTGGAGGGCCGGTGTCACGGCTGACGCAGTACGCCGGTGCAGACCGATCACCAGCGTGGACGCCTGACGGGCGGGCCGTCACGTTTCTCTCGGACCGTCCCATCTCGACCGATACGACTCGGAAGGTGAACCCGGTAAACGTCTGGGAGCAGGCCGCAGATGGCACCGGCGAACCGAGGCTGCTCTGGGGAAAAGATGATCCGACGGACGCGTTCTGGAGTCCTGACCGGCGGTGGCTCGTGCTTGGCACGACCACATCGACAGGGGCATCGGGACGGGGAGAGATTTCCGCGGCGCACCCGGGAGTGGACAGCCTGGCGCGCAGGATACTGGGGACGGGATCCGACACGAGGGGCGCGGCGCTGTCTCCGGATTCCCATTGGCTCGCGTACGTGTCGAACGAGCAGGGCGCGAATGAGGTGTTCGTTCGTCCGTTTCCAGATGTGAACGGCGGCAAGTGGCAAGTATCGAGCGGCGGTGGCAGCGCTCCGCTCTGGGCGCACAACGGGCGCGAGCTGTTCTACGTCGCCAACGGGAAGATGAATCTCGTGCGGATTCATCCGGGTCCTCCCTTTTCGGCAGAATCGCCTCGCGTCTTGTTCGCGATCCCGGACGGGGTCCGTGCGGGATCACTCTCTCGGGGCATGTTTGCGAGCACGCCTGACGATCAGCGGTTTCTCATGGTGCGAGACAACAAGTGGGAAGACATGGCGGGGACGCCTACGCTCGTGGTGGTGCAGGGCTTCTTCGACGAACTGCGCGCGAAGCTGAAGAAGTAGGGACCGCACCTGCCCCTTTCACCGACCAGCACTGGATCGAGCTTCTGGTGCTTCGACGGAGTCGCTTGCTTGCCGGCGTGCAACAACATGGCCAGCCATAACTTGACAGGTATATAACTATACAGGTATATATCTTTCATGGAATCTGCATTCGCGATCGTCGCGGAACCCAATCGACGTGCCATCCTGAGTCTGCTCGCATCATCCGAGCGGTCGGTCGGTGAAATCGAGGATCAGCTCGGCATGTCTCAGCCATCTGCATCCAAGCATCTGCGGGTGCTCCGGGATGCCGGCTTCGTCGAGGCGCGCGTGGACGGTCAGCGGCGAGTGTATCAGATCCGGCCCGAGCCTCTCAAGGAGGTCGACGCGTGGCTGGCACCGTTCCGGCAGTTCTGGTCCGCACATGTCGACGCACTCGAGGCTCACCTCGACCGCGTGGACAAACGATCTCGCCGGAGGCGGAGAAAGAGATGAGTGCTCGATCGAATTACGTTCCTGGTGCCGCAACCGGTGCTCAGGTGCAAAAGAACGGCGACGCATGGACACTTATTCTTATCCGGGACCTGCGTCAACCACCCGAGATGGTCTGGGAAGCGCTGACTGCGCCAGAGCAATTGCGCGAGTGGGCGCCATTCGACGCGGATCGCAATCTGGATGCGACGGGTCCCGTTACGCTCGCAACTGTCGGCGCTCCCAAGTCGCAGATGTCGACGTCGAACGTCACGCGCGCGGAAGCACCGCGCCTGCTCGAATATGGTTGGGGCGGCAACGTGATCCGATGGGAATTGAAACCGCTCGGCAAGGGTACACGACTCACGTTGTGGCACAACATCGACCGCGATTACGTCGCGATGGGCGCAGCTGGCTGGCACATCTGCCTCGATGTGCTCGACAGCATGCTCTCGGGCGATCCCATCGGTCGCATTGTGGGTGGCGACGCAATGAACTTTGAATGGAAGCGTTTGAATGCCGAGTACGCAGCACAGTTCGGCGTCGAGGCCCGGAATCCACCGACGCCGCCATCCCAAATCACAACCTGAGTCAGGCAATAGATATGAAGATCAGGATCACCAGCATCTACGTGAACGATCAGGAAAGGGCGCTTCGTTTCTACACCGAAGTGCTCGATTTCATCAAGAAATCAGATTTCACACAGGGGCCGTTCAGATGGCTGACCGTCGCATCCGGCGAGGAACCGGATGGGGTCGAGTTGCAGCTCGCGCTGAATGACAATCCCGCAGCGAGTACGTATCAACAGGCGATGTTCGAGCAGGGTAAACCGGCAGCGATGTTCTATGTGGACGATGTTCAGCGCGCATACGATCGCGCGAAATCACTCGGCGCCCAGTTCACAATGCTGCCGACCAAGGTAACCGGTTCGACGATCGCGATGTTGAACGATACCTGCGGCAACCTGATTCAGGTCGTAGCGCTCGACCGTTGGAATTGAGGGCGTATTTCGCGCACGCTGGTATTGCCGCATCGATTACCGAGAATCCCATGCACGATAAGAAAACAGCCGAACCAGATAACACCGCGGTACGAACAGCGTTGTGGCGCGCACTGCATCTGGAGGTAGATGCGTTGCCGCATGTGTTCGAGGATTCCGTGGGATTGCAAATCGTCGCACCTCCTGATGGTTGGCGCGAGCGACCGGATATGGACGCAGATGGAACACGCTTCTTTCGCGCTGCGATCATCGCGCGCGCCCGCTTCATCGAGGACCTGGTCATCGAAAACGCGAATCGGGATGTGCGTCAGTACGTGATCCTCGGCGCCGGTCTGGATACGTTTGCACAGCGCAGGGGCGATGTTGCGGACGGTATGAAGATCTTCGAGGTGGATCAGCTGGGTCCACAAGCATGGAAGCAGCAGCGTCTGGCCGAACTCGGTTTGGAGATTCCATCTCGTTTGCAGTTCGTTCCTGTCGATTTCGAAGCGGGCGACGACTGGTGGGAGCGGTTGCGGGAAACGGGTTTCGATATTCGTCAACCGGCCGTGGTGGCATCCGCTGGGGTCAGTATGTATCTGACCAGGGACGCAGTTTCGGAGACGCTACGCAAAGTCGCAAGGCTTGCGCGCGGGTCGACGTTTGTGATGACGTTTCTTGTGCCGCTCGATCAGATCTCATCAGAAGTGCGGATCGGTTTCGAGATGGCGGTCAGGGGCGCGACAGCTAGCGGAACGCCATTCCTCAGCTTCTTTGCGCCGGACGAAATGCTAGCGCTCGCCCGGGACGCCGGTTTCCGGGAGGCCCGCCACGTATCGGCAGCAAGTCTCAATGAGCGATACTTTGCCGGGCGGACGGATGGCCTGCGGCTGCCGGCCAACTCGGAGGAATTGCTGGTCGCGACGACGTGAAAGCGACGGTTATGAAAAGCGGTGCGATCAACGATTGCTGACTGCAGACGTGATGATTGTGCGGAGCCGTTCCAACTCGTCATCCAGTGCCGTCAGTGCGCTGTCGGCAGCGCCGAGCATTTCTTCCTGGTTCTCATTCAGCTCACCGAACTGTGCCGTGAGGAGGATGTGTACCGGCATCCTCGCCTCCTCGACTCGTTTCCGGGATCCATAAGCGACTTCGGCGACGAGCGCCTCGAACTCCGACGCCCGTTTCCGCGCATTCTCCGCTGCGTTCGCAGCTTCGACGCCGAGCGATTCAAGTCTGTGATGGATCGCGTCGATCTCATCGACAGCTGGAAGCGTCACGCCCGGGGACGCTTCGGGAGTCGCAAGTGCCTCGATGCGCTGTGCGACGTATCGCGTGTTGCGCCACACGATGATGAGCGACACGAGTGCGGCGATGCCTGCCACAAGGAGTACTGAAACAGGTGTGGATCGCCCGTACTGGCCCCAGTACGAAAGTCCTGCGACGAGAAGCACACCAAGCACGGCCGGCACAATCGCTGCGTACAACCTGTAGGCAATTCTCATGACGACCGCCTCGATGTACGTCCCTCGTCGAAGCTCGCGACGAGCACGTCGAGATGATCATCATTGTTCACCAATCTGTCGATCACGGATCCGCCAAGAATGTGTTGGAGCCAGCTTCGTCGCGACTGGCCGACAATCACGAGGGTGGCGTGCTTGTCGCGCGCGAACGCACATATTGCCGCAGCAACGTCGTCACCTTCCACAGTCGCGATCTCGGCGCCCATCTCCTGTGCTGCCTGGATGTTTTCGACAAGCCGTCGCTGGATCGCTCCATCGATGCGGTCGTGGCGCTCATCGGGAGTCTGCACATAGACGCAGTACCAGTCGGAGTTGAGGCGGCCGGCGATGCGGCTGGCCTTGCGCAACAGCATCTGTGTGTACGGCGGATTGCTCGACATAGCTACGACGATGCGTTCGGTAGTACGCTCAGCCTTGCGCGTACTGCCGAACGAGTCGCGCGCCACGATCCCTTCGCGGATGCGGTCCACACTGCTCGCGACCTCACGCAGCGCCAGCTCTCGCAACGTGGTGAGATTTTCTTCCGTAAAAAAATTGGCGAGCGCCGCCGGAACCCTGTCCGGAGAATAGATCTTGCCTTCCATCAATCGATGCCGGAGGTCTTCCGCGCTGATATCAAGATTCACAACCTGATCGGCCTCGGCGAGGATCCGGTCGGGAACCGTTTCGCGCACAGTTACGCCAAGCGCTTTCTGTACGACGTCGTTGAGTGACTCGACGTGCTGGATGTTGACCGCGCTGATGACGCTGATTCCGCGATCCAGCAGCACCTCGACGTCCTGCCATCGCCTGGTGTGGGCTGATCCTGGGACGTTGGTATGCGCCAGCTCGTCCACCAGTGCTACCGCTGGCGCGCGCGCGATGACGGCTTCGAGATCCATCTCTTCCAGTGTCACGTTGCGATACTCTACGCGATGGCGTGGCACGACCTCGAGGTCCTGGATCTGTGATTCCGTTTCTGTGCGGCCGTGCGTCTCGACGAAGCCGATGACCACGTCGATTCCGCGCCGATGCAGATCGTGGCCTTCCTGGAGCATGCGGTAAGTCTTACCCACGCCAGCGAACGATCCGATATAGATCTTGAGCTTTCCGCGTTCGCGTGCGCGCAGCAGCGTGAGGAAGTCCGGTGACGCTACGTCTTCCCGAGCGATAAGCGGTGTTGCTTGTGAATCGGTCATCGTGGGCTGTGTGTATATCTGCAGGCACGTGAGGTTACTGGCGCGGGATCGCATGATCCAGTGCCAGATTCAGTTGGAGCACGTTTACGCGTGGCTCGCCGAGAAATCCGAACGTGCGTGCTTCGACGTGCTGGGCGACCAGCGCGGCGACGCGTGTTGGATCGACGCCGCGTGCACGGGCCACACGCGCCACCTGCAGCGCGGCGTTAGCGGGAGTGATGTGCGGGTCGAGCCCGGATGCGGAAGACGTGACCATATCCGGTGGAATGGATCCGCGACGTGCGCCATCCAGTCGAATCTCTGTCTCTACAGCGCCCGCGATCAGTGTGTCGGCCAGCTTTCGATCGGTCGGGCCTCTGTTGGTACCGCCTGAGAGCGTGCCGTCATATCCCGCACCGGCGGCTGATGGGCGTGAATGGAAATACCACGGTTGAACGAACCGCTGTCCGATGAGTTCGCTCCCGACCAGTGTGCCATTGTGCGTAATGAGAGATCCATTCGCCTGTCGCGGGAAAATAACCTGCACGATGCCGGTAATCAGTGCGGGGTAGACCAAACCGGTTATCACCATGAGCACCAGTGTGGCGGCTATGGCCCGGCGGAGTTGGTTGCGAATCATGCGACAGCGCCGGTGAGCACCAGGATCATGTCGACGAGCTTGATGCCGATGAAGGGGACGATTACGCCCCCCAGGCCGTAGATGACGAGATTCCGACGCAGAATGGTTGCTGCAGGAGCGGGACGATATCGTACGCCGCGCAGTGCAAGCGGAATGAGTGCGACGATGATGAGCGCGTTGAAGATGACGGCGCTCAGGATTGCGGATTGGGACGAATGCAGGTGCATGATGTTCAGCGTGGCGAGTACCGGGAAGGTTGTCATGAACATGGCCGGTATGATCGCGAAGTACTTCGCAACATCATTCGATATTGAGAAGGTGGTAAGTGACCCGCGTGTCATGAGTAGCTGCTTTCCGATCTCGACTATCTCGATGAGCTTGGTGGGATTGGAATCCAGATCGATCATGTTTCCCGCTTCGCGCGCGGCCTGTGTTCCTGTGTTCATTGCGACGCCGACATCGGCCTGTGCGAGCGCTGGTGCGTCGTTCGTGCCATCACCTGCCATCGCTACGAGGCGGCCACCCGCCTGCTCCCTGCGGATGAGCGCCAGCTTGTCCTCTGGTGTGGCCTCGGCGAGAAAATCATCCACTCCGGCCTCGCGCGCGATTGCCGCGGCTGTGATCGGGTTGTCGCCGGTAATCATCACCGTGCGAATGCCCATCGAGCGCAGTCGGCCGAATCGTTCACGCATTCCGCCCTTGACGACGTCCTTGAGATAGATCGCGCCGAGCACCTGTGCACCGTGTCCGTTCCGCTCCGCGACGACAAGTGGCGTGCCACCTTCACGTGCGATCCGCTCGACTATTCCATCGATATCGCGCGGCATGGTGCCTCCATGATCACGAACGTACTGAGCAACCGCGTCGGAAGCACCCTTGCGCAATTCCATCCCATCCACATTGACTCCACTCATGCGAGTCACCGCGGAAAAGGGAACGAATTCCATGCGGTGCTCCGGGCCGACGTCGCGACTGCGCAGCCCGAACCTGTCTTTCGCAAGGACGACGATACTGCGGCCCTCCGGCGTTTCGTCGGAGAGCGACGCCAACTGCGCACGGTCCGCGAGGAGGCTCATTGCAACGCCACTCACCGGGTACAGCTCGACCGCCTGACGGTTGCCCAGCGTGATGGTTCCGGTCTTGTCCAGCAACAGGGTGTTCACGTCACCAGCTGCCTCGACTGAGCGGCCACTCATCGCGATCACGTTGTGTTGCACCAGCCGATCCATGCCGGCGATCCCGATGGCCGACAGCAATCCGCCGATCGTCGTAGGGATGAGGCACACTAGCAGCGCGACGAGTACGGGCACACTCACCGACGTACCGCTGTAGATGGCGAATGGCTGCAAAGTCGCGACCGCCATCAGGAAGACGATCGTGAGTCCGGACAGCAGAATGGTGAGCGCGATCTCGTTCGGCGTCTTCTGCCGCGACGCGCCCTCGACGAGCGCGATCATGCGATCGATGAACGTCT
>Ga0164241_10005413_pt1 | contig 11984 bp, 11 predicted proteins | sample OricomyardsoilBY_FD_108780 | JGI IMG/M metagenome (GOLD analysis project Ga0164241, IMG submission 108780) | Backyard soil microbial communities from Emeryville, California, USA - Original compost - Back yard soil (BY) | ecosystem: Environmental > Terrestrial > Soil > Unclassified | place: USA... | reverse complement strand
GTTCCACCGGCTAACTACCTGGCTCGACGCGCACATGCACGCGTTTGGCTTCTTCCGTCCCTACACCACGGACCGCGGCGGCGTGTCGCCAGAGCCCTGGCACTTGTCCTATGCGCCGGTGGCGCTCGAGGCGCAGCGGGCGTTGTCGCTGGAACGACTGCGCGAGGTGCTCGCGGCGGCGCAGATCGACGGCCGGGACGAGGTGCTGCAGACACTGGCGGAGAATTTCCGGCGCTACGTGGTCGAGGTGGACGCGCCGCCGGCGGCGGCCCTCCTGAGTCCCCGGCTGAACTAGTTCAGCTCCAGACTTTCTTGATCGCGCCCAGCATCAGCGTGCGCGTCGTGGCCATCGAGTCCTCGACGCCGGTGAACACCGGCGGCCGGCGGCGCAGCAGGCGCCAGTTCTCGCTGCGCAGGATGCGCTGCAGGTACTCGAGGTTGCGGTCGATGGATTCCATGTACGGGTTGCGGCCGCCGTACAGGATCTCGAGGTAGCGGTAGGCACGGTTGAATTCGCCGTCGAGCCGCTTGGCGCGCATGTCGAACACGAACTTCGGCGTCTGGCGCAGCAGGTCGAGGCCCGAGGCGTAGCGCACCTTCACGTGCCCGTTTTCCCCGATCGGCAGCGCCACCCCGGCCAGCACGAATTCGGCGTACAGCCGGTCGCGGCATTTCTCGAGGTAGCAGCGGTCGGCCATCTGCGCCATGAGGTCCGCGGTGCCGATGAAGTGGCCGAGCTTGTGGTCGCGCGTGTCGGGCGCGTGGATGTTCTTGAAGGGCCGCTCGTAGCCGGTGTAGTGGATGATCTCGGCGGCCACGTCGGCCCAGCGCGCCAGGTCGATCTTGGGTAGATAGTCACGCAGGAACGCGGCGCCGCGCGAGACGTGCACCGTGGTGAACTCGGCGCCGTTGGGGACGTCGGCGTCGCGCGTGGTGCGCAGGTAACCCACGTCGTGGAACAGCGCGACCACGATGCCGAGCATCGCGCGCTCCGGTCCGAAGCGCTGCGCCTCCGGAACCTGCAGTTCATGGCCGGCGATCAGCCGCGCGGTGGCGAGCGTGATGTCGAGCGTGTGCTGCTGGTCGTGGTAGACGGTGTCGACGCCGAAGTAGCCCGGCATGCGGCCCGAGAACATGCGCTCGAAGTCGCCGAACACGTGCGCGAACGCGGGAAATTTCTGGCCCGGCCAGACGCGGGCGAAGAGTTCTTCGACCGCAGCACGAACGTCGGGAGCCGAGCTCACGAGCACCGTGTCGGTGACGTCGTAGTCGCTGCGACGGGATTCGGCGATCACGACAGCGCCAATGCCTTGGAAACTAACAAGATGCGGCGAGTCTAGGCAGCGGGTGCTGGAAAAACCAGCAGGCGAAACCCGGCCTTGGGCCGGGCGTGACCTGCGTCACGGGTTGCATCAATCCGCAATCGCGCCGGAACTCTGCCTGCTGTAAAGCGATCCGACAGGCGCACCTGCCGGGGAAGTCAGGCGTCGAACGTCGCCACGACCGGCGTGTGGTCGGAAGCGCGTTCGGCGCGGCGCGGCTCGACGTCGATGCGGCAGCTGGCAAGTCTTTGTGACAGTGCGTGATGCGCGAGGATCAGATCGATGCGCAGGCCATTGTTTCGCCGGAAACCGCCCTGCCGATAGTCCCACCAGCTGAACGATTTCTCCGGCTGTTCGAATTGTCGAAAAGTGTCGAACAGGCCGAGATCGAGGATGCCCTTGAGCGCGGCACGTTCCTCCGGGCTGACGTGCACGCAGCCCACCCACGCGGCCGGATCGTGCACGTCGCGGTCTTCCGGGGCCACGTTGAAGTCGCCTAACACGACGAGGCCGCGGTGCTGCGCCGCTTCATCGCGCAGCCAGCGTGTCAGCGCCTCCAGCCACTTGAGCTTGTAGGCGAATTTTTCCGAGCCCGGCGCCTGGCCATTGGGCACATAGAGATTGATGACGCGGAAGTCGCCGATGTTCGCCGCCAGCACGCGCCGTGGCGGATCGTCGAAGTCGGGGATGTCGCGCACGAAGCCGGTCATCGGCTGGCGCGACAGCAGCGCCACGCCGTTGTACGTCTTCTGCCCCGAGAACACGCTGTGGTAGCCGGCCGCGGTGAACTCCGGGTGCGGGAAGTCCGGGTCCTGCATCTTGGTTTCCTGCAGCGCCACGACGTCCGGTGAATGCGTGCGCAGCCACTCGAGCACCTGCTCGCCGCGCACGCGCAGCGAATTCACGTTCCAGGTGGCGATCGAGAAGGTCAGGCCAGGCCTTGCTGGCGCAGCAGCGCTTTCACGTCCGGCGGACGGCCGCGGAAATCCACGAAGGCGTCGAGCGCCTTGCGGCTGCCACCCTGCGACAGGATGGAATCGAGGAAGCGCTGCGCCACCGCGCGGTCGAACACGCCGCGCTCCTCGAAGGCCGAGAACGCATCGGCCGCCAGCACCTCGGCCCACTTGTAGCTGTAGTAACCCGCGGCGTAACCGCCGGCGAAGATGTGCGCGAAGTTGTTCGGGAAACGGTTCCACTCGGGCACCGCGAACACCCCGACCTCGGCGCGCACGCCGGCCAGGATTTCATCGACCCGGGAACCCAGCGCCGGATCGAACTCGGCGTGCAAGCGGAAGTCGAACAGCGCGAACTCGATCTGGCGCATGGTCGCGAGGCCGGCCTGGAAGGTGCGCGAGCCTAACAACCTGGCCTGCTTGTCGGCCGGCAGCGGCTCGCCGGTCTCGTGGTGGCGCGCCATGTCGGCCAGCACCTCGGCACGCCAGGCGAAATTTTCCATGAACTGGCTGGGCAGCTCGACCGCATCCCAGGACACGCCGTTGATGCCGGAGATCGACGGGTAACCCACGCGCGTCAGCATGTGGTGCAGCCCGTGGCCGAACTCGTGGAACATGGTGACCACGTCGTCGTGGGTCAGCAGCGGCGGCTTGCCGGGCGAGGCCGGCAGGAAGTTGCAGACCAGGTAGGCCACCGGGATGGTGTGTTCGCTGCCGAAGTCCTTGCGGCCGACGCAGTCGTCCATCCACGCACCGGCGCGTTTCTTGGGTCGCGCGCAGGCGTCGAGGTAGAAGCCGGCCAGGGTCTTGCCGGCGCCGTCGCGGATCTCGAAGAAGCGCGCGTCCGCATGCCAGACCGGCACGCCGCTGCGCTCGACGATCTTCACGCCGAACAGGCGCTCGGCCACCGCGAATAGTCCCGCCAGCACGCGCGGCAGCGGGAAGTACGGCCGCAGTTCTTCCTGCGAGATCGAGAACAGCTTCGCCTGCATCTTCTCGGCGTAATACGGCACGTCCCAGGCGTTCAGCCTGCGGCCGGCGAAGGCTTCGAGCTCGGCGAACTCCCTTGCGGCCGCCGGTTTCGCGACCCGCGCCAGCTCGCGCAGGAAATCGAACACCGCGCCGGTGGAAGGAGCCATGCGCGTGGCCAGCGCGTACGCGGCGAAGTTGGGGAAATCCAGCAGCCGTGCGGCCTCGTGGCGCAGCGCGAGGATCTCGCCCATGACTTTCGTGTTGTCGTACTTGCCGGCGGACGGGCCGCGATCCGAGGCACGCGTCGACCAGGCTTCGTAGAAGTCCCGGCGCAACGTTTCAGAATCCGCGTCCTGCATCACCGCCACGTAGGTCGGTTGTTCGAGCAGGAACACCCAGCCGTCCACGCCCTGCGCGGCGGCGCGCACGCGCGCCTGCTCGACGATCACCGGGTTGATCCCGGCGAGCTCGGCCGGGTCGGTGATGCGGCGTGACCAGGAGTTCATCGCGTCGAGCACGTTCTCCTCGAACTTGGCACCGAGCTGCGCGAGCTCCTGCATGACCTGCTTGAAGCGCTGCTTCCTCTCGATGGGCAGCCCGACGCCGGCCAGGCGGAAATCTTCCAGCGCGCGCTCCAGCACGCGGCGCTGCCTGCCGTCGAGCGAGCCCGCCTCGCTGGCCGCGATCGCGCTGTACGCGCGGAACAGCGGCTCGCTCTGCGCCAGGTCGGTCCAGTAGTTAGTCAGCAGCGGCAGGCAGGCGTTGTAGCTGGCGCGCAGCTCGTCCGAGTTCAGCACGCCGTTCAGGTGGCTGACCGGCGACCAGGTGCGCGACAGGCGGTGCGACAGCTGCTCGAGCGGCAGCACCGTGTTCTCGAAGGTGGGATGCGGCTGCGCCTCGAGGTCCGCGACCTCGCCGCGGCAGCGTTGCAGCAGCTCGCGGATGGCGGGTTCCACGTCGTTGGCGCGGAACTGGTCGAAAGAGGGCAGTTTGGTGCCGTCGATATCGTTCATTTCATTCCGAGGGCGGCGAGTACGGGTTCGGTGTCCGGGCGCACCCCGCGCCACAACGTGAAGGACTCGGCCGCCTGTTCCACCAGCATGCCCCAGCCTTTATGGGCGCGCGCGCAGCCCTGTTCAATGGCCCAGGTCACGAACGGCGTCGCCGACTTGCTGTAGCTCATGTCGTAGCAGACGGTGTGACTGGCGATCACGCCGCCGGCCACGTTCGGCACGGCGCCGGCCAAGCCCGCGGCCGTGGCGTTGATGACGATGTCGAAGGGCTCGTCGCCCACGTCCTCGAAGCCGCAGCCGCGCACCGCGCCGAGATCGGCGAACAGCGAGGCCAGGTTGATGGCGCGATCCGGCGTGCGGTTGGCGATCACGATCTCGGTGGGCCCCAGCGTCAGCAGTGGTTCGACCACGCCGCGCGTCGCGCCGCCGGCGCCGAGGATCAGCAGCCGCTCGTTGACGATGTTCAGGGCCAGATTCTTGCGCAGGTCCGTGACCAGTCCGTGTCCGTCGGTGTTGTCGCCGAGCAGCGTGTGGTCGGCATTGAGGATCAGCGTATTCACGGCACCGGCGCGATCGGCGCGCGCCGTGAGTTCGTTGGCCAACTCCGCCGCGGCTTCCTTGTGTGGTACGGTCACGTTCAGCCCGCGTCCGCCGCGCGTGAAGAACTCCAGCACCTGCGCGCGGAAATTGCCCGGCGCGATGTCGTAGAGGCGATAGACGAGGGATTGATCCGTCTGCTTGGCGAACAGTCCGTGGATGAAAGGCGACCAGCTGTGACTGATCGGATGACCGACCACCCCGTACTGATCCGGTGTGTTCATCGTGTCTGAAATAAGCGGCCCATCCGGCCGGTCTTATACATGAACGCAGCCTCCCGCGGAACGACGGTGGCTGGGACCTTCACGCGTCTGCTCGAGATGTTGCGTCCGGATTTGCTGCGCTTTGCCTACTGGCTGGCGCGCGATCGGCAGGTGGCCGAGGACGTGGTGCAGGAGACGCTCATCAGAGCCTGGAAATCCCGTGACGAGCTCAAGGATCCGGCGGCGGCCCGGCCCTGGCTGTTCACCATCGTGCGGCGTGAACATGCGCGGCTGTTCGAGCGCAAGCGCCTGCCTACCGTCGACGTCGACGAGGTCGAGGCGCTCGGCGATCCGGCCCTGGCTACCGACGATGCGGCGCTGCTCGACCTGCGCCGCGCCATCCTGAAGTTGCCGGACGAATACCGGGAACCGCTGGTGCTGCAGGTGTTAGGTGGGCTCAGCACCACCGAGATCGCCAGCGAGCTGAAACTCACGCAGGCCGCGGTGCTGACGCGCCTGTTCCGCGCGCGCAACCGCCTGCGCACCATTTACGGGCTCGAGCCCGTGGAGGACGTCGAATGAGCGCCGCCGCTCCGGAATGCCGCCAGGCGCGCCTGCACATCGGGGCCGACCCGCATCACCTGCCGGCTGACATCGCCGCGCATGTCGACGGCTGTGCCGCCTGCCGCCGCTTCCGGCACGAGACGCTGTCGCTCGACGGCCGGGTGCAGGCCGCTCTCGACCTGCCACTGGCGCAGTTCCGCCGTGCCGCCGAGGTGCGCACGCGGCGCTTCGCACTGGCCGCGTCGGTGGTGCTGGCACTGGTTGTGGGCGGCGGCGTCTGGCTGTTCCGTCCCGCTACCGCGCTGGCCGGCGAGGTGGTCCTGCACGTCGAGGAAGAAGCCGACAGCTGGAACTCGCGCGAGAATCTGCCGGCCACGCAGGTGGCCGAGATCATGCGCACCGCCGGCGCGCAGTTCGATTCGCCGTATCCGGTGGTGTATGGCTATCCCTGCCCATTCAAAGGTCACCGCGTCGCGCACCTGGTGGTACAGACGCCGCGCGGCCTGGTGACCGTGATGTTGATCCCGCATGAGCCGGTGCGCCGGCGCACGGAATTCGTGCGCGACGGCCTGAGCGGAGTGTTGCTGCCCGCGGGCCGGGGCAGCGTCGCCCTGCTGACGCGCGATGGCGCGGTAACGGACGCGATGGCCGACGAGATCGTCAGCCGCGTTCACTGGTAGCGAGAACCTCGCAGCCGCCGCGTGGCGCAGCCAGCAGCCCGGGCAACTCCGGCAGCCATTCGCGCGAGCGCTGCTCCAGTAGATAGGGCGGATTGACCACCACCAGCGCCGAACCATTGAGCGCGGCGCGCGAGTCGGGGGGGTGGATCCACAGCAGCGAGGCCAGCATCGGCCGGGTCACCGCGCGGCCCAGCGAGGCGAACCAGCGGTCGAAATCCTCGCGCAGCTTGACCGGCAGCCACGCCACCAGCACACCGGTGGGAAAACGCTGCAGCGAGTCCAGCAGCGCGTCGTGCACACGCGCGAAATCCTCGCGCTCTTCGTAGGGCGGATCGATGAGCACGCAACCACGCCGTTCCGGCGGCGGCAGCAGCGCCCGCACGCCGGCGAATCCATCGCTGCCCTCCACGCGCACGCGCGCGGCGCCGTCCAGCGACTTGCGCAAGGCGCCGGCTTCGTCGCGCTGCGTCTCGAAGAACACCGCGCGGTCCACGGCGCGCAACACGCGCATCGCCAGTGCCGGGGAGCCTGGGTATTCGAGGCTTCCGCCGTGGACACCGCCGGCGATCAGGTCGCGATAACGCACCAGCGCCGCGTGGCCCGGCGTGCCGGCGAGCAGCCGCGCGATGCCCGACTGCCATTCGAGCGGATGCTGCGCGTCGCCGGGATGCAGCGAGTAGCTGCCGCGGCCCGCATGGGTGTCGACGAACAGCAGGCCCTTGTCCTTGCGGAGCAGCGCGTCGAGCACTTCCAGCAGCAGGACGTGTTTGTGCACGTCGGCGAAGTTGCCGGCGTGAAACTGGTGGCGGTACTTCATGAGACCTTTCGTGGGTGGCGCGGCGTTTATACACTGACGCGCGGAGGTGCAGATGATGGCGAGATTCATGGCGACGCTGGCTTTGGCCGGCCTGGCCGCGGCCTGCACCGCGTCGGGTGAAGAAAAACGCGCCACGCCACGCGCTCCGCCCACCCGGATCCCGGCACCGGCCCTCAACGAACTGCCCGTGGGCCAGGCCGTTTCCACCACGGTGATTCCCATCGACGTGCGCCGCGCCGTGGTCGCGGACGCCGCGAAGCGTTTCAAGGTGGCCGAAAGCGCCGTGGTGCTCGTCCGTGCCGAACGGGTGACCTGGCCCAACGCGGCGCTCGGCTGCCCCGAGCCCGGGATGATGTACACGCAGGCAGTTGTGCCGGGTTTTCGCGTGGTCGCCAAAACCACCGGCGGCGAGTTGCTGTATCACACCGACATGCTCGGCAACCTGCGCAACTGCAGGGTGCAGGAAGGCCCGGAGCTGCCCCAGCCCCCGCCGGATCGCTGATGACTTGCGCAAGTTCCGGGTCGCCGCCGCGGCCGGCGCGGATCAGGCTACGCGCATATAAAAGGAGCGGGCCATGCGATTCGTCGTACGCGGAATACCGCAGGAAATTGCCGATGAAGTGCGTCGTACGCGACGTTCACCGGGCTACGGGCACCCGGCACACGAGGAGCTGGCCGGCGGCACGGGTCCGTGTCGTTGCTGCCTCAAGCCGTTCGTGCCGGGCCGGGATCAACGCTTGTTGTTCACGTGGCGCCCGATCGGCGCCGCCGGCAACCTCATGGCGCCCGGGCCGGTGTTCATCCACGCCGGCCATTGCCAGTCGTTCGACGGCGAAGGTTTCCCGGATGAGCTGCGCGTGTTGCCGCTGGCCTTCGAGGCGCGTCTTTCCGGTTCACGCGTGAGCGAACTCTCGCGGCGCGACGACGTGCCGGCGGAAGCGCAGATGCGCGTGCTGTTCGAGGAGCATGCGGCGGAGTGGCTGCACCTGCGGCACGCGGAGGCGGGCTGTTTCATCGCGCGCGTCGAGCGGGTCGCGAGCTGAATCCAGTGCATCGCGCCGTGGCGCGAAGCCGGGCGCTACGACTTCTTTTTCTTCGGCGCGGCTTTCTTGTCGGACTTGGGAGCGGCGGCGGTTTTCTTCTTGGGGGCGGCCTTCTTCTCGGCTTTCTCTGCCTTGGGCATGGCGGGTGCTTTCTCCGCCTTGGCGGACTTCTTCGCGGTCTTTGACGCCTCCGCGCCCGCGGCCGCTGCGGCGGCGGGCGGCGCAGCCGGCTTGCGGCCACGACCGAAGCGGCTGCCACGCGGCGGCGCCGCGGCCAGCAGCTCGCGGCACAGCTCCAGCGTCACGGCCTTGGGATCCGAATCCTTCGGGATGCGCGCGTTGCGCTTGCCGTCGGTGATGTACGGACCGTAGCGGCCGTTCAGCACCTTGATGTTGTCGACGCCGAAATCCTGGATGAGCTTGTTGGCGTCGGCGATCTTCTTTTGCTCGATGAGCTCGAGCGCGCGCGGCAGCTCGATGGTGTACGGATCGTCCGGCGGCTTCAGCGAGACGAAGCCCTTGGTGGCGAACTGCACGTACGGACCGAAGGGGCCGACCTTGGCGACGATGGTGTGCCCATCCGGCATTTCGCCCAACTTGCGCGGCAGCTTGAACAGCTCCATCGCCTCGTCGAACTTGATGGTGTCCATCTTCTGGCCGGGACGCAGCCCCGCGAACTTGGGCTTCTCTTCGTCGTCCTTGGTGCCGATCTGCACGAACGGACCGAAACGGCCCATGCGCACCGAGACCGGCTTGCCGCTCTCGGGATGTTTGCCGAGCTCGCGTGCCATCGCGACTTCTTCGCGCGACACGTTTTTCTCGATGTGCTCGACCTGGGTGATGAACGGCTTCCAGAATTTCTTCAGCGGCTGGGTCCAGTCCTCCTCGCCGCGCGACACGGCGTCGAGTTCGTCCTCGAGCGATGCCGTGAAGCCGTATTCCACGTACTTGTGGAAATGCTTGGAGAGGAATCCGCCGACGATCTTGCCGATGTCCGTCGGGATGAACCGCCGGTTGTCCATGTCGACGTACTCGCGGTCCTTGAGAGTCGAGATGATGGTGGCGTAGGTCGAGGGCCGGCCGATGCCGTGTTCTTCCAGCGCCTTGACCAGCGAGGCTTCCGAGTAACGCGGCGGTGGCTCGGTGAAATGCTGGTCGCCGCGCACATTGAGCAAGGTCACCACGTCGCCGTCCTTCATGGCCGGCAGGATGCGGTCGTTCTCGTTCTCCGGTTTTCCGTCGTCGACGTCTTCCTGGTAGACGGCGATGTAGCCGGGCTTGATCAAGGTCGAACCATTGGCGCGCAGCGTGGTGCCGGCGCCCGCCTTGCCTTCGGTGCCGGGCTGCATGTCCACGGCCACGGTGTCGAACAGCGCGTGCGCCATCTGCGAGGCCACGGCGCGTTTCCAGATGAGCGAGTACAGCTTGTACTGGTCGGGATCGATCTTGCCTTCGACGCGCGAGGGCAGGATGGCCGCGGAGGTCGGGCGGATGGCTTCGTGCGCTTCCTGCGCATTGCGCGACTTGGTCTTGTAGACGCGCGGTTCCTCGGCCACGGCTTCCTTGCCGTATTCCTTCTCGATGACTTCGCGCATCTCGCGCACGGCATCGACGGCGAGGTTCACCGAGTCGGTGCGCATGTAGGTGATGAGACCGATGCTGCCCTCGCCGAAATCGACACCTTCATACAGCTGCTGGGCCAGGCGCATGGTGCGCTGGGCGGAGTAACCCAGCTTGCGTGCGGCTTCCTGTTGCAGCGTCGAGGTGGTGAACGGTGGTGAGGGATTGCGGCGGCGCTGCTTGCGATCGATGGAGATCACGTGCAGGAAGCCCTGCGCGGCATCATTGATCGACTTTTCGACGCCGCGCGCCGCGCCTTCGTCGGTGAAGCTGAACTGCTCGACTTTCTGGCCGTTGAATTCGACCAGCTTGAGCGGGAAGGTCTGGGTGCTGTGTTCGCCCTCGGCCTCCAGCGTCCAGTATTCCTGCGGAACAAAGATGGAGATCTCGTGCTCGCGCTCGCAGATCATGCGCAGCGCCGGGCTCTGCACGCGCCCGGCCGACAGGCCGCGCCGCACCTTTTTCCACAGCAGCGGCGAGAGATTGAAACCGACCAGGTAGTCGAGCGCACGGCGCGCCTGCTGGGCGTTGACCAGGTCCAGCGAAAGATCGCGCGGCTCGGCGATGGCCTTCTGCACCTCACCCTTGGTGATCTCGTAGAACACCACGCGCTTGACGTCCTTGCCCTTGAGCTCGCCGCGTTCCTTCAGCAACTCGCGCAGGTGCCAGGAAATGGCTTCGCCTTCGCGGTCCGGGTCGGTCGCGAGGTACAGGGACTTGGATTTCTTGAGTGCGCGCGCGATGGCGTCGACGTGCTTCTCGTTGCGCTCGATCGACTGGTAACTCATCGCGAAGTGCTTGTCCGGATCGACCGCGCCTTCCTTCGGGATGAGGTCGCGGACGTGGCCATACGAGGCCAGCACCTCGAAATCCTTGCCGAGGTACTTCTTGATGGTCTTCGCTTTGGCGGGCGACTCGACGATGACTAGGTTATCTGCCATCGCCCGTCAGTTCGGAAGGGAGTCGGGTTCTTCGAACAGCAGGTGTTCCATGCGTGCGCAGGCCTGCTCCTGTCCGGGCTGGCTCGAGAGCACCATCAACACCAGCCACTTGAGGTGATCGATGTCGACCTCGTCGCCATCGAGCGCGACCAGGCGGTCGATCACGATTTCGCGCTGCAGCGGCGAGAGGATGCCTTCACGCTCGAGTTGCAGCAGGTAGCCGCGGCACGACGTCGAAATGCGTTCGATCTCATCGCCGGAGAACACGCGCAGTGCGCGCGAAGCCATGTCGGGTCGAGACCGTTCACCGGCGAGGTCGGCCAGCCAGTCGAGCGCGCGCTCCACGTTGTGACGCCCGAAGCCGGCGCGCTCGAGATCGGCGGCCAGCGCTTCGCGCTCCGGTACTTCTGGCGCTTCCGCCATCATGTACTGGTCGAATACGTAGATGAGAATGTCTAAAACACTTCCGGTCATGAAGTCGCCGTAGAAACTAATGTCCCGCCATGCGGCTGTATCGGCCGCCGGGATGCGGCGCCACGTGCCCGTCGAGCTCCAGGATCAGCAGCATCGAGGCGATCGATTCGCTGTTCAAACCCGTGCGTTCGATCAAGCTATCGACGCTTGCCGGCTCGAAGGCGAGCGCATCTAACAGGATTTTGTATGCCTTGTCCAACACGGGCGCCGCCGCGGAGGTTCCCGCGGCCGGTTGTGCGGCACACTCAAGTAGTTGGTGTGCAAGGGAAATCTTCAGCTCCGCCAACACGTCTTCGACGCACTCGACGAGCTTTGCTCCCTGTCGGATCAGCTCGTGGCAGCCACGCGCAAGCGGGTTGTGGATGGAGCCGGGCAGGGCGAATACCTCGCGACCGGCTATCCCGGCCAGCCGGGCGGTGATCAGGGAACCCGACCTCTGGGCGGCCTCGACCACCAGGGTGCCGTGCGCCAGGCCGGCGATGATGCGGTTACGCTGGGGAAAGTGCTCCCGTAACGCCGGCGTGCCCGGCGGAAACTCCGACACCAATGCACCCGATGCGACGACGCGGTCGGCCAACGCGGTGTTCTCCCGCGGGTACACGATATCCAGCCCGCATCCCAGCACCGCCACCGTGATGCCGCCGGCGCCCAGCGCGCCTTCATGGCAAGCCGCATCGATGCCGAGCGCCAGGCCGCTGGTGATGCTCAACCCGAGGCGCGCGAAGCTGGCCGCGAACTCGCGCGCGGTGGCGCGCCCGCCGGCGGTGGGATTGCGGCTTCCCACC
>Ga0164241_10005412_pt1 | contig 11984 bp, 10 predicted proteins | sample OricomyardsoilBY_FD_108780 | JGI IMG/M metagenome (GOLD analysis project Ga0164241, IMG submission 108780) | Backyard soil microbial communities from Emeryville, California, USA - Original compost - Back yard soil (BY) | ecosystem: Environmental > Terrestrial > Soil > Unclassified | place: USA... | reverse complement strand
GTCGCGACGGACATGCGGTTGTTTTTCAAATACGCCTGCGCCGTGCTCGGCGAAAAGCTCGTGCTGGCTCAGCGCGCGATTCTGAAGCTCGCGGCGGAGAACACCGATGTGCTCATCCCCGGCTACACGCATTTGCAGCGCGCGCAGCCGGTGTGGTTGTCGCACCACCTCTTTGCCTACCTCGAAATGCTCCAGCGTGACCGCGAGCGTTTTATCGTGGTGGCCGATCACGCCAACTGGTGTCCGCTCGGCTCAGGCGCGATCGCTGGCACCACGCTGCCCATCGACCGGGAATTCACCGCGACGCAGCTCGGTTTCGTGGACGAAAAAGGGCGGCCTCGCGTGACGCAGAACTCCATGGACACGGTGGCCGATCGCGACGTGTTCATCGAGTTCGCCCATGCGTGCGCGCTCTTCGGTGTGCATGCGTCGCGCATCGCGGAGGATTTGATTCTCTGGAGCAGCGCCGAGTTTAAGTTTATCGAACTTCCGGATACGTTTTGCACGGGGTCATCGTTGATGCCGCAGAAAAAAAACCCGGATTCGTGCGAACTTCTGCGCGGAAAATCCGCGCGCTTGCAGGGGAATCTTCACACGCTGCTCACTCTCGCGAAAGGACTGCCGCTCACGTACAATCGCGATCTGCAAGAGGACAAGCCGCCGGTTTTCGACAGTTTCGATCAGACCGCGCTCTGTGCCGACGTGCTGGCAGGCACCTTCACTGGTGCGGAGATGATTCGCTCGCGTTGCGCGGAAGCGGTGGCCGATCCGGCGCTGCTGGCGACGGATCTCGCGGACTACCTTGTCGAGAAAGGCGTGCCGTTTCGCGAAGCGCATCACGCTGTGGGCGCGGTCGTTCGCATCGCGGAAAAGTTGTCGGTGAAACTGAACAACCTGCCCGACGAAGAGGTGCGGTCCGTTCACAAAGCATTCGGTCCCGACTGGGTGGACGTATTTGATCTCAAGCGGGCGATGAAGAAGCGCGCGGGCACCGGCATGCCCGGACCGGCGCAAGTTAAGCGGCAGTTCGCGCGCTGGCAGAAACTGCTGAAGTGACGCCCGGCCGCGGGCGGCGGCGGCCCCGCTGCCGTTAGTGTGAGGCTATGGAGTGCGGTGCCTCGGCACCGCTTTCCCTCGCGGGCTGGGCTCGCGTTTCCGCAGTCTGGCCACTGGAGGATGGTATGTATTCGGCGGATGCGGGCGGTGGATTGATGGCGCGCGCCGAGGCGCGCTCGCAAAGCGGCGTCGAGCCGCCGCACTCCAAACGCGCACTCCGCCGAGGCGCTCAGCGAGCCAGGTCTTTCGCGTCAAAGTTTCCTTTGGAAATTAAAATTAGCCTTACCTAATAATACTTTTTGACTATTTAACCCTTCGCCACCTTCGTGCTCCCCGTGGTCATTTCTCAGCAAACTTTCCCCATGGGCCCCGGTGGCAGGGATGCGGTCGTGCGACCTGACAAACCGGGCTTGTCGATCAACTGCGCGAGCGGTTTTCAGCCATGAATCCGACTCCTGACTCGAAGGGAGATGGGTGGAAGCGCTCGGGCGACGAGCCGAGCCTGCCGGAGGCGCATCGCACGGTTGCGGTTCCCGCGGGCGCGGGCTTCTGGCGGAAGCTTATCGCTTTTTCAGGACCGGGTTATCTGGTCGCCGTCGGCTACATGGATCCGGGCAATTGGGCGACCGACCTTGCTGGCGGTTCACAATTTGGATACACGCTGTTGAGCGTCATTTTAATTTCGAACCTGATGGCGATCCTGTTGCAGTCGCTGTGTGCGAAACTGGGAATCGCGACGGGCCGGGATCTGGCGCAGGCGTGTCGCGACAACTACTCGCGTCCGGTCGCGATCGCCCTGTGGCTGCTCTGCGAAGTGGCCATCTGCGCGTGCGATCTGGCCGAGGTGATCGGGACGGCGATCGCGCTTAACCTGCTCTTTCACATCCCGCTCGTGTGGGGCGTGTGTCTGACGGCGCTCGATGTGATGTTGGTGCTGTACCTCGCGCACAAAGGTTTCCGCATGCTGGAGTCGGTGGTGATCGCGCTGATGATTTTGATCGCCGGTTGCTTCGGGCTGGAGATTTTTTTCTCGCAGCCGGCGGTTGCGGAGATGCTGGCCGGCTTTTTGCCCACGGTCGAAATCGTGAAGAATCCCCAGATGCTGTTCATCGCCATCGGCATTCTGGGCGCGACGGTGATGCCGCATAATCTTTATCTGCATTCGTCGATCGTGCAGACGCGCAAGTACGAGCAGCATGCGGAGGGCAAACGCGAGGCGATCAAGTTTGCGACGCTCGATTCGAGCATCGCGCTGATGTGCGCGCTCTTCATCAACGCCGCGATTTTGATCGTGGCGGCCGCGACGTTTCACAAGCAGGGCCGGCACGACGTGGCGGAGATCCAGGACGCGTATCAACTGCTCTCGCCGATGCTGGGCGTATCCGTGGCCAGCATACTTTTCGCGCTGGCGCTGCTGGCGTCGGGTCAGAACTCCACGCTTACGGGCACGCTGGCCGGGCAGATCGTGATGGAAGGGTTTCTCAATATCCGGATGCGCCCGTGGCTGCGCCGGTTGATCACGCGGGGGATCGCGATCGTGCCCGCGGTCATCTGCGCGGCGCTTTATGGGGAGAGTGGGACCGCGAAGCTGCTGGTGGTCAGCCAGGTGGTGCTGAGCTTGCAGCTGCCCTTTGCGGTGATCCCGCTGATCCTCTTCACCAACGATCGGAGGAAGATGGGCCAGTTCGCGAATCCCCTCTGGCTCAAGTCGCTCGCGTGGACGACGGCTGTGGTCATCGTTGGACTCAATATCAAGCTCCTCTTGGATTTTTGCGGAATCACGGCCTGAGGCCGATCACGTGTCATTCTCCCGAAAAGGGTTTCCCCATGTATAAGAAAATTCTCGTGGCCTTGGAAAACGCGCGCACCGACAGCGCGCTGCTGCCGCACATCTCCGAGCTGGCGCGCATCGTGGATGCGGAACTCATCCTGGTACATGTCGCGGACGGCTGGGCGGCCCGGAACTTCAATCAGTTGCGCCTGGCCGAGTCGGAAGAGATCAGGGCGGATCGCGCGTATCTCGATGAGACGGCGAGCACACTTCGGGCGAAAGGTTTGCGGGCATCCGTGAAGTTGGTGATGGGAAATCCCCCGCAAGAGATTCTGCGGGCGGCCACCGACGAATCGTGCGACCTGATCGCGATGACCTCGCATGGACACAAGCTGCTCGGGGACCTGTTTTTCGGCAGTACGATCGACAAGGTCCGCCACAACACGACGACACCGATTCTGGTCGTGAGCGCCCGGGGAGTGGCGGGCGACGACAGGCGATCAGCGACTGCGACGGATGAGCCGGCCAGCGGGTGAAAACAATAGGAATTGGGGCTTGCGGGAGGGGAGGGGCTTTGCGAGGTTCCGCCCCTTGCGGCACCACCTTTTGGTCCGATCAGCGCGCCGCATCGCTCCCGCTGATCATCACGTTAGCTAACCTTCAACCAACGGCCCGCAAGGGTCACCGCGAAGGGCCGGCGTCGCGGAGCGAAGACGGCGGTGATTCGCACGTTTCGCTATGAGTTCAGTCATGCAAGAACTGCTCGCGCAGTCATCCTTCGATAAACTTAAAGAAGGAGAAATCGTCCCCGGCATCATCACCGAAATCCGCCAGAACGAGGTCGTCGTCGACATCGGCGGCAAATCGGAAGGCGTCATCCCAGCCAACGAATTCATCGATATCGGTGAACTTCAAATCGGCTCCTCGATCGACGTTTTCGTCGAGAAACTCGAAGACAAGCAGGGCGCGCCCATCCTGTCGTTCGACAAGGCCGAGCAAAAGAAGAACTGGGATAACATCCTCACGAAGTTCCCCGAAGGCTCCATCGCCGCGGGTCGCGTGAAGGCCAAGGTCAAGGGCGGCCTGATCGTCTCGATCGGCGTCGATTCCTTCCTCCCGGCTTCGCACATCGATGTGCAGCCACCGAAGAACCTCGATCAGTACGTGGGCCAGACCTACGACTTCAAGGTTCTCAAAATCAATCTCGACCGGAAGAACATCGTTCTCTCCCGCCGCGAGCTCATCGAGCAGCAGCGCACGGAAAAACGTCGCAACCTTCTCGATACGATCCAACCCGGCCAGGTTCGCAAGGGCGTCGTGAAGAACATCACCGACTTCGGTGCGTTCATCGACCTCGACGGCATGGACGGCCTCCTCCACATCACCGACATGAGCTGGGGCCGCATCACGCACCCCTCCGAAATGCTCAAGCAGGGCGAGGAAATCCAGGTCATGATCATCGAAGTGAACCGCGAGAAAGAACGCGTTTCCCTCGGCCTCAAACAGACCACGAAAAATCCGTGGGACGAGATCGAGCACAAGTTCCCCGTCGGCGCGAAGGTCCGCGGCAAAGTCGTCAACCTCGTGCCCTATGGCGCGTTCGTTGAGATCGAGCCCGGTGTCGAAGGTCTCGTGCACATCACTGAGATGTCTTGGACGAAGCGCATTTCGAAACCTTCCGAACTGCTCAAGGTCGGTCAGGAGCTCGATGCGGTTGTCCTCGGTATCCAGAAGGACGAGCAGAAGATCTCGCTCGGTCTCCGTCAGCTGGAGCCGAACCCGTGGGACATGGTCCGCCACAATTACCCGATCGGTGCGCGCGTTCGCGGCAAAGTCCGCAACATGACCACCTACGGCGCCTTCATCGAACTCGAAGAAGGCATCGACGGCATGGTGCACGTCTCCGACATGAGCTGGACCCGCAAGGTCAACCATCCGAGCGAAGTGCTTAAGAAGGGCGACGAAGTGGACGCCACCGTCCTCGACGTCGATCCGTCGCAGCAGCGCATCAGCCTCGGCATGAAGCAACTCGCCACCGATCCTTGGAGCGACATCGACGCTCACTTCAAGATCGGCGACGTCGTCAAAGGCACCGTCACCAAGATCACGTCCTTCGGCGCGTTCGTGGAGCTCAAGGACGGGATCGACGGCCTCGTGCACATTTCGCAGATCAGCGAAGAGCGCATCGACAAGGTCAAAGACGTGCTCAAGCCCGGCCAGGAAGTCTCGGCCCGCGTCATCAAGATCGACCGCGACGAGCGTCGCCTCGGTCTTTCGATCAAGGCCGCGAACTACAGCAGCGAGCAGCTCGCCGCCGAGACCGCGACGTACGACGCACTCAACCGCGACAGCTCGGGCGACATGATGAACCTTGGCGACATCCTCGACGAGGCCTCCCGCAAGGAGTAACCAACCCGCCAATACACACGTCCGCCCCGTGGTTGACGTGTTTTCAATTCAAGGGCGCCCGGATTTCCGGGCGCCTTTTTTTGTTTCATGCGACGACGATCGCCCGGGCGTGCAGGCGCCGGGAGCCGGATGCGGGAGCGGGACGCAACGGGATTTACGTGCCCAATTTTAGAATACGGTCGAATTCGGGCTTTTTGAGCGGCATCACGGACAGACGGCTCTGACGGAGCAGGCCGATGTCTTTCAGAGAAATTTCGCCTTTGATGGTTTCGAGCGTGACCGGTGTTTTGAGTGGTTTTCCGGCTTCCAACTCGACCGCCACCCAGCCGTCTTCGTCGGCGGTTTTATCGGGGAAAGCCGCCTTCGTGACCTTGGCGATGCCGACGACGGCCTTGGTGGTGACACTCTCGTAGAACAGCACCTTGTCTCCAACCTTCATGAGCCTGAGGAAATTGCGGGCCTGAAAATTTCGCACGCCTTCCCAGTTCGTCCGGCCATCGCGGACAAAATCGGTCCACGCGTAGGCTTCGGGTTCCTGTTTCACGAGCCAGTATTGGGTTGTCATGCGAAGGGTGGTTTTGTGCAGTGCATCCAAGATGGACGCCACCACTGCTGAAAAGGCAAAAGCCCGGCGAACGCTGAGGATTTTATATGTGGCGATGGCTGTCGGGATGGGACTGCCGGTGATACTGTATTTTTGTTTTCACCACGTTTGAGCCGTTTATCCGCACATGAACCGTACGCTGTTTCCGATCCGGATCGTCTTCATCCTCCTGTGCGCCGCGGCCGGCTGGCTGGTTTGTTACACGATTGAGGACTGGGACAAACACCGGGCATTGGCCGCGTTCATCGGCGGCTCGATCGGCGTGCTCGCGGTGCTGACGGATATCATGCTGAAGGGGTTTTCTCTTCGCGGCCTTTCGGCGATCACCTTCGGCCTCGCGGTGGGGACGTTGATTTCCTACCTGATCGGCACGTCGCCGCTTTTTCAAGGAGCGGACCCGCAGTACCTGTACCTCACGCAACTCGCTCTGTTTTTGATCGCGACCTATCTGTGCACGGTGATCGCACTGCGCGGAAAAGATGAGTTCAACCTCGTCATTCCTTATGTGCGGTTCGTGCCGCATGAAGTGGAGACGCCGCTCGTCGTGGTGGATACGAGCGCGCTGATCGATGGTCGCATCGCGGCCGTTTGTGAGGCGGGTTTTTTGGGAACGGCTTTAGTGATCCCGCGCTTCGTGTTGGATGAGCTGCAGGTCGTCGCGAATTCGAGCGATCCCATCAAGCAGGCGCGCGGGCGCCGCGGGCTCGAGGTGCTCGGCGAGCTGCGGAAAATCAAAAACATCGATATACGCATCCCCGAAAGCGACCTCACCAAGAAGCAGGATGTGGATGCGAAACTCGTGTTTTTGGCGCAGTCCATGAAGGCGAAATTGCTCACGACCGATTTCAATCTCGCGAAGATGGCCGAGTTTCACGGCGTGCATTGGCTAAATCTGAATTCGCTGGCGCGCTCACTTCGGCCGGAGCTGATTCTGGGCGAACAGATCGAGGTGGAGCTCGTGAAGCCCGGAAAAGAAGACGGGCAGGCGGTCGGTTATCTCGACGATGGATCGATGGTCGTCGTTCAAGGTGGACGCCCGCACCTGGGCCGCCGCGTGAGCGTGGAAATATCCAGCGTGCTTCCATCAGCCGGTGGGAAAATGATTTTCGCGCGGCTGACTTCCGACTCGGCGTGACCTGAAAATGCGCCCGTGCGACGGAGGCTGGCGCGGCTGACCGGGAAGTAAGAGGCGTTTCGCGGAAAAAGAAAAAGGCGGCCCGCAGGCCGCCTTGAAAGAGTGAAGATTTAAGCACCGGCCGATCAGAACGGGACGTCTTCGTCGATGTTTTCCTGCGGGGGCGGAGTGGGGCGCGCATTCGTGCGGGGAGGCGGCGTGTGACGCTCCACCGGCGCAGTCTGATCGATTCCCTCATCAGGTCCGGACGAGCCGCCACTGCCGGGACCGCCGGTGCCGCGGCTGGAAAGGAACTGCACGTTCTCCATCACGACCTTCAGTTTGCTGCGCTTTTGCTGTGTCTGTTTGTCTTCCCACTGGTCCAGCTTGAGGCGGCCTTGGACGAGCGCGGGGCTGCCCTTGGTCAGATACTTGGCAACGAGTTCGCCCTGTTTGCCCCACGCTTCGATATCAACGAAAGTCGTCTCATCGCGTGTCTGGCCGGATTCGTCCTTGAACTGGCGGTTCACGGCCAGACCGAATTGGCAGATGGCGGTGCCTTTCGGCGTGACCCGGAGTTCCGGATCGCGCGTCAGGTTGCCGACGAGAATGACTTGGTTGAAGGAGGCCATGGGGCTTTAGCGCACGCAGTCGTGCTTAGCGGGATTGAACGAAGGAGATGTGGACGCTGTTGTTGAGGCGGAGACGCTCTTTCAACTGGGCGGGAGCGGCGGGCGGGGCGGCGAAATCCACCTGCACGTAAGTCGCGCCAGTGAGCTTCTTGTCGGTGACGCGCACGAAGTCGCGTTTGCCGAGGTTTTCGATGGTGGAGACTTCGCCTTCAACGGCGGCGATGTCGCTTTTAACGCCATCGATGATTTGTTCGATGGAGTCTTCTTTGCCGCGATTATCGAGGATGAAGGTCGCGCGGTAGGTACGTTTATTTTGGCTCATTTTTTTCTCTTCTATTAAGTGTGTTCATGGCCCGCTCGGTCCCCTGATCGAGAAGGAGCTGGAGGCCGGAAAGGTAGTGGTCGAGGGATTGGTCGATGATCGTTTGTTGTGCGGGAGTAAATTTGCCGAGGACGAAGTCCTTGAGGTCCATTTGCGGAGGCTGCTTCGGACCGACGCCGAGGCGATAGCGGATAAAGCCATCGCCCAGATGTTGAAGCAGACTGGCGACGCCGTTGTGGCCGCCCGCGCTGCCAGTGATGGAGATTTTCACCAAGCCCAGATCGATATTCAGATCGTCGTAGAGGACGACCATCGAGGTGGGCGGAATACGATAAAAACTTCCGAGGCTTTGCAGGGAGCGGCCGCTCTCGTTCATATAAGTGAGCGGTTTCACGAGCAGATAACCCTGCCCGGGAGCGCGCTCCCAGCGGATAGTCTCGGCGTCGTAGGCACGTTGCTTTTGCCATGTGAGGCCTTGGCGACGAGCCAGGGCGTCGATGACGAAAAAACCCAGATTGTGCCGGGTGGCCTCGTACTCGCGCCCCGGGTTGCCGAGACCGGCAACGAGCGAAATGGACATGACTCAAAGAACAATCGCCTGGGCCGGCTGCGGTCAAGCGGGCCGGCCCGGGCGGGAAACTTACTTCTTGGCGGCGGGCTTCGCGGCGGCGGGAGCGGCGGCGGCAGGTTTGGCACCGGCGGCAGCGGGCTTCGCACCTGCGGCTGGGGCGGCAGGCGCAGCGGCGCCGGCGACGGGAGCAGCAGCGGCGGCGGGCGCGGCGGCCGCTTCCTCGGCCACAGGCTCGACGCACGAAACGACGGGCTGGCTCTTATCGTCGAGGTAATCGACGCCTTCAATCGCCTTGAGCTCACCGACGTGCAGCGTTTCGCCGACCTTGAGTTCGGTGACGTCGATCGCGATGTACGACGGAAGATCTTTGGGGAAGCAGCGGACGCGGAGATATTGGGAGGACGCTTCAAGAACGCCGCTCTGGTTTTTGACACCGAAGGACTCGCCGGTGAACTGAATGCGGACGCGGATTTCCATCTTCTCGTCGGCCTTCACTTCTTGAAGATCGACGTGGAGATACTTGTCGGTGATGGGATCGCGTTGAACTTCCTGAAGGAAGGAGAGGGCAGTGCCCGCGTTGTCTTTGCGCTGGAGCTCGACGAGCGTCGCGGAACCGGCGATGGCCTTGAGGAGACGGATGAATTCCGGACCATCAACGGCGAGCGCTTCGGGCTTCGTGTGCTTTCCGTAAAGGATCGCGGGGATCTGATTGACCTTGCGAAGACGGCGGGACGCGGAGCGACCGGTGTTAGCGCGAGGAGCGACGTTTAATTTGAACTGTTGTTTGCTCATAGTTTCGTTCCCCCTGTCACCCCGGGAATCGGAGGCAGGCGTAGTGGAAAAGGTCGGCGAAGGAACAGGCGCGCGACTCGTGAAGCAAACAAAACTTCGGTGAAGCGGAAAATTTTCGGAGGACGTGTTAAAACGAGCGTTGACAAGCGAAGTTTCGCACCTGTCCTTTCGCCCCTCTTTCGGTTGGTTTATTGCCTGGTAGCTCAGTGGCAGAGCAGGTGACTGTTAATCACTTGGTCGTAGGTTCGATCCCTACCCGGGCAGCCATCTCCATCAATGGGATGCGCAACTTTCGAGAGAGGTGAAAACTCAAGGTCTTCAAGCGCTCAGACGGGCGTCCCGTCCTTCGCAAAGCCGCCACCGTCCACTCAACAGGCCGGTTGATTCGCCCCCGCACGTGAACCACCACCGCGAACCCGGCTTGGCCCGAATAGTTTGAGCAGGCAAACCACATGCTCCTTGGCCAGTTCTACACGCATCGGGCGCATGACGGATTTTGCACAGCCGCGAACCTCAAAAATCGCGCCGCGATAATCGCTCGTCGTTGCTCCCGTCTATTCACCAAATGTCGTACTCGTCCCCTTGGGACGCTCGAAAATTACGTGAGGTGATCGGTGAAGTGGTGGGTCTAAATCTTTCGGAGATTTTCTTCAGCGGGTCCGGAGATGACTTCTCCGGTGGGCTTGAAGCGCGAGCCGTGGCAGGGACAGTCCCAGGTTTTTTCGGCGGGATTCCAGTCCACGATGCATTTCAAGTGCGTGCACACGGGCGAGCACATCGTGACGTTCCCGGCGTCGTCGCGATACGCGGCGACTTTTTTTCCATCCAGCGCGAGGATTTTTCCTTCGCCAGGTTTCAGCTCGCGCGTGGCGGTGCCGTCGGCGGGCGCCATCCAGTCACGCAGCAGGAAGAAGGGGTAGTCGGCGTTTTCCCGGATGTATTCCCACGCGGAACCGACGAGCTTTTTGCGGTCGATCTGAAAGATGTCCGCCCAGGGATTTTTTCGCCCTTGTATATAATCGAGCGCCATCATCGCGCTCAGCGTCCCGAAGGTCGTGCCGTTTCCGGCGAATCCGGTCGCGGCGAACTGGTGCGGCGCGGTCTCGCCAATGAACGGAAGTCCGTCGTTCGTCTCCACCACCTGGCCCGACCAGTGATGCTGAATCTGGGCTGATGGGAAAATCTTCAGGAAGCGCGCCTCGAGGCGGCGGAAATTTTCCCGCGTGTTGTCTTCCTGGCCGGTCTTGTGGTCTTCGCCGCCGTAGATCGCGAGATACCCATCGGCCGGATCTTTTTCGATGCGGAGATAATTATACGGATCCTGCGTATCCCAAAAGGAGGCCACGGGAAGTTCGACGCCTTCGATGCGCGCGCTCAGGGCGTAAGTCGTGTGAAGATAGAGCTTCGTCTGAAACAGGAGCGCGGAGAGCGTTCCGGTTTTCCCGGTGAGCGGAGTATGCGTCGCCAGAAAAACATTACGGCAGGTGATCTGGTGCGAGCCGACGACGACCGCGTTTGAATCTTCAACCGTTTCGACGGGCGACTCCTCGAACACGTGAGAGCCGTCGCCGTCGATGATCGGGAGAAGCGCGGCGAGGTATTTCACCGGATGAAAAAGCGCCTGATGCGCGAACTTCACGGCGGGCGTTGAAAAGAGGGGACACGCCTCCGTGAAGGTCGCGTCGATGCCGATCGCTTGGGCGGTTTGGACTTCCTCCTGCAGGTCCCGAATAGCGGTTTGGTCCTTGGTGGACGGTGCGTGCAGGAAGCCGGGCACCCACTGGAAATCGCAATCGATGTCTTCCGCGCGGATGATCCTCACGATCTGATCGATCGCAGCCTGGCCCGCGTCCCACACCGCGCGGCTGATGTCTCGGCTGAAATTTTTCTCGATCTCGCTAAGCCAGAGATCCGGCACCGCCGTCAAATGCGCCGTGGTGTGTCCGGTGTCCATTTGGGCGCAGCGTCCGCGTTCGAGGAGGGCGACTGTTTTCCCCGCTTTTTTGGCCAGGTATGCTGCGGTGATTCCGGTGATGCCGCCGCCGATCACGACGAGATCGACATCCAGATTGCTGCTCAACTTTCCGAACGAGGGAGTTTCCTTCGAGGCCAGCCAATGGGACGTGTTCATGCGTCATCAGTGTTTCACGCGCGCCATCGGTTCATTTTCGTCCGGCAGGGCGTCTCGGAAACTGCGCTCGGGAAATGCCCGATGGGATTAGCGAAGGAGAGGTGGTTTTTTCGGGCGTGAGCCCGATGAATCTCCGCCGGGAGGTGTGCTACCTTATGGCTTGCCAGCGTTAAGAACTCACACCGTGAAATCACCACCGAAGACGCCGTCCCCGCACGCCTTGATGATTGTCGATGTGCAGCGCGCATTTGAACCGCCGCCGCGTTTTATCAAAAAACTGGAGCGTTACTCGAAGCGTTTCACCTGCCGGATTTTCACCCGGTATATCAATCCTCCGGGTTCCATGTTCAGGCGGATGCTGAAAAAAAATCCTGCGCGCCGGGATCCGCTGAATCGTTGCTGGTCATCGAGCCGCGGCCTGGCGATCTGGTCATCGAAAAATCCACCTACGGCCTTACGCCCAAGGATATTCAAAAATTGCGGCGGCTCGGAATCAAAAGGGTCACCGTGTGCGGGCTCGATACCGACGCGTGCGTTCTCGGCGTGATGTTTTCTCTCTTCGACGCCGGTATAGAATGTCAT
>Ga0164241_10005411_pt1 | contig 11985 bp, 8 predicted proteins | sample OricomyardsoilBY_FD_108780 | JGI IMG/M metagenome (GOLD analysis project Ga0164241, IMG submission 108780) | Backyard soil microbial communities from Emeryville, California, USA - Original compost - Back yard soil (BY) | ecosystem: Environmental > Terrestrial > Soil > Unclassified | place: USA... | reverse complement strand
TAGGCATTGAGCAGCCGCCGCGCATCACCATCGGCATGGCCGATGAGGCGCTGGCGCGCGCCGTCGCTCAGCGGCGGCGCCTGCAGCAGCGCCTGCGCACGCACCAGCAGCGCCGCCAGATCGTTGTCATCCAGCACCTTCAGCACATGCACGGTGGCGCGCGACAGCAGCGCCGAGTTGACCTCGAACGACGGGTTCTCGGTGGTCGCGCCGATGAAGGTGAACAGCCCCGATTCGACATGCGGCAGGAAGGCGTCCTGCTGTGCCTTGTTGAAGCGGTGCACCTCGTCGACGAAGACGACGGTCGCGCGGCCCTGCTGGCGCAGCAACTGCGCCTGCTCGACCGCTTCGCGAATGTCCTTCACACCGGCCAGCACCGCCGACAGCACGATGAAGTGGGCGTCGGCGACACCGGCCATCAGGCGCGCCAGCGTCGTCTTGCCAACGCCCGGCGGGCCCCACAGGATCATCGAATGCAGCCGGCCTTTGTCGAACGCGGTGCGCAGCGGCCGGCCCGCGCCGAGCAGATGCTGCTGGCCGATCACTTCGTCGAGCGTGCGCGGCCGCAGCCGTTCGGCCAGCGGCACGGCCGCGGGCTCGGCGTCGAAGAGGGAATCCTGAGCCGGCATGCCGCGCATTGTCGCAGCGCGCGGCAGGCGATCAGGCCGTCAGGCCAGCGCCACCTGCGGCTGCAGCAGCAGTTCCTGCACCTGGCGCGGCCCCAGCGGGCGCGACAGCAGATAACCCTGGCCGATGGTGGCGCCGAGCTGGCGCAGGCGCACAAGCTGTTCGTGCGTCTCTATGCCTTCGGCCACCACCTCCTTGTTCAGCGAACGGCCGAGCGAGATCACGGTGCGCACGATCTCCAGGTTCTGCGGACTCTTGTCCATGCCGATGACGAACGAACGGTCGATCTTCAGGCAGTCGAAGGGCAGCGTGCTCAGATAGGCGAGCGACGAGTAGCCGGTGCCGAAGTCGTCGATGCCGACCTTCACCCCGAGCTCGCCCAGTTCGGCCAGCGCCTGGAGTGCCTTCTCGCGCTGCTCCATCAGCGTGCTCTCGGTGATCTCGAGCACCAGCATGCGCGGCGGCATGCCGTGGCGCTGCAGCACCTCGCGCACGTGCGGCACGAAGTGCGGCTGCGCGAGATCCTTGCCCGACACGTTGACGTGCATCACCAGCTCGCCGTGTTCGGCGTTCTCGCGCCACCACGCCGCGTGCTGGCTTACCGCCTGCTCGATGGCCCAGCGGGTCAGCGGCTCGATGCAACCGGTCTCCTCGGCAAGCGCGATGAACACGCCAGGGCTGATGGCGCCGCGCACCGGGTGCGTCCAGCGCGCCAGCGCCTCGAAGCCGATCAGGCGATGCGGATCGAGCTCGAACAGCGGCTGGTAGGCCAGCGAAAGCTGGCCCTCGCCGATGGCGCGCCGCAGGTCGGCTTCGAGCTGCAGCTTGTGGCCAAGCTGTTCGTGCAGGCTGGCATCGAACAGCGCCAGCCGCCCCTTGCCGCCCGCCTTGGCCTGGTACATCGCGAGGTCGGCATCACGCAGCACCTCGTCGGGCTCGCGATAGCCCATGTCGCTGAACGTGAGGCCGATGCTCGCCAGCGGGCGCAGCTCGGTGCCGTTGATGCTGGCCGGCTGGTTCAGCGCCTGCAGCAGCCGTTCGCCCAGCTTCACGGCATCGGCCGCATGCTGCGGGCCTTCGATGAGGATGGCGAACTCGTCACCGCCCAGGCGTGCGACGAGGTCGTTCGGCCGCACGCAGGCGCTGAGCCGGCGCGCCACCTCCTTGAGCAGTTCATCGCCAGCCGGGTGGCCGAGACTGTCGTTGACGATCTTGAAGCGGTCGAGGTCGAGCATCATCACCGCGAAGCCTTCGCGCCTGTCGGTGCGTGAGCGCTCGACGGCCACGCTTAAGCGTTCCTGGAAGCAGTTGCGGTTGGCCAGATCGGTCAGCACGTCGTGGTAGGCGATGTGGCGCAGTTCACCTTCGGCGTGGCGGCGCGACGTGATGTCGCGCAACTGGAAGATCAGCCCGGCACCGGCGCCCGCGCTGTCGAACAGCGCGCAGTGCAGCGAGACCCAGATCTCGTGCTGCTCGGCACCGACGCAGCGCAGCTCGATGGAGAACTGCTCCTGCTGGCGCGCGAGCACGGCGTCCAGGTGGCGGTCGAGCAGCCGCGCGTCACCGGCGTGCAGCAGGCTGCGGAACGGCCGCTGCAGCAGCCCGTCGGCTGTGTAGCCCAGCAGCGCGTGCAAGGCCTGGTTGGCCTGCAGCACCTGGCCTTCGGCGCTGACGATGGCCATGCCGATCGACGCCTGCGAAAACGCCGAATGAAAACGTTTCTGGTTCTGTTGCGACTCGGCCTCGGCCGCCGAGACGCGCGCCTCCTGCGCGTCGTGTTCGATGATCTGCTGGCGGAAGTGGGCCCGCAGCAGCGCCAGCGACAGGCCGATCACGAGCACGCCGACAGCCACCGCGGCGCGCCCGAACTGCTGCGCGTTCAACGACAGCATGCCCGCCAGCGCCGACGACAGGAGCTGCATCGTGCCGACCCAGTTAGTGCTGTCGAACCAGTCCCGAAAACCCATGCGCAGGCCGCGCTTGAGATAGATCACCTGCATCAGCGCCGTGGTGCTGAACACGTAGTTCAGCATCGCCGCCGCCGCCAGCGCGGACAGGTGCGCCGCCGCCAGCGGCAGCCCGGCGTCGACCAGGCCAGCCTGCATGACGACAAACAACGCACCGGCCAGCGCCATGCTCGCGGCGTTGGCGGCACAGGTCGCGACGCGGCTTGTCAGCCGCGCCGAGCTGCGGCTCGACGCAATGAGTCCTTCGAGCGCCGCCGCCACCACCGCTGCCGGCGCGCCATACAGCGCCAGCAGCAGGTAGACGACGCCATCGGCGGTTGAGATCGAGTGTTTGCTGCGCGGAATCTGGATCGGAAATGCCGACGCCATGCCGACGATCAGCAGCCAGCCAAGCACCTGCCACAGATCGTCGACAGGCGCCCGGCCGAGCAGGAACAGGGCGCCGTTCAGCGCCAGCAGACCCGCGCCTGCCAGCACGAGCCAGAAGCGCGTGGCGGTGGCGTTGTAGTCGAACAGATGGGCATGCCGGAAGGCCACCCAGGATGTGCCGGTGCTTTGCGCCTCGGAGCCGGCCGGACTGTCCATCGTTCGTCAATGCTCGCCGGTCAGACTCGGGTCAGCCTGCGATGCGGGGTCGGAGAGCGACTCGCTGAGGATGAAGCCTTCGCTCAGGATGAAACCCTCGCTGAGAATGAAACCTTCGCTCAGGATGAAGCCTTCACTGAGGATGAAACCCTCGCTGAGGATGAAACCTTCACTGAGGATGAAGCCCTCGCTGAGAATGAAGCCCTCGCTGAGAATGAAGCCGCTGCCCTGCACCACCTGGTCGCTCAGCGCGCCGGGCAGCGCGAACACACCGGCCTTCGCCGCATAGCCGCTGCCGTCGACGCGCACGACGTCGCGGGTGACGAGTTGCTGGTTCGCGACCCGGTCTTCGGAGATCGACGACGACATCGTGCCGCTTGGTCCCCTCAGGGTCTCGACCGTGCTGCGCAGCACGATCTGGCGCGCCCAGGTCAGCGTCGGATCCCAGATCGGCTGGAACTTCGTGAACAGCGCGTTGCCCGACAACAGGTGGTTGCCGCCGGCGCTGACGAGCTGGCTCCAGCGCACGTTCTGGCCCTCGATCATCGAGTGCGGTGCGGGCAGCGAGCGGCCCAGCGCCAGCAGCGAGTCGCCGGCCTTCAGCTTGCCGGCGGCCAGCGCCGGGCCGATGTCGGTGCGCAGCGCCGCGGCCAGGCGAACTGCACCGTCGACGTTCAACTCGCCCACACCCTGCTGCAGCAGGTTCGCGCCGGCGATCGGCTGCGCCGTGTATTGCAGGATCGCCTTCACCAGCGGCGGCGTCAGGCCCGGGTTGACCTGCAGCATCAGCGCCGCGGCGCCCGCCACCGCAGGTGCAGCCACCGAGGTGCCGCTGAGTTCCATCAGCGTCTGGTTCGGCCGCTGCGAGGCGCCGGCCACGACTGCCAGTTCAGGGTGTTGCGTGACGAGTGCATTCCAGGTGCTGCGACGACCGAAGACATCGCTCGACAGCGTGCCGATGAGACGGTTGCCTGGCGCCACCAGATCGGGCTTGACGAGGTTGTCGATCCAGAGCTGGCCGTTGTCCAGCGTCGTGCGGCCGCGCGTCGGGCCGCGTGAGCTGAAACCCGCCACCGTGTCGTCGCTGCGCATCGCGGTGCTGTGCAGATTGCTGGCGCCGACGGTGATGACCGACGGGTCGTCGCCCGGCGAGCCGATGGCGCCATAGACCTCGCGGCCGTCGGCCGACTTGCCGGCATTGCCGGCGGCGACGACAACGACAAGACCGCTGGCGACCGCGGCACGCGCTGCGCGCGCCAGCGGGTCGGTGAGGAAGGATGCGGTCGAATCGGTGGCCAGGCTGAGGTTGATGACACGGATGTTCAGCGGGCGCGCGTTCTGGATCACCCAGTCGATGCCGGCGATGACGTCGGCCAGGTTGCCGACGCCGTTGTCGTCGAGCACGCGGAGGTCGTAGAGGCTGGCGTTCGGCGCCACGCCGCTGCTGTCCGGGCTTTGGTAGTCGCCGCGGCCGGCGGCCACCGATGCGACGAACGAGCCGTGACCATACGGGTCGGGCTGCAGCAGGCGCGGCGTCTGCAGCAGTTGCAGCGACGGCGTCAACGAAGTGCCTGGCAGCGTCAGCAGCGTGGTGGCCGAGCTGCCGGTGCCGCGCACCCACGAAAGATCGGTCAACCCTTTGCCGAGCTGCACGAAGTCGATCGCGCGTCGCACGCGGGTCGGTCCGGGCAGACCCCAGAGGCCGGGCGACGCCATGTTGTGGTGGCTCCAGGCGATGCCGGAATCCAGCACCGCGATGCCGACCCCGCTGCCGTCGACGCCGCCGCGCACGGCGGCCTGCGCCGCGCCGGCGCCGCTGGCGCGCTGCACCAGGCTGCCGGTGCGCGTGACGGCGCGGTTCGGCGAGATGCTGATGACGTCGGTGCGCTTGGCCAGTTCGGTCAGCTTCGATGCCGGCACCATGACGGCCAGCGCGCTGATCGAGGTGTAGTTGTAGATCACTGCGCCGCCCAGGTTCTGGACCTGGGCCCGCAGCGACTGCAGCGACGCATGGTCGTTTTTCGCGACCACCAGCGCCTGCACCAGCAGCTCGCCGCCGACCAGCCTGGCCCACGGCACGCTCGGCACGAGCGACGACGCGGTGGTGGCCAGAAGGTCGGGCGCAAATTTCGCGCGCGCGGCGGCGTTGCTCAGTTGCGCCTGCGCGACTGGCGACAGGCCGAGGCAGACGACGACCGCGGTGGCGACGCCGCGCAGCAATCGGGACATGGGGCTTGAGGGCATGAGTTCTCCTTGTCGGCGGCGCGCCGGAACACACGGGGGGCCCGAAATCCCACCCATGCCTTCTCTCGATCGGCGTGCTCGCGGCCCACTTGAGTGGCTGAAGCGCCGAGCCCCCGATCGGCGTGACTTAGGTCACGAACGGGCCGCCGCGCGGCCGCATCTGGCGCCCTTCCCGGGGCCAGTTCGGGCCTTCGGCCGGCCTGGCAGGGCCAGGCCGCCGGCCGTCATTGCTCGACCAGATCGGCGCCCTTGGGCACGACGAAGCGGAAGTCGGCGGCCGGCAGATCGGCATTCGCGGCGAAGCCGCTGAACTGCAGCAGCGAGCGCTGCCCGAAGCTGTCGACGATCTCGACCTGCGCCAGTTCGCTGCCACGAAAGCCGACCTTCATCGACTGGAACGGGCCGTCCTGGGTCTTCGGCAGCGCCTGCACCCAGTCCAGGCCATTCGCCGGCGGCAGGTCGCTGAGCGTGAAGTCGCGCTCCAGCGATGCGCCGGCGAGCAACGCCGCCGGTGTGCTGCCCAGCGCCTGCGAGAGCTTGCGCGAGCTCACCTGGTTCAGATCGGCGTCGTAGATCCAGACCTTTTCGCCGTCGCCGACGATGGTCTGCTCGAAGGGTTTCGTGTAGGTGAAACGGAAGCGGTTAGGACGCAGGAACTCGAAGTTGCCGCTCGAGGTTTTCTTGCGCGCGCCGTCGGGCGAGGTGACGGTCTGCGTGAAGGCGGCGCGCCCGCTCTTCACGTCGTGCACGAAGCTGCGCAGCGCGTCGACGGCACCGGCATGCGCTGCCGCGCTCAGCGCCAGCAGCGACGCCGCGGCGAGCGTCTTCATTCTTCGCGCCGCGGCACCAGCAGGTCGCGGTTGCCGTTGTGTCCCATCGCCGATACGAGTCCGGATTTTTCCATTTGTTCCAGCAGCCGCGCGGCGCGGTTGTAGCCGATGCGCAGATGGCGCTGCACGAGGGAGATCGACGCGCGCTTGTGCTGCAGCACGATGGCCACCGCCTGGTCGTACATGGCGTCGCTCTCGCCGCCGCCCCCATCGGCCGCGAGACCGGCCTCGGCCTCGCCTTCGAGCACGCCGCCTTCGAGGATGCCTTCGATGTAGTTCGGCTCGCCCTGGCTCTTCAGGTATTCGACGACGCGGTGCACCTCGTCGTCGCTGACGAAAGCGCCATGCACCCGCACCGGAACGCCGCCGCCGGGCGGCAGGTACAGCATGTCGCCCTGACCGAGCAGCGCCTCGGCGCCCATCTGGTCGAGGATGGTGCGGCTGTCGATCTTGCTGCTGACCTGGAAGCTCAGCCGGGTGGGAATGTTGGCCTTGATGAGGCCGGTGATGACGTCGACGCTGGGCCGCTGGGTGGCCAGGATGAGATGCACGCCGGCGGCGCGCGCCTTCTGCGCCAGGCGCGCGATCAGCTCCTCGATCTTCTTGCCGACCACCATCATCAGGTCGGCCAGTTCGTCGATCACCACCACCACATGCGGCAGCCGCTCCAGCGGTTCGGGCTGTTCGGGCGTCAGGCTGAAGGGGTTGGGAATGAGCTCGCCGCGCGCCGCGGCATCGGCGATCTTCTTGTTGTAGCCGCCGAGGTTGCGCACGCCGAGCTTGCTCATGAACTTGTAGCGACGCTCCATCTCGCCGACACACCAGTTCAGCGCGTTCGCCGCCTGCTTCATGTCGGTGACCACCGGCGCCAGCAGATGCGGAATGCCTTCGTAGACGCTCATCTCGAGCATCTTCGGGTCGATGAGGATGAGCCGCACATCACGCGCTTCGGCCTTGTAGAGCAGGCTCAGGATCATCGCGTTGATGCCCACGCTCTTGCCGGCGCCGGTGGTGCCCGCGACCAGGCAGTGCGGCATCTTCGCGAGATCGGCGACGACCGGGTTGCCGACGATGTCCTTGCCCAGGCCCATCGTCAGCATCGATGCGGCGTCGTTGTAGACCTGCGAGCCCAGAATTTCGGCCAGGCGGATGGTCTGGCGGCGCGCGTTGGGCAGCTCCAGCGCCATGTAGTTCTTGCCCGGAATCACCTCGACGACACGGATGCTCACGAGCGACAGCGAACGCGCCAGGTCCTTCGCCAGATTGACGACCTGCGAGCCTTTCACGCCGGTGGCCGGCTCGATCTCGTAGCGCGTGATCACGGGGCCCGGCGACGCCGCGACGACACGCACTTCGACGCCGAAGTCCTTCAGCTTCTTCTCGATCAGCCGGCTCGTCATCTCCAGCGATTCGGGCGCCACGGTTTCCTGGCGCCCCGGTGCGGCATCGAGCAGGTCGACCTGCGGCAGCTTGGTGTCGGAGAGTTCCCTGAACAGCGGCTGCTGGCGTTCCTTGGCCACACGTTCGGACTTCGGCACCTCCACCACCGAGGGTTCGATGACGATGGGCAGATGGTCCTCGTCGACCTGGCGTTCAACTTCGACGACGTGCTCGCGCTCGCGCAACGCACGCTCACCGATGCGGCGGTCTTCGGCGCGCTCGATGCGGTCGGCGCGGTGTTCGCGAAGTGCGTCCAGACGCGCGCCTATCGCCTCGGCCAGGCGCAGCCACGAAAAGCGCAGCGCCAGCGACATGCCGGCCACCAGCGCGGCGATCCACAGCACGCCCGAACCAGCGAAGCCCAGCCAGCGCATCGCCAGCGGCCCCAGCGTGTAGCCCAGCACGCCGCCGGCGTGGCCGGGCAGCAGCGTTTCCCAACGGTACAGGCGGCTCCATTCGAGCGCCGAGCTGGCCGCCATCAACAGCACCAGGCCGACCCAGAACGCGGCGCGCGGCAGCGTGCCGTGCGTTGTTTCGGGCGCCGGCCGCAGGCCGTGTGCCAGCGCCGCCAGCCACGCGCGCAAGCCCACCGGTACCAGCCACCAGGCCGAAAAACCGAACAGGAAATAGGCCAGGTCGGACAGCCATGCGCCGAGCAGGCCGACCTGGTTGTGCACGGCCGCGCCGGCGCCCGAGGTGGTGAAGGCCGCATCGGCGGCGTCGTGCGTCAGCAGGGCCAGCACGAACAGCAGCCAGATCACGGCGCCGGCGCCCAGCATCAACTGCTGGCGCCAGCGCGGCGCGGCGGCGGGCGTGGTGGAAATGGAGCGCGCCGTCGAGGCGCCATCGGCGCCGATGGCGCCCAGCGGAAAACTCATGGCCACCATTGTGGCCGATGGCGCTCAGTCGTTCTGCAGCCGTTCCTTGATGACGACCGAACCGTTTTCCTGCGTCTCGATGACGCCGCGGTCCTCGAGATCCTTCATCACGCGGCTGACCATCTCGCGCGACGCGCCGACGACCTTGGCCATGTCCTGGCGACTGACCTTGTGGCGGATGATCTTCACGCCTTCGATCTCCTCGGCCATGTCGAGCAGCGTGCGCGCAACGCGGCCATAGACATCGAGCAGCGCGAGCGATTCGATCTGGCGGTCGGCATTGCGCAGCCGCCGCACCAGGCCGCGCAGGATGGCGTACGACAGCGTCGAGTTCTCGGGCAGGCAACGTGCAAAGTCGGCCCGCGCCAGCACCAGCATGTCGGTCTGGATCTCGGCCCGCACGGTGGCCGAGTGCGGGTCGTTGTCGATCAGGCTCATCTCGCCGACATAGTCGCCCGACTCCAGCACCGCGAGGATGACTTCGCGGCCGCGGGAATCGGCGGTCAGCACGCGCGCGCGCCCATTGAGCAGGATGAACAGAGAATTGCTCTTGCGCCCCTGCTCAACCACCAGTTCGCCGCGGCGGAATCGCCGCTTGACGACGCTGTCGGCAATGCTTTGCGCCTGGTCGGCGGTGAGCATCGAGAACAGCGGCACGCGACGGATCAGATCCAGGTTCGACAGCATCGACATCGACAGGCCCCTCTTTGTTATGAAAACGACGCCGCGCCTTCGGACATCAGTCGCAGGTCTGCAAGAATCCACCTATTGTGCCTATTGGCAGCCTTGCCACCAGCCGGTTGCAACCCCAGGTAAGCTGAAGCCGTCGGATCGACGCGACGTTCGGTGCGGCTGACCTGCGGTCCGCCGCACACCGCCCGCCACGCGACGTGCCGACCTGAATCCCCTGACTCCCGAACATTTTCATGAGCGCCAACGCCCACCCATCGACGCACGCCCGCGTGCTCATCCTCGGCTCCGGCCCGGCCGGCTATACGGCTGCCATCTATGCCGCGCGCGCCAACCTGGAGCCGATGCTGATCACGGGCATCGCGCAAGGCGGCCAGTTGATGACGACCACCGATGTCGACAACTGGCCGGCCGATGTGGCTGGCGTGATGGGCCCCGACCTGATGCAGCGGTTCCTGCAACATGCCGAACGGTTCAACACCCGCATCGTCTTCGACCACATCCACAGCGTCGACTTCAGCCAGCGGCCGTTCACGCTGCATGGCGACTCCGGCAGCTACAGCTGCGACGCGCTCGTCATCGCCACCGGGGCGAGTGCGATGTACCTGGGCCTGGAAAGCGAGCAGGCCTTCATGGGCCGCGGCGTCAGCGGCTGCGCCACCTGCGACGGCTTCTTCTACCGCGGCCAGGAAGTGTGCGTCGTGGGCGGCGGCAATACCGCGGTCGAAGAGGCCTTGTACCTGTCGAATATCGCCAGCAAGGTGCACCTGATTCACCGCCGCGACAAGTTCCGCGCCGAGGCCATCCTCGTCGACAAGCTCAAGGACAAGGTCGCGGCCGGCAAGATGGAGCTGCATCTGTGGCACACGCTGGACGAGGTGCTGGGCGACAACACCGGCGTCACCGGCGTGCGCATCAAGTCGGCGCAGGACGGCAGCACCCGCGAACTGAAGCTGGGCGGCTGCTTCATCGCGATCGGCCACCGGCCGAACACCGAGATCTTCAAGGGCCAGCTCGAGATGAAGGACGGCTACATCATCACCCGCACGGGGCTCGACGGCCTGGCCACGATGACCAGTGTGCCGGGCGTGTTCGCTGCCGGCGACGTGCAGGACCATGTCTACCGCCAGGCCATCACCAGCGCCGGCACCGGCTGCATGGCGGCACTCGACGCCCAGCGATTCCTGGAGCAAAACGCGGTATAATCTTTGGCTTTGCCGGGCTCGCAAGTTCATAAGAGCCGGGCTGTCGAATACTTTTGCGGGAGAAGCGTCATGGCACGCGTCTGTCAGGTCACGGGCAAGCGCCCGATGGTGGGAAACAACGTCTCCCACGCGAACAACAAAACCAAGCGCCGGTTCCTGCCCAACCTGCAGTACCGCCGTTTCTGGGTCGAGAGCGAAAACCGCTGGCTGCGCCTGCGCATCAGCAACGCCGCGCTGCGACTCATCGACAAAGTGGGCATCGACCAGGTCGTCACCGATCTGCGCGCCCGCGGCGAAATCTAAGCTAGCAAGCCAGGAGCATCACGATGGCCAGCAAAGGCGGACGCGAGAAGATCAAGCTGGAGTCCACGGCGGGCACCGGCCATTTCTACACGACGAGCAAGAACAAGAAGACGACGCCCGAAAAGCTCGAATTCCTGAAGTTCGATCCCAAGGCACGCAAGCACGTGCTGTACAAGGAAATCAAGCTGAAGTAGTTGTTCAGCCTGCCCAACAAAAAACCCGCTCGGCTCGCGCCCTGCGGGTTTTTTGTTGGGCCGCACCCGTTGCCGGGGCGGCCTGCGCGATGTCCGAGCGTCAGGCGCGCGCGGCGCGCAGCTTGAACGAGAACTCCTGCAGCGCGGCGATGCCGCTGTCCTCGGCCTTCTTGCACCAGGCCTGCAGGTCGGCGACGAGCTGCTCGGCCGAGACATTGGTGCGCGTCCACAGGCCGCGCAGCTCCTCGCGCATGGCCACCAGCTTCGCCAGCTTCGGGCTTTCGCCCAGCGCCTGCGCGAGTTGCGGCTTCACGCCGTGGGGAATCTTGTCGTCGTCGCGGTGCAGCCAGGCCCGGGCCTGCAGCATGTCCTTCCAGTGCGCGGTGTTCTGCGCCCCTTGCGACTTCAGGTGATCCAGCTCGCTGCCGACGGCACGCCGCATTTCCTTGGCGTACTTGGCCATCACCTCGTAGCGGTTGGCGATGATCGCCTCCAGCGTCTTGTCGTCGGCCACCGGACGGATCCTGCCCAGCGCCAGCTTCGGCGGCGTCTTGCGCACCTTGGCCAGCCCCACCATTTCCAGACCGCGGATGTAGGCCCAGCCGATGTCGAATTCATAGGGCTTGACCGAGAGCTTGGCCGACGTGGGGTAGGTGTGGTGGTTGTTGTGCAGTTCCTCGCCGCCGATGATGATGCCCCACGGCGAGATGTTGGTCGACGCGTCCTGCGCTTCGAAATTGCGATAACCCCAGTAGTGACCGATGCCGTTGATGATGCCGGCGGCGGTGATCGGAATCCACGCCATCTGCAGCGCCCACACGGCGGCGCCGATGGCACCGAACATGAAAAGGTTCAGGATCAGCATCAGCCCCACGCCTTGCCAGGTGTAGCGGCTGTAAAGGTTGCGCTCGATCCAGTCGTCCGGCGTGTTGTGGCCAAACTTGTCCAGCGTGTCCTGAACCTTGGCCTCGGCGCGGTACATCTCGCTGCCGGTCAACAGCACGGCCTTGATACCGCGGGTG
>Ga0164241_10005410_pt1 | contig 11986 bp, 17 predicted proteins | sample OricomyardsoilBY_FD_108780 | JGI IMG/M metagenome (GOLD analysis project Ga0164241, IMG submission 108780) | Backyard soil microbial communities from Emeryville, California, USA - Original compost - Back yard soil (BY) | ecosystem: Environmental > Terrestrial > Soil > Unclassified | place: USA... | reverse complement strand
TGTCAATGGTAAATTACAAGTTTATAAACTTCCTTCTAGTGATGGAGGTGGCGAGTATGAAGTAGCTGGTATTAATCAGAAGTACGATACAGCAGAAGCTAAACGATTAAAAGATCTTATTGAACAAGGCAAGAACGATCAAGCAGAAAAAGAAGCAGCGGAATACATTGCCGGAAATACTGATGTAGTAAATAAATGGACAATGGTTCCTGCTTTTCAAGCATTTTTAAGAGATACAGTTTTTAATCGAGGCCAAAAAGGTGCTTCTAAAATTTTACAAATTGCTTTGGGTGTATCAGTTGACGGAGTAGTGGGACCTATTACCAAAGAATCTTTAAGTAAACGGAATGTTTCTCAATCTGCTTTTATACACAAGCTTCGCGATGCTCGAGAATATTACGAACGTCATTATGTTGGATATCGAGCCAATTTTTGGAACGGTTTAGTTAATAGATGGAATAACGTTGAAAAATTTGCATTGACATTTGCTGAAAATTAAAATAATGAATGTTAATGATAAAAAAATATTGGAAGAAGCTGTCGCTGGTATATTGAATAATACGCAATTCAATAGAACAGTAAAAAACAACAACACACAATATTTACGTAAATTAGCAGCATTGCGTAAAGTTGTATTGGTGAATTTGCTTTTGATCAAAGATAAGATTAAAGAAAAATATAGACCCGAAGAGTCGGGCGAAATTAATTGGGGTCTTGTAGGAGATTTAGAAGCCGTAAGAAAAACTACGGAAGATGTTTTGAAATTTTTGAATGTAAAGGATTAAGTATTGATATGGAACGTAAAATGAGATTAGAAGACATCGCAACAAGAGTTATATTGGAAAACCAATTTTCTGATGATAAGAAAAATGAGGGTTCTGATGATAAATTTGAATCTCAATCACAAGAACGTGAAGTTAAAGATCCAGTAGCAAAAACGGAAGATAAATCAAAACCTGATTCTAAATCAGGTTTTAATCCAACTCATGTTGATGAAAATGCGCCATACTTTCAGGCATTGTGTAAGGATTTTGATGAGCATTTTAGCCCAGAAGAATCTAAAGCTATTGCCAAGGCTGCAATAGCCATTTTAACTGATTCTATTTCTTTTGGTAAGTACATGGAATCCGTATTAGCAGAGCGAAATAAACATTATGGACAATAAAGATCGAGTTTTATTAGAGCAAGCAGTTTCTCGAGTTTTGAAAGAAGGCGAGAATGATGTAGATTGGTTTGAACCTCATGCTTCTGATGGTGAACTTCATCAGGGAATTAGTAATTCTGAATACTTTAAAATCAAACAAAAAATTTTAAGACAGGCGACATATGATGCTTCGCGATTTATACAAGGATCTGATTTAGAATTGAAAAATATGGTTTTAGATCATGCAAAAAGATACAAAACCATAATTCCGGAAGGAGAATACGAAGATTTTGTCGGCGATGTAGAACGGTGGGTCTTATCAGTTGTCGGTCATATGTTAACCAAGTATACATTAAAATCCGTAATTTCAGATAACGACGAATCAGATGACTAAAAATCGTAAATACGTTCAAGGTATTTACACACCGATAAATAAAAATAAGACAAGTGGTACTATTATTTATCGGTCATCTTTAGAATTAAAATTGTGTCGTTGGTTGGACAAGAATCCTAAGGTAATTAAGTGGATTAGTGAACGAGTTATTTTGCCATATGTTTCTCCTTTAGATGGAAGGGTACATAAATATTTCGTAGACTTTGCTGCTCATTTGAAAGGCGAAAACGAGGTTATAAAAAAATTGTTAATCGAGGTCAAACCTTATAAACAAACATTACAACCAGTTAAGACGCCTCGTAAAAAAATAAATACTTTAATAGCCGAACAAAGAACTTATGCAACTAACATAGCGAAATGGGATGCGGCAATGAAGTGGGCAAAAAAGAACAATTACAAGTTTATCATTATTACGGATAAACACCTAAAGTAATTAAATCTTGCGATACAATTCAAGAATGCGTTGAGCAGTATTTGCCCACGACGTTTCTTTTAAGAAATGTTCTCGTTCTTTTTTAACGCGTTCAAAATCTGTGGAATTTTCAAATACACTATTAATGTTTTGATAAATTTCCGAATCAGACTTGCTATAAAGTACCAGATGTTTAATATCATCGAATAAATGGACATTGGAAGTAATAAGGGGAATTTCAGTTCCTAAGATAATACGAGCAATTCCGGACGTAGCTCGCACTTCATGTTGAGGGTGTTGCACATAAGGCAATACACAACATTTAACTGTACGTATGCAAGACAACAAAGCCTCTAATCCCACAAAGCCTCTATTAATAGTAATATTATGTGTAAGGTTTAATTTAGTGGCTTTGTCTATAATTTCATCATAGACCTGATCATGTTCGTTCATGCATCGAGGATTTTCGGATCCTTGTATAATATACTGAACATCAGGATATTTCTTTTTTAGTTCATAAATAACATCCAGCATTTTAAGGTGCCCCTTATAATGAAAAAGGAACCCAGGATGAAAAATAGTATGTTCGTTTCCCCACGTATTCCAAAGTTTGGGAAGTATTTGTTCGTTATCAGAAAGGAAATTTGTTCCATGAGGAATCATGCGAATGTTGTTTTTAATTCCTTTTTGAATAAGGCAATTTTTGGCTTCTTCTGTATGAACAATAATATTAGGAGAAGCCATTTCTTGAACTGTTTTATCTAGGTGATCGTAAACAGAATGAAATGTGGTAATGATTTTATAATTTCGAGATTTAAGATAACTCAGTAAAGTGGTGAATTGGTAAGCTTTAGGAAAGAATCCATATTCATGAGAGAAGTGAATAACGTCGGGTTGATATTCATCTAAACTATCAATGAGATCAAATTTAGGATGTTCATTGCGATCCCAGCAATGAGTGACCAGAGAATTAGATGTTGTGTTTTCTTCGCGCTCGGCAAACACATGAACATCCGTAATTTTTTGTAATTCCGATACTAAATTTTTATTGTAAGTAGCAATACCGCATTGCGTATTATATACACTTACGTAAGCGATTTTAAGGGACATGTTACTTTTTCTTGAATCGGCGTAAAAAAAGGTGAATTTGTAAGAACACCCAAGAAGCTAATACAAATAAAGGAAATGATAATTTATCATACCAGCATTCGGAAGGCGGATACCCGCAATGACATTTGTATTCTGTTTTCATGAGAGTAGTATATTGTGTATTTCAGAAATAATTATCTTCCATTCCCGGATAGCTTCGTCAGAAATATTTCGACAAGCGTTTTTATACTGGGTAGAATGTTCAGAATAATACAAAGCTTGAATCAATTTTTCTTGGGTTATGTTATAAAAATTCACCGAACATTCTTCGATGTAGTTGTCTTTTAAAAGGTTATTATTTTTAGAATGATGAGTGATGTCTACTAAGGGTAATTTATTAGCCAAGGCATAAATTGTAGTATGATATCGAGTAGATATGATCCCGCTGCAAATATTTAAGTTGTAAATAATGTCGTTGTTAGATGGGGTATATGATATTTTTCTATGATTTAGAAATCCTTTTAATACTCCGTTTGTTATGTTATCATCAACATCTGAACTGATCTGAATGGGAGTTATTCGAGTTTCCCAATTAAAATCAGATAACCATTTAATATAGGTACAAAGTTCGTCATACACACGATAGACTTGTTGGTGTTCTCTGATATGAGAAGAAAAGAATTTGTGAAAAGCGTAGTAATTACATGACACATTGATGGTGCGTTTAGAGGGACAAAGTCCTTTATAGTTAATGCGGTTAAAATAAAGAAAGGCAATGTCAGGAGCAAATCGAATATTTTTAAATCCAGTTTTTTCTAAGAGTTGTAAAGATTCTACATCCCTTACAACCCAAAAAGATTCCGGCAAGTGTGTGTAAATTTTATTTAAAAGTCCCGTATGTACACATTCATTGGTAAGATTAACATTTAAAAATAAAACGGGTTTTTTGGTTTGAAAAAATTCCTCATGCAGAAAAAGAGGAAAGTGTGGGGTTATAATCCCCCCACCACCAACAACGAAGGCATCTAGTTTGGGAATGTGAACGTATGGGTTTATTTGGTAATGCATTTTATTTTCAATGTGAATAATATTGCAAAGTTCCTTTTGCATGATTTCATCACCAAAATTATTTTTTCCGTAAAACCCGAATAAACCGATAGCTTTCATAAAAGTTGTAACCAAACGTACTAAGTATAAATAATAACACATAGATATGTCTAATCAACTAATACCTCATAAATTGTTAGTGGAGGATCCAACTTACGAGGTAAAGATTCTCGTGGAAGAAAAAAATCGAAACGCACCTTCAAATCTTTACATTCAAGGGCCATTTATTATGGCTAATGAAGCTAACAAGAATAAACGAATTTATCCGTTAGATGAAGTCGTTAATGAAGTAGCTCGATATAATACAGAAATGATCGATACCAATCGAGCATTGGGCGAATTAAATCATCCCTCCACTCCAGATATCAATTTGGAACGTGCTTGTCACATGGTTACTGAATTAAAACAACATGGTAATATTTGGTTAGGTAAATCTAAAATTTTAAGTACTCCAATGGGACAGATTACTCGTAATCTGATCATGGACAATGTTAAGATTGGAGTCTCTACTCGTTCTTTAGGTCAGTTAATTCCTGAAGGCAGTTTTAATAGGGTAAGTGGTTTGCGATTAGTAGCTACTGATATTGTAGCAGACCCTTCTGTACCAACAGCTTTTGTAAATGGTATTTTAGAATCTAAACAATGGATTTTAAATGAACACGGAGAATTTGAAATTTACTATGACAAATTTGAGAAATCCATTTCTTCGATACCTAAAAGTGGTAGAGATCAATACCTTAAAGGTAAGATTATTGAATTCATCAATGCTTTGAAGAATTCATAAATGATCCCAAGTAGATATAAGTAATAGTATGGATGACATTTCCCGTTTCATAGTTAGCATCTGCGAAAAGCAATATATTCCCGCTAATGTATTGTTAGAAAAGATCGTTAAGGAAAAAGTTAAAAACAAGATCAAAAAAACCGCCGCTAAAATGAAAAAGTCTAAAAAGACGAAAAGTGGGGATAAGAAGTAATAAGTACTTTTAACCAACATGAATATCAAGGATCTAATTTCAAGCCTTAATCTTAACATCACTGAAGAGGATGCTACACAGATTGCTGAAGCTTTCGACACAGCAGTAAATGCTAAAGCAACTGAACAAGTTCAACTCCAAGTTGAATCTGCACTCAAGACACAAGATGAAGAACACGCTGAAAAGCTAAACAAGGTTTTAGAAGCAGTAGATAAAGACCACGCCAAGAAAGCAGAACACTTGATTCAGACTCTTAATGAGAATCACGCTGAGAAACTCAAATTGATTATCAAGCGTTATAATAAGCTCATTAGTGAAAAGGCAAACAGTTTTAGTAAGAAGATGGTAAATGAAGTTAGTAGCTTCTTAGATCTTTATATCGAACGAGCCATTCCTCAGGCTCAGTTAGATGAAGCCGTTAAAAACACTTTAGCGGTTAACAAGCTTCACAAGTTACGTGAATTTTTAAGCATTGGTGACGATCTCTTAGCAGAGAACAACAAAAAGGTTCTTGCTGAAGGACGTAAACAATTAGAAGAGTTGAATAGCAAGCTTAATGAACAGCATAAGAACACTCTTTTAATAGAAGAGAAGCTTCGTAAGTCTGAAAGTTCCTTATTGTTAGAACAAAAAACAAAAGGAATGGCAATCGGTAAGAAAAGTTTCGTTGTGAAACTTTTAGAAGATAAAGAAACAGATTACATCGAAGAAAATTTTGAATTTGTCGTTGAGATGTTCGAACGAGATGAAGTTGAAAGCGAGTCCAGAGAATTGGAATCCAATTCTAAGAACTCAGTAGCCCTTCAAATTAAGAAGGTGCCTACAGTGATCAATGAATCTCAAAAGGAAGCGGGTAATGAGCCTACTTCCGGATATCTGACAGAACTGAAGCGAATAGACGGTAAAAAAGTCTAACCGCTTTGAAAGCAACATAAAGAGGCAATGACGCTTCTTTGAAAATAGTAAAAGTAAAATAATACAAAAATATATGTTTGAAAACATAAAACCAGCAGCCGCCTTTATTGATACGGCTCGCGCTTCGCAGTTGCTTGAGAAGTGGGCTCCAGTCCTTGATTATAGTTCTGATAAAATCAGACCTATCGAGGACGAACACTCACGACTCACGACTGCGATCTTAATGGAAAACCAGGAAAGATGGTGTCTTACTGAAGCCGGCAATAGTGCAGGCAACGGTGGGGCATTTGGATCTGGATCTTCTATTGGTGGCGTATATACACCTCCTGCTAACATCACTTCACGTGATGCTTATGCAACTGGTGATGCACGTTTGCCAAAAGTCCTTATTCCGATGATTCGTCGTACTTTCCCGGAATTAATCACCAATGAAATCGTTGGTGTTCAACCTATGAGCGGACCTGTTGGTCTCGCTTTTGCACTTCGTTATCGTTACGAAGCAGACAGCCTCGGTGGAGCAGGTATCGATGGATACGCATCCCCAGGTCCTACAACTTACGGTGCCGGCATTCAGCGTGCTGCTGCAGATGGCCGTGAAATGGGATATCAATATCTTGATACTCGTTTTACTGGTACTTCAGCATCCAGCTTGACCGGTAACGACGTTTTCTCCATTCTTGGAGAAGATCAGGGTGTAGCGGCGCTTCTTAGCGATCTTGAGTTGACTGGTAACATTCCTCAGGTAACAATCGAATTCAGTAAGACAGCAGTTGAAGCCGGCACACGTCGTCTCGCAGCTCGTTGGTCTGTTGAATTAGAGCAGGACTTGAAGAACATGAACGGTCTTGATATCGACAATGAATTAACAAATGCGATGAGCTATGAAATTCAGGCCGAAATCGATCGTGAAATGGTTATTCGTATGCTTCAGGTGGCTCTTAATGCAGGTCGCGGACCAGGATATTCCTTCTGGTATGCAGCATCTGCTGATGCTCGTTGGCTTGGTGAAAGAGGTCGTGACTTCTATGCTAAGATCATCGTTGAAGCAAACCGAATCGCTATTCGCAACCGTCGCGGATCTGCTAACTTCATTATTGCAACACCTCGTGTGTGCGCAATTCTTGAAATGTTGCCAGAATTCTCCTGGATGCCTGTGCAGGGTAATATTAAAACCCAGCCAACAGGTGTAGCTAAGGTTGGTAGCGTTGGTGGACGATTCCAAGTCTACCGCGATACTCGTACCGAAGCTCAGTTCCAGACAGGAGCTCGTGCAAGTGCACTCGAATACGCATTGTTAGGTTATAAAGGTGGAGAATATTATGATACCGGCATTATTTACTGCCCATATATTCCAGTTATGATTCAGCGTACAATTGGCCCAAATGACTTTGCGCCACGCGTTGGATTGATGACTCGATATGGAGTTGTAGATAACATCTTCGGTGCGTATCTCTACTACCACGTAATCATCGTATCCGGTCTCGGAACAGCATTTCAACCGGATGCAGGAAAAATCTACTTGTAATTCAACGAGTTACAATAGACAAAAAATTGATAAAGGGCCACAGAAATGTGGCCCTTTATTTTTGTTTTGATATCTAAGAATAAATAAATTGTTTATTTATTGATACGCTATGATAAGTTATATCATAACAATATAGTAATGTTGGGCGTGTTTAAAACAAAAATGCCTAACGACATTATTCAATAAAAGAGTAAAATAAATTTTTTATTTATGGCAAAATATACCGATGAATTAAAACAGGAGATTAAAGAATTTTATAAAACTCACACCAAACAAGAAACGTTCGATAGGTATGCTCTTAATGGATTGCATAAGAATACCATTCATAGATGGATCGATTCTGAATATAATAAAAAGGAAAGAGACAGAAACAGAAAAGCTCGTGCCAAAATATCCAAAGAAAATAAAACTCAAAATGCTCACAAGTGGTACACTAATAATAAAGAACTGATCAAACAACGCAACAAAGAAAGAGACGACCGTTTAGGAGATCTTATATGGAGAAAACAAAATAAAGGATACTTGAAAGATAAAATCAAAAAATGGAGACATGAAAATAAAGAACGCATAAAAAAATATAGAAATCAACAGCATATTAAAAAGAAACACCAAGAAAGGGTTAAATTTAGAAAACAAATAGATTTTAAATTTAAAATACTTGAATCGTGCCGCATTCAATTATGCAGTTATGTTAAACGTTCATTTAGAAAGAATGAAAATTTACATACTAAAGATTTGATAGGGTGCACATTAGAAGAATTATCAGATCATTTGAGAAAACAATATCAACCAGGTATGTTAGATGAAAATCATGGATCAATATGGCATATCGATCATAAGATTCCTTGCAGTTCTTTTGATTTTTCCGATATTAAACAAGTACATCAATGCTTCCATTATACTAATCTACAACCGTTATTTGTTTTAGACAACATCAAGAAATCCAACAAAATATTATGCCCAGAAAACAAATAACTCCAGAATTTAAATCACAAGTTATACTGTGTTATAATATTCATGGTAAAGAATATACTCATAAAAAATTTAATCATATCATATCCAATCAAACCATAGACAACTGGACTGATATAACTAAACAACAAAAATATTTATTACAAAAGAAGAAACAGAATGACAAATACAAGAACGACGATATTTTTAGGTTTAAACAAAAAAACCAAACAAGAAACAGACATTCAAATATTAGAATTTTAAATCCTTCTTATTCTTTAGAAGAACAAAACCGAGAAATTAATAATATCAGAAATCACAGCGGCAAATTAGAAACTAGACCATTTTGGAATAAAACGGTTTTATCCCACCAACCACATTTTTATGAGAGGGAAAAATTATTATTACAAGACCCCATTAATTGGAATAAATTAAATGAAAATCGAATTAAGTATCTTAATAAGAGTCTAGATCAATTGTCAGAGAGACAGATATTATTAGGGGTTAGAATTAGCGGCATGTTAAGGGGATTTTCTCATTTCTCTCCTTTTTGGTTTAAATACTTTATCGAAAAATATAATCCTAAAATAATCTATGACCCTTGTGGTGGTTGGGGTCATAGATTATTAGGCACATTAGGAACTTCATCGCATTATATTTACAATGATTTTGATATGAGAACTTTTATGGGCGTGATGAATATCGCAAAAACGCATAACATAGAAGCTACGTTTTTTAATAGAAAAGCAGAGCAATTTACACCACCATTAAGTTATGATGCTGTTTTTACTTGCCCTCCTTATTACAACGTTGAAACTTATAATAATACGGAATTCCAAGATATAGAGGATTTTAAAAATTGGTGGATTTCAGTAGTAAATAATTCATCAATTCATACAGTGAAATATTTTGGTGTTGTTATTGATGAAAAATATTTTGACCATATTAACTGTTTTGGTAATTTGGGGTATCAATTAATAGAAAATTCTGTAGTCGGGGATATTAAAAACGTGTCCCATTTTGGTAACGGCAAAACCCAAGAACGACTTTATGTCTTTGGTAAGTATCTATAGTGGAAATTCTCCGATCATATCAAAGAGGCAATAAGGTCTATAATGGGATATTTCCTATAAGTACAGAGCTTAGTGTTTGTGCTTTAGTCAATGCAGATTCAAATGAATCCACACAAGTTATTCGACAAGCTATAGACGAACCTGTAATAGAAAATTTAATACTTAATTTAAATTGGGATGTAGATTATACAGGAACTTTGAATGGAAATCCATGGACCATTTCTAACAATAACAGGAACATTGCTTATATAGTAGAAAATTCTGCTAATTGTTCTAGTGAATGTGGGGGTGTAAATCCCAATATTCAAACTGGTGTTGCCACTGCTAATATTATTGTAGGAACCCAGGATGTTTATATGAGTTTGGATTTTGATGGGGTCGGTGAATTACAGGCCCCTAATTATGAATTAATTACATTTTATTTGGATGACGTATTATTAGCCGATGCGCATGCAGCAGGAGGCGGATTGGGATGTATTTGCGGTCCGGTAATAAAATCCTATGCAATTAATTCACCGTATTTATTATTAGCGAATACTAATTATCAATTTAGAATAAATTTTACTACTAATGATGAACTTTTTCATTGTGGGTGTTTTTATGAGGTTCGATTAGATTTTACACCAGCTTAATATGTTTTCTTACACATTACCATTAACTTCAGTATCTTCTACAGTAACTCAGTTAGCTCCTGTAGAAATAAACATTATACCCAATCAAACACTTGATAGTGTTTATAAAATGGATTATGATTTTGGGGATAATACAACTCAACAAGTTATCTTAGATTTTAATAATCCCATTTTAACCAATCCATCTAAAATAGCCGTAACTAAACAATACGAATTAAACCCTGATGATTTCCCTAATTTTATTACTTCTTACAATTTAAGAGTGAGTGCTTATAAGATCAATACTTCGACTCCTCTTATATATTCCTTTACAATCCAACTCCAGTATCCAAGTCTTTTAGATTTAGGTGAGGGCTTCTTCGATACTGTTAAAATAGTGAAAACTCGCTATTTAAGTGATAGGATAAGTTGGGTGTTATTTGAAACCAGTAACCCCAATTATTTGTTGCCTGTTATTATAGACTGGAAGAAAATATAAAGATATGCTAATAGAAGAGTCCCAATATTCCTATAATTGCCTTATGGCAATGTGTAATGATCAAGTAAGCAAAAAAATAATGGAATTTGCTCAAGAATTAATCAGCAAGCGAGATGTTTTGGAATGGGAAGATACTCCACACATTACAGTATTGTATGGACTGCATAAAACAGTTAAAGCTAAAGCATTAACTGAGATTATTGATAAACACATTAAACATCCCATAGAAGCTACTATTAAAAAAGTAGGAATTTTCGAAGGAGACGAACAGGACGTAGTAAAATTTGATATTGAATCTCCGGTATTACACAAGTTAAACAAAGCTATAAGAAATTCAGTAGAATATACTAATAGTTATGATGATTTTCAGCCGCACATTACGTTAGCATATACTAAAAAAGGCACAGCAAAAAAATATGCAGGAAATAAGACGTTTTTTAACTATCCTCTTTTATTTACAGATTTACACTATAACAATAGTGATGGAAAATTAATAAAGGATTGGTTTTTGTTAAAGACCTTTGCAGATTTTACCAAACGCTAATCATTAATAATCTCCGAAGATGGAGATATCTCAATATCATCTGGTTCTTTGGGAATTTGGTCTTTGGAACGTCGTTTAGTATTGATTTGTTCACCAAGGACTTCTTTAAGGATTTCTTCTCGGGTAGCAATAACTACATTGGTGTTATTAGCAGGAAGTTTGTCCATTAATTTAGAACGTCCCGCCATATCCAAAGCTTTAAGTTCTTTGTCAATTTTAGCTTGACGATTTTGGATATTGATATTGTTGAGTGTTTCAATGGTTTTAGTGGTAGCATTGATAAGAGATGCTAAAGCAGCAATTTCTTTTGGATCAGTACCATGGACCACGGCATCCTTAATGGATATTACTGCTTTAAGACTAGCATCGATTAATTCAGAAGATTTTTCGTATACAAAATCTGCCAACGTTTCATCGGTAGCTAATTCAGCCGAAACCGGAGGGGCTGTGGTTACGGCACTATCGGGATCGATATCCCTTAACTCTTTTACTATTTCATCTACATCATCCATTGATTTATTTAGAAAGTATCATAATCTATGAAATCATGACTAAAATACTTATTCAAAATTACGGAGAATACCAGGTGCCGAATGAAAAAATCAATGAATTACTTGCTTGGTTGGCGGCTGCTAATTCTGTAAGAACAGTTTCCGTTCAAGAACAACAGAACAAAGATCAAATGGCTGCTCGTTTTCCTGGTAAAGATTTGATCAATGGATAGTCGGCATTAAAGATAGGTATC
>Ga0164241_10005409_pt1 | contig 11986 bp, 11 predicted proteins | sample OricomyardsoilBY_FD_108780 | JGI IMG/M metagenome (GOLD analysis project Ga0164241, IMG submission 108780) | Backyard soil microbial communities from Emeryville, California, USA - Original compost - Back yard soil (BY) | ecosystem: Environmental > Terrestrial > Soil > Unclassified | place: USA... | reverse complement strand
GATTCGATCTGGTTCTCGATCTGGAAGCGCGTGAACAGCGGCACGTCTTCCTGGTAGAACTTCAGCCGGCGCTGCGCCTCGGGCGGCATGAAGCGCTGCATGTATTCCTGCGCCTTCTGGAAGGCACTGGTGTCGTCGACGATGACCTCGCCGACGTCATCTCCGAGATAGTCGCGCAACGCGCGGGTCACGGCATCGCTTTCCTGATACACCAGGAAGGGGGCGGGCCGCGACTTGAGCCCTTCGGCAATGGCATCCCACTGCGTCTTGAGGTTGTCTAGATCCCACTGCAGCTCTTCGACCGAGCGACCGACGCCGGCGGTGCGGATGATGGCGCCCATGCCATCGGGGATGACCAGCTGCTCCATGGTCTCGCGCATCTGGTCGCGGTCTTCGCCCTCGATGCGGCGCGAGACGCCACCGGCGCGCGGGTTGTTGGGCATCAGCACCAGAAAGCGTCCGGCGAGGCTGATGAAGGTAGTGAGGGCGGCGCCCTTGTTGCCGCGCTCTTCCTTTTCGACCTGCACGACGACTTCCTGCCCTTCGGACAGGATCTCGCGCATCTGGCGGTTGCCCTGGGACTGGCCGTCGCGGAAAAACTCTTTCGAGATTTCCTTCAGCGGCAGAAAGCCATGGCGCTCGGAGCCGTAATCGACGAACACCGCCTCGAGCGAGGGCTCGATGCGGGCGATCCGGGCTTTATAGACGTTGGCTTTCTTCTGTTCGCGGGAAGGAATGTCGATGCTCAGGTCGTACAGTTTCTGACCATCGACCAGAGCAACGCGCAACTCTTCCTGCTGAGTTGCGTTGACGAGCAATCGTTTCATGAATTCCACTCGAAAAATGAGTGGCGGGCCTGGAGAAGGCGCGCGCGAACGCGGGCGCCGGTTCGAACCGGGAGAAGCAGAAGAGTGCGTCCAGCTGCGCCAGCATGCTGGCGAGAAGGGCGTGGATTGTGGCGTGCACTATTTTGAATGAACCCCGCCTTCGCCTCTGACGCGAACGCGGCGCAATCCGTGTAACTGCTCGACCTTAGGCGAGCTCACCGCTTGGGGCGGGAGCCAAGAACACCTGGCCTGCCAAACGATGATCCGTTTGACCGGATCAACTGTGATGCGACGCCTTACCGTCGCAAGGTTCCGTGCCGCTCGGAGGGGGCCGCCCATGGGGCAAACCGCCATGCCGGTGGGGGCACGTGCGGCAAAGTATACTGGCAGTCGCTTTCAAAACAAGGCTTTACGTCAAAATGACGACAGACGAGCGGCAGGCCGCGGCCCCGGACGGGGTGGAGAAGCCCCGGGACAGCGCGGTGCGGACGGCCGTGCGCAACGAGGTGGTGGGCGCCGAAGACGCCGGCCAGCGCGTCGACAAGATGCTGTCGCGCTGGTTGCCGGGAGTGCCGCGCACCCGGATTTTCCGGCTGTTGCGTCGCGGCGAGGTGCGCCTCAACGGCAAGCGTGTCGGCGGGGAGACGCGGGTCGCCGAAGGCGATGTGCTGCGCGTGCCGCCGGTGCGCATTGAACCGGAGCCGGTGGCCGATGCGGCCCCGCGTGTGTCGGAGCGGCTCATCGAAACGCTCAACGCCGCCATCCTTCACCAGGACGAGCGGCTGCTGGTGATCAACAAGCCCGCCGGTGTGGCGGTGCATGGCGGCAGCGGCGTGAGCGTCGGCGTGATCGAGGCGCTGCGCGCCGCGCGGCCGGATGAAACCCTGGAGCTGGTGCATCGGCTGGACCGCGATACCAGTGGATGCCTGCTCATCGCGCGCAAGCGTTCCATGTTGCGCAGTCTGCACGCCATGCTGCGCGATGATGTCGAAAGTGACGGCGAAGGCGGCTTCGACAAGCGCTACCTGGTGCTGGTGCGGGGCAAATGGGAACTGGGCAGGAAGCGCATCGATGCGCCGCTGCGTACGGATACGCGAGTAGGTGGTGAACGCACGGTGAAAGTGGCGCCGGATGGCAAGGCCGCGGCGAGCCAGTTCAGTGTGGTGCAGTTCTTCGGCAACCTGGCCACCTTGCTCGAAGTGCGGCTGCTGACCGGACGCACGCATCAGATCCGTGTGCACGCCGCCTATGCGGGGCATCCGGTGGCGGGTGACGAAAAGTATGGTGATGCGGATTTCAACCGGCAGTTGCAGTCGTTCAAGTTGCGGCGGTTGTTCCTGCATGCGCACAGCATCAGCTTCGAGGATCCGGATGGCCGTGGACTGATGAGCGTCAGCGCGCCGCTGCCGCCGGAACTGCACGCGGTGATCGATGCGCTGGCGGGCGCCGGCAAACTGAAGCCCGCCGGGGCGGTGAAACCCGGCGTAGCCAGCGCGCGCCTGGTCAGACCCCCACGCCCAATTCGCGCAGCGCCGCGCAAAGCGCGATCAACGGCAGGCCGATCAGCGCCGTCGGGTCGCGCGTCTCGACCGACTCGAACAAGGTCACGCCGAGGCCCTCGCACTTGAAGCCGCCGGCGCAGTCGAAGGAAGGCTCGCGATCCATGTAGCGCTCGATGGCGGCGTCGTCCAGCGTGCGAAAGCGCACCAGCGTGACATCGGCATGCTCGATGACTGTCTGGCCATGCATTACGGCCAGCGCGGTGTCGAAACGCGCGATGTTTCCCGACATGGCCCGCAGCTGCTCCAGGCAGTTCGCCCGATGGCCCGGCTTGTGCAGAATCCGCGGGCTGCCGCCGGTTTCCAGGCTGGCAACCTGATCGCTGCCGATCACGATCGCGCCGGGGTGCCGTTGAGCCACGGCAGCAGCCTTGGCCCGTGCCAGCCGTGCCGCCCGCTGCGGGGGCGTTTCGCCCGCCAGATCGTGTTCGCCCACGCCGGGGGCCTGACAGGTGAAAGGGAGCCCCAGCCGGCCCAGCAGGGCCTGGCGGTGAGGGGAGGTGGAGGCCAGCAGCAGGGTAGGAAAAGCGGTCATGGTCCTGACTAAACAAGAACTTGCACCCCACCGGGGGCCTACCTATGATACGCGCCCCATGCCTGAGGACGGCTCCAGACTGTGCAATGTCGCGGCGCTGGCCGACGAGGCGCGGCAGGTTGAGCTGGCGATTCCGCTCGAACGCTTCGAGCGCGTAGCGCCACAACTGGCCGCGACACAGGGTGTGGTAAGTGGCAGCGTGGCGCTGGCTCGGGAAGAGGGGCGCATCGTTGCCGAGGTGGTGGTGACCGCGCAGGTGCAACTACGTTGCCAGCGCTGCCTTGCACCCATGCCCTGGCCCGTGCAGAGCACTTCGCGCGTAGCGCTGCTGGAATCCGAGGCAGCCGCGGCCGAGGTGCCGGCCGAGCTGGAAACAGCGCTGGTGCCTGATGGACGCATGCGCCTGGCCGACCTCGTCGAAGAGGAGTTGCTGCTGGCCCTGCCGGCGGCGCCACGACATCCGGACGCAGAGTGTCCGGCGTTGCGGGAAGGGAAGCAGGAAGAGTTTGCGGAACCGACGCAACGGCCGTTCGCCGGATTGGGCGAATTGCTGAAGGGTCGACCGAAGCAGTGATTCAGGAGACATAGAAAATGCCAGTTCAAAAGAGTCGCAAGACTCCCTCCAAGCGCGGCATGCACCGCTCGCACGATGCGGTGGCCAGGCCGGCGCTGTCGATCGATCCGCAGTCGGGCGAAACGCATCTGCGTCATCGCATCACGCCGGATGGCTTCTATCGCGGCAAGCGGGTGATCGAGCCCAAGGCCGACGTAGCCGACCAGGACTGAAGCAACGCGGCGGTGTACGCAAGGATCGTCGGCACCGGTTCCTATCTGCCCGAGCGTGTTGTGCACAACACGGATCTGGAGAAGCAGATGGAAACCTCGGATCAGTGGATTCGCGAGCGCACGGGCATCGAGCGCCGGCACTACGCGGCTGACAGCGAGACCACCGTCGACATGGGCGAGCACGCCGCGCGGCGAGCCATTGCCGCCGCGGGCCTGATGCCTGCCGACATCGATCTCATCGTCTTCGGCACCACCACACCCGATCTGGTGTTCCCCAACGCCGGTGCGTTGCTGCAGGCGCGTCTGGGCTGCACGGGTGGGCCTGCATTCAGCGTCGAGGCAGCCTGCAGCAGCTTCATCTATGCGCTCTCCGTCGCCGAGAAGTTCGTGCGCATGGGCGAGGCGCGGCGCGCGCTGGTGGTCGGCGCCGAAACGCTCACGCGCATCACCGATTTCACCGATCGCACCACGGCCGTGCTGTTCGCCGACGGAGCGGGGGCAGTGGTGCTCGAAGGCTCCGAGCAGCCCGGCATCCTGTCGACGCATCTGCACGCCGATGGCAGCTACCAGAACCTGTTGTATTGCACTGGTGGCATTTCGAAAGGCTATGAAGCCGGCAGCAACAACCGCGCGGTGATCCGCATGGCCGGTCGCGAAACCTTCAAAATCGCGGTCACCATGCTGGGCAATTCCGTGGATGAAGTGCTGGCGAAAAACAAGCTGGAGAAATCAGCCATCAACTGGCTGGTGCCGCACCAGGCGAACATCCGCATCATCCAGGCCGTGGCGAAGAAGCTCGACCTGCCGATGGAGCGGGTGATCGTCACGGTGCAGGATCATGGCAATACGTCGGCGGCGTCGGTGCCGCTGGCGCTCGATACCGGCGTGCGCGATGGACGCATCAAGGCGGGGGATCTGATCCTGCTCGAGGCCTTTGGGGGCGGGCTGACGTGGGGTGCTGCGCTGGTGCGGATGTAACAGCGAGGCGGATCAAAAGAAAAGGCCGCGCATTGCGCGGCCCTTTTTATCGCACTTGTCCGCAGGCTATTCGATCTCGCGCCAGCTCACGCGCGTAACGCCGGTGACACCACCACCGCCGTTGACCTGCGTGGTGTTGCCCGTGCTGCCGTCACCGAACACCGGATCGATTACCACAGGACCGGCGCCGCCGCGCGTCTGCAACTGCGTGACGCCGACGATCTGTTCCTGATATTCGGTCACCTTGAGGATGTTGCCGGATTTGTAGTCGAGCTGATACAGCACGCTCTTGCCGGTCGAGTGGCAATAGTCCTGTTCCGGAATGTTGGCAGCGATCACGAGCGTGCCCAGCTGCAATCCGGGGTCGACGTTGAAGCGCTCGTTGCTGGGTGTGGTGACGTACCAGCCATGGTTGGCCTGCCAGTCCACGGCCTCCAGCGGATTGATCACTCGCGGTGTGACCGAGGTGTCGAGCTTCTCCTCCACCAGCTTGGATGTGGTAGTGACGCTGAACACGCCCAGTGAAGCGCCGGTGTCCACCACGGCATAGATGCCCTGGGACTTGCCGTTCGAGGGATCGGAATTGGTGACGTCATTAGGGCCGAGGTAGCGCCCAGTGCCGAAATACACCACGCGATGCCAGTTGCCGTCGCCATCGCGGATCTTGGCCAGTTCCGGTTGCACGGTGATGGGTTGCACGCGGGTGCCGGCGGTGGCGGTCCGTCCCAGCAGCTGGCTCACACCTGTGTTGGCTACGCCTCCAACTGTGGCTGTGATGTCAAAGCGCCACAACGCACCGTCCAGGTCACCGCCGTAGAGGTACTGCGTGACGTTGTTGGTCAGTCCGTTTTCCACGTAGTTCGATACGCGGGTAATACCACTGCGTTGCTCGTCGCTGACCGTGCTGTCGGTGACGATCTCGGTGAGTTTCGCGCCAGTGAAGGCGTCTAGCACGTACAGGCGGCCTTTGCCATCGCCACCACCGGTGGCGGATTCGGCATTGTTGTAACCCGAGGCGAAAATCACCACCCATTTGTCGTCTGAAGAACGCTTGGTGATGATCGGATTGCCGTAGGAGTAGCCGACGTTCGCGTCCTGTGCGGTGCCGAATTCCCACAGCGCCTTCGGATTGGCCGGATCCGTTACATCCAGCGCGTAGTAGCCACGGCCGCCATGGCCCAGGCCGCCGACCAGGATGGTGGACCAGGCACTGCCGTTGTAGGCGTCACCGACGACGATGGGGCCGTCGACGAAGAACCGGTGATTATCGGCGTAGTTGTGATCCGCAAGCTTGTGCAGATTAGGGATCACCATGCTGGGTACATAGGCCCAGAGTTCCTTGCCTCCTGTCTTGCTGCCATTGAAGGCGTGCAGCATGCCGTCGTTGCTTCCGACGTACACTGCCGATGCGCGTGACGTGTTGCTGGCCAGGAACGACGCGTAGCCCGCATCGAGATAGGAGAACGGTGGCTTGCCCACGAAGACTGGCGCGGCGCTGGCGATGTCGCCCAGCACATGCGCGCGATCGCGGAACAGGTCAGTATCCGCGGTGCCGCCGGTTTCCTCGTTCCCGGTCTGTCCCCGCAGGTAATTGATCAGCGCATCAGCGGTGGCAGCGGTTTTCTGCGTGCCGCTCCAGCTGCCGTCCTGCGACAGTTGACTGGTCTTGAAGTACCCAGCCGTCTTCTCGGCCGTCAGGTTGCTCGTGTCGAAGTTCTTCAGTTTGTTCGTGGCAGCGGAGCTGAAGGTGTAGATGATGCGCGAGTCACTCGATGCCGCAACCTGCGTGTCCAGTTGCGTTTGCGCCGACCAGATATCCGTGGTCGAGATGGCGCCGGTTCCTGGATCGACCTCGCGGGCCAGCAGGTCGCCGACCCAGCTGACGGTCTGGTACTGGGCGATGAAGGCCATGTTGTCGCCACCCGCGACCGGTTGCAGGTTGCTGGTGGCGGCGGCGGACGCCGCACCCTTGCGCGCCTGGATCTTCTGCAGCATGTCCGTCAGGCCCTTCGTCACCTCATCGGGACTCTTGGCACTCAGGTAGCTGCCGTGTCCATTGATGGCGGCGTGCCACAGGTCGTCGATGCGCGCTGGGCCTTCGCCGCTGCTGATCGGATCGGGCCACGCCTTTGTGCCCTGCTGCAGAGCGGTGAGGTCGTTGTCGCCGTTCTTGTCTGGCGGCTTCAACGTACCGTCCACGCCAAGTCCCATCGTGAACGTCGTCATGTGCTGGTATTCAGCCGAATCCGTGGAAGTGGTGGGGACGTTGTTGGCCGACACGTCGAGCTTCTGGGAAGGAAGGTCATCGGTCGGGCCGCCATTGCCTGCAGTAGGACGCAGGTCGGTCTTGTAGTAGTACTCGGCGACGTCGGCCAGTGTGTTCGAGATCGTCTTGTCGTCAAGCTGCGGACGCGGCACGCCCGCAACACCGTCCTGGTCACCTACCAGGTCGGTATTGTTCATTTTATAGGCGCCATAGGAGCCGGTTTCGCTATTGGTGTTCCAGTAACCGTCGGTGGTGAGGATGGTGAAGTTCTGCTGGCAGGAATACTGGACCGGGTCTGTATCGCTGCCCGCCAGAGCGCCGGTCAGCTTGCCAGCGTAGTAACGCCCCGCCTTCGAAAGTGCGCCGCGCAATGGCGTGAAGCTCGCGCCACTTATCCCGTACAACTTGGTGTACCAGTTGCCCTTCTGCGTAGCGTCGAATTTCTTCACAACCAGGGACTTGCTCGCTGACAGCCCTGTATCGCTGATGGTGGTGAAGCCCACGCGGTACTTGTCACTGACATCCGTAAAGGCGCGGCCGGAAGCCGACTTCATCATCAGAAGGCGTGTGCGATAAAAGCTGTACCAGTTGGCGAAGTTCTTTTGTTCATTGGCCACGGTTCGGCCGGTGGGCTGATAGGTCGTCGCGGTCTTCAGCGTATACGGTGTATTGCCATCGCCGGAGCAGGTGCTGACGGGTGATGTCGGGTTTAGGTTATAGATGGCGTAGTAGAAGTCGTCAGTGGTGGTGTAAGAGGTCACGCCGGTATACACGTATGTGGCTGAGGCGCCGTTGCCGCCTTTACCTGTAGTAGCGCTGCTGGCCCTGGAGCCCAATGCGCTGGTATACGAGAATGTGTACTGGGTGCTTGAGATAACGTTGATGGTGAACTGTCTGCCGTTGAGCTTGGTCAGGTCGAAACCGGCTGACGTACCCGTGAGCCCCGTGATGGTCACCCGATCACCATCGGCCAGTGTATGACCGCCGATGGCACCGCTGGCATGCGTGACAGTGATGAGTCTTGAGTTGTCTGTCTGTGAAATGGGACCGGTTCCCATCGGGATCGTCCCTGCCGTGAGGTCTCCGTAGTTGGGCGTGGTGGTGGTCGAAGACAGGTCGTCAGTTCCGCTGCCAGTGTTATAGCCGTTCTTCCACGCAGCCGTGAATGTCGCGTCGGAGTAGGGTGTGCCATCCGAGCTCAGAGGCGGGTCATAAGTTGTCGCCGGGTTGTAGTAAATCGTGTTGTAGCCGAAGTTCCGGTAGCACAGCTTCGAACTGTTGCTGTTCACGCCATCCGGCATGTACTCCGAGTTCATGCTCAGCGAGTCGTCTAGGATGAAGAAGATGTTGGGCGAGATGACCTTGGCCAGACCGGAGACCAACGGGGCGTTTGCCAACTCGTTCGTTGCGGCCCACGTATTCGTGGTGCCGAACACCGTGATGATCATCCACACGCCGAGGCGTGTCAGGCGATGAGACTGCATGGCAGTTGCTCCTTGTCGATTCACATGGCCACGAAGGCCTGCACGTACCGCACGGTGTCGCGCGGTCCGGTGACCTGGGTGGTAATCCGGTAATAGGCCTGCGCCGAGCCACTGAATGGGCGACGCGCATAAGTGGGGCCGACCTGCGTGCTGGCGCCGCCGCCAGCGGCGTCCGCACCCGAGCAGATCATGGCGGTGCCTGAAGCAGAAAGGGCGGAGGTCGGATCGCCTTCAGCATTGCACATGCGATTGATGACGTAGCGGACCGTGTAACCGCCCTCCACACCGGCAGGAGTGGTCTTGACTCCCACCATGTTGCAGTTGGCTTGAGCTCCGGCCTCTCTCCAGTCGACGTCGTCATTGGCCTGATCCGGTGTGCGCGAGCCGGTCAGATCACAGGCATCACGCGATGTGGCGTAGTAGCCCTTCGCCCCGCCATCCGAAAACAGCGTGTTGCCGGCGGCATTGTCCGAGAGCCACTTGATGGCTGCCTCGGTGCCCGCATCGCCAGAAGCCAGCGCCGCCTTCTTGAAGGTCAGATTGCCGGCGACCAGCGTGGACGTGTCGGTGGAGCGCAGCAGCGCCACGGCCGCAAAGCTGATGATGAGCAAGCCGATCAGTACGACGATCAGCGATATGCCGCGTTGCTGCTTCATATTCCGGCCCAGATGATGTTGACCAGGGGAACCACGACGTTGAGTACCTGGTAGCGGAAGCGTCGTTCATCCGCGCTGAGCGTGCGGTCCACGGCAGCGCTGCCCATGTCGGCATCCGCTTCCCACAGGCGTAGTTTGGCGGGTGCCACGGCTGCGCCCTGGCGGGCGCCTCGCGCGATGATGGCGATGCGCACGGCCTTGATGCGGCGCTGGTTAACGACCGAAGGTGCGGCCCAGGTGGCACCCGTGGCGTCCACCCACGCGCTCACTTTCTGGTTTCCGGCCGGCGCGACGCCGTACTGCGCCTGCAGCTCAATGACCTGTGGCGCAATGGAGGCAATGTCGGCCATGGCCGGAGCCGGCGTGGCCAATGCGTCGAAGCTGCCCAGGTCGCAGATATTGGTTGCGGCCGGCGCGGCGCCGTCGCTGCAGATGACGCCATAACGACGTATGCCGAGGCGCCCCAGGTTCACCACCTTGTCGCGCACGTCGTAGGAAATCGCATTTGTGAATGCCCCAGTGGGATCGGCGGGGTTGTAGTCCGAGCCGGTCGAGGCGTGGGTCAGAGTCCAACCCGAGCCATTGGCGGTCGGGGCCTGGCTCAGCTGCATCAGTGTGCAGATCTTGCTGCCATCCGATGCGCCCACCATGATCATGTCGCCCGAAGAAAGACCGGCCATGCTGTCGACGCCCAGCGTGCCAGTGGGCGATGCCATGGTCTGGATCAGTCGTGTTGGCGCCGCGCCGAAATCAGAATTGCTGCGGATGATCTCGATGGTGTCCGGGCCTGCGCCGCCATCGATGATGCGCAGAGGCAGCAGGGGTTCGCCGTCCGAAGTGGCGGTGCCACCATACGCAATGTTGGCTCCCGCGGCGCACAGCAGGCCGTTCGGAATCGTAAGTCCCGCACCGGCCATGCGCAGTTCTTTTTCCAGCGCATAGAGGCCGACGGCGGCACTGATCTGTGCATCGTTGCGCCCAACCGTAGACGTCTTGCGGGCCTGATAGCTCGTCAGCACCTGCAAAACAACCACTGCCGTGATCGAGGCCAGCAGCAGGGCGATCATCAACTCTACCAGCGAGAATCCCGTGTGACGTGTGCGCATGGTCAGTTCCCTGTGATCGTCGCGGACACCTGGTGTTGATGCGCCGAAGCGCCGCCAGGAGCCTGCCAGCTGATGACGACCGTCACGACATTGCCGTTGACCGTGATGGTGCGCTTGCCACTGGGCAGTTGCGTCAGGGTCTCGTCCGTGACCGCATGGCCTGCGAGGTTGGCGCGGTCGATCCACATGCGGCCGATGCTTTCATCCGCCAGCGTCGCGGCAACCGAGCGGTACTCGATTTCGCCAGAATCCTGCACGGCATTGCCCAGCACGCGAACCAGGCCGAGTACTGAGATGGAGAGCAGTACCACCGAAACCAGGACTTCGACCATCAGGGCGCCACGCTGGGTGTGGCGCCGCGCAGTGCGTGAGATGCGTGCTAAAGACATGCTCTGGGCTCCGTGCTGGCGGCTTTCGGATCGCAGACCCGCGCGCTGCCGCCGATGAGCTGCACGGCCAGCGGGTGGTAATTGGATGAGCTCGGCGCGTTGGCGATCTCGATGTCGAGCCGGGTCAGCGGTGCCGAGGCGTCAGAGGGGTTGATCGATGCGGTCAGGCCGAAGGCGTTGTAGGTGATGCGGTCGGAGCCGCTGGGCGTCTTGGTGATCGTCATATTTGTGGAGCCTTCCTTGCCGGAAGACTGATGCAGCACCGTGCCATCCGAGGCCTTGCGCACCTGCCAGCCTGTCGTGGCCAGCACAAACTCGACCTGGGTATTGAGGCGCACGGCTTCGGCGCGCGCCTGCGCCAGGCCGTTCTGGATGGACTCGCTGGACGCGCGAGTGCGGCCATTCGCGATCACATCGCGCATGGTCGGCACGGCAAGGGCTGCGAGGATGGCCACTACGCCCACTGTCACCAGCAGCTCGGTCAGGGTAAAGCCGCGCTGTTTCATCAGCACGAACCTCCCTTCTTGGTGATGAAACAGTTGCCCGAACCCCACGGACCGGCGGTGGTACGCAGTCCGGCCTGGTTGATGGTGTAGACAAAGGAGGCCATGTTGCCCGAGCCCGTTGCCGTGATCTTGTATTCGGTTGCGGTGGGCGTGCCACAGCTGATCGTGAATTTCGACGTGGTGGCCGGGCAGGGCGAGCCTGCATAAGTCTTCTTGTCGAGATAGAACTGCTCGATGGCTACACGGCCATCAGCCAGGTTTGCCGTGGCCTCTTCCGCAGCGCCACGACGCAGATAGTCCACATACGAAGGCACGGCAATGGATGCCAGAATGCCCACGATGGTGATGGCGATCAGCAGCTCGATCAGCGTGAATCCAAGCTGGGTTGCAGTCCGTTGCAGGCTTTTGGCTTTCATGAGGGCGACTATAGGTAGGGGTTCGGGGCCTGATTTGTGACGCAGCCTACAGATCGGCCTGGGGAGGGGGTGACGGCCCGACGGGCGGTCCCGCAGGGCCGACGAGCGGCCAAAAAAAACGCCGCGCATCAGCGCGGCGTTTTCCATATCGAAGGACCTTTTTAGGGGCTTACTTCGAAACCGAACGCTTGAACATCCGGTCGATCTTCTCGTTCAGGTCGTTCACGCCTGTCTGCGCGGCCTGAGCGGCGGCGAGGGCCTGGTTTGCCGTGTTCTGGGCGGCATCGGCCTTCGACGCGGCGGAACCGGCAGCCGTGTTGGCGGCGCCCGCGGCAGTGGCGGCATTGGCTGCCGTGCGGTCAGCCTTCAGCGCGGCCACATCCGAGGACAACGAGCCCACCTGGGTCTTCAGGCTGTCGATGTCCGCCTGCAGCGGCTTGAGGTCCGTGCAGCCGGCCAGCGCGGCCACCGCAGCCAG
>Ga0164241_10005408_pt1 | contig 11990 bp, 11 predicted proteins | sample OricomyardsoilBY_FD_108780 | JGI IMG/M metagenome (GOLD analysis project Ga0164241, IMG submission 108780) | Backyard soil microbial communities from Emeryville, California, USA - Original compost - Back yard soil (BY) | ecosystem: Environmental > Terrestrial > Soil > Unclassified | place: USA... | reverse complement strand
GATCCTAAAAAATTAGTAAATGATATGATTGAGCATGTGCTGAATATAGCTACTACTTAAGCAGTTAAAGCCCAATAGTTAAACCTGTACGGGCTCCGAAATAATATTCGTTTTTACCCGAACCGAAACCTGCTATAAAATCAACGCGCAATACTTTTAATATATTTTCAATACCTGCATCTAACTGAAAATATTGTTGCCGTACAGGAGTATACAAAAAGTGGAATCCTATTACTTCTTTCAATTTTAACTTACGCCAGCCCGGTATTCTGTCGAACAGTAAGCCGCCAAAATGCTGCTCCAAATGTGCTTCGGCAAAGTATTGGTTAGTGCTGTGCCTGTAAAAGTGAATAGTGTAAAAGCCCAACAAATCGGTTTGCCCCGTATTTAAAAACCTTCCGTAAAAGTGTTTATAGTCGGCATACTGTATATTTTTTGTATTCGGGAAACCGCCCCCGTTAAATCTATACCATAAAGTACCCGCCTGTTTCATAGCTATGCTGCCGCTTAGCTGTGCCTCTAAAAAGTCGTAATTTAAATCGCTGAATCCATTAATAGGTATTGCCTTTTTATAAGTAATTAATAATTCGGGGTACCGTGGATCCGGTGTACGTATCCGGTAATCGGGGCGGGTTATGTATTGCTGCTTAAATACAAACCTTAATTGCAAATCTAACCGCAAACTTGTATGCGGTGTTATGTTGTAGTTTTCACCATTAAAATCAGGCAACTCAACTCCATTGGGCGTATAGGCTCGCTTAGTCTTTTTAAATATTGTAAACTGGGTCAAGTTTTCAAGTGGTGTGCGCTTGGCATAGTTTACGGCTATTGTTCCGTAAATGCCGCTATACAATTCGCGGCTATATGATGCACGCACAAAGTACTGCTCGTAAATCTTAAAATCGCTGATACGTAATACTATGCTTTTCCAGGTATTGCCAAATTCAGGTTGTGGCTGTTCCTCGTTAAACTGGCTTATATACCTACCGCCCGATAGTGATATATATTCCTCATGTATTTGGCTATTGCGGTAAACAAACTTACCCATGGCATTAAACTGCTTGTTTAATACCCCATATCTAAATGCAGGTTCAAACGACAATGTTCTACCGCCGCGCTTAGTTGTTTTCGAGAAATTTTTTGAAACCTTTAATTTCAATTGCAAATTTAAACCCTCAACAGGGTTAAAATTTACTATACCAATAAGCGAAGGAAAATCGATACTTATTTTACTGTATTGCTTTGTATAAGTATAACCCGTTATAACTCCCAATGCGGTAGGCTTATTCAATTCCTTATCGGTTGAATCTTTATACTCTTTCGAGTCCTTAATAACCTGTATGCTGTCTTTAAATATATAATTGCTCGATTCAATTTCGGTAAGCGGCATAGGACGTATACTATCCCAATAAACCGTATCGCGTTTGTTAGCTTCCTGTTCAATTTTAATTACCTCGGGCGTAAATATTTTCTGCTCAACTTTTTTCTCCTCCTTAGTTTTAGGCGAATTAGTTGTTGCTGTTTTCCTTTTGGGCGTTGCTTTCTTAACAGGCTTTATAGTATCGGCCTTAGCTACTAAACCGAAATGATTATTTACTTGGTAATTTTTAAATACCCCCAGATAGTAACCATCGCCCTTAATACCTAACACACCCGCTTTTACATCGTAACGCTGCTGCGAGGGTAGCCATAGGTTATCGTTAGTGGGTATAAAGTATTGGGTAACTTTTAGGGTATCTACATATTCCAACCCGTTATCTTTTACCAAATACAACTCCAGCGAGTGGATATTCCAATTGTCTTCAACTATACTTAGCACACCACTAAAGCATGGGTCGCTTTTGCGTTTAGGTATAACTTGTATTTTATTCACCAATCTATCGCCTTCCTTATACGCACCAAGCATTTTAAATTTGTAATAGTTAAATGCATTTTCGCTTAATGGCGATATAAAAGGGCGGGTGGCAATTACCGGTATGGTTATATCGCGCTCGTAAAAATTAAAGTAAAAATCTTGCGCCGAGTTAAATGTAAACCCTTGCGAGTTACCACTAACCCGCGATGAATAAACATCTTCATGAAATTTGTTAGGCTTAGTATAGTATAGTTTCGATACCGATTCGCTTAAGTACACTATACCATCGCTGCCAATGGTATATCCTGCCTTTTTAATGCGCTTTTTAGCCCAAAACGGGGCATCGGTTATACGTTGCACTCCTTTCACGTAAGCATCGCACGAATAACTTTCAACCGCTTCTAAAAAGTATTTGCGCTTGGCAATAGCTTTACGTATTACTTCATTGGCGGGGTCGTCGCTGGCATTAATTACCACATCGCGCACTTCGTAAGCTACCGTTTCAAGTTTTACATTCAGTTCAACATCTTTATTTACCGTTACGTGCTGTATCAGTTGCTTGTAACCAATATGCTGAAAAACTAAATCGTATGTACCTGCCTGTACGGTTAAATGGTATTCGCCATTTAAATTGGCTGAAGTACCGTTCGATGTACCATTAACATATATGTTGGCAAATGAAAGCCGCTCGCCGTTGGCATCGGTTATAATGCCCTTAACGGTAAAGGCAGATAAATAATGAATACATAATAAAAGAAATAGAGAGACCGATAACCTACGCATGTAGCATGAAAATAATACGCTTTAATTATAAAAGCATAAAAAGTAAGAATCAATAAAAAACGGAGCACCCGTTTTACCGAATGCTCCGTTAATATTTTTGCTTTAAATGCTATTTATCTTTTGCGGCGTACTATAGTTGGGTAAGTATAGTGGGTCCTTCTTTTCTTTTTAAACTTAATCCTTTCAGGCGAAGATGAACTGCGTGATATTACTTTTTTGCTATCGTTATTCTTCACTTCCTCTTCATCATCGTTATCATTATTAGCAGTTGATGCAGCATCAATTTTTTCACCCGGTATATTAATATCAACTGGTGGAAAATAATAAGTATCTGCCGAGGCTGCCTTGCTGCCCACCACCATTTGAGGAACAGCAACATCATTGTTATTACTTATACCGTTATAACCCATAGGGTTGGTATCAATATTGGCAACTGTAGTTTTAACTTGTTTGGCAGGTTTGGCACTTACGGTATTTACTGCTGTAACTACCATAATTTTCACATGCGGTGTTGCCGGTTCGTCGGCCACAACTACAGCATTTTTTTCCTTAGCCGCATTTTCAACGGCAACAGGTACAATAGCATTTTCATTATTGCTTTGGTTACGGCTATTATTTAGTGGCTGCTGCACGGTGGTAGTATTATTTACAACAGGCAGGTTATTGCCATTATATACCAATAAACCTGTAATGGTAGTACCAATTACCAAAGCGCCTGCTATAAAACCTGCTACTAACCCTTTAGGCAAAGCAGTACTTGGCTTAGGCGCAACAGCAACCTCTTCAACGTTACCTAACTCCGCCGATATCCTGTTCCACATACCAAACGCCGGTGCTACTGAATATTCATTCATAGCCTGTTCAATGGCGCGGTCAAAATCCTTAATGCTCTTCTCTTCCATGGCAAGTAAAATTTTCTCCTATATCGTTCTGTGCTTTTACGTAATTACAAATGTTATACGTTGCTTGAATGCTTTTGGATATTATTATTATCAACAATCATTTTCTGTAATAAATACCTGGCGCGTGCCAGTTGCGATTTCGAGGTACCTTCCGATATCCCCAACATATCACCAATTTCTTTGTGCGAATAGCCTTCAATTACATACAGGTTAAACACTGTACGGTAGCCGTGGCTAAGCTTTTGAATCATATTTATAATATCTTGTTCTTTCAGGTTTTCATATGCATTGCTATCATAGTACTCGTAGCCCTTTGCATCTGTATCGTGTAATGCATACAATGTTACCTGTTTGCGGTAATGCTCAATAGCTGTATTTACAAAAATCCTCCTCACCCATCCTTCAAACGAACCTTCGCCCCTAAATTTTTCGATGTTCCTAAACACCTTTACAAATCCTTCTTGCAGTAAATCCTGAGCAGCATTATATTCATTGGCATACCTAAGGCATACGCCAAACATTTTAGACGAAAGCATATTGTACATACACTGCTGAAATTTACGGTCGCCCGCAACACAGCCTTGTATTATTTCTGCCTCCTCGTATCCTTGAAAGGATTTTGAGCTCATGTTTAGTATTTTAAGGGTCATCTAAATATAAAGCTTTTGCCAACAGTATTTGACTATAAGACTGTTATTTTATTTAAATGGTTGGCAAAGCCTGCAAAACTTTTTTTGCGATGGCTATACAGGTTCTTTTCGGCCAAATCCATTTGGGCGTATGTTTTACCTGTACCGTCGGGTATAAATATGGGGTCGTAGCCAAAACCGTTGCTACCAACGGGTGTTTCGGTAATTATTCCCTCAGTTATACCTTCAAATTGAACGTATTGGCCCTTGTTATAGTATGTAATTACGGTTTTAAAGCGCGCACCTCGGTTAGTAAGGCCTTGCATTTTAGCAAGCACTTTATCTACATTATCCTGATAGGTAGCCTTTTCGCCCGCATAACGTGCCGAATATACACCCGGCTCGCCATTAAGGGCATCAATTATAAGTCCGGTATCTTCGGCAAAGCAGGGCATATTTAAAGCATTGCTTAAATATTCGGCCTTTTGTAACGAGTTTCCCTCAATCGTATCGCGGGTTTCGGGTAGTTCTTCTGTAAAACCAATATCTTTTAAGCCTTCAACCTCTATACCGGCGGGCAAAAGGCTCCGTATTTCAATTAATTTATTGGCGTTCGATGTAGCAAATATCAGTTTCATAACTATTTAATATTCAGAACCATTTTAAGGGTTTCCCAAAGTCCTTTTTTATCTGCATTGCTTACTTCCAACTTATCTAATTGCTCGGTTAAAATAACATTCACCCCTCCCAAATTAACAGGCTGATGCTTAGCCAATTGCCCCAAATTGCCACTTAATGGCAATTTTCCGAACAATAACACCAACTTTGGCACCTTGCTGCCCAACAATTGTCCTAAAGCTATTTTAGCCCCGTTAACATTCATATACTGCACTTTGTTGTGCGTAAACTTGCATGCCGCCATCATTTTATCTAACATTTCCTTCTGAGAACCAGTTATTTCCGAGTTCTTAGCTTCATACAATACCAGTGCCTCTGTTTCGTCATTTACAATAAGCTGGGTTTCCTTTTTTTCAACATCGGTTAAATGCCCGTAAATTTTCTGCTTATCAAACAATAATTCGGGCAATTCAAGTTTTATCATGGTATTTTTATTGCGTTGTTCAAAAGTAAGATTACAAGATAAACCACAGGTAAAAAATTATTCTATTTTTGTTCGTATTCGGTCACACTAAAAATTGGATATATGGGATATAAGATAACTGTTGAAAAAGCTACAGCCAGCCGGATTGGAGAAGTGGACTTTAACAACCTACCGTTTGGGAAATATTTTTCCGACCACATGTTTATAGCCGATTACTATGATGGCGACTGGCACGATTGCCGTATTATACCTTTTCAGGAATATAGCATACACCCTGCCTTATCAAGCCTGCATTATGGACAGGCCATATTTGAAGGCATGAAAGCCGAAAGGGACGTAGATGGCAACCCGATTATTTTCAGGCCTGTAAAAAACTTAAACCGCTTAAATATTTCGGCCGACCGTATGGCTATGCCTGAATTGCCGGAAGACTTGTTTATGAATGCCATTGATAAGTTATTATCGCTTGATAAAAACTGGATACCTACTGCCCCTAACAGTTCGCTATACATAAGGCCACACATGTTTGCTACCGAAAAGTACGTGGGCATTAAACCTGCCGAGCACTTTAGGTTTGTAATATTTACCTGCCCGGTAGGCGCATATTACAGCAGGCCGGTTAAAGTATATATACACGACAAATATGTACGGGCTTTCCCCGGTGGTACAGGTTACGCCAAATGTGCAGGCAACTACGGTGCGGTAATGATGCCCGTACGCGAAATACAAAAAATGGGCTACGACCAAATTTTATGGTTAGATGGTATTTACCACCGCTACCTGCAAGAAATTGGTACCATGAATATTTTTGTAATTATTGATGGCATTATTATTACCCCTGCACTTGACCAAGGAACCATACTGGATGGTATTACACGCGATAGCATAATACAAATAGCACAAAGCGAAGGCTATACCATACAGGAAAGGGATATATCAATTGAAGAGGTGATTAATGCTTCGCACGAAGGTACGCTTGAAGATATGTTTGGTACCGGTACAGCCGCCGTACTTTCACATATCGGCGAATTTCATTACAAAGGCGAAAACTTTGAATTGCCCGCCATTGAAGAGCGCGAAATATCATTAAAATTACAAGAAAGGCTGATTAATATTAAAAGCGGAAAAGCCGAAGACATATTCGACTGGCTGCATACCGTACCCGTTGGCGTTTATTCGAACCAATAATAATTACACCTTAAATAATTTATCTAAAGCCTTGCTAATCAGCAGGGCTTTTTTTATTAAATAATATAAACATAGAACCCATTTTATTACTTTTATTGTATAATAGAATTACATACAATTATGCATAAAAACATGTTATGATTTTAATTAGCTTGACTATAATGATCCGGTGGATTAAATTATGAGTAAGTAAACAATAATCCGTTTGCATCAACAAATTAATTTTTATGCCCCTTAGCTTTAATTCGGTAGTAATAATTGTAAATAACCTTGGGGAATCGTTAAAGTTTTACAGGCTGTTAGGTTTAAGCATACCCGAAGGATTAGAAAACGAACCGCATGTAGATTTTATTGATAAAAGCGGTATACATGTAACCTTTGTTCCCTTACATACCGTTTATGAATCAACCCCCGACTGGAAAGATGAGGGCCCCGGCAACAGAATGAGCCTGCATTATAAATGCGCAACCGTTGCAAAGCTAAACAACACATACCAAACTTTGGTTAACGCAGGTTACAAATCTAAAATGGAGCCGCACGATGCCGCTTGGGGCGAGCGATTTGCACAAGTAGCCGACCCCGATGGAAATTTAGTTAGCCTGTTTGCTTCCTTAATTCCAAACATACATATTGTATCATCGAAGTAAACTTGTTGCTGCTAATAGGTTTTAGGCTTATAGGGCACCACCTTTAATCGGTCGAAAAGCTCTTTGCACTTTTGCATACCTGCAGGCCCGTTAATGGTAAAGTACCAAAAGTCTTCGTAGTCGCCCATGTTCATAGCCAGTTGCATAGTGCCTTGGCTTTTGTGTTCGGCTATTTCCCAGTTTACAATTATCTTATAGTTTAGGGCATTTTTATAGCTGAAAGGGGTTGTCCTGTCTAAGCGGAACATAGCAGTATCGGCAAGGGTTTTGGTTTCGGTGTAGTCCTTTAATTGCGTAAAGGTTTGCTTTAGGGTATCCTGTTTAGTAGCATAGCCTACCCCCAATACAATGGGGCGTTGCGCGGGGGGCAATAGTTGCACGGTGCGTAGTGCTAACAGAGTTGCAGCTTTATGCCCGCCATGTGTGCCCGGGGTTGGCAACAGGCAAAACACATAGTCATAGTGGGTTTGTGTCATTATCTCCTTTAAGCGGGTAGTTATCCAATTTACATTCCAACTGGTATCTAAAGGTTCATGCTCATTTAAACCATAGTGCGCATCGGTTTGGTCCAAAAAAAAGATGTTATGCGTGCCTATAATCTTTCCGGCATTCATTAATTCCTGCTTACGTATGCGTGGCAGGTTAGCGCGGCCTATGGCCTCATCGGTTAATTCTAAGCCATAATAAGCCTCGGCTAAAGTGCTGTATTTATAGCCCCCCTCGCCATTGGTTATTACGCATTGGTCAACGGTGCCGTTTAGCTCGTGCGTTATTTTATAAACAGTGGCGGCTACGCCGGTTTCATCGTCGGGGTGGGCGGTAACTACTAATACTTTAGGGCCTGTTGGCGCAGCTTGCTGGGCATAGGTGTTAACCATTAATACACTTGCCAGTAGGGTAACTATCAACTTTGCTTTCATGCTGTAAACATAGGTAAGAATCAACAATCTTAGTTCATAATTTAATGTAATTGGCTAAACATATATAAACATTAAAATCACCTTTTCGGTGATTGACAAAATCATTTCAATTGCGAATCTTTGCTAATAAATAATCCCTTACAACATGAAAAATATCCACTTAATAACCATTTTACTTATTTGTAGTTTAGCTACTTCGGCACAAACTTTTTCATACCAAAGCAATAATTATTTAAAACAGTATCGAGATACTACCAACATTGATGTAAGAAAGTTTATTGGTGATAATGGTATAAAGACCCCATTACAATTTGTATACGCTTCAACTACTGATACAATTAATTGCAAAACAATTAAAGAAAAGACATGGTGGAGATATAAACTTCCTACCAAACCTTATCGCAAGCTACTTGCTGCTGATGTATCTAATATTATTTCTGGAGATCCCTCATTAGGTAATACAGGCAGTTACGCCTCAATTAACATAGATAAATTACAGGCATCAATTACAGGTGCTACTTTATTATACAAACAAGATGGAAAGGCAAAACCTGTAACAGCATCATTAAACTTTAATGGAGGTGCTATTGACAATGTAGTTGAAATGTTTAGCGGTGGCAAAATAAGCTATGAGTTTAGTGGCAGATTAGATTTAAACTTTTTCTTAGTCTCTAAATATAAATTTTCGGATGCCGTATGGAATACAGCAATAGATGAATTATGTACATATGAAAACAAAATAAAAGCATCAAAATATGACGCAATAAAAGCCAATTGTGATGTAATGGCAAAATTAAATGCAGATACAAACCGTTGTAATAACACTGAATACACACAAGAACTCATTGACAAAATAAACTATATCAATAATTCTTACAAGCAGTATTTAGATTCATTTGATGTAAGGCGACAGGATTCATTAGATGCCTATTTTATCAGCAGATTGCCTAACCCCAATAACACTTTTCATTTTTGGTTTAACTTATTCGGATCTATAAGCGGACAAAGCTTTTATTTGCATAATCTTTTATTGCCATTTGGAGATCAAGTTTATAAAAAAACATTTCTTGGCGCAGAAGCAGGGGGTGCATTTAATCTTTACTATCGCTCATCAGATAAAACAAAAAAATGGCTTAATGGATTTGCACGTTTATCCCTATCATACATACGCGATAATAATAAGGACTATGATAACTTAACGAACTTTAAAACCACCACTACAATAAAAGATAGTACAGGTAATATTAGCCGCCAATTCAGCGAAGAGCAAAAATCATATCCGGACTCAACCTATTATGCTTACCACGGTTTTAGGTTTCAGCTAGATGTGTACAAAAATATCATTAACTCATCTGTATCGTTGCACGGGTTTATTAAAACTGAAACCACCAAGAAATTAGATATAAAAGATACTGATGTAACCCGTCCCGGCAAAAGCAAACCAAGTTCAGTTGATATGGGCATTGGGCTACTATTCGGACTGCCTAAAAAGGATGATGTAAAGAAAATTGTAACATTTGAGCCGGTAGTTACCTTTCAAGATCTTACAGATAAATATTATAGGGACTTGAAAATTAAAAATAGAGTTAAAGTAGAAGTACGGTTAAGCCTACCTTTGAATTACTTTGCACTTCCAAATACAAAATGATATAATAACCGATAATTAAAACTGATAGTAAATACTATATTCACCATGTGAGCAAGTTAGTACGCGGTTTAAGTTTAGGGCAAGCCGTTGCCATTAATATGATTGACATGGTGGGCATTGGCCCCTTTGTTACCATACCCCTTATTATTGGTGCCATGAACGGCCCGCAGTGCATACTGGCATGGTTACTGGGCGCATTATTATCGTTTACCGATGGGGCAGTATGGGCCGAGCTGGGCGCTAAATGGCCGCAGGCGGGTGGCAGTTATGCCTTTTTGCAAAACTTGTACGGGGCTAAAAAATGGGGCAGGCTCCTCTCCTTTTTATACATCTGGCAAACTATTATACAGGCACCTTTAGTGGTTGCCAGTGGCGCTATTGGCTTTGCCCAATACTTAACCTACTTGGTGCCGCTTGGTATGTTAGAACAAAAAGCTGTATCGGGCGCATTAGTAATACTGATTACCATATTACTATACCGCAAAATTACCGACATAGGTAAAATATCGGTGTTTATGGGCATGATAGTGGCTGGCACTATACTGTGGCTTATATTTAGTGGTATATCTCATTTTCAACCGCAATTGGCCTTTACTTATGCGCCTCATGCTTTCGATTTTACACCCGCATTTTTCGTAGGCTTAGGTTTAGCCAGCACAAAATCTATTTACTCGTTTTTAGGTTACTATAATGTGTGTCACTTAGGCGGCGAAATTAAGGAGCCTGAAAAGAACATACCGCGCAGCATTTTTATATCGATAGCAGGTATTGCCATATTGTATTTAGCCATGCAGATAATGATATTAGGCGTGCTGCCCTGGCAAACCGCTAAGGAAAGCCCCTTTATAGTAAGCATGTATTTCGAGCAAGTGTACGGTCACACCGCCGCACAAATAGCTACGGGTTTAGTATTGTTTATTGCCATCTCATCGTTGTTTGCTGTTATGCTGGGCTATAGCCGGGTGCCTTATGCCGCAGCCATCGACGGCAACTTTTTTTCGGTATTTGGCAAGCTCCACCCCAAAAAGAATTTTCCGCATGTTTCGTTATTAGTAATGGCAGGTATAGCCTTTGTGTTTAGCATGCTATTTAAAATGAAGGAGGTAATAACTGCCATCATTGTTATGCGTATTATAGTGCAGTTTGTAGGTCAAAGCATAGGCATTATGCTATACCATGCCAAGTTTAAAAACGAGCCTTTCCCTTACCGGATGTGGTTGTACCCATTACCGCCTATAATAGGTATTGCAGTATGGGCGTTTATCTTCTTCTCCGCCGATTGGCAGTATATAGCGGGTGCAGTGGGCGTAATTGCATTGGGTGCTGCACTATACCTCATTAACGCATCAAGGCAAAAGCAATGGCCGTTTAATGAAAGACAGGACTTTAATACCCTCGACTAATTTTTTAATAATCAGTCTTATTGCTGTTTATTAAGCATTTTGTGTGCCTTGCGTTTCCGTACTGTTTTGTGCTGAAAATTACTCGACAGCACGCTGATGTTGCCATCAACTTCCAATACTGCCAAATCAACATCATGTGTACTTTCAACGCCATGTTCGCGTACAGCAGCATCTAACTCGCTAAGGCTTATCATTGATTTACGCAGGTTTTCGTTAATAACCTTACCCTTATACACTAACATTAACGAGTGCCCTTGTATTACCTCGCTAAACTGCGGAAAGCGGTTAATTAATAACCTGAAAATGTAGTTAATTACAAACAAACCTAAGGCAGCAGCAATACCTCCTTGCAAAGTGTTATCGGGGCCTACCATAGCATTTTGTACGCTGTTGCTTATAAGTAAAATAAACACCAAATCGAGCACCGAAAGTTGCGATAACTCCTTTTTGCCAAACAAGCGCAGGGCTAATACAATAAACAAGTATATAGCTATGCTTTTAAGCGATATAATAAGTAGCGCTGTAATATTAAAATCCATACACTAAAAGTAAACTAAAAACTTAGGTGGGAATAATCTTAATTAAAATGCTGCAACCAGTAATTGGTGCAAGCTATGCGCCACACCAATGCAGCTTTACTTGTATCGCCCTTTTTGTAGGCTTCAACAATCTTCTTCAACTCGCCTTTTTTCATCCAGTAAAAACGGTTGTAATCAATATCCAACAAGTGTTTCAACGGGCCGTTTAACCATTTTACTTCGCCGGGGGTAACAAACCCTTTTTTGTCCTTACGCTCATATACGGCGGTTGGTAGTATCGGCTTTAAAGCCTCGCGTAATATGTATTTGGTTTCTGCGCCATTATTCACCCTGTCCTCGCGTTGTAAGGTAAATGCAAACTCTACCAAGCGGTG
>Ga0164241_10005407_pt1 | contig 11990 bp, 11 predicted proteins | sample OricomyardsoilBY_FD_108780 | JGI IMG/M metagenome (GOLD analysis project Ga0164241, IMG submission 108780) | Backyard soil microbial communities from Emeryville, California, USA - Original compost - Back yard soil (BY) | ecosystem: Environmental > Terrestrial > Soil > Unclassified | place: USA... | reverse complement strand
TTTTTCCGCCTTGTCCCAAACTTCGTCGCTGCCGACTCTTTGTTCTGGACGGGTCGAAATGCGGATGAGGACCTCCTGAAAACCAAAATCCGCATAAACGCTGAACAACAAGTCCGTAAACTGGGATACCTCATGCTGGATCATTGCTTCTGTGCAAAAAATATGGGCGTCATCCTGCGTAAAAGCGCGCACCCGCATCAAGCCTTGCAATGTACCGGATGCTTCATTGCGATGGCAGGAGCCAAATTCCGCCAGCCGCAAAGGTAAGTCCCGATAACTTTTCAATCCCTGATTGAATACCTGGACATGGCAGGGACAGTTCATGGGTTTGACCGCATAGTCGCGCGACTCGGATTCCACCGTAAACATGCCTGCACGGAATTTTTCCCAATGACCAGACTTTTCCCAAAGCGTGCGATCCACTATTTGCGGGGTCTTGATTTCACGATAACCATTGGATCGCTGAATTTCCCGCATGTAAGTTTCAATAACCGTGTACAACATCCAGCCGCGCGGGTGCCAGAACACCATACCCGGCGCTTCTTCCTGGATATGGAACAGATCAAATTTTTTGCCAAGCTTGCGATGATCGCGCTTTTCCGCCTCTTCCAGGCGATGCAAGTAAGCCGTCAGATCTTTTTTATTGGCCCAAGCCGTGCCGTAAATCCTTTGCAGCATCTCGTTTTTAGAATCGCCGCGCCAATAAGCTCCCGCTACTTTCATCAACTTGAAATGGCCGAGTTTTCCAGTGCTGGGAACATGGGGTCCGCGACATAGATCCTCAAAATCCCCCTGGCGATAAAGCGACAGATCCTCGTCCGCTGGGATCGACTCGATAATCTCCGCCTTATAAGCCTCGCCCATATTTCTGAAATAAGAAACTGCTTCATCCCTGGACAACACTCGCCGTCCCACTGGCAGATTCTGCGCCACCAGATCACTCATGCGCTGCTCTATGGCAGCCAGGTCTTCCGGTGTAAATGGGCGCTTATAGGCGAAGTCGTAATAAAAGCCATCTTCGATTACCGGGCCTATGGTGACCTGAGCGTCGGGAAACAACTCCTTAACCGCATGAGCCAACAAGTGTGCGCTGGAATGTCGTATTACGTCCAAACCTTCTGGAGACTTATCTGTGAGGATGGCGACCTTGGCGTCGGCTTCGATCAGAAAATTAGCGTCCACCGTCATACCATTGACTATCCCCGCAATGGTCGCCTTGGCTAAACCAGGGCCTATATCCCGCGCCAGATCCATAACTGTAAGCGGCGCGTCGAAAGTGCGCAGGGAACCGTCGGGCAGAGTAATAACGGGCATGAAATGCGGATCCTAATCAGTGGTGACCCCTACCAAAGGCCACGTGAAATCATTCGGGAAGAAAAACAAGGTCGGCAAGTATATAGAGCGGACAACTTGAATACCAATTTTTTGGAACAGCGCTCAATAACTGGAACGTACGAGGCCTGGGAGCCGATGCCTAAACGAGTGTCAGCATCCTTTCCGACGCTGTTCTCCAACGAGCTGTTTGCTGTAACTGGAAAAGGGATGAAGGCGATCTAGCCGACGGTTTCATCTGCAGCAGGCGACCATTAGGAGGGGCAGCCACGGCATTAAGCCGGTCAATCACTTCCACTGCCCGCCGCGGTTGGTTACAGATAAGCACGGCATCGCACCCGGCGGCCAAGGCGGCCTCGGCCCGGTCACAATGACTGCCGACCATTGCAGCACCTTCCATTGAAAGATCGTCACTGAAGATAACCCCGCTAAAGTGCAGTTGCTGGCGTAGAACCTTCTGCAACCAAAACGAGGAAAAGCCAACCGGATTGGGGTCAATCTCGGAAAACACTATATGAGCAGGCATGACGCCGGCTGCATGTGCAAGCAGACTGCGGAAGGGTGCCATGTCACTCTGCCAGACCTCATCAAAATTACGCTCGTCCACAGGCAGCTCCAGGTGACTGTCGGCTTCCACGGCCCCGTGACCAGGAAAATGTTTCAAAGTGGCGCCCATACCCGCCTGGGTCATACCCTCGATATAAGCTTGGGCAAGAAGAGTCACGATAGTGAAGTCAGCAGAAAAGGATCTGTCACCAATCACGGCACTAAAAGAATCATCCGCATCCAGTACCGGTGCAAAGCTGATATCCAAACCACAGGCGAGCATTTCGGACGCCATCAGCCAGCCCGCGTCTATAGCGGCGGCCAAGCCAAGTTCCGGACTCTGTAAATAAAGGTTGCCGATATTCTGAAGCGCGGGAAGACGGGTAAAGCCGGATTTGAAACGCTGCACCCGACCACCCTCTTGATCCACTGCGATGAGTATGTCGGGACGCACTGCTCGAATTTGCGTCACCAGACATGCGAGCTGCTCAGGCGATTCGAAATTGCGGCGAAAAAAGATCAGCCCGCCAACTTGAGGGTGCTGCAGGATTTCTGCCTCCTCCGCCTGCAATTCAGTGCCGGTAATATCGAGAATAACCGGTCCCAGAGGAAGTTCAGCTCGCATTACTGCTGCTCGGACTGCTCAACAATCCACTCAACCCATCAATCAAATAAATCAGAGTCTGATCCATACCGGTTTCAGTTTTGTATTCATCCCGCAATATGGCCTGGATAGACTCAAAACTGCCCAGAGTAAAAATGGAAGCCCCCAAGATAAAGTTGAGACGCCAGTAAAAAACTATAGGGTCCAGGTCAGGCTGTGTTCTTTTCAGCCATCCGATATATCGATTGTAGGTGGCGCCATAGCTGTTCGCCAGATACGCGCGTAGGTGTTCCTGAGCCTGGGTATAGGCGAGTCCCAACAGGCGCATGAATCTTTGTGGCTTTTCTTGAATGACTTGAACCGAATCCGTAAGAGAGTCGATGAGTATGCGCAGCAGCCTTTCAACTTGCGGTAACTGTCCAGGGGTCAATGAAACTTCCATTTCACTCAAACGTCTATCCAGCTCGCGGCAAAAGGGGGTCAGAAATTGACTGAAAACGGCTTGAATCAGCGATTTTTTGGTGCCGAAATGATAATTGACCGCCGCCAGATTCACATCAGCCATGCCCGTAATGGTTCGTAGTGATGTCTCGGCAAAACCGCGCTCAGCAAAGAGAATGGTTGCAGACCGCAGAATTCGTTCAACAGTTTCGCCGTTTGCCATGAGCAGGTCTCATTACCATTCAAGAAGCGGGGAAAATACGCGCCCGCCCGCGAGCTTGTCAAGAAACATCAAAGCTAATGGAACAATACCTGCCGTTCATATACTGATTTTTAATTTGCCGTGAATCTGACCGTAATCTCGATGTATATCCGCAGCATTGTCACCACGTAAGCGACTGCAAATTCCTACTGATTACAAGCGTTTATAAAATCTCCGCGATGAAATGATAATAAGAGTGAAATCGCGAACGTTCGTCGCTAAAAAAGGCGAAAGTGCTGCTTGCGTGTTAGCTTCAATATATACCTCAACGGAGATGCTGTATGCATACGCGAACTCCGCAGATTGGTGCGTGGTACGCAACCGCGCATCTGCCGGATATTTTTGAAGTAGTTGCCATAGATGACAGCCAGGGCACCATTGAAATCCAGTACGAAAATGGTGATTTGGATGAATTGGAATTTGATGAGTGGCAGACCGGTCGGTTTTTAACAGCCAATCCCCCAGATGACACCATGGGCGCGCTGGGCGTGGGCGCCGAAGACAACTGGGATGACGACCTGCAGCTAGAGAATCCTTTGTACGATTCGTCTGATCGTTACAATCTGGATTTTGAGGATTTCTAATCAGCCCCCAACAATACCCACTTCAGCAAGCAGCGAACCGCGTGTTGCATTCAGATTGATACTGTATATAATCACATATGCTGTACATAACAACAGATGCAACCTGCGGAGGCATTCCATGACCGATCTTACCCTGCGGCAGCGCGAGGTGCTCGAACTGATCAAATCCCAAATAGAGGAGACCGGCTTTCCTCCCACCCGCGCCGAAATTGCCCATATCCTTGGCTTCCGCTCGGCCAATGCTGCAGAAGAACATATCAAGGCTTTGGCCCGCAAAGGTGTTATCGAAGTTGTCGAGGGCGCATCCCGCGGTATCCGTCTACCGGAAAAGGAACGCGGTATTCCTTTGGTAGGACGCGTAGCGGCCGGGAACCCGATATTGGCCGAAGAGAACATTGAAGAATACTGCCCAATTCCAGACAGTTTTTTCCGCCTGCCAGCGGATTATCTCCTGCGCGTAAAAGGCATGAGCATGCGTGACGCCGGCATACTGGATGGCGATCTTCTCGCGGTTCATAAAACCACACAGGTACGCAATAACGATATTGTGGTTGCCCGTATTGAAGATGAAGTCACAGTGAAACGTTTTCGACGCGAGCGCAACCGATCACAGGTGGAACTCTGGCCGGAAAATCCCGACTTCAAAATGATCAGTGTCGACTTAAGGGACGCAAATTTTGCCATCGAGGGATTGAGCGTGGGCATTATCCGCAGGAGTTGAATATGTTGAGCGCCGCAAATGCACCTACCCACCATCGTCCATCCCTCACCAATAGTGGGGGAATTACAGAAATTGTTTTACCCAACTCCCGCAGCTCAGCGATTTATCTGCCTTCTCTGGCATTTTTGAGCCGCGAAGGGGCGGACAGATGGTTAACTTGGTTGGTGCCGCAAGGAATGGCGAAGTCCGTCCTCCAGCAATATGGCTTTGACCTCATTAAAACCCGTTTTATATATCCCAGAAACCCCGAGCAGTGTTTTGCACTTTTCCGAAAAGCTTTGATAGAAGGCAACAGCCATACGGTGGTGGGAAATCCGGGAAAGCTGACAGACGAGCAAATCGAGCAGCTTGAACAGGCGGCGTTGGTAGGCCAGTGTTATGGCTTGCTACTGCGGGAGCGGCTGAGCCACTGATCGGGGGAAATTTGATAAATCAGCCCCCAATACGGGCTAATTAACAAAGCTCTAATGCAGCAAAGTAGTATCTGGAGGTACTTCGTTCTCGTCCTCGTCCTCACCTTCCGCCTCAACAGCATCTTCCATCTCGGCCACAAAATCCAAGCCGGCCTCAATCATGACTTTGGCAACCTCGTATCGAGCAGAACCGAGGTAGTCATTGGATTCGGTTGAAAAGCGAATAGTGACCAGCGGCTCTTCACCGGGATATTCGGAACGCCGCAATGCGACGTCGCCATTTTCCAACTCAATAATTTCGTAAAACGAAGCTTCATCAAATGCCGACATAAGGCTCTTGTATCCAGTCGAAGCGCGCGGCATCGACAGTCAAATTCTCAATATTCGTCATGACCGAGGCGCTGGCGCTGGATGACGCTGTACATGGCCCCCGTGATTCGAACCAAATTCTCCCATTCAAGAACAAATGGAAAAGGAGTGCCCGATCGAACGATGAATTGGGGCTGGGTTTCTATAATATCGGGCTGGAAAAGCTCGGCTTTCAATGATTGAGACTCCTCCGCCTTGCGCAAATTTTCCAGGCCGCCGAGCAAATCCGCCAACCAGGAATTTGACTCCTGGGACAGATCCACCAGTTCCTGGAAGTCGGCGCAGGGTACGCTCTCCAGCGCCGACTTCAACATATTGGAATCCAGAGTCCAGCCGTGGGACCACCGCCGGTTACCCGATGCTCGAGCCACTTCCAGGAGATAAAAACAGAGCGACTGCTCAAGTTGCCAACACAGGGCATTGCGCAGCGCGCCGTGGGCTGTAACCTCAACGACCATATGCAGCAGATCGTTGCAAAACCCCATCTGCTGGTCCACTTTGCGCCGCAAATAAGCCACTTCTGTTTTTAGCCTCTCTCGTTCGATGCATTCCGGGTTGCTACTTTTTTAGAAGTCTCTTCCACTTGCCAGCGGCCGCCGTTGAAAAATGCGCGCCAGCCTGTGGGCTTACCTTCCACTTCGGACTGCACGTAATGTTCCTTGCTTTTGCGACTGAACCGGACCACTGTCGGCAGACCATCTTTGTCCGCAGCGGGTGCCTTAAGCAAATAGTGATACTTCGGATCCAGCTCTTCCTTGTGCGGAATCAACTCGCGCACGAGGGGGGCGCGCGTCTCGCGATTTTTGGGGAATTGGCTCGCTGCCAGGAATAGGCCGGATGCGCCATCACGCAATACATAGTGGTCATCCACTTTGTCACAACGCAACTCAGGCATAACGATGGCGTCCATTTTCGGCGGCGCGGCTTCCCCATTTCGCAGCAGTTTGCGCGTATTGCCACAGGCCGTATTGGTGCAACCAAAATACTTGCCGAAACGGCCAGTTTTGAGCTGCATTTCACTGCCGCATTTATCGCATTCCAACAGCGGCCCTTCGTAACCTTTGATTTTGAAACTGCCTTGCTCCACTTCGAAGCCATTGCAGTCGGGATTATTGCCGCAAATGTGCAACTTGCGATTTTCATCGAGCAGGTAGCTGTCCATGGCGGCGTTACACAGTATGCAACGCCGTTTATTGCGCAACTGCTTGGATTCGGCCTCTTCATCCTTGTCCGCGTCCGCAGCTTCGTCGCCGGGAACCAGATTTTTGGTGTTTTTGCAGCGCTCTTTTGGGGGAAGCGCGTATCCGGAACAGCCGAGAAATACCCCGGTTGAGCCAATGCGGATCTGCATAGGCCGGCCGCATTTGTCGCAGAGGATGTCTGTTTCCGTGGGTTCATTGCCACGCATACCAAATTGCGAGCCTTGGGCTTTGACGAGCTTATTGGAAAAGTCGGCATAGAACTCATCCAACAACATGTGCCAATCCTTCTGCCCTGCAGCGACGGCGTCGAGAGACTCCTCCATGCTCGCGGTAAACCCGTAGTCCATCAGGTCGCTAAAACTTTCCACCAAACGCTCCGTCACCACATCGCCCATTTTGTCGGCGTAGAAGCGGCGGTTTTTTACATGCACATACCCGCGCTCCTGAATGGTGGAGATGATGGCAGCATAGGTGGAAGGCCGGCCTATACCACGTTTTTCCAATTCGCGTACCAAGCTTGCTTCGCTGTAACGCGCGGGGGGTTTGGTAAAGTGCTGGGTAGGCAGCAATTGATGAAGTTTTAATACATCACCGACTTTTACATCCGGCAACAGACCCTCATCCTCTTTCTTTGCCACCTGAGGAGCGACTTTCAGGAATCCGTCGAACCTCACTACCCGCCCTTTAGCCCGCAATTGATAATCGGCAGCACCAACCGTGATAGTAGTGCTGGTGAACTGCGCAGGTGTCATCTGGCAAGCGACAAACTGCTGCCAGATGAGACTGTAGAGTCTTTCAGCATCGCGCTCCATTCCAGAAAGATGCTCCGTCAGCAAATTCACATCCGAAGGACGAATGGCTTCGTGGGCTTCCTGAGCACCTTCTTTACTGGAATAAAAATTGGGCTTTTCCGGGAGATAGGGTTTACCGTAGGTTCCGTCGATATAGTCGCGACACGACTGGATAGCGTCCGCGCTCAGGTTGGTGGAATCGGTGCGCATGTAGGTGATGTAACCCGCTTCGTACAGGCGCTGAGCCAACATCATGGTTTTCTTCACCCCGAATCCCAGGCGAGTACTCGCGGCCTGTTGCAGGGTGGATGTGATGAAAGGCGCCGACGGCTTTGATTGGGTAGGCTTATCTTCCCGGGCAACAACTTTGTAGGTGACCTTTTCAAGTGCCTTTACGGCCTGCTGAGTTTGCTCCCCGGTTTTGGGGGCGAATTCCTCGCCTTTGAATTTCACCACGTCGTATTTGGTCTGGTCACCCTTGGCGGTGTCCAGAAGCGCCGCGAGGTTCCAATATTCTTCCGGCAAAAAGGCGCGAATCTCAGCCTCACGTTCACTGATCAAACGCACAGCCACCGACTGCACCCGACCGGCAGACAGCCCCCGTGCGATTTTCTCCCAGAGCAGAGGAGATACCATATAGCCCACAATGCGGTCGAGAAACCGCCGCGCCTGCTGGGCGTTTACACGGTCTATATCCAAGGGTCCTGGATTCTGGAATGCCTGCTGAATGGCGGTTTTGGTAATTTCATTGAACACGACCCTCCGATAACGCTCGGGGTCGCCACCAATAGCCTCACGCAAGTGCCACGCGATGGCTTCTCCCTCTCGGTCCAAGTCGGTCGCCAGAAAAATTTGGTCGGCGGTAGCGGCAAGGCGTTTCAACTCATCGACGACTTTTTCCTTGCCGGGCAGAATTTCGTAATGGGCTTCCCAATGATTGTAGGGATCCACGCCCATGCGCTTGATGAGCTGATCGCGGGATTTACGACGGCGGTGCTCTTCTTTTTCTTCCGCTGTCAATTTGCGTGTCTTAGCGGCCTGCGCGGCCCTGGCTTTGGCGTCCACCGGTGCGGCGGAGCCGCTGGTCGGCAGGTCCCGAATATGGCCCACGCTGGACTTCACTATGAAGTTGCTGCCCAGATATTTGTTAATGGTTTTCGCTTTTGCCGGCGATTCCACTATGACCAGTGATTTCCCCATCCGCTACCCGCTTTTATTAAATTTGGAAGCCAAACGGGCCAAGTCCGACGCAACATCCTTCTGGGATGGCCTCGGCTGTCTCGGTTTCCGCAGCTCAGAACCATGTCACAACCTTAAGGGGCTGGACACACAAGGTGCGCATATATAAGTCCAGAACCTTGTAAGGTCAAGCAGCGTCATGCTTTGGTTATACAACGGTTCAGGGACGCATGATGGTTTCCGACCGGGTCGAGCGGCGCAGTAGGCGGTCTCCACGCCTTTGCTATTCTTAAACAAACCATACGCCCCCAACCATCGGCCCACAGGGTCTAAAGGTTCCGGACAGGATGTTATGAGCAGTATCACCGGCATCACTCTATTTTTTACGCTGATTATTTTTTCGTTAGTGGTGGTGGGCTTTGCCAATCGTATTCAGATGCGCAACCGTCTGGTAGGGCACAAGTTACAACAAATGAACTTGCGCATTGATGAGCTGCAGGCGGTTTGCGCAGGCATAGAGCCTTTGCTGGAATCGGTACTCATTCCCCGCCTTATCAATGAAGAGGTTCTCGACCTGATTCAAAGTGTCAAGCGGTTGGACGCGAAGGCGAGTTTCGTGGATATCAAGCTCGAACATGCCCAGACGCTCGCGCGGGCACTGGACGCCGGCCAGCGCACCCAGCCTTTCTACCGGGGCCAACCAAGCGATGCGGCTATCGCTAAGCATAAACACTACCTGACAGAAGCTGCACGGGTGGTGCGCCGCCACCGGGCGCTCGGTCGGCTGCAGACCGACGAAATGGATGCGTATATTCGCGAACTCGCTTGGACACACCTCATGGTGGATGTCATTTCCTACATCCTACAAGGTCACAAAGCGGTTACTCGCAAGGATCCCGTTGTGGCTTATGGTTATTACCAGCGAGCGCAGAATTTGGCAGTGAGCAGTAAAGTGAGCGACGACAGGCGTCATCGACTGGTGCGGGAAATTGGAGAAATCTTGGCCGGCAAACGATTGACGATAGGAACAGATCTTATGCCCGAGTCCAATTTCAATCCTACCAGCACGCCCCACTTCACCCCGGTAGTCACCCAGAACTGAGCATGTTCAGACCTGCGTCTGGTGCATAAAAGGCCAAAAAAGCCCGGCATGAAGCTTCAGCCAATCCGCAATCAGACCCAACTCTTGGCGGCCGCCCGTTTCGGTCCAGGCGCAGCGCAGTCCCAGTCGCGTAGCCTCGACGGTATGGACGTTCGCTGGCAGGCTACGCAGGGCCTGGTGCAGAAGTTCATGAAGGGACGCAGGTGCTGCTTTTGAATCGCGCCACTGCCAGCGACCGTCAAAATGAATTTCGTGTTCATACTCCGCCCTATCCAACGCCCAACCTTCACCCTTGAACTTCTGCCCATCCTCCCGGGGCCATGGAGCTTGGTAGGCGGCGAGATTCCGCCCCTTTAGTGTTTCGAGTTCGACACTCAAACCCATCTGGGCCGCCTCCTGGCGCAATGCTGCCAGCTGCCGCTGGCGGCCGCTGGGTTTTAGCATCATGATTGGCCCCACCAGCATAGCGACCACCAACAATATAATCAGAACGACGGGCCAGGACATGGATTCCTCCTACATTGGATTTCGCAACTTCACCATTACTTTCGTTAGACTGATATGACTGCGCGAGTACTTGTTTGGACCTGTGGTGAGTTTAGGGAAGTTCTCCAGACTCCAGCTGTGCGCGGCCCCACTCTATGACCGAGGATCATTTATGAGTCTCTACACCCACATTTTGGTTGGACTGGATCTTTCACCCGAAGAATCACATCAGGTAGTCAACAAGGCGGTGGCTCTCGCACAACTCTACGGCGCTAAACTTAGCCTACTGCACGTTATCGAGCCTGTAGCGCTCGCCTACGCGGGCGACATCCCCATGGATCTCACAGAAACCCAGGTCGCACTCGAAGAACAAGCCAATAGACGCTTGGCGGATTTCGCAGCAAACCTCGGCCACCCTGTGACCAAGCACCAAGTGGTGCTCGGCCAGACTGCGTCGGAATTGCGGGAGACTTCCGTGAAATTGGGAGCGGACCTGATTATCGTTGGCAGCCACGGCCGTCATGGGTTGGCACTGCTGTTGGGTTCAACCGCGTCCAGTGTATTGCACGGTGCCCAGTGCGATGTTCTGGCGGTGCGAATCTAACTCAACCGTCGCGCTGATTTTCAAGTTCCTCCCAACGCTTATACACCTGCTGCAGCTCGGTGGTTTGTTCGGCCAGAAGCGTCGTCTTACGGGCAATTTCTGTTGCGCTCTGCTGATAAAACCCAGGGTCGGACACCTCGTTTTGCAGCAGAGCTAACAGCTCCTCCAGTTTTTCGATTTTCTGCGGCAGGCCATCCAGTTCCATTTGCAACTTGTAGGAAAGCTTGCGTTGTTGTGGCGCCTTGCGCGTTTCTTCAGGCAGCGATTCCACCTGCGCGGGCGCAGGGGACGCATGTTGCGGTTGGGATTGCGGTTTGAACCAGACACCGCCCTGACGGAGCCAGTCCTGATAACCGCCTACATATTCTTTTAATACACCACGCCCCTCAAAACCTATTGTGCTGGTGACAACATTGTCGAGAAATTCCCGGTCGTGACTGACCAGGATCAGGGTGCCGGTGTATGCGAGCAGCAGATCCTCCAGCAAATCGAGCGTCTCGGCATCCAGATCATTGGTAGGCTCATCCATGATCAGACAGTTGGCGGGCTTGCTGAATAATTTTGCCAGCAAAACCCGATTTCGCTCACCGCCGGAAAGGGCACGGATCGGCGTGCGGGCACGCTCACCGGTGAATAGGAAATCCTGCAGGTAACTGATCAGATGTTGATTTCTGCCTTCAATTTCTATGAACTCGCGTCCCTCCGCTATATTGTCGATAGCGCTTTTGTCGAGCTCCAGTTGATCCCGCAATTGATCAAAGTAAGCGATGGAAAGTTTGCTGCCGTGCTTGATCTCGCCTGAGGTGGGCTGCAGGTCACCCATCAACAACTTTAAGAAAGTACTCTTGCCGACACCATTCGGGCCTATGAGTCCAATCTTGTCACCCCTCACCACAACACCGCTGAAATGCTTCACCACTGGTTTGTCATCCCAGGCAAAACTGACATCGCGGAATTCGGCCACCAGCTTGCCGGATACCGAGTCCGCTGCCAGTGTCATGCGGGCATTGCCCTGACGTTCCAGCCGTGCGGCACGCTCCTGACGCATCTGCTTGAGTGCGCGCACACGCCCCTCGTTGCGGGTGCGGCGCGCCTTGATGCCCTGGCGAATCCAGGTTTCTTCCTGAGCCAGCCGTTTATCAAACTCGGAATTGCGTTTTTCCTCATCCGCCAGCTTCTGCTCGCGAAAGGTGAGAAAACTTGTGTAATCACCGTCCCACAAGGTCAGCTCGCCCCGGTCCAATTCACCTATGCGATTGGCGACGCCACGCAGAAAAGCCCGGTCATGGGTTACGAATACAACCGCACCGGGAAATTCCTGCAGCTGCTTTTCCAACCATTCGATGGAAACTAT
>Ga0164241_10005406_pt1 | contig 11991 bp, 12 predicted proteins | sample OricomyardsoilBY_FD_108780 | JGI IMG/M metagenome (GOLD analysis project Ga0164241, IMG submission 108780) | Backyard soil microbial communities from Emeryville, California, USA - Original compost - Back yard soil (BY) | ecosystem: Environmental > Terrestrial > Soil > Unclassified | place: USA... | reverse complement strand
GCGTTTCGAACATCGACGAGGCGCAGGAGGCCAAGCTCGACCTCGTCTGCCGCAAGATCGGGTTGAAGGCCGGCCAGACCGTGTGGGACATCGGCTGCGGCTGGGGCGCGTTCATGGGCTTTGCCGCCGAAAAATATGGTGCTCGCTGCGTCGGCGTCACCGTCTCGCCCGATCAGGCCGCCTATGGCCGCGAGCGGTACAAGGATCTGCCGATCGAGTTCCAGGTGAAGGATTATCGCGAGTTCGACGGCAAGGTCGACCACATCGTCTCGATGGGCATGTTCGAGCATGTCGGCTATCGGAACTTCCGCACCTATTTCGAGAAGGCCCGGCAGGCGATCCGCGACGACGGCCTGTTCATGCTGCACACCATCAGCCAGACCGAAACCAGCCAAACCATCGAGCCCTGGATCGAAAAGTACATCTTCCCGGGCGGCGTCATCCCCTCCATGCAGCAGATCGGCAAGGCGATCGACGGGCTGTGGGCCGTCGTCGACGTCCACAATATCGGGCCGCACTACGACAAGACGCTGTGCGCCTGGTACGAGAACTTCGAGCGCAACTGGACCCGGCGCAACACCCCCGAGGACATGCGCTTCTACCGGATGTGGAAGTACTATCTGCTCTGCTGCGCTGGCGGATTCCGGGCGCGGCTCCTCCATGTGTGGCAGTTCGTGCTCGCGACCAACGGCGTTCCGGACGGCTATCGCTTCGCCCGATAGCGTCTTGACAGCGTAGCGGCGGCCCCCGAGATTTGGCCGGTGGTTGGGGGACCATCGTGATGGCCGAGCAATGGCCCGTTTTCATCTGCTATCGGCAGAGCGACGGCATGGCGACGGCCCGGCGTCTCTATGAGCGCCTGCACGGACTGAGTCTCCCGCTCGTCGAGAACTCCGGCGAGGCTGCCGCTCCCCCCGAGCTCGACGTCTATTTCGATCAGGCCGCTCCCGGCGTCGAAGACTGGAAGAGCATTCACGAGCCCTACCTCAAGCGGGCGCGCGCGATGCTCGTCGTCTGTACGCCCGGCGCCAAGCTCGTCGAAGGCGACGACGACTGGGTCCACGCCGAGATCAACTGGTGGCTGGAAAACCGCGAAGTCGCGCCGATCCTCGTCGATCCCATCGGCGATGCGACGCGCTATGTGCCCGAGGCGATCCTCGCCAAATATCCCGACGCCCAGCGCATCCGCATCATCGAGAACGAATGGAGCCGCTTCACTCCCGATGAGCTGAAGGCCGCCAACGAACGGCTGGTCGCGCAGCTCGTGGGCGGCATCGTCCCGAGCGGCAAGAACTTCTTCAAACAGGAGTTCGAGCAGGAACAGCGCCGCGTCGCCGAACTCAACGACGCCCTCGCGAGGCAGCGGCAGACCTCGGGCCGCCTCGTCTGGGCGATCGGCGCGATGTCGGTGCTGGTCGTCCTCTCGGTCGCCGCCGTCATCTACGCCTTCATCAAGACCGGCGAAGCCGAGCAGGCGAGGGTCAGCGCCGAAGAGGCGCTCGCGGAACTCCGCACCACGAGCCTTCGCAACAGCGTCCTGAGCGCGCAGCAATATCTGACGCGCCGAGACTATAGGCTTGCGATCGAAACAGCGGCACCCCTGCGCGCCGAAGCCGTCAAGCCCGACTCCCCCATCGCCGATCAGAGCGAGGCGATCGATCGCGTCATCATCCACGCGGCTAACAATCTGGTCACGTCGGTCCAGTGCAAAATCGAACCCGAGACTCTGTCCGATCTCCAGTTCGCGCCCGATGGCTCGGTGCTCGTGGGCGTGCTGCGGGACTATTCCATCGTACGCTGGACGATACCCAACTGCGGTGACGCACAGACTGTGTTCAAGCACAACGACGCCCTCGCAGGCGTCGCGTTCTCGGGCGGGCGCTTCGCGAGCGCGTCCTGGGATCGCGTGCTGCGGCTGGAGTCGGGTTCCACTGTATCGGAGGGACGCCTGCAGGGCGGCACCGGCCGCGTCGTGAGCATCGGCTACGGCCCGGGAGATGGCCCGCTCGCGGTCGCAACCAACCGGGGCGATGTCTTCAATGTCGCGGCGGACGGTGCCGCCGGGCGCGTCACCGAAACTCCTGTCGCACTTCCCGACGGCGCCGATGCGGTAGGCCTCACCGGCGGGACAATCGTGGTCGATATGGCAGGCTCGATCGGCTTCGTTGCGGCCTCGACCGGCGAGCTTGCAGGCCCCTTCCGCGTCCCCACATCCTCCGCCGAACAGGCGCTGTCGCTCGACGACAAGCGCTATGCCGTGGTGCGCGATAATCGCGAGGTTCTGCTGCTCGGTCCTGATACGAGCGTGCGGCAGCTGGCGCGTCTCGACGCCGACATCCGGGGTATTGCGGTTTCCGCCGACAGCAGCGCAATCGTCGCCTTCACCGAGACGTCGCTCGCTTACCTCCCATTGACGCCCGACACCCCACAGCAAACCCTCAGCCCCTTTACGGAAGACATCCGGTATGCTCAGGCGGCGCCGTCGGGTCTGCTGATCGCCGCGGCCGAGGACGACACCATCCGGCTCATCGACGCACGGTCGGGCGACACCGTGTGGCAAGCCCTCTATTACTGGCTGGGCTCGTCATTCCCCACCGTCTCGCCCGATGCGAGTTACGTCGCCTTCCCGGTCCGCGGCAGCGGCGTCACCGTTCGGCGGCTCGTCAGGACTGCGGACGAGGGGATCGAAATCTATTGCGACGCCGTGCCTGACCCCCAAACCATTGCCATCTGCAATCCCGCCATCGCGGAAAACGGAGACTGACATGAGATTGCGCACACCGCTGTTTTGCATCGCCTTCGCCCTCACCGCCACCGCCGCATCGGCGCAGGATCTCTGCGCCGAAATCGAGACCCTCGCCGCGAGCATCTCCGATTTCAGCGACCTGCGCGGTGAACGGATCGACGACGACACCTGGCAATCCAAGCTGAAGCTGAGCCTGTTTGACGGCTGCACCATCGGCACGTTCGAGAACGGCCTCACCTTCAACTGCACGAAGCCCTTCGAGAGCGAAGCAGCCCTTGGCGCGGCACATACCGACGCCGCTGACAAGATCTGGGCCTGCGAGAAGACCAACACACGGTCGTACTGGGAAACCAAGGGCGAGTTCGGCGGCAAGACCTGGAGCTTCTTCTTCGGCGAGATGCAGTTCACGGTCGGAGCCGAGATCGACATCTTCACCGACGCGCCGCAACTCAGCTTCCTCGCCTTCGAAGCCTGACGCAGGCTCGTTTCGGTGAATCCTCGACTAAGCCTGGTGCTCGCGGTGCTCATACTCGTCGGCGGCCTGATTGCGCTCTGGCTCAACGACAGCGCCGCGACGACACCGGTCCCTGTCGGCTCGCTCGCTTCCGAACCGCCAGCCGAGGAAGCGCTGCCTCCGCCGCAGGACTATGTGTTGGCGGTCTCCTGGCATGCTGCGTTCTGCGAGACCAAACCCGGGCTCAAGGAGTGCGGCGCGCAGGAGGGCGGTGACTACACCGCAACGCATTTCGCGCTGCACGGGCTGTGGCCGCAGGACGATGAGTATTGCGGTGTCGGGCAAGAGGTCATCGACATCGACGAGGCCAATCGCTGGGACGAGCTGCCGCCGATCGATGTTCGCGACGCGACATGGCGCGACCTCATTCGCCTGATGCCGGGGACCACCGAACAGCTCGAGCGGCACGAATGGGCGCTGCATGGAAGCTGTGCCGGCGTGAGTGCGGAGCGATACTTTTCGCGCGCCATCGGCTTCACCGAGGAGATCAACCGCTCGGCGGTGCGCACCATCTTCTCGAACAATCTCGGCAAGCGGATCGCCAGCACGCAAATCCGCTCCGCGATCGACGCCACCTTCGGTGCCGGCGCCGGACGCAAGGTTCGTATCAATTGCGAGGACGATGGCAGCCGCGAGCTCGTCTATGAGCTGCGCATCAATCTCTACGGCGACGTGATGGGGCGCGCATCGCTTGCCGACCTGATCCATGACGGCCGCAACATCAGCGTCGGCTGCCCTGGCGGCATCGTCGACCGCGTCGGCAGCCAGTGACCCCGAACGAAAGAGCGGCCCGCTAGGGGCCGCTCTTTCGGATCGCTCATCGAGGAGCTGTTACTGTCCGTCGGGCGTCACATCGACGGTCACCGCAGGAACGTCGAGATCGATCGTCCGCGAACCACCGCCCTTGTTGGCACCGAAGTAGAAGAACAGTCCCACAACAACGAGAGCAACGATAATCAGGCCGGCAACAATGCCGGCCGCCCCGCCATCTCCAGTCTCAATAATCGTTTCACGGTCAGCCATCTTCTTTCTCCGACTTCTTCTTGCCGGGCTAACAGCGTCGCCCACCCAAAAGTTCCGCAGTTGCAAATTCTTAACCGTGCACTTTCATGCCGCTTCAACGCACGCCCCCTAGGGTCGATCAAGCCCCGGAGCGCGCCATGTCCGACCCATCCCACGCCCTCGTGATCGAGGGATTGACCAAAAGCTTCGACCGTCCCGTGGTCAAAGATTTGCATCTGAGCGTCAAAGGCGGCGAGTTCTACGCCCTCTTGGGGCCGAACGGCGCGGGCAAGACGACGATCCTTCGCATGGTCGCGGGATTGTTACAGCCCGAGGCGGGAACCATTTCGGTGTTCGGCGTCGACACGCGCAAGGATCCGCTTGCCGCCAAGTCGATCGTCGCCTGGGTCTCGGACGAACCGATGGTCTATGATCGCCTCACGCCCTACGAATATCTCGAATTCGTCGCCGGCCTCTGGCGTATCGACGCCCGACAGGCACAGCAACGCGCCACCGAGCTGATCGAGTGGCTTGGCCTCGCGCCTCACGCCCGCCAGCGCTGCGGCGGCTTCAGCAAGGGCATGCTGCAGAAGGTGGCGCTCGCGGGTGCCCTCGTTCACGATCCGCGCCTCATCATTCTCGACGAACCGCTGACCGGCCTCGATGCCGGTTCCGCCCGCCAGGTCAAGCAGGTGCTGCTCGACAAGGTGAAGCAGGGGGTGACCGTCATCATGACGACGCACATTCTCGAAGTCGCCGAACGGATGGCCGAGCGCATCGGCGTCATCAACCATGGCCGGCTCGTCGCCGAAGGCACCCTCGCCGAACTGCGCGCGCGTGTCGGCCGCGAGACGACGCTCGAGGAAATCTTCCTCGACCTCGTCGCGCAAAAGGAAATGGACACCGATCCCGCCGTGGCTGCCGTCGCATGAGTTTCGCGCCTGCGTCCATGCCCTGGTTTGCCGCTCATGAATGGCGGCTGATGTGGCGCGACGGAATCGCCATGATGACCGGCGGTCACCCGACCCGCCGCGTGGCACTCGTCGTCATCCTCGTCATCGCCGCCGCGCTCATGCACCTGATGGCCAACGCCATCGTCGCGCCATGGGTCGCATCTGGTGTCATCATCGACAAGCCGACGCTCGTGCTGATCACCGGAACCGGGCTGCTGCTATGGACCGTGATGCTGAGCCAGTCGCTGGAATCGGTGACCCGCGCCTACTACTCCCGCTCCGATCTCGACCTGATCCTGAGCTCGCCCGCCTCCTCGCGCCAGCTCTTTGCCGTCCGTACCGGCATCACCGCCGTGACGACGCTGCTTCTCGCCTGCCTCCTCGCGAGCCCCATCGTCGACGTGCTCATCATCCACGACGGTGCCCACTGGCTGCTCGCCTATCCCGCACTCGCCGCACTCTCCGCCATCGCGACGGCCCTCGCCGTGCTGATCACGCTGGGCCTGTTCCGCGTCGCCGGTCCCAAGCGCACACGCCTCATCGCGCAGATCGTGGCGGCAATCGTCGGCGCCGGCTTCGTCATAGGCATCCAGGCCGTGGCAATCCTTCACTTCGGCAACATGTCGCGGTTCGCGCTATTCTCGGATCCCGAGTTCATCGGCTGGATGCCCGAGATCGACAGCATCGTCTGGGCACCGGCAAGGGCCGCCCTCGGCGACGTCACGTCGCTCGCCGTCACGGTCGTTCTCGGAGCATCGCTCCTCGCGGGCACTATCACGCTCGCGTCGTCCAGCTACGGCCGCCACGCCATCGCGGCAGCCGGCATCTCGGCCCAGCGGCAGACGCAGCAGCGTGGTCGTGTGCTGTTCCGGCCGCGCAGCCAGAAGCAGCAATTGCGGGTCAAGGAGTGGAAGCTTCTCGCGCGCGATCCCTGGCTCCTCAGCCAGACGCTGATGCAGGTGTTCTACCTCGTGCCCCCCGCCCTCTATCTGTGGATCAGCTACGGGCAGACCGCGGGCACCTATGTGGTCGTCATTCCGGTGGTCGTGATGGCGGTCGGGCAATTGTCCGGCGGTCTCAGCTGGCTCGCGATCTCGGGCGAAGACGCACACGACCTCGTCGTCACCGCCCCCGTCTCTCCGCAGGCGGTGCTGCAGGCAAAGATCGAAGCCGTCGCCACGGTGGTCCTTGTCATGCTGACGCCCATCATCGTCCTCATGCTGTTCGCGTCCTACGAACTCGCGGCAACCACCGCGGTCTTTGCCGCGATCTCGTCGGGATCGGCGACCGCCATCCAGCTCTGGTTCCGCGTCCCGATGCGCCGGGCGATGTTCCGCCGCCGCCAGGTGGCTTCACGCGTCTCGACCATCGCCGAAGCGCTGAGCTCGATCTTCTGGGCCGGCACAGCCGTGCTGGTGGCCGGCGATCAGGACTGGATCGCGGTCTTCCCAGGCACTCTTGCGGTCGTGACATTGTTCGTCGCCTGGAGCCTCAGCCCCAAGGGCAAGCAGGTTTAGCGATGACCTATGAGCGTGGATCGGTTCGCAAAGGCGAGCCCCAGCCCCAGTAGCGAAAACACCGCAGCCGCTGCGCCGATCGCGCCGGCATTGATGTAGTCGATGACCAGCCCGCCGATCACCGCCGCGATGGCCGCCCCGATGCTGACGGCGCTCAAATTGAGTGACACCGCAAGCGGCACCGACTGCGGCGCGAGGATCGCAAACAGTGCAACCTGCCCCGAAAAGAGCGCCCACCCCAGGAGGCCGCCAAGAAACATCAGGACGAGCCATATCGGGCCATGGAGCGGCGCCGGCAGCACTGGCAGCACGGACATCGCTCCGAACACGATCGCAGCGGCTGCCGCATTGACGACGTAGCTGCGATAAGGGCCGACGCGGTCCGTCACCTGCCCGCCGACGATACCGCCCGCGACCGCGCCGAGCCCGTTTGCAAACAGCACCAGGGGGAGCCACGCCTTCTCCATGCCCATCGCATCGTGCGAAATCGCCGCGACGTAGATCGAGGGCATGAAGGCGCCCACCATGTAGAGAAAGCTCATGAGCAGCGCCGCGGGCATGCCGTGATTGCCCAGCACGGCGAGCCGCTCCCACAGCGGCAGGCGCGGTCCGGTGATCCCCTTGGGCAGCCGCAGCCAGATCACGAGACCGGCCGTCAGCGCGATGAACCCAACGACGCCGTAGGTCACGCGCCAGCCGTAGCGTCCGGCGAGCATGGCACCGAGCGGCGCGCCGATCGCCACCGCCAGCGTTCCTCCCGTCACCACGATCGAGACCGCGCGGCCCCGGAACTCCGGCGCTGAAAGAGCAATCGCAGTTGCCTGCGCCATCGTGGTGAAAAGCACGGCCCCCGCGGCCAGCACGATGCGCCCGGAAACGATCAAGGCAAACAGCGGCATCGCCGCCATGAACAATGCGCTGCACCCGAAGATCAGTTCCGCGAGCGACAGCGTGCGGCGCCGGTCGGACGATCCCAAGAGGCTCGACAATACCGGTCCGGCCAGCGCGTAGGCGAGCGAATACGCAAAGACGAGGTATCCCACCTGCGAGGCTGTGAGGTTCAATTCGCTCGCCATCGAAGGCAGCAGGCCAGGCAAGACGAAGCTTTCCATCGTGCCCACGAACGAACCGAGCGCGAGAACGATCAGACGAGTATCCACCAGAGCCCCCAAGGTCGGCGGACGCTATGGATCGGCCATTGCGGAGTCAATCGCAGCTGGCCTATCACGCGACGAACGAGGATCAGCCATGCTCACCTACCGCGGCGCCCGGCCCGCTGACCTGCCCTTCATCATCGGCCTCATCGTCGAGGACAGCGTGATCGACACCGGCGACAGCGCTGCCGACGCGATGCATCCGGACTATCTCGATGCCCTGGCCGCGATCGATGCCGATCCCAACCAGGAGATGCTCGTCGTCGAAGAGGATGGAGCCCCGATCGGCTGCTTCCAGTTGACCTACCTGCCCGGCCTGATGCGGCGCGGGCAGTGGCGAGGCATGATCGAAGTCGTGCACGTTGCAGAGAGCCATCGCAACCGCGGCATCGGCGCCGCGATGATGCGCTGGGCCATCGAGCGCTGCCGCGAGCACGGCTGCTCGATGGTGCAGCTCACCTCGAACAAGAAGCGGATCGACGCGCATCGCTTCTATGAGCGGCTCGGCTTCCTCAAGAGCCACGAAGGCTTCAAATACTACTTCTAGCGTTCGTGCGCCGGGACGTCCTTGAGCCGCCCCGTCAGCTCCGCGATAACCTCGCGTGAGTGCTTCACATGCCGGCGCGTCACGCCCGCCGGATTGAGCCGCAACCCTTCGCCGCGACGATACTCGTTCATCGGCCGGATAGGGCGGCGCACCAGTTCGCCCCCGCAATTGGGACAGACATTCATCAGCACATTGTCCGCGCAATCGGCGCACCACGTGCATTCGTTCGAGCAGATGCGCGCGTCATAGGACTGCGGCGGCAGATCCCGGTCGCACAATTCGCAATTGGGCCTGAGCTCGAGAGCCGGCATCTATTTCTCCATCGCCCCCAGCCGGACGAGCACCTCGCCCGGAATGGCATAGTCCCTGATAACCTGGCGATGATCGCGCAGGCCACAGGCTTCGCGCTGAACGAAATACGCCCACACGACATGTGCCGTTTTCTTGATGAGCTTGAGCCGCTCGTCGGCATCGCCCTCGAAGCCGTGGAGGGCCGCCATCGCCGCCTCGACGAGACGCCCGTGATGGCCGAGCGACGCGGCCTGCTCCTGCAGCATATCGTATTGCAGGACATTGAAGGCGGCGTCTGAATAGTTGGTCGGCATGGCCCCAATCTAGGGAGCCTCGCCGCACGACGCAAATTCCAAAGTCGCGACAAATCGGCTAGGAGCGCGGGATGCATCTCAGCCGCCCCGCCGCGACCGCCATCGGTTTCACCGCCGTCCTGCTCTGGAGCCTGCTCGCGCTCTTCACCGCCGCGAGCGGTGCCATGCCGCCGTTCCAGTTGACCGCGATAAGCTTCGGCATCGGCGGCCTTGCCGGCGTCGCCCTGTGGACCGTCCGGCCCGCGGCGGCGAAGGCCCTGCGCCAGCCGTGGCCGGTGTGGCTGCTCGGGGTCGGCGGCCTGTTCGGCTATCACGCCGCCTACTTCATCGCGCTCCGTAACGCGCCCGTCGTCGAGGCCGGTTTGCTCAACTACCTCTGGCCGCTGCTGATCGTCGTCTTCTCCGCGCTGCTGCCGGGCGAGCGGCTCAAATGGCAGCACGTCGTCGGCTGCGCTTTGGCCCTGATCGGGGCCGTGCTCGTCGTCACCAGGGGTCAGGGCTTCGGCTTCGATCCCGCCTATCTCCCCGGCTACGCTGCGGCGGTGTTCGCCGCCCTCGCCTGGTCGAGCTATTCGGTCCTGTCGCGCCGCTTCGCCCATGTACCGAGCGACGCCATCACCGGCTTCTGCCTCGCGACCGCAATCCTCGCGGCCATCGTCCATGTCGCGATTGAGCCGACGATCTGGCCGACCAGCGCCTGGCAATGGGCGGCGATCGTCGGCCTCGGCGTCGGCCCCGTCGGGCTCGCCTTCTACGTGTGGGACATCGGCGTCAAACACGGCGACATCCAGGTGCTGGGCGCCGCCTCCTACTCCGCGCCTCTGCTCTCGACCGCGATCCTCGTCCTCGCCGGCTACGCCACCTACAGCCACACGCTCCTGATCGCCTGCCTCCTGATCACCGCCGGCGCACTCATCGCGGCCAGCGAACTGCTGTTCCGGCGGCGCTCCTAGAACGTATCGTTGTTCGTCGCGGGGTTGGCGCCCGTGCGGCCCTTCTCCCCCTTGTCGAGACCGGCGATCGCATTCATCTCGTCCGCGCTCAGTTCGAAGTCGAACACATCGATGTTCTCCTTCATGCGCTCGGCGTGCGTGGTCTTGGGGATCACGATGTCGCCCTGCTGGATGTGCCAGCGCACGATCACCTGCGCGATCGACTTGCCATGCGCCGCACCGATCCTCTTGATCGTCTCGTCCTTGAGCACCGCGCCCGAACCGAGCGGGCTGTAGCTCTCGATATGGATGCTCTTGGACTTGAGATAGCCGCGCTTGTCGGCCTGCGTGAAATAGGGGTGCAGCTCGATCTGGTTGACCACAGGCACGACGCCGGTCTCGCCGATGATCCGCTCCAGATGGTCCCGGTTGAAGTTGGACACGCCGATCGACTTGATCCGCCCCTGCTGCTGGAGCTCGATGAGAGTCTTCCACGCTTCGGCGTATTTGTCCTGTCCCGGCACCGGCCAGTGGATGAGGAACATGTCGAGCCAGTCGAGGCCCAGCGCCTTCATCGTCTCGTCGAAACTCTTGAGCGCCAGGTCGCGCGCGTGCCCGCCATTGCGGAGCTTGCTGGTGATGAACAATTGCTCGCGCGGCAGACCGGCGTCGCGAATGCCTTCGCCGACGCCTTGCTCGTTGTTGTAGCCCTCTGCCGTATCGATCGAGCGGTAGCCTGCCGCAATCGCATCGCGGACCACGCGCGCCGTGATCCCTGGATCCACTTGCCAGACGCCGAGGCCGAGCTGCGGGATCGAGTGACCATCGTTGAGTTTGATCATTGGCACGTCAGCCATGCGAAATTTCCTTCCGGTGTCCCTGATGGGAGGTTCGGTCGGAAAACTGACGCGGACGAGGAAGGTTCAACGGGCCGGCAGCCACGGCGCCTTCATCATGTCAGGGCTTTACCTTGTTTTCCCCGGCTTGGCTGCTATTTTGCGCCAGAATTCGCCGCTAATCGCCTGACTGCGGAGAACAAATCGGTGCAGCCGGAGCGACCCGTTTGCGTGTTGCAGCCTTAGCGTTCGGCGTCCTCGCCGGTCTTGTCGCCTCGCTGATCCTGGCGCTGGGCGGTCTGGACGTGGGCGCGAATCTCACCGGCGGCGGTGAACGCCAGGTGCAGGCCATTCGCTTCGGCCTCCTGCTGATCGCCAATCTCGGCATCTTCGGCGCGGCCCTCGTCCTCGCCGCCCCGCTGGCCAGCGCCATCGTTCTCGTCATGGGCGCGCTGGCATGGGTCGGCGCCGCTCTCCTCACGCAGCACACGACCGATTATGTGCTGATCACCCCACCGTCACTGCTGCTGGTCGCTGCTGTTCTCGCGACGATCGCCCATTTCCGCCGCCCGCGGCCGGAGGTCGAGGACGAGCCCGAAATCGAGATCATCGCGCCTGAGCCGCAACGAACCCGGCAACGTCCGTCCGACATGATGGGCGATGACGACGAAGAGATGGGGATACCCGCCTTTGCGGCCGAAGCGCCGCGCGCTCCATCGCGCGGCTTTGATGATGACGAGCGGCCGCCGCCGCGCGACGACGACTGGAACCCGCGGCGCCGTCCGCCCCCGCCGCCCCGAACCAAACCGGCGTTCCGGCCGATCGAGGAAGACTACGACGAGCCGGGCGGCTTCTCGCGTTTTGCCCTCGGCCTGAGCAGCGTCTTGAGCTTTGGCCTTTACGCGGCACTCGCAGGCGCGGCCGTACTGGTCATCTGGAATCTCCGCGACACCACCACCCAACCGCCCTCCGCCGTCGTCGCGGAGGCCCCGGTGGTGAACGAGACCTCGAGCCGGGCTCCCACGCTATCGTCGCATCCGTCCTCGGAGTCCTCCCCGACGCTCGCGCCGACGCTGACCGCCGAAGCAGAGACATCGCGCGAGCTGCGGCTACCATCGCTTCCTCCAGTGTCGTCCGAGCCGACGCCGCCACCTACCGCGGTTGCAGCTCCTGCGCCCGAAGGCT
>Ga0164241_10005405_pt1 | contig 11994 bp, 9 predicted proteins | sample OricomyardsoilBY_FD_108780 | JGI IMG/M metagenome (GOLD analysis project Ga0164241, IMG submission 108780) | Backyard soil microbial communities from Emeryville, California, USA - Original compost - Back yard soil (BY) | ecosystem: Environmental > Terrestrial > Soil > Unclassified | place: USA... | reverse complement strand
GGGGGCGCAATACCGCGTCTAGCTGTTGGCAGGCGCGCCGAGGCTGACTAGGAGTGGCTCAACAACCCAGCCCTCCAACGAGTCCGCACCTCCATGACCCAGCCCCTGTCCGGCCGCCATATCGCCGTCCTGCTCGGCGGCCCTTCGTCGGAACGCAAGGTCAGCCTGGTGTCGGGCGCGGCGTGCGCTGACGCCCTCGAGCGGCTGGGGGCCAAGGTCTCGCGGATCGACCCGGGCATCGACATCGCCCAGGTGCTGACCGCCACCAAGCCCGACATGGTCTTCAACGCCCTGCACGGCGAATGGGGCGAGGATGGCTGCGTCCAGGGCGTGCTGGAAACGCTGAAGCTGCCCTACACCCACTCGGGCGTCCTGCCCTCGGCCTTGGCCATGGACAAGGCCAAGGCCAAGGCCGTGCTGGCGGCCGCCGGCGTGATCGTCCCGGGCGGCGGTCTCTACAGCCGACACGATGTCGCGCGCGACCATGTGTTGCAGCCCCCCTATGTCGTTAAGCCCAATGCCGAGGGATCGTCGGTCGGGGTGTTCCTGGTGTTCGAGGGCGCGAACCGTCCGCCGGAAGAACTTGCCTCTCCTTCGTGGACTTTCGGTGAGGAAGTGATGGTCGAGCCCTACATCCGGGGGTTGGAATTGGCCGTCGCGGTCATGGGTGAGTCAAAAGGTCCCAGGGCTCTGGCGGTAACGGATATCCGTGCATCCACAGGTTTCTACGACTACGAAGCCAAGTACTCCGAAGGCGGTTCAATCCACGTCCTGCCGGCCCCAATCCCTGACGGCGTAAGGGATCGCGCCATGCGGATGGCCGAGCTGGCCCACACCGCTCTTGGTTGCCAAGGGGTAACCCGGTCCGACTTCCGTTATGACGACATTAACGACATTCTGGTCCTTCTAGAGGTCAACACGCAGCCCGGCATGACGCCGACCTCGCTCGCTCCCGAGCAGGCCGATCACGTCGGGATCCCTTTTGACCAACTAGTTCTATGGATCGTGGAGGACGCTTATGCCCGCTGTAGTGCGGGGGGGACCGCCTAAGCCTAGGCGACCCCGGGCCGAAGCGCCCGCAAGTCCGAGCAAAGGCAAGCCGGCGCCCCGGGGGGCGCAGCCGGCCGCGAAGTTGCACGCCGCCAAGGGCGTGGGTTTGTCGCCCACGGTGGCCCTGACGGTAGCCGGCGCGGCCTTGGGTCTCGGTCTTGTGATCATGCTGGCGACCGGCCACCGGGCCGAGCGCATCGGCGTGTCCATGGTCCACGGCGTCGACAACAGCTTCGCTTCGGCCGGCTTCCGGCTGAAGACGGTCCACATCCGCGGCGCCTCGGCGACCGCGCAAGGCGATATTCTGGCGGCCTCGGGCCTCTACCTGAACCAGCCGACGCTGGGCATGGACCTGAACGATGTCCGCACCCGGGTGCAGGGCGTGGGCTGGGTCAAGGACGCCAAGGTCGTGCGCATGCTGCCCGACACCGTGCTGATCGCGGTGGAGGAACGCCCGGCTCTCGCCGTCTGGCAGAACCAGGGCCGCATGAAGGTGATCGACGGCGAAGGCCGGGTGATCAGCGAGGCCGATCCGGCCCGCTTCCCCGCGCTGCCGCTGGTGGTGGGGCAGGGCGCCGACCAGGCGGCCGGCCTGATCCTGCCGGCCGTGGCCTCGCGGCCGCGCCTGCGGGATCGTCTCGAAGCGCTGGTGCGCGTCGATGATCGCCGCTGGGACTTGAGACTGAAGGACGGTTCGCTGATCCAGCTGCCGGCCATTGACGAAGAATCCGCGCTGATTCAATTGGATCAGCTCGACCAACGACAGCGAATCCTCGACATGGGTTTTGCGCGGATCGATCTGCGCGACCCCGAAATGGTGGCTGTCAGACCCCGCGACGCCGTGCTCCCCGGAGCTCCGGCGGCCGACGGGGCGTAGACGACGAAATGATGTGCTGAGGTGACGATAGCGATGTCGCGATTGGAGGAACGGAAGCAAGCTCGCGAGGGCCTGAAGGCCACGCTCGTGCGCCAGCCCGCCATCGCGGCCGTCGACCTGGGCGCGTCCAAGGTCACGTGCTTCATCATGAAGGCCGACGGTGTCCATCGCGACAACCGCACCCTGACGACCGCCGGTGTCGGCTACGTCCAGTCGCGCGGCGTGCGCGGCGGCGCCATCGTCAATCTGGACGAGGCTGCGCAAGCGATCGCCCAGGCGGTCGAGCGCGCCGAGACCGTGGCCGGCGTCAACGTCCAGGGCGTGTCGGTCTGCACGGCTGGCGGCCAGCTGGCCAGCAACCGCGTCCACACCCAGGTCTCGCTGGGCGCCCGCCCGATCGGCGACGGCGACCTGTCGCGCGCCATCACCTCGGCCCTGGCCCAGGTCCGCATTCCCGGCCGCAAGCCGATCCACCTGCTGCCGATCGCCTGGTCGGTCGACGGCCAGCGCGGCATCCGCGACCCGCGCGCCATGTTTGGCCGCTCGCTGGGCCTGGAACTGCTGGTCGTCTCGGTCAACGAGAACATCTTCCACACCCTGGCCCACTGCGTCGAACGCGCCCACCTGTCCTTCGAGGGCGTGGTCGCCGCGCCGTTCGCCTCGGCCCTGGCGGCCCTGGAAGAGGACGAGATGGACCTGGGCGCCGTCTGCATCGACATGGGCGGCGGCTCGACCTCGGTGGCCGTGTTCAACAACGGCGCGCTCTGCCACGTCGACAGCCTGGCCGTCGGCGGCGGGCACGTGACGCAGGACATCGCCCGCGGCCTACAGACCTCGGTGGTCGGCGCCGAGCGCATCAAGACCCTGCACGGTTCGGCCATCGCCTCGGCCAACGAGGACCGCGAGATGATCGAAGCCCCGCCGCGCGGCGACGATCCGGGCGCTGGTCCGGTGATCGCCCCGCGCAGCTTGCTCAAGGGCATCATCCAGCCGCGCGTCGAAGAGACCCTGGAGCTGCTGCGCGAGCGCTTGAAGGCCTCGGGCGCGCCGGTCGAGCCGGGCGCGGGCATCGTCCTGACGGGCGGCGCCAGCCAGCTGGCCGGCGTCCGCGAAGTCGCCGTGCGCGTGTTCGACCGTCCGGTCCGCCTGGGCCGTCCGCGCCGGGTGCCGCACCTGGCCGACGCCGCTTCGGGCCCCGCCTTCTGCGCCGCCGCCGGCACCCTGCACCGCACCGCCTTCGGGCCGCGCGAGGCCGTCTCGTCGAAGGCCCTGGCCGGTGGTCCGGTCCGCAAGCGTCCGCTCGATCCCAATGCTTCGCCGATGGCCAAGGCCGCCGCGTGGCTGCGCGACAACCTCTAGCTTGGGTCTGTAGCCAAGCTCCTAAGTTTTAAGCGTGATTAACCGTACTGCTTAACCTTGAAGGCTCGACCGAGACACTCGGTCGGGCCTTTTTGCTGTCCGGTTGCGCCTATATTCGCCAGAATTCGCGCTTAGCGTCGTTCGGTCGCACGCGTCTGTGAATCCCCGTTGGAACCCTTGGTTCCCTTGGAGATTCTGTTGATAGACCACAATTTATCCCACGGTCGCGCTCGACCCGACCACGACTCAGATTATGCAGTTAACTGCCGATTAACGATGGTGGTTGTTCTGTTAACACGATCGTCGAGGCATCCCCGGCGATTGGGTGTCGCCGAGGTCTACATTCGACGATTTCGGCGTTAAGGACGCGAGGGTCCCATGGCTATTTCTCTTTCTGCGCCGCGTACGACTGAACTGAAGCCGCGTATCGTGGTGTTCGGTGTCGGTGGCGCTGGCGGCAACGCCGTGAACAACATGATCGAGGCGGGCCTCGAAGGTGTTGAGTTCGTGGTGGCCAACACCGACGCGCAACAACTCCAGTTCGCCAAAACGGATCGTCGCATCCAGCTCGGCGTGCAGATCACGCAGGGCCTGGGCGCCGGCGCGCACCCCGAAGTGGGCATGAGCGCGGCCGAAGAGTCCTTCCCGGAGATCGGCGAGCACCTCGACGGCGCGCACATGGTCTTCATCACCGCCGGCATGGGCGGCGGCACCGGCACCGGCGCGGCCCCGATCATCGCCAAGTGCGCCCGTGAGCGCGGCATCCTGACCGTCGGCGTTGTGACCAAGCCCTTCCACTTCGAAGGTCGTCACCGCATGCGCCTGGCCGATAGCGGCATCCAGGAGCTGCAACGCTACGTCGACACCCTGATCGTCATCCCGAACCAGAACCTGTTCCGCGTCGCCAACGAGCGCACGACCTTCGCCGAAGCCTTCGGCATGGCCGACCAGGTGCTGCACTCGGGCGTCCGTTCGATCACCGACCTGATGGTCCTGCCGGGCCTGATCAACCTCGACTTCGCCGACGTCCGCACGGTCATGACCGAGATGGGCAAGGCGATGATGGGCACCGGCGAAGGCGCTGGCGAAGACCGCGCCCTGATGGCCGCTCAGAACGCCATCGCCAACCCGCTGCTGGACGAAGTCTCGCTGAAGGGCGCCAAGGCCGTGCTGGTCAACGTGACCGGCGGCATGGACATGACCCTGCTGGAAGTCGACGAGGCCGCCAACGCGATCTCGGACCAGGTCGATCCGGAAGCCAACATCATCTTCGGCGCTGCCTTCGATCCGTCGCTGGAAGGCGTGATCCGCGTGTCGGTGGTCGCCACCGGCATGGACGGCGCCTCGATCGCCCAGATCGAGCCCAAGCCGGTCACCCGCAACACCACGACCCAGCCGCTGATCGCCGACACCACGCGCGCCCCGGCTCCGCAGCCGGAACCGGCTCGTCCGACCGCCCGCTACGAAGCCGCTCGCCCCGTCGAGCGTCCGTCGTCGGCCTTCGCGCCCGAGCCGATGTCGGCTCCGGAGCCCGAGATCGTCATGTCGGCTCCCGAGCCGGAAGCCGAGCTCTACTACGACGAGCCCAGTGTAGCTGAAGAACCGCGTATCTCCGCGCCTGCGGCCCGGACGGTGACGCGCATCGTCGACCCGATGGTCGATGACGTCGCCGCCGAAGAGCCGCTGTTCCCGGAGAACAACTACTACGAAGAGCGTCGCCCCCAGAAGCAGGGCGGTGGCTTCTTCTCGATGTTCGGCGGTGGCCGCCAGCGCTACGAGCAACAGGCTTCGGCGGCTCCGCAGCCGCAGGCCCGCTCGACCCAGAGCGCCCGTCCGCAGCTGCAGCCGATCGAGACGCCGCAGACCGACGACGGCGAGGACCTGGAAATCCCGTCGTTCCTGCGTCGCCTGGCCAATTGAAAGGAAGACCCCAAGCGGGATTCTTCCAAACGACCTAAGTGACTACGAAACGCCCCGGGGAAACCCGGGGCGTTTTGCTTTGCGGGCTTCGCCTTGCGACTCCCGTTCCGCCTGGGCCAGAGTGCCGCCTTCGATCGCGACGGTTCGCGGCGGGGGAAATTGCATGCGGAAAGTTCTGTTCGGCCTGGCGGGTCTGGCCTTCGTCGCGACCGGGGCCGCGGCGGCTCAGGACCCGGGCGCCAATGCGCCGACCCAGTACGAGGTCTCGTTCGACAACGCCCGCCACCACGAAGCCCAGATCGTCGCCACCTATCGCGGCGTGCCGAAGGGGCCGTTGAAGGTGCGGATGTCGCGCTCGTCGCCGGGCCGCTACGCGATCCACGAATTCGCCAAGAACGTCTACCAGGTCAGCGCCGTCGACGGCGCTGGCAGGCCGCTGAAGGTCGAGCGCAGCGAGCCCTACGGCTGGACCGTGGCCGGCCACGACGGGACGGTGAAGGTCACCTATACGCTCTATGCCGACCGCGGCGACGGCACCTATTCGCAGGTCGACACCACCCACGCGCACCTGAGCATGCCGGCCACCTTCCTGTGGGCCGAAGGCTATGACGCCAAGCCGATCCGCGTGACCTTCAAGCGCACCGATCCCAGCTGGAAGATCGCCACCCAGCTGCCGGCGGTCGCAGGCCAGGCCGACACCTACTGGGCGCCGAACCTGCAGTACTTCATGGACAGCCCGACCGAGATCGCCGCTCTGACCGTGCGCGAATGGCAGGTCACCGACAGCGGCCGCACCTACACCTTCCGCCTGGCGCTGCATAACCCGGGCACCGACGAGGACGCCGACAAGTTCGTCGAGAAGCTGAAGGCCATCGTGCCCCAGCACATCAAGGTGTTCGGCGAGCTGCCGAAGTTCGATCACGGCGAATACACCTTCATCGCCGACTACATGCCGCAGATCACCGGCGACGGCATGGAGCACCGCAACTCGACCTTCATCAGCCAGCCGCGCTCGCTGTTCCGGGGCAATTTCAGCCAGCTGGGCACGGCCAGCCACGAGTTCTTCCACGCCTGGAACGTCGAGCGCATCCGCCCGGCCGAGCTGGAGCCGTTCGACTTCACCAAGGCCAATCCGACCCCGTCGCTGTGGTTGGCCGAGGGTTTCACCCAGTACTACGGTCCGCTGCTGATCCGCCGGGCGGGCCAGTCGACGGTGGACGAGTTCCTCACCGGCCTGTCGGGCACCCTGAACGGCGTGGTCAACGGCCCAGGCCGCCTCTACGGCTCGCCGCAGGAGATGAGCCTGCGCGCCCCATTCGTCGACGCCGCCGCCGCCCTCGACCCGGTCAACAGCAACATCTTCACCTCGTACTATCCCTATGGCGCGGTGATCGGCCTGGCCCTGGACCTGCAGCTGCGCGGGCGCGAAAAGCCGGTCAGCCTGGACGACTTCATGAAGCGCATGTGGCGCGTCCATGGCGTACCTGAGAAGGCCTACAAGCCCGCCGACGCCCGCGCGGCCCTGGCCCAGACGACGGGCGACCAGGCCTTCGCCGACGGCTTCTTCAAGGCCAGCATCGAGGGCTCGGCCCTGCCGGACTTTGGTCCGCTGCTGGACCAGGCGGGCCTGAAGCTGCGCCCGAAGTCGCCGAAGAAGGCCTGGCTGGGCGCGGCGCGCGTGAAGGTCAGCGGAACCGACGTGATCCTCGACGCCCAGCCCTCTCCGAACAGCCCGCTCTACGCCGCCGGCGTCGAGATCGGCGACCGCATCGTCAGCATCGGCCGCTTCGAGTTCGGAAGCGAAGGCGACTGGACCGACGCCCTCGACCGCCTGAAGCCCGACGAGGCTACGACGGTGAAGTTCGTCCAGCGCGGCCAGACCCGCGAAGCCTCTCTGAAGATCGCCGCCGACCCGACGATCGAAGTCGTCCGCTACGAAAAGGCCGACCTCAAGCCGACCGAGGCGCAGTTGGCGTTCCGGAAGGCGTGGCTGGGCGCGGAGACGGAAGCGGCGAAGTAGTCATGGGAACCCTGGCCAGGTTCAGCCCCAAGGCGCGCGTCCAGGTGCTCGGCTTCGCCGTGGTCTGCACGGGTCTAGGCTGGACCTTGGCCGTTTTCGGCCATCGGACGATGACGGCGGCAAGCCGTGCGGGGTTCATCCTCGCCGTGGTCGTCTGCGGTGTCGCGGTCCTGTTCTCCGGCCTGGCGCTGTCGAGGGACCCTGACCCGGATAGCGGGCGTATTTCCGTCTACGACTGGAGAACCTTGCCGCTTTGGCTGGCCCTGGTCCCGATGGCCACGCTGTTCATCTTCGGCGTCTCACCGCTCGGGATTGGTGCGGGCTTCTTCCTTGCCCTGCTGGGTCCCGCGCCGCGCCCATCTGATCTGCTGCGGACGATGATGACTCGCGAAGAGCAACTCGACGCCGAGCGTTTGAAGTACCGCCCTACGGTGCTCGGCGAGGCGGACACCGAAAGCAAGTAGCTGAGCTGACTTCGCCACTTCGACACGCTAGCTTGGCATATCCTGCCAACACCTAGCCTGAACCGGTCACGATGAAGCTCACCCGCGCCGATCGGAAGATCCTGCAGATCCTGCAGGAGGACGGCAAGATCTCGAACGTCGACCTGGCCGAGCGGGTGGGGCTGTCGCCCAGTCCGTGCCTGCGGCGGGTCAAGCAGCTGGAGGCCTCTGGGCTGATCAGCGGCTATGTCGCGCTGCTGGATCGGCGCAAGGCCCAGCTGGGCGTGCTGGCCTATGTCGAGGTGCAGGTCGACCACACCGAGGGCGCGGCCGAGGCCTTCAAACAGGCGGTGCTGCGCGAGCCGGAGGTGGTCGGCTGCTACGTGATGACGGGCAGCTACGACTATCTGCTGCGGGTGGTGGCGCCAGACCTCGACGCCTATGGCGACCTGATGATGCAACGCCTGCTGAAGATGCCGGCCGTGAAGGACGTGCGCTCGGCCTTCGTGCTGGACACGGTCAAGGATTCCACGGCCCTGCCGCTGGACTATATGGACTGATCATGTCGTGCCGAGTTTGGTGCCGATCGTTGGCATTATGTGACCGAATTGATATCCATCATGGTCATCATCGCCACGTTCTGACTTCAGGCCCGCGATAAGCTGCTGTCCGTCGACCATCCGGATAGCGCCATGACCTCCTCCGTGTTCACCGGCCTGACGCCTCAGGCGCCGGACTCCCTGCTGTCGCTGATCGGCCTCTATCGCCGCGACCCGCGTCCGGCGAAGATCGACCTGGGCGTGGGCGTGTTCCGCGACGACGACGGCGCGACGCCGGTGCTGGAAGCCGTGAAGGCCGCAGAGCAGATCCTGCTGAACACCCAGACGACCAAGTCGTATCTCGGCCCCGAGGGCGACATCGGCTTCCTGGACCTGTTGAAGCCGATCATCTTCGGCGACGCGGTCGGCCACGAGATGTTCGGCGTCCAGACGCCGGGCGGCACCGGCGCGGTGCGCCTGGCCTGCGAGCTGCTGAAGGCCGCCAAGCCCGATATCCGCATGTTCATCGGCGCGGCGACCTGGCCCAACCACACCCAGATCCTGGACCAGCTGGGCATCGAGACGGTCACCTTCCGCCACTACGACCAGCGCGCCCAGAAGCTGCCCTTCGACGAGATGATGGCCAGCCTGGAGACGGCGCGGGCCGGCGACGCGGTGCTGCTGCACGCCTGCTGCCACAACCCGTCGGGCGCCGACTACAGCCTGGAGCAATGGGCGGCGATCGCCGAGCTGGTCGGCCGCAAGGGCGTCGTGCCGCTGATCGACCTGGCCTATCAGGGTCTGGGCCTGGGTCTTGAAGAAGACGCCGCTGGCATGCGTTTGGTCCTGGCCGCGGCCGAGGACGGCCTGCTGGCCTATTCCTGCGACAAGAATTTCGGCCTGTACCGCGAGCGGGTCGGCGCGCTCTACACCCTGACCCGCGATGCGGCGACGCTCGACCTGGCCGCCAGCAACATCCGCGCCCTGGCTCGCACCAACTGGTCGATGCCGCCGGATCACGGCGCCGCCACGGTTCGTGTTATCCTGGAGAGCGAGACCCTCACGACGCTCTGGAAGTCCGAACTGGAAGCCATGCGCACGCGCGTGGCCGACCTGCGCCAGCGTCTGGCGACGGCGGTCCCGCTGCTGGCGCCGCTGGCCGGGCAGCACGGCCTGTTCGCCCTGCTGCCGCTGTCGCCGGCCCAGGTCGCCAGCTTGCGCGAAGACCATGCGATCTACATGGCGGGTTCCGGCCGCATCAATCTGGCCGGCCTGACCGTTGACAACATCGACACGTTCGCGCGGGCGCTCAACGCCTGCCTGCAGGGAGAACCGGCATGACCCTCGTCACGGAACAGAACCCCCTCGGCCTCGACGGCTTTGAGTTCGTCGAGTTCACCAGCCCCGATCCGGCGGCCATGGTCGGCCTGATCGAGCAGCTGGGCTTCGTCGCCGCCAGCAAGCACCCGACCAAGGCCGCGACCCGCTACAAGCAGGGCCGCATCAACCTGATCGTCAACCAGGAAGAGGCCGGCCAGGTCGCCGACTTCCGCGAGGCTCACGGCCCGTCGGCCAACGGCATGGCTTTCCGCGTCGAGAACGTCGAACAGGCCTATGCCGACGCCCTGGCGCGCGGCGCCAAGGCCGCCGACGCCTCGCGTTCGCTGCTGGGTTCGGACGCCAAGGTGCTGGAAGGCATTGGCGGGTCCTTGCTGTACCTCGTCGACCGTTACGGCGACGGCGGCACCATCTATGACAGCTGGGAACAGGTTCCGGGCGCGGCCCTGGAAGAGGCCAAGAACAATGTCGGCCTCGACCTGCTCGACCACCTGACCCACAACGTCAAGCGCGGCCAGATGCGCACCTGGTCGACGTTCTACAACTCGGTGTTCGGCTTCGAGGAGCAGAAGTACTTCGACATCAAGGGCCAGGCCACGGGCCTGTTCAGCCAGGCGATGATCGCGCCCGACAAGGCCATCCGCATCCCGCTGAACGAAAGCCAGGACGACAAGAGCCAGATCGAGGAGTTTATCCGCCAGTACAACGGCGAGGGCATCCAGCACCTGGCCCTGACCACGGACGACATCTACGGCACGGTCGAGAAGCTGCGCGCCCGTGGCGTCAAGCTGCAGGACACGATCGAGACCTATTACGAGCTGGTCGACAAGCGCGTCCCGGGCCACGGCGAGGACCTGGAGCGCCTGAAGAAGAACCGCATCCTGCTGGATGGCAATGTCGGCGACGAAGGCCTGCTGCTGCAGATCTTCACCGAGAACCTGTTCGGCCCGATCTTCTTCGAGATCATCCAGCGCAAGGGCAACCAGGGCTTTGGCAACGGCAACTTCCAGGCCCTGTTCGAGAGCATCGAGCTGGACCAGATCCGCCGTGGTGTGATCACGGTCGAGGCTTAAGCCGCTTCCGAATACCCCTTCCTTGTCATCCCGGCCGAAGCGTAGCGTAGAGCCGGGACCAGGGGCAACCGCACTGCCATTGGCCCCTGGGTCCCGGACAGCCTCTGCGAGGCTTCCGGGATGACAAGATAATGATGGCCAGAAGGTCACGGGAACGCACATGGACCTCCGCTACCAAACCGGCTTTGGCGCCCACTTCGCCACCGAGGCCGTGGCCGGCGCGCTGCCGGTGGGGCAGAACTCGCCGCAGCGGGTGCCGTTCGGGCTCTATGCCGAGCAGCTGTCCGGCACGGCCTTCACCGCCCCGCGTCATGAGAACAAGCGCAACTGGCTCTACCGCCTGCGGCCCAGCGCCGGGCACGGGCCGTACGCGCCCTACGCCCAGGACAAGCTGGTCTCGCGGTTCGACGGCCCGGTGACGCCCAACCGCCTGCGTTGGAGCCCGCTGGAGATCCCGGCCGCGCCGACCGACTTCGTCGACGGCCTCGTCACAATCGCCGGCAATGCCGACGCCGCGACCCTGAACGGCATGGGAGTGCACCTCTATCTCGCCAACACGTCGATGCAGAACCGCGTGTTCTACGACGCCGACGGCGAGCTCTTGATCGTGCCGCAGCAAGGCGTGCTGACCCTGGTCACCGAGTTTGGCGTGCTGAAGGCCGGTCCCGGCCACATCGCCGTCATCCCGCGCGGCGTGCGGTTCCGCGTCGAACTGGACGGCCCCTCGCGCGGCTATGTCTGCGAGAACTACGGCGCGGCGTTCAAGCTGCCGGACCTGGGGCCGATCGGCTCCAACGGCCTGGCCAATCCGCGCGACTTCGAGACGCCCGTGGCGGCGTTCGAGGACGTCGATGAGCCGACCCAGGTCATCCAGAAGTTCCAGGGATCGCTGTGGGCAGCCGAGTGGGATCATAGCCCGCTGGACGTGGTGGCCTGGCACGGCAATCTCGCGCCGTACCGCTACGACCTGTCGCGCTTCAACACGATCAACACGGTCAGCTTCGACCATCCCGATCCGTCGATCTTCACGGTCCTGACCTCGCCCAGCGACACGCCCGGGACGGCCAATTGCGACTTCGTGATCTTCCCGCCGCGCTGGATGGTGGCCGAGCACACGTTCCGCCCGCCGTGGTTCCACCGCAACGTGATGAGCGAGTTCATGGGCCTGGTGCACGGCGCCTACGACGCCAAGGAAGGCGGCTTCTCGCCGGGAGGCTCCTCGCTGCACAACTGCATGAGCGACCACGGCCCCGACGTCGCCAGCCACAAGAAGGCGACCGAGGCGGAACTCGGCCCCCACAAGATCGACGGGACCATGGCCTTCATGTTCGAGACCCGCGCGGTGATCCGGCCCACGGTCCAGGCGCTGGACGCC